>Ga0207641_10003895_pt1 | contig 13058 bp, 10 predicted proteins | sample KBSSwiS62_FD_184306 | JGI IMG/M metagenome (GOLD analysis project Ga0207641, IMG submission 184306) | Switchgrass rhizosphere microbial communities from Kellogg Biological Station, Michigan, USA - KBS Switchgrass S6-2 (SPAdes) (version 2) | ecosystem: Host-associated > Plants > Roots >... | reverse complement strand
GAAAATATGCACAGAGTGTTCCGGTCAATGCCGCGATACGGCCGCTCTCCACAAGCCATGCCCAGGGTAGCAGCCAACCCAGGTTTACGGCCATGACCGCAGTCACGGTAATGGCATGACTACCTAATTTATGGTTGAGCTTCTGGTATGCGTGCAGGCGATGCGCTTGATACCAGCGCTGACCGCTGATCGCGCGCACGATGAGTGTAAACGAGGTATCGACGATAAATACCCCTAGCAAAATAAACCAGGTGGCCAGCTGCGGCCCACCCCATCGAGTGGAAGATAATGCTAATACGCCGAGCAAAAAACCGAGAAATGCACTGCCGGCGTCGCCCATAAATACTCTGCCGGCCGGGAAATTCCACAACAAAAAGCCACCGATGGCAGCGCAGGCAGCCCACATGAAAAGCGCCGTCGCATTGCCGCTGCCGATATTTCCGCTGAGCCATAACACAGTTATTAACACGAAAATGGCTTCGCTACCGGCGATGCCGTTTATGCCATCCATGAAATTGTAGAGATTAATCAACCATAACAATCCAATCGCGGCGATGGCTGCGATAACAAAGCTCACGGGTGTCAAAAAGACAAAATTCAGCGCATAAACTGCAATGATTGATGCAAGCGTGTACGCATAGAAACGAAAACGAGTGGCTAAGCCGCGTATATCATCCCACCAACCGACGCCTATTACTGCGACACCCGCGATCAGGGCGTTACGCAAAACCTCTCTCTCCAGAAGCGCAAAGGCTAGGCCAAGGATCAATACCCCAAACACCACGCCGGCCCCACGGGGGGTTATGTGAATGTGAGAACTGCGCTGATTGGGGTGATCGAGCCATCCGCTGCGTAGTGCTAATAGTCGATATACGCCGGTGAGAATAAAACTCAGTAGAAACAGAATGGCCGCTGCACTCATTTTGCTGATCTTCTATCTGCCGCGATAAAAATATCGCGCATTGTGCGCTGCGGTCGCCAGCCGAGCATTGCATGCGTAGCACTGCAATCGAGTTGAAAATCGCCGAGAGCTTTTTCAGCACGCGCAGCGCCCAGTATCGCGGAGAAAATTCCGCGTAGCAGCGCTGGTGGAAAAGGAAACATCGCTCGACGACGACCGTTCGCTAAGCGCATGGCAGCAATTATTTCCGCAAGCGAATAGGGTTGTGCATCGGCACATAACCAAGTGCCGCCCGCTGCAGCGGGATGGTGTATGCAAAGTTCGATGAGATCGACCAGGTTGTCGAGAGCGATCATATCGCGTCGATTGCGCAGCGACGCAAATGGCAAAGGAAATGGCAGTATGGATAGCTTTTGCAGCTGCGCGAAATTGGCTTTTGCGTTCGCGCCATACACCAGCGGTGGGCGGATCACGACGAGCTCCATCGTGGAATTCGTGGTGATGGCCTGCAATTGCTGCTCGGCATGCCATTTCGAGCGCGCATAAGCATCCATCGGCTGTGCTGGTGACTGCGTTGAATAAATCGTATCGCCACCCTCACCAAATACTTTTGCGGTACTGATAAAAATGAAGCGCTTAACCCCGGCAGCAAGCGCTGCGTGTGCTAATTGTGCGGTGGCGTCGGTATTGATTAGCGCGTATTGCTGCTCGGCGGTCCCCCTATCGTTAAGCTGATGAGCTAAGCCGGCCAAGTGAATAACAGCATCGCTCCCCGTTAATCGCCGTTGCCAGTCTTTGCGAGTTCGCTCTGTTATTTCAATATTTGGAGAAATTGAGTAACTACTATCCTTGCGATGCCATGCGCTGATTGTATAACTGCATTTCTCGAGAAAAGGAACGAGTGTTTTTCCAATAAAGCCGCCGGCGCCGGTTATTACTATTTTTTTTTCGCGCATACAATTTATTGGAGCTTTGGATACAAAATAGAGTTATTGAAGAAAAATATATTTTCTCCCTTAAAAACAACATCAAAATTAAACTGAGCGACAGCGCTGAATAATGATCCGGAAATTTGTTCTCCGGGAAACATCCAGTCGTGGGTTTCAAGAATCACCAAAGCAAATTCGTTGATCCACGAATAGTCACTAGAAAAAAGATCCTTCTCTCCCCCTTCTATATCAGCTTTGAAAATAAGTGGAACTAAATGTCGATCAGCTACCGTTTCTAGCAACGTGGTTGGCGAATAAACTACTACATCATTTCCGCAATCACCAGCACCGACTCGAAATCCCCAGTCACTTAAGCCAGGGTCAATCAGAGACACTGTTCCATCTAAAGCGCCAATAGCGCCCTCAATGATAAGGATGTTTTTTTGGGGCAGGTTTTTGCGAAGAAGAGCGCAATTCTCGGGGGCGGGCTCAACCGCCAGAATGTGGCTGTTGGGAAATATCTCTGCAAAATAGCAGCTGGCGGCTCCTATGTTAGCACCGACATCAATAATCAGCGGATGGCGGCCTGCGTCACAGCAGTTGTTGTAGTAATTCCCGAAAGCCTTTCCTTGCGGCCAGTGACTAAAACGATATTCCTCATGAAAAAATATCTGATCGATGACGCCTATATCACCCTTGCTTCCGGGGCGATAATTTAGTGTGTAAGATTTTTTGCGAGCACGAAATTGTTGGCGCACTACGGCATGTTTGATACCTTCGATGTGAGTCGAGGCGAAAAGTCTGAGAAGAGCATTTTTTTCTAGGAATATCCACCAGCGAATTTTTGTGCGCGCTTTCAATTCAGCGGCCACTCTTGCATGAAATGATATGTTTGATGCCGGAGAAGATAGAGAGCAGTCCAGTGCGCCGGCGGTGTCGGTTTATTTCTCTGCAGAGATCACCAATAAAAGCATCGAAACGCTGTTGCGGATTTATCTGCGCAAGTTCCGAATAGCGAATGCAGTCATCTTCACAGCCAATACGGCTCTCGTCGACCAATTGATCTGTAGTTGGATCGCCCGCATCCAGCCCGTAGGATAGAGCAACATTTTTGAGCGTGGGGTAATCGAGCGCATAGTTATTCGAGCGGATAGTGACTGCAATGCCATCCCAGTGGAAGCCTTCTCCCCTCCGACGGTTCTGTTTGATCGAAAATTTATGACTACCGATGAGAACCTTGCTGAGGAGCTGGTCGGGAGAGCGCGCTGGCACGTGCGCAAGTGCGATATTAAGAATTTGTGTGTTTGCGGTTTGCCCATTACTTTTGTATTTGTGATTCCCCATACCGACTCGACCATTTTTTGCAAGGGCTAGGGGAATGATAACCTTACCCCGCTGCCTGAATTCGCTACAACGCTGCCTGAATTCGCTCCATAGTGGATTCTCACAGTCAAAGTAGCGAGTTGAAGTTGGGACAAAGGTCACCCAATTAAGAAAACCGCAATAATCTGGCGGTACATTAGTAAGCGCAGAGTGCAGGCTTTTACGATCACTTTGAATGAACTCATCCGCATCCACGGGAAATATCCAATCGAATTTACCGGTATTTGCCACATAATTAATTAAAGAAGTGGTTATTTGGTCTTGAGGGTAATCGACGGTATCGTCGGAAGATAGCGTAATTGGAAATCCCTCATCAATGAGTCGATGCAAAATTGGCAAGGTTGCATCCGAGCTTCCGTTATCCAGAATATAAAAGTGATCGACTGCTCTAGCGTTAATGCGAATGAACAGCTCGATGATGTCACATTCATTCTTAATCATCGAAACCGCAGCAATTTTCATAATGAAAAGTCTCGAGAGCAATGTTTCTAGCTAGGGGTTCTGGTGCCGCTGGGGTTTGACGCAATTAACATTCGCGCGATCATTGCGTCGTGGCGTGATTCTTTGAGAAACTTACTGTCAGCCATCTAGATGATCTCGCTGTTCCATTATATTTCTCAATTAAGCTTCGCCTTCAATGAAGCTCTGGGCATTTCCACAAGATTGACCATTTCGGAGGGTTTGTGGACGCTTCGGTCATTATCGTTAACTACAATACTGGCGACATTCTGGCTGATTGCCTGCGGTCGGTGTTAAGTCAAACAGGTGTCTCGTTTGACGTTATCGTTATCGATAATGCAAGCCAGGACAACAGCGTGACGGTTCTGGAGTCATTTGCCGACTCAATCGAGATCATCCTCAACGGAGAGAATTCAGGTTTCGGCAAAGCCAATAATCTCGCCTTTCAGCGCAGTAATGGGCGCTACATCTTTCTGCTGAACCCCGACGCATTATTCACAACATCGGCCGATTTGCAAAATATCGTCGCGTTCATGGACGCGCACACGGAATACGGATTGGCCGGCACACGTTTATTTAAGTCACAGACTCAGACTGAAGGACATTCATTTTTGAGCTATCCCGGACAGCGGTACCTTACTCGGCCGCTGCCATCGCTGCCGGGACATATTGCTTGGGTGCTGGGTGCCAGCATGATTATTCGGCGTAATGTTTATGAGCAGTCGCGCGGCTTTGATGAAGATTATTTTTTGTACGGAGAAGAAGCCGATCTTTGTCTGCGCATTCGCAAACTGGGATATGCCATTGGCTTCTGCAAAAACGTGGTGATAAGCCACATTGGCGGCGCCAGTGAGCGCAGTGTCGATATTGAGGCCATTCAGATCAAGAAGCAGCGCGGATTACATCTTTTTTATTGTAAGCATTATGACCCGATCGACGTGGTGCGGCTGGTGAAGCGTGACCGTCGACGGGCGCTGCTTAGATTGGTGCTGATCAAGGCAAAAAAAATGTTCTTTCAGTTGACGGAGCGGCAGCTAAAACGTTACTGCACCTACAAGGCGGTTTTTCGTTGCTCGACACAGTTTCTGGCGACATATCAAAAAAAGAATTAAGCGATTTTTCGCGCACTTGTTTTGACAGAGCTATGGTGTGAGGGGTGCTACGACATCTTTTTCACGCGTATTAACAACAATGACAAAACGTCCGCCACCGACGAACCGCCTTACTTCTTTTCCGCCAATGGTGTTGATGTATTCGGGAATTTTTAACGCATCCTTTTTTCTTACCACTATTGCCACCCAGTCAAAGTGTTTCGATTGCGTCAACTGGGTTTCCCAGGCGCTATTGTGTTGTATTTCTACGGATCGCTCTCTATCGGTTTGGCGTGCGTAATACGAAATGGGCAGGTTATTGGTCCATACAGACCCTGGCTGATTCGCAAGCCAAACTCCTGCGTCTTTAAGCTCGGTTTCGATAGTTAGCTGCCGAATATTGGTGATCACGAAGAACAGGGTGAGTATTGCAATAACCGCGAAGCGGGCGGATGGAGATTGGATTTTTTTCATCAAACACAACAATCGCGCGGGAACTAGCAATAGCAGGATCACTACGAGTCCCAGTAGGTACCGCGGACTCATGAAGTGATATTTGAGGATAAAAATAATGGGTGGAATAGTAGTGGCGATGGCATAGGACCAAAGAATCCTTTTATCCAGCATTGAAATGCCGGTCTCATATTTTCGACTCAGCCATAACACGAGTGCATGAATCGGCGTCAACGTGCTTATCGTTATCCCGACCAAGACTACCGATAGCACCGCGAGCAAGCCCTCCTTACCGTAATCGTTTGAAAACTCTGATAGCACGGAATTTTCGATGGGGGCGGCGGTTCTCTGGAAATCCTCGATGAAATCATGAGTGTAGTAATGCCACCAAAATAGCAATGATCGATGTTCATTTCCGAGCAGGTGTTCGGCAAGCAGCAGAAGGCATGCTGCGGCTCCGAATAACACCAGCAGCGCTGCAACTTGAGACAATTTGCTACGCCGCGGCATCGAGAATAATGCCGCAGGACCTGCAGTGAGCAATACGGCCGCCTCGGGGCGAAAGAGTGTTGCTAGTGTCGTCAACAGGAGCCACGCTGCGAGCATAAGTTGTTTGCCGGAGCGCACGAAGGACAACAATGCAACCAGTGACAACATCGTGCAGGCGATATACCCGTTATCGCGAAAAATTTCCGACCGAAGAATATTGAAGCGGGGTAGCAGCAATACGATCAGCGCGGCCAAGTAATGCACAGGCCTTGCCTTGGGATGCAGCATTTCTACCGCCGCGACGAAGCCTTGGGCGAGCGCGGCAAAAAATAGAAGATTTAGAAGTTGTGCAGCTGCTTCCAACGACAGGCCGAATTTGGATACCCCGGCAATAAGGACGGAATAAAATGCCCAGTTGTAAACCGCAATGGCGGCGGCAAGACCGCTCTCACTAAAAGCACGAGCCGCATTGAGATAAATGACGCCGTCGGTGTTGATTGATGACCCGCCAAGCCAGCTCCAGAGAGATAATAAAATGCTGCAGCTAACTGCAAGTCGTTGCGGCGTAACCGGTAGTATCAGCTTCGGCATACAAAAAGGGCTCTTATTCGTCTTGGGGCGGAACGTGATTGGAAGGACGTGCAACAATTGCAAATTGCAAATAAGCGATATCCCATAAGCGCCCAAACGATAACCAGCACAAAACTCTCAGCTTGAATTTGCGTGATTGGCGAATGCCGCCAAATCTGGTCATCCTGTACCCGCATTCGGAAAAAAAGCGTTGCATACTTTTCGGTGTAAAAAAGCGTAGATGCGTTCGGTCAAGGAGTCCGGCATCGGTATAGCGCCAGTCGCCGCGCAGAAGTAAATTTTCGAGATTTTTATAATGGCGAACATTGGGGATAGAGGCTACCAGAACGCCATTCGGCGTCAGCTTGGCTTTTAGCTGCTGCAAGACGGTCCACGGATCGACGAGGTGCTCGATAACATCATTCATGCAGATGCAGTCGAAAAACGCGTCTGGCAGATTATCTATATTCGCCTCTATGGTGCCATTCAGTACTTTTTTGAGTACGGCGGCTGCGAGGACTGCGGCTTCGGCATTGGGTTCTATGCCCCATACTTCGGCATCGAATTGTTGTTGAATAACACGTGAAAACTCGCCGACACCGCAGCCAATTTCTAACATGGTTTGAATGCCGCTTGGAACGAATTGGACCATGTCGCGACGTAATCCGCTGAAATACTGCAAGTCATCTTCGCTCTTGGCGATCTTTTTCATACAGGAGTGCCTGCTCAGGTCGAAATTGATTCAGGAGTGTCTAAAACACGCTTGGCAATCAATGCTTCTTTTTACCGGCACGAGGTTCGCCGCCGCAAAGCATATAGACATGCATCAATTACTGCAAAACGGGCAGTGCTAACGTTACTGATCTTCGTTGGCCTGCGTGCGGAAATTTCTGTAACTTCGACAATTGCAGCAAGATCGGCTTTCGTCAGATGTGGATCTTCCGATAAAATTGCACGAACTATGCGTGGGCGCGTTTAAACCGTCGATTAATTGCGAAGGCGCTTTCGTGAGGCATTCATTGCATGCTGACGAGTCTGATGAAGGGCCAATAAAGAAGCAGATGGTGTTATATGAGAATTTTACAGCTCTGCGATAAGCCCCACGATTTCGTTAAAGGGTTTGATCTCGTCGAGGAAATTGCGCGCGCTTTCGCTGGTACCGAACACAAATTTATCTATGGTGTGTTGTCGGGGGTGCCGGATGCTGAACTGGAAAATCGCATAGCCGGTCCGGTTAAGTTATTTCATTTTGCAAAGAAAAAACTCAAGCCCACAAGCCTTTCCACGTTGTGGCAAATAATCCGATACATTCGAGCAAATCAAATAGATGTGGTTATAACGCATCGATTCAAGCCGTGGTTACTTCTTGCTGCCGCGAGTTTTCTTTTACCGCGATGTCAGTTTGTGAGCGTATTTCATGCATTTAAGCAATTCGATCGCAAGCGGCGGCAGTTGCTTGCTCAAATATTTTTGAGCGAGCGTTGGCACTTGATTGCTGTGTCGGATGCTGTTCGTACCGATCTCGTTGCGCATAATATTCCTGCCGAGCGCATTACCGTAATTCGCAACGCGATTGATATCGCAGGTGTGCGCGCCGCACAAATGCCCCGCGTCTCCGCCCGACAGGAATTGCGATTACCGTTCGATGCGACCGTTATCGGCACGATAGGTCGTACTAAGCCGATCAAAGGGCAAAAATATTTGGTCGAAGCATTTGCCGAGATTTCACGGCAAAGGCCGGATATTTGGTTGATTATTATCGGCGGTGGCGAAGGCGAAGATGTATTGCGCGAACAAATCGAGGAGCTGGGGATTGGTTCGCGTACGATTGTAACGGGACCTCTTCGAGATGCATCCCGTTTCCTCAAGGCATTGGATATATTTGTTTTGCCCTCTATTTCGGAGGGGTTGGGCGTTGCGTTGTTGGAAGCAATGGCCGCTGGGCTGCCGGTTATCGGTACAAATGTTGGCGGAATTCCAGAGGCGTTGGGTAGCCAAGGAATAACCGTGCCGAGCGCTGATGCAGTACAGTTGGCCTCTGTGATTCGAGCTGTATTTGAGTGGCCCGATGAACAGCGAGCTGCTTATATACGGCAGCTAGAGTCGCATCTGATGATGGCGTTTGATATTAAAAATTATCATCGGCAGTACCGTGAATTGTTGACGAAAATTGCCAAGACTTGAAAATGCATCCGATGCAATACACAGCCAACTTAAAGCAGCAGCTATCTTTATGCTGCGCGGAATGATGTCCACTCAAATAAAGCGGAGTTGCCTACTAGGGCGTGCAATATTCTCGGTCAGGCAGTTAATAATCGCCACATTCCGCGCAACGTCTTCAGGTTCCATGCTTGTATCGGTAATGATCTCAAACATTCACGAGCAAAGGCTTTGTCGCGGTTCGATGCCCGCAGAAACTGATGGTTAATCCACTGGTTTAATACAATCTCGTAGTCCGGGTGCTGAGCAAAGCATGCGTAAGTCTTTAAGACCGCCTCATGCATAAAGCGTAAATTCTTGATAGTGTTGGTTGGATGCTCGCGGTAGTAAGCTAGCGCGTCACTCATCGCGCCAATGTGCCACCCGAGCTCGGTGATTTTGAGCTCTATATACAAATCTTCGAGACGAATTTCAGGGTTAAAACCGCCACAATCTTGCAAAATAGTTTTTCGAAATAAAAGTGTCGCGGCCGGCGGCCCTTTAATTCGTCCGAGAAATAAATCTTCAAAAGTAATAAGGCGTTCCGGATATTGTCGTTGGCGTCTATCGGGTTGATGTTTTCCGGTTTCATCGATCTTGATGATATTACCAGCGGCGATACCAACTTGCGGGCGCGCAATTAACCACGGTACCTGTTTTTCGAATCGATCCGGCAGCATGATGTCATCCGAGCCGAACGGTGCAATGAGCTCTCCACGAGCACGTTCGATCGCGGTATTTAATGTTTTCGATAATCCTTGATTGGCCTGCGGCTGAAAAAAGAAACCGTGCTGGTCGGCCAGGCGTTGAATAATGTCGATGCTGTTGTCGCTGGAGCCATCGTCATACACCAGCAACTCTATATTGGAATAAGTCTGTTCGAGTACGCTGCGTATGCTGGCTTCGATATAGCTTGCGTGATTGAAATTGGAAATGATGACGCTTACGAGCGGCGTTTGATCTTCAGTCGTCGGCACGCCGTCATCCGGTCGGTTGAGAACTAAATCGTGTGTGCTCATGAATTATAGCTGGCCGAGTTGCGCTAACGTTTCATCAATCATGGGTTTAATTTGTCGATGGATTGGTGTGTCGACAGGCCAGTTGCGAAGTAATCGCGACAGATCGCGGGTGAGCGCTCTACGGAAACTTTGATCGCTGCTATGTTCGCACATGGCATCCAAGTCGATCATTGCAATACTATTATTGCGCAGCAACAAGTTGTTGGCTTTGAAATCACCATGAGTCAAGCGACATGCGAGCATTTGCTGCAGCAGTGAATGCAATGCATTCAGTTCAACTTCGGTCAAGCTTCGCTGGTTTTCGACCTGCAGCAAATCCGGTGCATCAATCCACTCACAAATGAAGTATGCGGTACTGCGCAATGGGCCTAGGCGTAATTCTAAGAATGCGATTGGTTTACAACTATCGATGCCGGCCAGTTCAAGTAGATGCGCATATCGCCAGGAATGCTCAGCGCGCGTTGGGCGTAGGCTGCGGCTCACGGCGTGGCGCCAGTTCTTAATGTTGTAGCGCTTGATGATGACGGGTTGGCCATTGATAGCTGCTTTGGTAACTGTTGCGCTATTGCCTGCTTTAATTAGCTCTCCTCGTGCGAGATACGCGTCTGGATCTTCAAGGAAATGCACCAGGTCATCACATTGCCAAGTCCTTCGGTATGCCCAAACACGGCTGAGACTATGTTCATATGCAGTTAGCGAGCAAACTCGCAGCGCCTTGCCAAGATAATCTCGTTTACGTGCTTGCCAGGCAATGTCGATGTACTGATCGAGCTGCGATTTCAAGGTTGCGTCGAGAGGCCATTGGCTCTGTTGCGCATACCAAGCTAGAGCAGATTTGAACAACGCACGTTCGCCAATGGTGAATTGTGCGATCAATTGACCCAAATTCGCCAATCTCTGCTTGCGTCGTAGTGGCGCCGTCGTCGTTTTGACCGATCCAAGATCCAGCAGATAAAGGGTTTGCTCTTGGAGCAAAAAATTATTGGCGTGAATATCATCCTGGTAGGCGCCCACCTCATGTAGCGCGTACATGATGCGCATTATCTGGTCGAGCCAATATTGCTTTTGCAAATCATCAAATTGCAGCCAGCCATCGCTAAGCTCAGCCGCATTAGCGATATATGAGTAAATGAGTCCTTCGTAATTGTTGCAGGGCGTAACGCAGCGTCCCAACAGTGCAGGGCTTTTAATGCTGGCTTTCGTTACGCGCTCGGCCCCGGCGATTTCTTTTTGAATATTGCGTGCGCCGCTGCGACTACGTTTAAAGAGCTTGAGGATCACCGTTTCGTTATCGAGCATGCCTTTCATGACGACGCGCTTGCGTGGTAGCAAACGCGGTACTGATTCAGCGGTAAAAGTTTTTTCCAATCCGTTGACGATGAGCTCAAGCGGATCATTTAAAGGAAGATTACGGCGCCCTGCGTTAAACGCTTCAAGCAAGGACAATCGCGGTAACCAAGCCTGCGATTGCGGTTCGCGACGATGATCGCGCATATAGATACGGCGCGCACGCTCGCTAACCGCCAGCCAAAATTCGCTATCGTCCATAAGTGTGGCGCGCAACGATTTTTGAGTATAGGTGCGCAAAAATCGGTAAATATCGCGTCGATTTAACCCGATATCGAGCGCTGAATAATAAAGTGCGCCTAAATCTTTAATCAGCCAGCGCCGTGGCACCGAGGCGCGTATCTGTGCTCGATGCAAATCCATTAAATATAAATGTTTGGTATCAAGATTTTCGGCAGTGATGGTGTTGCCGTTAGTCTCGAGTAGAAAGTGGCACAAATAAAAATCGCGATGATTAATTCCAGCTGCGTGCAGTTTGCGCGCGATGGTGGCAATGCGCCGTATCAATTTTTGCTTCAAGTCGAACGTCGGTGGTTGCAAAGGCCAGCGGCCACAGAAATCCTCGAGACTTTCAACGGATGTCAGCTCGTCGGTGATCAGAAATGACAAGCGCGTTGCAGGATTGATCCCCCGATAACCGTAACCGGCAATTGATAAAGTATCGATTTTCAACCGTTCGAGCTTGCGAATTGCATCGTGCTCGTTACTGGCGCCTAACACCGGTGCGCGGCCCTGCATGAGATTTTTAAAGATTTCTTTCCAGCCTACGCCTTGATGAAGTTTTAAAAAATATCCACGACCGTTGAGTTCAAAACGCAGTGTGCGTCGACCCTCCTTGTCTCTATAAACAACTCCCTTCTGGGCGTTGACGATATCAAACGGGTTCTGTTCGCCCCATACCGCCGCCAGATCGTCGCGCAACCAGGATTTCATGTCGAGCGCCGCCGTTTTGCTTCAGCTGTGTGTTCGATGAGTTCTGCTGCTCGCGTCGGCATTGAAAATATATCGGCAGTGACTGCAATGTGGCGCGCAAGATCACACCACTGTACCCGCGACTGCGTGGCGATCGATACAATTGAATCGGCCATATCGCCTGGCGTAATGGGATCATTGAGAACGACTCCCATGTTGAATTCCCGAATGTAATGCGCATGACCACAAGCGCTCGATGCAATGACCGGCAATCCAGCTACCATCGCCTCTAGCAGTACAAGCCCTGCTGCTTCGCTATAAGCCGGATGTAAAAGCAGATCGGATGCCCACATGAGGTCGGGAATGTCATCGCGCGGGCCGAGAAAACGAACTTGGTTTTCAATACCCAGGGTTCGTGCGAGATTCACAAACTGAGTGGTTTTATCTTGGCCAGCTACGAGTAAATGAACGCGCTGCTTAAATGGGGCTTCGATTGCAGCAATACCACGCAGAACCCGATCAAGTCCCTTGCGATGATAATCGGAACCGACGAATAAAATCTGGATAGTGTCAGCCGATATTTTTAATCGTGAGCGGCTATTTTCACGCCGAGCATCATAATCAACGGGCAGGACACAATCGCGCCGAATTCCCGGTGGTAATAAATGCAGTCGCTCGCTCGGCGTGTGGTAATAGCGCTGATAAATATCGATTTGCGATTTTGAAATCATCAGCACTTCGGTGTGACTGTGGGCACCGAACACCGCTTTTTCGAGCGCCAGATATTGGCGACAGCGTGGCGTGAGGCGATAAAAGAAATTACGTTCTTCGAATGCTTTCTGTGCGAAGCAGACATCGGCCGCGTAATACACATCGAGCCCAGGCATTTTGTTGAAGCCGACCACGGCATCGATCGAGACATTCAACAATGTTTCCTGCAACCGTGCGGCAAATTCCTGCGCCCGGCCGTGATTGCTGACAGCACGCACCGGCAATTCGACAATACGCATATCGGCCGACTTTTCGCCCTGCCAGCCACCGCAATAAATCGTTACTTCATGACTGCGACTTTGGCAAACGCGTGCTACGGCCAACATGTCGCGCTCAAGGCCGCCGTAGGGGAAATAATGAAATAAGGCGAACGCTAGCTTCACCGCCATCTCTTCATAAGGTTTGGGTTAGGGCGTGATTTCAATCGGTGTGCCGATATCGACGGCATCCCAGATTTCATCCATGTCGCTATTTTTCACCGCGATGCAGCCATCGGTCCAGTTGAATTTCAGCGCTTGGATGGCCTGCTTTTCGG
>Ga0207641_10003894_pt1 | contig 13062 bp, 15 predicted proteins | sample KBSSwiS62_FD_184306 | JGI IMG/M metagenome (GOLD analysis project Ga0207641, IMG submission 184306) | Switchgrass rhizosphere microbial communities from Kellogg Biological Station, Michigan, USA - KBS Switchgrass S6-2 (SPAdes) (version 2) | ecosystem: Host-associated > Plants > Roots >... | reverse complement strand
ACTCCTGCAATGTTATGAACATCTCGCGGCGGTGATAAAGGCTCTGTCAGACGACTCAGAGGCAATGACCACAGACATGGTGAATATGGTTCAGAGTACGCCGCCGATAGCCGAAGTGTTCGTTTTCGACTATAACTCAAACAAGACGCTGCATGTTTGGAGGCTGCGACACTGAGAGTAAGGTAAACAGGGCTTCCCCGGCGCCGGCACGAGTCAGTCGGCTTCAAAGCGACGCCGGCGGCGCCGGGACTCCTCCCACAGGCCTACTTCCTCACTGCACCCCTCACCTGTGCCTCCCCTGCACCCCCTGCTCAGTGCGTGCTCACGGCCTCGAAACCTGGCGGTAGTGGCCCAGTGGATTACCATCAACCCGGCTACGCGGCAGGAAGCCTTGGCACAAGACTTCGGGTGCGTAGGCAGTCGTGACGAGCGGCATGGGCATCGGTGGACCAACACTTCCAAGTTGTGACGCAGCTCTGATGAAGCTGTGACTCGGCTTGCTGCACGAAGCGCGTTCATGTATCCCACTTTTTCACTCCCGGAGTGGGATATACATGGGATTCATTAAGTTCAACGCCAGGCGGGCGCTCGTAGGCACCATCGCGGCCAGCGTGATATTGATTGCCGCCGCTGACTTTGCGTTGGAACGGCATCTCATTATTCCAAATCGGACCGCTTCAATGCCGCTGGGTCTGTACGTGCGCGTGCCGGGTCACAAGGATGGATTCGAGCGTGGAGACATCGTTGGGGTTTGTCTGAGTGATGTAAATCACAGCGCCATAGCCACGCTGGCGATTCGTCGTGGGTATGTGGCCTCATTTACTGCTGCTCCGTGTGAGCAGGTGGTCACCGGAGATCGCCTCGTGCCGCTAATAAAGCGGGTGGTGGCGGTCGCTGGTGATGAAGTTGAGATTGTTCCGGCCATTGGTGATGTGGATGGCTTGGCCGCCGGCATCTACGTTAATGGCCAGAGCTTGGCGGGTAGCGCTCCGCGCGCGGTGGATCGCGCCGGCCGGGTCCTGCCGCAGGCTCCCATTCACCGGCGCCTTGAAATTGGTGAATACCTGGTGCTGGGCGAGAGCAGCTCAGATTCCTTTGACTCCCGCTACTTCGGTCCGTTGCCGCAGGCGGATCTTGTGGCGCGTTTAGCAAAGCTCTAAGTGGACCGCTGCTTCATGACGGTCTGTTCCTCTATTGAGGAAAATCCGTCAGCTTTTGGGTCGATGAAGCAGCCCAGGCGAGTTGGCCTGGTGTTCCAAAAAAACTCCGCAAGGGGGCGCTCTCTCGTAGAGGTCGTCTTCCCGAAATTTTTAGTTTCTGGACTTTTCCCGGTTCGAGGAACCTCGGAGAGACCTCGAAGGGGAGAAGGAACCCCCCTGGACGGCTGCGGAAGGGCGTTTTTCGCCACATGACGATGTTCGTCAGGGAATGAGACCTAAGTCCGCCGGTAGTCAGCCGGTACTCCTAACTGGTTCACATGGTGCGTGTCTGTGATTGGTAACAATCTGAAGGAAGGAGATGTCGAGGGTTTATGGAAAAGGATCTGATTACAGACTCCGTGCGTGAGCACGGCGAAGGAAGGATGTCCTGGACGAGGGTTGGTGTGGTATTCAAACACTATGAAGGCCCTCGTTTCAACGTCAAGTTGCCCTTCTTCCCGCTCGACAGGAGCCGGGCTCTCGTGACGCCAACACATGAAGAACAACATGCGGCGCGCAAAGCCCGATTGTGTCGGTCACCTTTCAGCCGACGCTTTCACGTATAGCGCGCAGAACCAGGTCTGGCAGCGGATGCTTTCCGGGATCGATGCAACTGTGCTGACTTCGGCTGAAGGTTACCTGCGCAAGCTCATCCAACACGCTGCGAGCATGAGTCGCGACGAAGGCCCTCAGTTTTCCAATGACCTGAAACCGGATGACGATATCCAACGCGGCAAGGGTCGCGGACGGGAGCGGTAAACATGGGCGCTATGGAAAAGTTTCTGGCCACCTATACCAATATCCGGGAAGGCTCTGATGAGTGGAAAGCGATCGTCAACGCCAAGGTCGATGACCTAGATGTGCCAGGGGTCATCATGCAGTTCAGCGCGGAAGAGGCTCGCGAGGCAGGTTTTGTCTACGACCCCGCCTTCGAGGGCTGTGATGTTGACGAAGAGGCAGAGGATGCCATGGCGCTGCGTGCGCTCGCCCGCCTGACTGTGCCGGAGCGTCGTGAACGCTATATGCGCAACCAGCTCGCGCAACTACCAGATCCAGAGGCGGGCGATGATTCCGGGCTCTCCTAACCGACCTACTGACTCATTCTTTTGGATTGATAGGGTAAATCATGTCGAAGACAGCGAAGGAAGCAATCGGCGTTTATAGGCGCCAGTATGCGAAGAAGATGGAGCAGGCAGTTGATCAGGTGGCGAAGCCAAATGCGCTGGCGGCCATAGGGCTACTACCGCCGACACTACGGACGGCAGCCCAATACCAGACTGGCCGAGTGCAGGCGATGCTCATGAAGGTGGCTGTGTTGTGCGAGCAGGCTCGCAGTAGCGTGGAGATGACACAGGCGGTATCTGAGGCGCGCAAGGCCTCCAAAGCCGCGATGGAAGAGGCCGGCATGTCAGATGACGCCGAGTCCGCCTGGCTCGCAATGTTGGCAGCTCAGGCTGTAGCGAACGCCACGGTGGCCGCCGATTCATTCACCGAGCTTTACGCCGGGATGAGTGACTCGGCCAGTGCGCACCGCTGAACGACGTAGTATCCGCCGGTAAAGGAAGGCGCGCGAACCGGTTGCCTTCGCACCTCACTTGCGTTCCCGCCTCTCGTGCGCACATGGCGGAGACGGAGCGCATCGGTTATTCGTGAGCGGATCGATGTGAGCAACGCGCTCCAGATGAGGCGGGCATATCCATTTACTCAGAACAGGCGAGAATGACGGTTCCAGCGATGGCTGAATTGGCTGTGATGTGGGTCACAGTGTAGCTTGTCGTTAGCGTTGCTGTTTTGACGGATATATAGGACAACTGATACATTAAACCGATCGCCGACCGGCGGATAGGAGGATGTGTCAATGGTGAGTTGCGTGTGCGCACGCCTCCTCATTCGGTCGAGGCAGAACAGACAGCGTTGGCAGGACTCCTCCTCCTGGAAGTCATCCGCCTTCGGCAACATCGCGGACATCGCTCGTGCCGCAGGATTCCTGGCGGCCGAATCAGCGGCTGATCTTCCACGGCCATCGGGGAACGGTCTTGGGAGCATCTTGCGCCCGCGGACCGAGTTCTACCTGACATCCCAGGATCAGTTCTCCACGAACATCCACCTACGCCGCATAACGCCTATGCCGCCGGCGTTCTTCGCTGACGAATACCGACACCGTCTGAATCACCAGAGGTTTGAATGACTATCACTCCGCCAGCGAAGCCGGCCGCGGCGGACTCAACCCTGGAGCGCAACAAGAAGGCGTTGCGCTTCGCCTGCGGTGAGAAGCTACTCGCTGCAATCGAGAATCCGGGCACCGTTGAGGTCATGTTGAATCCGGACGGCGAGGTGTGGCACGAAGTTCTAGGCAGTCATGCTCCGCAGCACATTGGCCATCTCTCCCAGGCGAGCGCCAAGGAGATCATGTCGATCGTAGCAGGATGCCTGGATACCACCGTAACCCCAGAGAAGCCCTGGCTGGAGGGCGAGTGGCCTCTGGATGGATCACGCTTTGCCGGCCAGATTCCGCCGATTGTGCAAGGTGTGACGTTTGCGATCCGCAAGAAGGCGTCCAAGGTTTACACCCTGGACGAGTACGTGCAGGGCGGAATCATGACTCCGCAGCAGCGGGCGATCATTGGTGAGTCCGTGCGCGAGAAGAAAAACATCTTGGTAGCCGGCGGCACCGGCTCCGGGAAGACGACGTTGGTCAACGCGATCATTAGGGAGATTGTAGACCGCAACCCGGCAGAACGGCCGTTGATTGCGGAAGACACAGGGGAGCTGCAGTGCTCTGCGTCGAATCAGGTCATCTACCGAACCTCCAGCACCTGTGACATGAGTCACATCGTGAAACTCATGCTGCGTATGCGCCCAGACCGAATTCTCATTGGAGAGGTACGCGATCACGCCGCGCTCGATCTCCTGGCGGCCTGGAACACAGGCCATCCTGGCGGATGTGCGACAGTTCACGCTAACAGCGCTGAAGCCGCTCTGGAGCGCATGATTATGCTCGTTTCCATGCATCCAAACTGTCCACGCGACATTGACAATTTTATAGGACAGGTGATACATAGGATAGTGCATATTTCCCGTGCCGAGGATGGGCGGAAAGTGCGCGCTGTCATGGATGTCCAACCGGCTCATGACGGTGGATTCCTGAAAACCATCCTCGCCTGACTCGAAAGGAGTTCCCGTTGTGAGTATTCGTTCGCTTCTCACGTCAATTATGACCCTGCCGTCGCGTCGTGTCCTGCCGGTGCTGGGCTTTGCGACGCTCTTCCTCCTGACTACCTTCGCGCCTGAAACTGCCATGGCTTCCACCACCAGCAGCATGCCGTGGGCGAGTTCCCTACAGATGCTGGAAGCGGACTTATCAGGTCCGACAGCGGGAGTTATCTGCATCATCGCCATAGTCGGTGCGGGTTCCATGCTGATCTTCGGCAATCACGAGTTTTCGGGGTTCGTCAAAACGCTGTTCTACATGGTGATTGTCATAGCGTTCATCGTGGGCGCCCACGCCTTCCTCAACACGTTCGGTGGTTCTGGCGCGCTGGTTTAACCAGGCCGCTGAGCAAACTCGATGAGTAACACGGGACTTCGAATCCACCCCATCCACAAGTCCATGCTGAGGGCGACCTCATTCATGGGTGTGGATCGGGAGTTGGGGCTCTTTCTGGGTCTTCTGGTGTTCTCGCTGGACTTCGTAGCGTTTTCAATCTTCAAGTTGGCCATCTCCCTGCTGCTGTGGTTTGTCGGCATGGCGGGCCTGCGAATGATGGCGAAGAAAGACCTGATGCTACGAATGATCGCGTTGCGCTATTTCTTTCGCTACCCGAAGGTGATGGCGGCCCGTTCCACCGCGTGGCGGCAGAACGGACAAGCTCAGGTGAACGGGTACCGCACGCCGGCTTGAGCCGACGGCGGGCTGCTGTTTGAAGGTGGTTGAATGATTCTTGCGGTCACATTAGTTGTTGGTCTGATCGGGGCATTCATGCTGCTACAGGTCGCACAGTTGATCCTGAAGCTGCGCTCCGCAGATAAGCTGGCAACGAACCGTTCGGGAGCCGCCGGGCTGGCGGATCAGGTGAATTGGGCTGCGCTGGCCGATGACGGTGTGGTGCTGTGCAAATCGGGCGCGCTCATGGCGTCCTGGATGTACCGCGGTGCGGATCACGGCTCCTCGACAGCCACCGATATGAATGAGGTGTCGCGCCATATCAACAATGCGGTGCGCCAACTCGGCAGCGGCTTCATGATCCACATCGACGCGGTTCGTCAAGCGAGTCCGGGATATCCGGATGCTTCACGCAGCGCATTTCCAGACCCTGTCTGCGCGGCTATTGATGAAGAGCGTCGCTGGTTTTTCAACCGGCAGAAGACGGCCTATGAGGGCCGTTTCTTCATAACTCTCACGTGGACGCCGCCCGCGGTGGCGGCGGACAAGGCCGTAAAATTCCTCATTGAGGAGGACTTGTCGGCCTCGGCAAGAAAATCTGCCAAGGAGTCCACGCTGGACATTCTGGCGACCTTCAAGAAGTCTGTTGATCTCTTTGAGACTCGCATTGGTATCGCAGTCAAACTGGAGCGCTTGTGTGGTGTCTTCGTGACTGACGAAGAGACCTCCCAGGCGGTGCACTTTGACCGGCAGCTCGAATACCTATTGTTTACCCTCACTGGCAGCTCGCACCCGGTTCGAGTACCGCCGGCGCCCATGTATCTGGACCAAGTTATCTTGGCGCACGAAGCCGAGAAAGGGTTCGTTCCAGTCATCGCCGGGAAGTACGTTCAGTGTGTTGCGATCGAGGGTTTCCCTTCGGCCAGTTACCCAGGAATTCTGTCGGCGCTCTCGGAGCTGGCACTAGACTACCGCTGGTCCACGAGATTCATTTGCCTGGATCAGCACCAGGCACTCAAGGAGGTGACCAACTTCCGCAAGAAGTGGCAGCAGAAGATGCACGGCATTCTGTATCAGCTTTTCGGGTTCGGGAACGCAAAGCCGAACATCGATGCGTCACTGATGGTGGATGACGCGGAGCTGGCTGAGGCTGAACTGCAGTCGCACGAAGTGTCGGGCGGCTTTTATACCTCCGTCATCGTCCTGATGGATGACGAGTATGAGCCTCTGCAGGAGGCTGCCAAAGAAGTCGTGCAGCTCATCTCTCAACTCGGGTTCGCGGCGCGAATTGAGACTGTGAACACAATGGAGGCGTTCCTGGGCTCGCTCCCAGGACACGCCGAACAGAATCTTCGCCGGCCGCCGATGACTTCGGCCAATTTCGCGGACCTCATCCCAACCAGCAGTGTCTGGGTAGGGAGTGAGTATTGCCCGAACCCGCTGTATCCGCCCGGTAGCCCGCCGCTGTTGTTCGGTGTTACCACTGGGCAGACCCCCTTTCGAGTCAACCTGCATGTGCATGACGTGGGTCATACGTTCATGTTTGGTCCGACCGGTGGCGGTAAGTCGATCAACCTGGGGCTGACGGCCGCGCAGGCTCGCCGCTACCCGGACATGACTGTGTTCGCCTTCGATAAAGGACACTCGATTTTCGCATTGGCGAAGTCGATCTGGGCGACCACTAAAGGCCAGGACGGCATCTACTTCGACATCGGTGCCAATGAGGTGTCCTTCGCCCCGTTCCAATTCCTGGATACGGATGGCGATGTCGCCTGGTACGCCGAGTGGATCGAAACGATCTTGCGTCTGAATGAGGTGCCAGTCTCGCCGAAGCAGCGCAACCTGATCGTGGATTGTTTGAAGAACCTGCAAGCGTCGAAAGCGAAGGGACAGGTTCCAACCCTATCGCACTTCTATCTGCAGGTGCAGGACGAGAGCATTCGTGAGGCTCTGAAGCAGTACACCATGAGCGGCGCCATGAAGGATCTTCTGGACGCCGAGAAGGATGGCCTCACCATGGCGAGGTTTACTTGCTTCGAGATGGGCGAGCTTTTGGAGATGGGCGACAAGTATGCGCTGCCGGTACTGCTATATATTTTCCGCCGCATCGAGAAGTCGCTTCGACGGCAGCCGGCGATCATCATCCTGGACGAAGCTTGGGTGATGCTAGGTCACGAGGTGTTCAGAGAGAAGATCCGCGAGTGGCTCAAGACACTGCGTCGTGCTAACTGTCTGGTGTTGATGGCGACACAATCGCTGTCGGATGCGGAGCGCTCTGGCATCCTGGATGTCATTAACGAATCGACGCCAACCAAGATTTTTTTGCCGAATGCGTATGCAACGGATGAGGCGACCGCAAAGCTTTACAAGCGCTTTGGACTCAATGAGCGCCAAATCGACATCATCTCGAAAGCCATCCCGAAACGTCAGTATTACCTCGTGTCTGGTGAGGGGCGTCGGCTCTACGAGCTGGCGCTGAGTCATACGCCCCTGGCGATGGCCATCCTCGGCGCCTCGGATCGTGAATCTCTGGCTCAGATACGCCTGTTGATCGAGGAGCACGGCTTCGATTGGCTGAATGTATGGCTTGCCAAGAAGAATCTGTCCCTTTCGGATTACGCCGACATGTTGGAGGCCGCGTGAAATCCCTGCTAAAGACAAAAGGCGCGGCAAAGCCAGTTGTCGATGATAACCCGTACCTTGCCACCCGGCGCTCATGGAACAGCCACATCGTGGCGCTTGAGACTCAGAATCAGCTCCTGAAGATCGGACTGATCGGAGCCACCTTAGTATTAGCGATTGCTGTTGGCGGGATCTCAGTAATCGGTACCAAGGCGAAGTTCGTGCCGTACTTGGTGGAAGTTGACAAGTTAGGTGATGCGCTCGCGATCGATCCCGCTACGCGGATGACTTCGGCGCTGGACCCGCGCTACGCGCGTTCGGCGCTGAGTACCTGGATCGGCGCAGTGCGCGCAGTGACGCCAGACATTGCGCTTGAGAAGCGCAACATCTACCTCGCCTATTCGTTCGTCAAAGACTCCGATCCGTCGAAGGCGGTGTTGAACGAGTGGTTCAATGGTGCTCCCGGCACGGACCCTATCAGTCGGTCACGCAAGGAACTGGTGGACGTCGATGTGGGTTCGATCCTAGAGCTGTCGGCCAATTCGTGGCAGGTTGACTGGGTCGAGACCGCGCGCGCGGCTGATGGGAACGTGTTCTCGAAGAAGCGCTATCGCGCTGTCCTTGATATCTATCTGGATGAGCACCCGAATGAGTCAGAAGGCGAGATTCGCCTGAATCCGCTTGGGCTGTACATCCGCCATTTCCACTGGACTGAGCTGGTGACGCAATGAGCGTCCGGAACAGAATGATAACGCGCATCGCGCTCACTGCAGCCGTGATGTTGGTAGCCATGGCCGCCGCCCAGGCAGCAGAGGAACTGCCGCCGCCGGCGGTGGCCCAGGCAGAAGCCACGGCTGCTACCAAAGGTCAGAAGCTCACGAAGCCCGATCTTTTGGGGGATGCCGGCGACAAGCCCGCGGGCTATACCTCGCTGCTGGGGCAGCCACCGGCGCTGAACCAGAAGCAACAGGCCGCAGTGGACCTCGCCACGCAAGCGCAGGGGCTCGGCAAGCCGATGCTCGGCCCGGATGGCTCTGTGGTGTATGTGTTTGGGTTCGGATCGCCAGAAGTGGTGTGCTCCCCGCTGAATCTGTGTGATATCGAGCTGGAGAAGGGTGAGCAGCTTACGAGCAATCCTTCGGCCGGTGACCAGGCCCGTTGGCTGATCCAATTCGTCCCTGGTACCGCGGATATTTCTCCGCACCTGGCCGTAAAGCCGAATGACGTTGGTATCGAGACGTCCCTGATCGTCTACACGAACCGTCGTACCTATCATGTGCACCTGATTTCAGATGCGAAGAAGTACACCTCTCTTACGAGGTTCGTGTACCCGGAAGCCCTGATGGCTCAAACCCGGCAGCAGGCGGAGGAGAAGAAGGCGACGGAGGCGCATCTGGCGGTGACTCCATTCCCCGGCGGCAAGGTCCTGACGACAGATCAGCTCAACTTTCACTACAAGATCAGCGGCAAGGCGCAGTTCAATCCGGTGCGCGTCTACAACGACGGTCAGCACACCATTATCCAACTCCCGCCGGAGGTGCGCAGCGGCGATGCGCCGATCCTGATGCTGGCGAACCGGGATGCGCCAAGCAGCGTTGGTCCGACTGCGGCGGTGAATTATCGCCTCGTGGATGACGGGCATCCCAATGATGGCCCCCGCTTCATCGTGGATTCGATATTTCACGAGGCAGAGCTGATCAGTGGTGTGGGCAGTCGCGCCAAGATCATCACCATTACCTATCTTGAGTGAGCGACATGCATAAGGGTTTCGCTTTAATGGTCTGTGTGGTCGCATTTGTGCTGTCCGGCTGCACGACCGTTCAGCGTCAGTCCCTGTCGGATGTCATCTGGCGGGGGAATACCTTGCATGTCTCCAGCGACGCAGCCGACCGAATCGGTCGGGACACATCCGACTTGCTGGATACGCACTACCAGCGCAGTGCGGCGTTCCAGATCGTCGCGACCGAGGAGAACCTCGTCACCGATGCGATCATCCAGCATCTGCGAAGCATGGGTTACGCCGTGGACGTGGTCTTTCAGGGCTCGCGCAAAAGTGTCGCAGTCGCTCAGCCAGGGGAAGTGCTGATGTCTCTGGCGGCAGACAACATCGCCGAGTACAAGGATATCGTGAGGGTGGATGTTCATGTGGATCGCGTGACCGCGACTCGCATCTATACCAGCGCGTCGGGCCTCGCTACGGGCCCGTGGGCGGTTACGGCGGCCCCACTGAAACCGACTGTGACCGTTGGGCCAGTGATCGACATGGGCACATACGATCGTACTCAGCACGGCGCCGGAAACTAAAGGAGCATTTTATGCCTGACAGTCCTCCGGTGGGACCGAAGAGGGCAAAGGGTGGAGTATCCCCCAGAGCCTTTTTCATAGTGTTCTCTACAGTCGCTGGCGTGTTGGGGATTGCATTGCTGTCTCCGTACTTCACCCAAAATGGGCCGAAGGCGACTGCCGCAGACCAGACATCCGCCCAGCAGAGGCAGACGGCCGGCGGACCTCCGGTGCGACAGGGCGCGGATTCGGCGTACAGGCCGGAAATCCCTGACCCTGAGCAGGCGATCGGACACAAGCAGAAGCCCCCGGCGCCATTGGCCGGTGGCGTCTCTGTTGGTGCCGCCCCAGGAGAACAGGCCGATGGCTTACGTTCCTACATGGCAAAGCAAGGGGCTGGAGGCCTGGCAATGGCGCAGCAGCCGGCCGTGGCTGAATCCAGCGAAACCAGTCCGCTATCTTCGGCGCCGGCGGGACCTGCAGTCAGCTCTAATGGCTGCGGTGTTGGCTTTGTTGTTGGAAAGGTCACTGGCGCGTGCGAGCGCAAACAAACGTCAGCCCCTCCAGTACCGGTTTCCTCTGAAGAGTCCATCGCCGCCTCTGGGACCGTTCCCGGCAGTGGTGGCGGCCGCGGTGATCGGCAGCAGGTCCATGAGGCAACCCCGGAGCAGATTTTCGAGCGCAAGGTCATGGAGGTTCGTCAGGAGGCCTTCATCAAGGCGTTAAACGCTCCTATCGCGGTGATTCTGACGGCTCCCAGTGTCTCGTCCGGCCCGATGAGTGCAGCAGCGCAGATTCAGGCCCTGGAGCAGCAGCGACAGACGCTGGAAGCGGAACGAGTCAGGGCAGAACAGAACGCGCGGGATGCGCAGCAGCAGCTCAAACAGGTCCAGGAGACCGGGACCGGTCCCACAGCCTCCGTCCGTTACCCCATAGGGGAGTTTTCGATGGGCTCCGGTGCTCCGCAGATCGTGGAGGGTTGATGGTCAGTTCACGGCGTTGCATGACACTGATAGGTCTGCGGATCACTTCGTTGATACTCATGGCTTCAGGGGGTGGTGCTTACGCCCAAAGTGTGCTGCCGGGAGTTTCATCCCCGCCGGTCAACGGCGCGCTCTCGACGCTGGCGCCTGGCTATGCCCAGGCACAGCAGAAATCATCCACGCCGACCGTGGACCAGGCGACGAGCCCGTTCAAGTCGAGCGACTGGGACCTGGGCAACAGCATCGAGTCACCAAAGACGCCCTATGTGCTGCGGGCAGGCGCCTCGATCCCAGCGACGCTCATCACAGGAATCAACTCACAACTCCCCGGTAAGGTTCGCGCGCAGGTGTCGCGGAACGTCTACGACACTGCCACCGGCAATTACATCCTAATTCCTCAAGGTGCGCAGCTCCTGGGAGAATACTCCAGTGGTGTGGTGTACGGTCAGGATCGTGTCATGGTGGTGTGGCAGCGCATTACCTTCCCAGATGGCCGCACACTCGACATCGGTACGATGCCGGGTACGGATGTGGCCGGGGCAAGTGGATTCCACGACCAGGTGAACAACCACTACATCCGTACCTTCGGTAGCGCCGCCCTGTTGTCTGCGATTGCAGGCGGCATCTCATATGCTGTTGACAAGAACGCGCCAACAAGCAATGCCTCTGGCGGATCGCCAGTGACGGCGCAGGGTGAGGTGGCAAGCCAGGTGGGTAACACCGTTGGGAACCTGGTCAACGGTGTCATGCAGAAAAATCTCAACGTCGCGCCGACCAATACCATCAGGCCGGGATATCCGTTCAACGTGATGGTCACGAAGGACATCACCATGCAGGTCTCATATGCGAATGTTTACCGCGAGCCTTAAGGGAGCAGTCATGAAGTTCAAGATGCCAAAGGCCGTCCTCTCGCTAATGTTGTTAGCGCTCGGCGCATTCGCGCATCCGAATCAGGCGCATGCCCAGTGGGCGGTGATCGATGCCAGCAACCTGGCACAAAGCATCAAAACGTACTCGATGGACGCCCAGAGCTATTTGGTGGCCGTCAAGACGTACGAGACGCTGATCTTGGAGTACGAGGACATGGTGAGGCAGGCCGAGACCGGCAACTACACCGGGATGGTGGCCGACTACGGGCCGCTGTCTGACGTGCTGAATACGGTTGCGCTGGCTGCGTCGGATGCTGATTCGGCTTCAATCATCAAGAACAACTTGTCGCTCTCAACTAACCTTCGTAGCTCCCTGAAGCACAGTCAGGATGCACTGGGGAATGCGATAAACCAGGCGAAGGCTGCAGGAGGTGCTGATGCCATGCTGAATGCCCAGAACGCCCTGCAGGCCGCGAACGCACAGGTTCAGCAAATCATCGCGCAGCAGATGCTTGCCAGTGCGTCAGCGCAGAACGCCAAAGACCAGCAAAGTCAGAATCAGAAGACCTACGCCAGTCGAGACGCACAGAACACGAGGTTCGGCTCGCTGACGACGGCATCGAACAATGGTGAGCAAATCTGCGGCTCTGCGTTCCAGAACCAGTATTGCGGCTCAGGACCGCTATACGGCACTGCATCCATGCACTGAGAGTCCAAGGAGAAGTTCGAATGAGAGGCGTTAAGGTGTCTGCGCTGTTGACTCGAATGGCGCTGGGCGCTTTGGTGTGCGTGTTGCTAGGCCTTCAGCCCATTAGCCTTGCGCACGCGCAATCCGATCCCGATTCTGGGAATGCGCCGCCGTCATCGACTTCTTTGCCCGCAGGCTCCAGTGGAGCGCGGAGCGATGACGGAAGCAATTCTGGACAGTGGGACCCGACGACGGCTGGGCAGCTCGATCAGCTCGTGGAGGATTTCAATAAGCAGACCCAGCACTGGGCGGGGACGTTTGAGGGTGAGGCGAAGTTTATTTTCTGGGCATTGGCCTTGATCTCGTTGTGTTGGCTCGGATATGACTTGATATTCGCCAATGGACACGACTTTGGGCACTTCCTGCACGAAGTCGCCAAGTTTGTGATCATAACAGGCGTGTACTTCATGCTGCTGGATAAAGGACCGCAGCTTGCGACCATGATCATTCAAGGGATGACGCAGCTCGCCGGGCA
>Ga0207641_10003890_pt1 | contig 13065 bp, 24 predicted proteins | sample KBSSwiS62_FD_184306 | JGI IMG/M metagenome (GOLD analysis project Ga0207641, IMG submission 184306) | Switchgrass rhizosphere microbial communities from Kellogg Biological Station, Michigan, USA - KBS Switchgrass S6-2 (SPAdes) (version 2) | ecosystem: Host-associated > Plants > Roots >... | reverse complement strand
GCACTCACGGGCGACTGCGAGAGCTTCGCAAGCTCGCCTAACGTCGCGTCTGCCTTGCCGGCAATCTTCGCGATGTAGCTTGCGAGAGCGTCCGCGCTGCGCCCGCGCTCCGCGATGCTCTGCGCGCCCCATCCGGTCAACATCGCAATATCGAGCAAGTCACCCTCGAGAAGCGTCGCCGTGCGGTGGTCTTGCCCGCGTGCTCTGCGCCGCTCGTAATCCGCAGCAAGCTCGCGCGCCAGCTCGGGACAGTGCACCACGAAGTTAATATGGGGCCATCCCGTGCGGTGCGACTCCACAACACCAACCCATTGAGACTTGAAGTCCTGCCAGCCACGGGCGACAGCGTAGCGCCGTAGGCGCTTCAAAAAATTGCGGCTCTGCCGGCTTAGCTCTGCGTTTGCCTCATCGGGCGTTTTCCACACTCGCTCGCCGTACACCGCGTTTCGGTCGATGGTGAGCACGAGAAACACGTTGCCCGCAGGGTCGAGCGGCGCGAAAGCCTGCTGCATGCGCCGGAAGGCAACGGAGGCGCTGTAGCGAGCGCACGCGCCGTCATGCCGCCACGAGCCGCAAAGCAACGGCCTACGCGCCACGCGACCGGGGTCCGCCTTGGCCCACGTGTACAGCGCATCGCAGCCGCAGCGCTCGACGTAGCGCGGCACAACCTTTTTTGGTGCCTGACGCCCCCGCGCGACGGGAAGTGAGCGGGACTTCGCTCCGCTCACTTGTTCGTATGTATTGCCAAGGGGCGCGCGCTCCGCTGCGCCGCGTTCTGTCGGCCTTTCGTCGCTTTGGCTCTGTCCGGCCCCGCGGCCTTGCATCGCGCGCAGCAGTGCCTTGCGGACACGTCCGGGCACCGAGCGAGCGGGGGCGGAGGCGGCGGACAACCGTCTAACGTCCGATAGTTCTTGACACCCGCAGCCGAAGCGTGGGCGGGGGGCGATGAATCAGGCACCAGCCATCGTACTGACACGCCCCACACCACGCCGGCTCAGGGTGAGCTTTCGTCGACGGGAAGAGTGGAGCGTGCCGGCGAGAGGGCTGGTTAGAGGGAGGTAATTCGCGACGGGCGGGGGCGATGCGACAAAGCCACCGCAGCAGCGACGCAGCGAGCGCCCGCGCGGCAGAGGCTGGCTGCCTCCGGCGGTGCAGGCGGCCGCCACGTCGACGCCGACAGTTGCAACACACGACCATCACGCACACGGCGCAATGCGCGCAGCGGTACCCCCTCACCCCGGCTCCGTGTGCTGCAGCACATTCAGGACCGCGGCTTGTATCTCCTCGACCGACACGCCGCTTTGCTGCAGCGTCGCCGTGCCGATGCCGAGCAGCAGCGAGCCCACGTCACGATCGCTGCAGCCGGTGGACTTCTGAATCTCGCTTACAGCCTTTTCCAGCTGCACAACGAAACTTATCTGCTCGTTCACGGGTTGCACCCTCCGAAGCAATTCCACGTCCACTCGCCCCGCGAGTCGCGCACGGGCGCAAGCGCCGGCATCGCGCAGCACGGACAGAACTCCGGCGGGCTCGGCTGCTTCAACACGTCCAGCACGGGCGCGACAGCGAGCGGGGGCAAGGCAGCTTCCAGCCCCCGCATGAACGCGATTCCGTAGCCGCCGAAGCGCACCACGGGCGTCACGAGCGCCCCCCTATCCCGGGCAGCTGCGCCTGGGCGTTCAACGCTTTTTGGTAGGACAGCTCGCACGACTCGCACGCCATGCGCATGCGGTTGCTGATCGCTTCGGTGGTCTCGCCTTCACGCCGGGCGTAGCCCCAAGCGAAGGTAACCAGGAAGTCAAAGATGGCTGCCGGCGCGAGCTCGTGCCGTACGCGGTGGCGCTCGACGACGGTAAAGATCTCTCGCTGCAGCTCCGCTTGCTGAATGCTCGTCATCTGGTGGCTTTTGGGCATGTCAATCTCTTTCTGTCGGGGGAACGAAAAAGGCCCCCAAGAGGGGCTCCAAACGACGGGCGAGGGGGGGACTCGGTACCTGCCGCTTGGAGCCCCGCTTGGGGGCCCTTGACGCGCTGTGGGGGGAAGCTAGTTTGGGCATTGACGCCGCTACCTCGGCTCCGTGCCCCCGGGCGCTTGCAGGCGCCGCGGGGGCTTTTTTCGGAGCTAGGTCGAGCCCTCCTCCGTGGGGGTGGGCGCTGGCGCCTCATCGGGGAGCGCCGTGGGGTCGCTGCCGATGATGGCGTTAGCTGTTTCGTCGACGTCCGAAAACTCTTGCACACCGTCGAACGATTGTTCTAGGGCGCGCACGCGGTTGTTGATGTCCTGTTGAACATCGACGACAGCGTCCACGTTGTTGAGCAAGCGACGAAACTCCCGCGCTTCCGCGGGGCCCTTGCAGAACGCGAGCAGCAGCACCTCGAGGCGCCGCACACGCGTTTCCAAGTCACCTTGCTGCGCGGGCAAGGTTTCAGCGCTCGGCTGCTGCGGCGGTTGAATCACCTCGACGGTGTGCCCCGCTGCCGCTTCGCGCTTTGCGATCTCCGAAGGGGAGTTGTAGTGCGTGAAAGTTTTCGACGGCGGAGCCGCGCCGCTCGGAGCGGCTGCAGCCGCTTCGCGCTTTGCGATCTCCTCCGGCGAATTGTAGTGGACCATTCTCGCCACGGGCATGACTCAGCCCTCAGGGGCTCTTGTTGACGCGGATGTTTGCGGTGATGGCCGTTTGGTTCACGGTGCCCGCGGTGATGTTGGAGAACGGAATCTTGACGGTCCCGTCCGTGTCGCAATACGGCTGGCCGCAAATGATGCCGGCGACGAGCGCGGAATTGAAAGACACGTTCAAGCTGTCGCCCACCTTCACACCGGCAAACGTCACGCTGACGGCGACCGTAGCGAGCGTGGTGATGTTGCCGGGGGTGATGCTGCTGGACTTGCGCGACCCCAGAAGCGGGCCCGATTGGCCGGCGCGCGTCCCTGCGTTTTGAGCTGCAACCATGACTGTTCCTGCTTTCTTTCTCTGGGCGTTTTGCCCAAGCCTTTACCGCACGCGAAAGCGTGCCATCACCACCGGCCCGCGGTTGTTGACACCGACCGGAGCGGTATGCGTCCACGGCGTATCGATTGGATTCACGCCGCGCGTTGCGCGTCGACTGGTCCCCACGGAGTTGACCTTAAAGCCTAGGTTGTTGGCGCAGCCGATCGCTTGACTCGGCACTTGCGGCGTGAGCCCCGTGCCTGCCTGCACCGACGTGCCACCAAGGAATTGCTCCGTGATGGCAAAGCTATACATCAGCACGTCACCGCGGCTCACCTTCAACGCTGGCGTTTGCGTGAAGCTCGCGACGTTGACGCCGTTGACGGTGGCTTCACCCGTCGCCACAACCACCGGTTGCCAAACAAGCGACAGCTTGCTTTTTTCGAGGCGCCCCATGCTGCCGATGCAAACGCCGTTGGCGCCGTCCGGCGTGACAGGCACGTTGAGCGAACCTGCAGCCGTGTTGTCGCCCGTCTTCATGAACATGAACGCCCAGGCGTTGCCCTGATTCACACCGAGCGTGCCACCCCAGCCGCCGCCGAGCTTGCTCCCGACGAACGTCCACCCCGCGGGCGTGGGGACGTTGCCTAGGTTCGCCGTCCCCGGCTTGAGTGCAATCGTCAACACGTTGAGCACGTTTGCGGCGACACTGCCGGCCGCGGGCCAAGGGATGTTGATTGACGTCGCGCCGGCTGCGTTGTCGAAAATGGCCGTGCTTGTGCCCACAGAAATAATCTGCCGCGTGTAGCGCTCCGCGGCGACGGCATTGAGCAAGGCTTGCTGCTTAAGCATCCTGCAAATCGCCGGTAACGTCGGCCGCGTTGGCGGTGTTGAACACGAGCCCAATCGTCGCGCCTTGCTGGCCCGAGATTGCGACATTGGTGGTGGGTGGCGTCAGCGTCGCCGTGCCTGCGAAGCTCACGGCGCCGGCTGCAACTTGCCGCATGAACACCACGTCACCGGCCGCGAAAACGCCGTTATTGACTGTGACCACGCAACCGCCGGCCGCCGTGAAACGGATATAGCAATTCCGATCGGCCGACGTCAGCGTGCGCGTAGCGCCGGCCTCCGTGACGATGGTGAGGCTTGGCACCGCTGCAATGAGTGCGGCTAGCGTCTCGAGCGCATCGCTGGTGCTCGCGCCGGCCACGCTCGAGACGTTGGTCACCTCATCGGAATCGTAATCGCCCGAGAGCGGCAACACGGCGCCCACGCGCCCGTTGAAGCTCAGCACGCCAGTGGCGACCGTGCCGGCCTTCCACTCGCGCCGCACGGCATCCCAAAGCAACGCCTGGCCGTTGACAGTGCCGAGCAGCAGCGCGCCAGACTGCGAGACGCGGAAGGCTTGAGTCATTCGGGCCCCTGGAACAGCGCGTCTTCCTCCTCAGGCGTTGCCGGCGCCGGCTCGACCTCGAGGGGCGCGGGCGCTGCCTCCGGCTCCGCGAACAGCGCGTCTTCCTCCTCCGGCGTTGCCGGCGCCGGCTCGACCTCGAGGGGAGCGGGCGCTGCTTCCTCCGGCTCCGCGAACAGCGCTTCCTCCTCCTCCGGCGTTGCCGGCGCCGGCTCGACCGTGGGGGGCTCTGGCGCGGGCTCTGGCGCTTCCGGCGCCGGCTCGACCGGCAGCGGCTCGACATTGCCGGCGCGCACGCCAGCGGCCGCCGTAGCGCTCAGCAGCAGCGCTTGCACCGCGGCGAGCGGGTGTGTGGGGTCCGTGATGGTGAACCGCTCGCGGTGCACCAGCTCGCGGCGCTCATCGAGCAACGTCGCCTCACACACAAGGGCGTCGCCCTCATACGACCAGACAGCGCGCAGCCGCGGCACCAGGGGAAGCTTTTTCACTTGAGTTTTCCTCCGAGGTAAATGCTCGCGAGCTTGGGCCCGACCAGCAAAACGACTGCAGTCGTACCGGCCGCAACCGCCGGCCAGAACCAGGGCTTGTGAGCAACGCCGGGCGGCTGCTCCGTGATGTTGCCTTCGGCGTTGCGTCTGTCCGTCTCGCCGCGCATCTGCTCGGCGCTCATCCCCGTGCGAATCACGCGCTCGGCCAAGTCCTTTTCAGCCTGGGTGACAGCGTTCGCGCGGTTGTAAGCGTTGCGCAGATTGGTCGCGTGGTCCCGATCTGCGTCGCTCCAAAAGCTGAAGATGCCCGGCTTCGTGGCTTCGTACCACTTGACCCACTCATCGAGCGCAGCACGCGCCGCAGCCGTCTTGGGCGTTTCGCGGTGCATGAAGTCGTTAATTGCTTCGATGTCCTCAGCGTTTGACACGGGGCCTCCTAGGGTGGTGCCAGGCCACGGGCACCAGCACCACCAGCACGCACAACACGAACGCGACCAGCGGGCTCACTCGGCCGCCTTCGCTTCCGGCTCTGGCTCGGGTTCCGGCTCGTCGCCCATCGCGTCTGCTTCGGCGTTGAGCGCCTCGAGATCTGCGCGGTTCAGGTCGAGCGCCTTGCAGAGCAAGTCAACTTGCTCGTCGTCGATGAGCTTGAACTTGATGATGGCCGCGAGCTTCGCGGGGTCCAAGCCGGCTTTGAGTTTCTGCGCAGCCTGCAGACGCTCGTCACCGCCCACGGTTTGCTTGAGCCCCTCGAGCAAGTGCGGGCCCGCTTTCTTGACGCCCTCCCACACTTCCAGCTTGAGCTGGTGCTTTCGGTCGGCCTCGGCTTGCTGCGCCAGCTCCGTGCGCTGGTCACGGAGCATCGATTCCGTAGCCTTCAAAAAGTCGATGCGCGCGACGTCGCCCGCGTCCGCGCGCTTCACCAGCTGCGCGTTCTGGTCCAGCACGGCCGTCACCAGGTTTTTGGAAGAGTCGCCCAAGTTTTCGAGCGGCTTGCTGAACGCGGTAATTAGCAAACGCTCGTGTTCTTGGGCTTGCCGCGTCTGCTTCAACGCCAGCTCTAGCAAGTCCTTATAGGCCGCGCTGAGGGTTTTGATCTCTTGGATTAGCGGCTGGTCTTGCTGCTCGTCCGGGTCGCCCACGCGCGGGCCCTCAGCGAGCCGCATCAGGTCGGCCATGCAATAAACGCCGATGCCGCCCTTTTTGCTGCGCTGCGCGCGCACCACGCCAGCGGCAACTAGGTTGCGAATCTGCTGGCCGTTGAAACCGCTCTTCGCGGCAGCCTCACCAGCTGGCAAGTACTCTTCCGCGTCCGCGTCCGTGTCGTTTTCGTCGGTCACCAGGTCGCCCCCTTGCGTTTGTGCCACCACCAATAAAAAGCAGCGCTCGCGGCCGTGGCGGCACCGAGACCGAGCGCGATAGCTCCGAGGCCCGGAGCGTGGCCCAATTCCGACAGCAGAGGTTCCCATCCGGTCGCATCGGCGAGCTTGCCGTAGTTCCGCACCACGGCTTTGAGGTACTCACTCGGGGCCAGCTCGAAGTAGCCGTTTGCGTGTTGAGCAAACACGGCATCGCGCAAGCTGCCGCGCCGGATTGCATCCTGAATCTCTGCAGCGCCTACCGCGCCACGCTTGCCACCGTTCAGGATGGTGCGCGCGACGCTGAGAAAGCCTTTCTCAGGCGACGACCAGCGCTTGTACTTGCCAACGTACATCGAGCCGTTGGCGTGAAAGTCGACGTGCGGAAAGCTGCCGGCATCGCCGCTGCCTTGCTCGGCTCCCCAATTGTTGGAGCCCACACCCTCAAGCCCCGTCAAGCCGTTGGCGGCCGCAAAGTCCAGCACACGCTGGTCACGCGACTTGACGCCCCAGCCGGCGCCAAAGCCGCCCTCGCCTCGCGACACAGCGAGCGAGTATTGGCGCTGACCCTCCGGCAACTCTGGCGCAGCACGCAGAGCAATCTCGTAAGCTTGCTGGTCGTTCATGGGGCACCTCGAAGCCAGCTCACGAACGCCGGCAGCTTGTAGGCTAGGAGCGCGAGCACGAGCACCACGACGAGCGCCAGCGGCCCGCGCCACGGGGGCGGGACGAACGCAAACAAGCCGAGCAGCGTCCTGCTCGTGGGCGACACGCTGCGCAGCCGGAGGTTAGCCGTGATGCGCTCTTCCTCCGTGAACTTATCGCCTCTGTCGCCGTTGTCGCTCATGTGCCGCTCAGCCCCGTGATGGCCTCGCCCAAGGTGGGCGGGCGCAGCGTTGAGTAATTGCACTTGCAGCTAAGCGGAGCGCCGTCGATGCCGGCGCGGCAGCCCGGCTCATGCCCTTGCGGAAGGCAAGGCAGGCGCAGCGCCCACTGCAGCAAACGGAAGAGCATCATAGCCCCAGCAACCACTGCAGACACACGAGCTTGACGCCGCCCGAGTGATTGGTGACGCGGATGAGATTCGTCTGTCCCGGAATGGGGACGGCGCGGCCACCCGCAAAAACCTGCGCGTCATACTTGGCGTTTGAGCCGCCACCGGCGTCTAGAAACTCGACGTCGATCGCTTCCGCGATGGCAGGGTCATTGTTGTTCTGGACGTGCAACACCACCGACTTGACAAAGTCCCTCACGGGATAGTCGGTCACCTCGAGGTTTTGCATCGTAACGCGCGGCTCCGTGTACGTGAGCGGCAGCGGCGGGGTCGAGCTTCCTTTGGCGACAGACGCCGCGAGAAACACGCTGCCCGTGCCGGCGTCATAGGCGGCCGTCGAGCGAGGCGCGTAGGTAACGGCTCGCACGCTGATTGAGTTGCACACGAGCGAGAACTGCGAGCCGTGCAGCCAGTCACAATCGAAGCTGTTGTTTGCGCCACCGCAGCCGTAGGTGACGCGAGCTCGCACGTCCGCGTTAGTGGCCGGCGTCTCGTCACCACGCGACAGCTGCACCGTGTGCACTGCCGGGGGACCATACAGCCGCGTGTTCTTTGGCAGCACCTGCACCGGCTGGTTAGGGGCTCCCGGCAGCGCTTGCGCGCGTTGGTCGCCCCAGTCGTTATTGTTCGCCCACGGCCCCTCCGTGGGTTCGAGCACGTGCACCAGCCGCGCGCCAGTGCGCATGAGCGCGCTTGCCAGCTCGCGAATTGACATCATGGCCGCGCCACCCTGATGACCATTCCGGTGCGACCGTTGACGCGAAAACGGTTCGTGACGCGCTTCGCGGCCGCGTGCTTACCGAGCAGCGTCAGCATTGCCGCGGCGTGCTTGTCGCCAGCCTGCGCACGCGCCTCGGTTTTCTTGACTGCAGTGAGCGCCGCTTTGCGCGTGGCGGGGTCATGCGAATTGACGCCCTTGAGGACGTGCTGAACCTTGCCGATCGCTTTCTTGCTGTGCTTCTGAATCTTCGCAGCGTGGCCGACAGCTACGCCCACCTGGACCGCTTTGCGTAGCTCTGGCGGAAGCTTGCCCATGGCTTCCTCGAGCGCGATGTCGGTCACCTTTTTGCCGGCGCCAATCTTTTCGGCAACCGACAGCGCGTGACCGAGCGCCTCCTTTTGCGAGTCAGGAATGGGCAACGCACTGAGCGCGACCTTATCCAAGCGCTTCCCCTGAGCGATGGCAGACGCCGCACCGAAAGCGCTCTGCGCGAGCTGCCCGCCGGGGATAGCACCCTTGATGCCGGCGACTACGGCTTCGCTCAACGGATGCCCGTCCGCAAGCGCCAGCGCTGCGCCCATCACACCGGAGACACCTTGCCCAACGCCAGGCACGAACGACACCACCTGAGCCGCGTATGGGGCGATCGTTTTCACGTCCGCCACCTGGTCTTTGAAGTTGCGCATCAAGGCGCGGTCGATGCGTCCACCGCGCGCGATGTCTTCCGCGAGCGATGCCGGCGCGACGGCAACGCCGTACACGGCAGCGAGCGGCTTACCCACGAGGGGAACGTGACTGATTGCTTTTTTCAGGTTCGAAAAGAATCCCATCGCTTCCGCCTTTCAGTCGTTTTCGACGTGCATCGCCTGGCGCCACTCTTCCGCGCGTTGCGGGTCGGCATCCGCGAAGCGAGCGAGCTGCGCCACGTAAACTTGCTTTGACCCCTTGGGGTCTTTCTTCGGCCAGTACAACGGCCGCGGGGGCACGATGCCGTGGTCCTGCGCGAGAGTGAGCGCCGACTTCGGGCCGTACAACCCATCGATGTTGCCGACGTAGAAACGGCGCCGTTGCTCTAGACGCTGGTAGTCGGTCACCGACGCTTTAACGAAAGGGTCCTGCCGCGCCTGCGCGGGCGTCATGCTCGACAGCAAGCGCGCGAGCTGCCCAGCTTGCTTGCGTGCTTCCGAGCTATCAGCACGCGGCGCGGGGTTCACCTTGCCGCCGAGTGCACGCGCTCCGGGCCTTGCGTGCGGCGTAGCTCCGATCGCGCCTTCCAGCTCTTTCGCGGCTGACTCGAGCGACGCCGCTTGCGCCGCGTAGCCCTGCTTTCGCAAGCTCGCGGCTACCTGGTGCATCACGGCCGGGTCGCCGCTCTTGATGGCTCGCGCAACCGCGTCCACGACGCTTTTGGGCACCGCACCGGCCGAGCCGTGGTCACCCGAGAAAAGCCACAGGGCCCCGCCGATAAGCGCCGCACCACCGATGATTGCAGGGAGCATCCGTTTTTTCCTTTCACAAGCCTAGGAACCTCGAGGGGTCCTCAATCTTTCCCGAGTCGTGCCGCCGGCAACCGGGGCACACGTGGCGACCGTTCACCACGTTGAGCTTGGAGCTACATGCGAAGCACACGCCGCGGCGTACTTCGCAATGCATCTTGATGGGGCGGCCCTCGAGGCTCTGCCCGCAGCGAGCGCACTTGCCCGCGCCAGAATCCCATTCGCCGCACTCACAGCGACGGCGCCAGTACACGCGGCAGTCAGCGTGCTCGCCGTCTTCCTGCAGCTCCGCAACACGAGCGGCGCAAAGGTCGTCGCAGTCGCCCCAGCCACGCTTTAAGATCGTGTTGATATCGGCGAACTCCTCGAGCCCCTTGGGCCATGGTTCGCGCTCATATTCAACGCCGGATTCGTAAAGCCGAGGGAGCGGCCGACCTCTGCGCTTAGCGCTTCGGATGGCAATGCGATTGCAAGCAACCACGCCGCGCAAAAACCCTTGCGTCAGCACGGCGAGCGTTTTCCCGTCTCTGGTTCCAACGCCCACTCTGGTTACAAGCGTGAATCCCATTGCGCCTCCTAGCTAGCTCACACCCAAGCCGGGCCGATGATCGACCCGTAGAACGGGTGGTCTGCCACGTCGATGTTCGTCACCGTGAGGGTGATGTCGATACCCGGTTTCGCGATGAAGCCGAGCAGCGCCACGCGCACGCCGGTTTGCGAGAAGATGTCACCGTGCGCAGCTTCGCTGTTCACGAACATCGAGTCTCGACCGATCACCAGGTCATTGATGGCGAAGAAGCCCGACAGCGTCGACGGCAGCACGAAGCGCTCCGTCTGGAAAGTACGCTGCGGACGCGCCGTCAGGACTACCGTGGTGCCAGCCGTCACGCTCGTGGTGCCGTTGCCGCCCTGGGGGAAGCTGCACACTTGCGTTTGGTTGGTCGGTTGAATGCGCTTCACGCTCAACGGATGGCGACCCCGGCGACGGCGACGGCCGCCACCGACAACGATGTCCGCACCGGACTCGTCATCGCCTTCCATGTCGTCATCGCCCATGTCGTCTTCGCCCACACTCAGATCGTACATTGCTCACTCCTTTGGTTGACTCGCACCGCGGGGCGTGAGTGCCCCGCGATGAAAGATTGTGCGCGGCGCTACGCCGCTTGACGGACGCCACGCGCGAGCAACGCAGTCTTGACCGCGTCACCCGTGCCGTAGCCGATCAGTCCGTGAGCGAGACCTGCAACGGTCTCGCTGTGCTCATCGAACACACCCAGCGCGCAAGCGCCACCGACGAGCGTCCCCAAAACGAGATCAGTGCGAAACTTGGTTTTCGGAATGTGCGGCATCTTGACGGCCAAGCCGCCAGCAACGCCACCACCGACAGCCGCAGCAGCGCCCGTCACGATGGTTTTGCCCGCGTGCTTTGCCGCGGCCTTGTGTTTCACCATCCCATTGCGCACGGCCATCACGTGCCGAATTAGCTCGTGGCGACCTTTGGTTGCGATGTGGGAGGGGACGTGTGCGAGTGCTCCGGCCATGTTTCGTGATTCTCCTTTTGGGGCGGGTTTACCCCGAGCCTGTAAAAAAACCCGGCTGACGCGGCCGCGTCAAGTCACCCCAGCTGACGCCGGACAAAATGCCCGAGGCAATCCTATCGTTGGGGGGCAAAACTCCGGACTTGACGTAGGCTCGGATCGGGTTTGAGCGCGCCCAAAGTCGCTTCACGAAAGAGGTAGTTTATGGCTGACAACAACACACCGTGGGGTGATGCACTCGCCCCGCTCGAGAAAGACGGCAAGACGATCTGGATTGACCTCGGCCCCGTCTGGAAAGGGCCTAACGGCTCGCTGCAGCTGACGCTCGTCAGCGAGCCGCTCCACTGGCGCGCTCACAACACGGAGCGCCGTATCGTCATCAAGCAACGCGAGGAACGCGAGACCGAGCGCAGCGCGCCCAAGGGTGGGCGCCGATGAGCACCACCACGCTTCACACCGTGACGCCCATCGGTCGCGAGCCGCTGCAGGTCGCCACCGCGGACGGCGACTGTGAGTTTTGCGAAGCCGTGCGTGCGCACTTTGACCACGAGCGCGGCAACGTCGTTTTCTTTGAGATACCCGAAGCCCCGAAGATGGTTCAGCGCGTCGCGATCGTTTGGCTCTGGCCCTTGCTGCTCGACTGTCGCGACGTCACGCGCGATGAGATGGCACGGGAGCTGGCACCATGAGGGGCCTACTCGTTGCCGCGCTGCTCGCCATTGGGTGCGCAGCTCACGTCACCACGAGCGACGGCGCTGCCGGCGACGACGCCGGAGGCGCTGCCGGCGATGCGACGGACTGCAGGCCGCGCAAGTGCGCGGAGCCCATCACGAGCGCCACACCGTGTCTCGACAGTTGCGGCCGGCCGCAAGTGCCTTGCCGCACGAATTGCGGGGTGGCGCCGTGAGCAGGCGCATGCGCGCTTTCTTCGCGGGGTCGCCAAGCTCCGCGAACTACACCAGCCGCAGCACGCCTCCGATCTCTGACCGCCCCAGCACGGCGCGCATCAGCATATCGGCGGCGCTCGCGGTCAACACGCCACACCCGGACGCGGAAGCGTACGCGCGGGCGCTGGTGCCCGTGCTGCAGCGCTGGTGCCATCGCCCGCTCGAAGTCGCCCGGTGGCTCGTGCGCATCTTGGAGACAACGCCATGAGCAGCAGACCCAGCAACACGCCGCGGCTAAAGTGGCGCACGCACACGGAGCGCACCTACCACGCGCGCCGCATTCGGGCGCGGCAACGCGAGCAAGCCACGTGCGTTCACAAGTGGGTGCGCATCAGCCAAGGCACGGTGTGCTTGCACTGCCGGAAGCTCAGCCAGTCGCTGAGGTTCAACTGAAAGCGTCGCGCGTGACCGAACCGGTGACGGAGCTAGCCCCGTTCCAGTTCTCGCGCGCGTGCTTCCGCGTGGACGTCCGTGTGTCCACGCCGCAACTCGAAGACTGGCTCAGTGCCCACCAGAACGAGCTGGACTTGTTCGATGCGTTGCACTTGTTCCGTGTCTGGTGCCGGCGCATCCGGCGCGGGACGCTGGTCGGTCGGCAATACAAGCCGAGTGCGTGCCGCATCCGGCTGTGCTCCGAGGGCGGACACCTCACCATCGCGCAATGGGGTGACGCCGGCTAGCAGTTGATAGCGGCCCCCGCGCAGCTCGTAGACTTCACGAGTTGGCAGCGGGGGCCGCTCTTCGTGCATCGCGAGCGGCTGGCGCCAGCGCCACTCTCGCGCCATCCGATCTTCTTCGACCTCGAGGAGCATCGTGGACACGTGGCGCGCTACCGGGTCGCGCAGCACTACCAGCGGCACCGCTGCATATGCCGTGCGGCGCGCGTCCGGCAGTCGCCGAATTAGCGTCCCCGTGTAGTCTGGATTCTTGTGCTTCGGAGGGAGGAAGCCCACACCGGAGCGCAGTCGACGGAACCCCTTGCGCGCACTCACGGGCGACTGCGAGAGCTTCGCAAGCTCGCCTAACGTCGCGTCTGCCTTGCCGGCAATCTTCGCGATGTAGCTTGCGAGAGCGTCCGCGCTGCGCCCGCGCTCCGCGATGCTCTGCGCGGACGCTCGCGCAA
>Ga0207641_10003887_pt1 | contig 13068 bp, 15 predicted proteins | sample KBSSwiS62_FD_184306 | JGI IMG/M metagenome (GOLD analysis project Ga0207641, IMG submission 184306) | Switchgrass rhizosphere microbial communities from Kellogg Biological Station, Michigan, USA - KBS Switchgrass S6-2 (SPAdes) (version 2) | ecosystem: Host-associated > Plants > Roots >... | reverse complement strand
AGTGCGATTCCGCCGTCCTCGGTGCCGGAATTCCTGTGTTGGGCATCTGCTACGGCATGCAATGGATCGCCAAAACGCTGGGTGGCAAAGTCGAGCCCGCCGGCCGCCGCGAGTACGGACGCGCCGAATTTGCCCACGATCCCATCGAGAATGGGGAACTCTTTCGCGGCTTGCCGGGAAAATTAAGAATCTGGAACAGCCACGGCGACCACGTGTTGGCGGTGCCGGCTGGCTTCCGCACTACCGGGAAAACGGAAAACGCCATAGCGGCCATTCAGAACACAGAAAAGCGCATCCACGCGGTGCAGTTCCACCCGGAGGTAAATCACACTGAGCAGGGCACTGCCATCCTGCGTAACTTTCTGTTCGAAGTTTGCAAGGCCGATCCCAAGTGGAGTGGCTCGGCCTTTGTGGAAGAAACGACCCAAGCTGTCCGGCGCAAAGTCGGCGAAAAACAGGCCATCTGTGCGCTGAGCGGCGGTGTCGACTCGACCGTTGCCGCGGTGCTCGTCCATCGCGCCATCGGCGACCGCTTGACCAACGTCTTCGTGAATAATGGCCTGCTCCGGAAAAACGAGTTTGAAGATACCTTGAAGATGTACCGTGAGCGGCTCGGCCTGCACGTGGTCGGAGTGGATGCCACGGAGCGTTTTCTGGGCCGCCTACAGGGAATTACCGATCCTGAGGAAAAGCGCAAGCGCATCGGCCGGGAGTTTATCGCCGTCTTCGCCGAAGAAGCCCAGCGCCTGCAAGGCGAAGCCGGCCACGACATCGGATTTCTGGTGCAGGGCACACTCTACCCCGATGTGATTGAATCCGTGTCGGTTAAGGGCCCTTCTGCCACAATCAAGACTCATCACAATGTCGGCGGCCTGCCCGAAATAATGCCTTTCGCACTGATCGAGCCCCTGCGCGACCTCTTCAAGGACGAAGTCCGACGCATTGGCCGGGAACTAGGTTTACCTGAAGAGATATTAGTGAAACATCCGTTTCCTGGGCCCGGGTTGGCCGTAAGAGTACTAGGAGACGTGACCCCCGGGTTGTTAAGAACGTTAAGGGATGCCGATGCGGTTGTACGAGAAGAAATACTCCGGGGCGGCCTGTATCAGAAAACCTGGCAGGCTTTTGCCGTCCTCTTGCCCGTCCGCAGCGTCGGCGTCATGGGCGACGGCCGCACCTACGGCCTGACCATCGCGGTTCGCGTCGTGGACAGCGACGACGCCATGACTGCCGATTGGTCGCGATTGCCCTTCGAAGTGTTGGAGCGGATTTCCACCAGGATCGTCAACGAAGTGACAGGCGTTACACGCGTGGTCTACGACATTACTTCCAAACCGCCGGGCACCATCGAGTGGGAATAAAGACAAAGGCCGCATCCGAAGATACGGCCCTGGATGAGAACGATACGAAATGCACACAAAACCGACGAAGATCGAAAACCTATCTGCCGGCCACCTTTTGGGCCATGTACAGAACGAGTTTCCGATCGGCTTCTTCGGTTTTGCTCAACAAGCGGCGAAGCTTGTTGAGAAAACGCGCATCTTTGCCGGCGCTGCCCCAAGCGATGTCGTCACCCGACTTCCGCTTTGGTAGGTTCGGCAATTGAGGCGGTTCTTCGCCGTCGTAGAAGAGTTGATAGAGAGGCACCTCGAGCGCGCGAGCCAGTTTCTCAAGGGTCTCAATGGCTGGGACAGTGTGGCCATTCTCAACTCGTGAGATGTAGCAGCGGAGTAACCCGGTTCGCTTCTCGATGTCGCCCTGGGAGAGTTTCTTTTCTTCGCGCAGAGCGCGAAGGCGGTCACCGATAATCATGGCGGCATTATTCCATATAGATAAGAACCAAAGCAAGCATAAACTCGAAATGGACGAAGTGAAACATCCGTATCAGGTAAGCGCTCGGTTGTAGGCAAACTGGGCAAGACCGACGAAACCGGGAGACCATGGCACGCGTCACAAAGATAGCGGAAACGGATGCCCCTGGACCAAAGGGGAGTATCGGCGTCCCTTCCGTCGCTGCTGCTGACGAACGCCAGCTGATTCGCCGCGCGAAGAAAGGCGACAAAGTAGCCTTTGAAGTACTCGTGCAGCGCCATCAGCACCGGGTTTTCGCCGTGGCCCGCGGAATCCTGAAACGTCAAGAAGACGTGGAGGACATTGCGCAGCAGGTTTTCGTGAAGGCGTATTTTTCGCTGAAACGCTTTGACCAGCGTGCGGCGTTTAGCACCTGGTTGTATAAGATCACGGTGAACGAATGCTGGGATCTGCTTCGCAAACGCAAGGCCCGACCGCTCATCTATGAAGCGGACTTCAGCGAAGAACAGTCGCGGCAGTTCAGCGCCACCGAGCAGCGGTCCGACAGCGGTCCGGACACGAGCGAGCGCCTGGCCATGCGTCAGCGTCTGGACAACATGCTAGATCAACTGGATGAACGCGACCGCGCCATGCTGGTGCTCAAAGAGGTGGAGGGTTTTTCAGTTGAAGAAATTGCCGAAACGTTGAGCTTGAATGCCAATACAGTCAAGGTAAGGTTGTTTCGCGCGCGCCGTCGCATCGTCGAGTACGCGCGCCGCGAAAACAAGCAACGCTAGCGAGCGGTGGCTGCAGAGCAGGGAGGTTGGATTTTGATGTGGAGACTAACCCGAAAAGCGAACACGGAATGCGAAGTTGTTTGTGATGCGCTGGAAATGAGCGCGCCCGACTCGCGCGGTAAGGTGGTCGGCGCAGGCACTCTGCTTGCGCAGCTACCGCAATCCATGCGCGAGCATGTCTTTTCTTGCGAAGCTTGCCGCATGTTCGCGGAAGAAATGGTCGAAGCACGCGAAGTGCTTTCCGCGCAGCGGCAAAAGGCTGAGCCCGGTCCCTTTTTCCTGGCGCGTGTCATGGCTTCGATTGCCGCCAAGGAAGCGGAGATGGAGAGAAGTGCGCAGACTTGGGCAGCCGTGCCTCGCCTGGCGTCGCGGCTCACTGTGCTGGCCTCTTTGGGCTTGCTGATTGCGGCGACGTGGGTGTATCAGATGCCCAGCCCTGCCAGTGTGGCCGGTTGGAATTCACAACAATGGGCCGGCTTGGTGGACACCAGCGCGGTTCAGGATGATCTGCTGGTCAGTCCGGCGAGCAAGTAATCATGACCGGACCCACCGTTCAGCAAAAAGCGACGTTCTGGTTGGCGCTGGTGTTTGCGTTGGGTACCGCGTTGGGATTGGTTTTGGGTTATGCATTTGCGCACCGCAGTTACGCCTCCGCAGTGCCTGCGCAATTGACCGCTGAACAGCGCCGCGCTCAGAAGCGCGAGCAGCTTGCGCGCGAAGTCGGCCTGACGGCCGATCAGCAGGCCCAGGTTGCGGCCATCCTGGATGAGGCGCAAACAGAATACAAGGCTATTCACGCCGTTAGTGACCCCCAAGTGGACGCGGTCCGCCACAAGAGCCGCGACAAAATTCGGCAGATCTTGAATCCCGATCAGAAGGCAAAGTTCGAGGAATTTATCCGCAGAATGGACGAAGAGCGAAAACGCCTTGGCCAGTAAATCTAACATCCAGTAAGGTTCGCCACAGCTAACGCTCAACAAAGCCCAAAGAACCGTCTAGAAGGGAATATCGTCGTCGGAAATTTCTGGACCGCTGCTGGCGCCACCGCCAAAGTCTTCTCCGCCGCCCGATTGATCGTGTTCCTCGCCCCGCGGTCCGCCACCAAAGGAACCGCCTCCGCTGGCCGCTCCGTCACCACGCCCGCCTAGCATGCGGAAATTGGTCGCGACGATTTCAAAGCTGGTGCGCTTCTGGCCCTCTTTGTCTTGCCATTCGCGCGACTGAATGCGCCCTTCGATAAAAATCAGCGAACCTTTCTTCAGATACTGCTGCGCAATCTCCGCTTGCTTGCCCCAAACCACAATTTTGTGCCATTCGGTGCGCTTTTGGCGCTCGCCGTTTTTGTCCTTATAGGTTTCGTCGGTGGCCACGGAAAAATTTGCCACCGCCTGGCCCCCTCCCGTATAGCGGGTTTCCGGATCGCGGCCGAGCCGGCCGACCAAAATCACTTTATTCACTGACATAAGCGCGTTTCTCCTAAGTGGGCGAAGTTAACACGAAGTTCTGAAAAAAGAAAATCGCGGTAACTGCGGCATAAGATTCGCGCCACGGGTGCACCATACGGCCCAAGTTGCGCCGTTCGCGCAACCTTTGTAGATGCCGATCGTCTTAAAAATAGAAGCGCAGTGAGAGCTGCAGATTGCGCTCGCCGCCGCCCACGCCGCCGCCCTTGGTGAGCACTTTTGCGAAGGTATTGAGGTTCGTCGGGTTCAGCCCCAGGTTGGTTGTTCCGCTGCAGCCGCTTCCGCCGCACCACTTGGGATGGATGATAGAGTTGAACGCTTCGGCCCGGAATTGAAAACCGCAATGATCGGTGATGGGGAACGCTTTAAATAGTCCGAGGTTTTAATTCTGGAAGCCAGGCTGGTAGGCGCGTCCCAGGAACCAGCGAGGCATCTGCTCGCGAGTCGGGAGTTTTGCTTAGAGCGTCGCTTGCTTAGTCGAACTGTTTACGAAACGCGGCAAACTGCGCGCGCAGGTCCGCGACTTCGGCGCGAAGTTCAACAACTTCCCGCGCCAGTACATCAATGGCATGCGAACTCTGTTCTGCCGCATCGGCCGTTCGCGTAGCTTCCGCATTTCTCTCGATTGGGACACCCGTCGCGCCGGCGGGTATTTCGTCCCCCATCAAATGGGCGTAGCGCGCTTCCTTCATGCCCGACTGTCGTGGGAGCACCATTACCAGCGGGGGCTCGCGCTTGCTCAGCCGCTGCAACGCCGAATGTACACTCTCTAAGTCCTCAAAAGGGTGCATCCGCGACGATCGAGTGCGCAATTCGCCCGGAGTCTGAGGCCCACGCAGCAGCAACTCGCAAACGATGGCCACCTCCGGACGGTAAAAGTTAAATGCGTCCTGCATCCGGTGCGCGAACTTCGTCGCGCGGCTTTCCGCAATCGAGCGCACCAGCGATTGCGATTCCAGGTGATTCAGCGCTTTGCGGATTTCATGCTCTTCGAGTTGCATCACCGGCTCGCGATTTGATTTCTGGTTGCAAGCGTTGGTCAGCGCATTCAGCGACAGCGGGTAATACTCCGGCGTGGTGATCTCTTTTTCGATCAGCGCGCCAAGCACGCGCGCTTCTACAGGAGTGAGCGTCAGTTGCATGGTTTGATGATAGCGGAAGGGAATTGCCGCCTCCAAACCACACCTGTACCCGCGGTCAACGTGACGTATTGGGGGAGTACTTTGTGCGCACGCATGGTATTCGCTCGCTCGGCGTGGCGTACTGGTTAGGTCGGGTTCGTAACGCCGGAATAGATCGCCGGCGCATTCGCTCTTCCATCAGGAGGCGGCCAGGTGAAAACTCTTTTAAGCGGCGTGGCAATCTTGGTCCTGACGGCATTCGCTGCTGCACCTCCCGCCGCAGCACAAGGGCCAGCCGGCAACGGCGCCGCGGAAGCTGCCGGCAATGGTTCCAGTTCACGCTCCTACAATCCAACGAAATGGTTCGGCAAGAAGGACAAGTCCGCTGCAAGTATGCCGATCGACGAACTGGACCAAAAGTTGGAACCAAAACTTCGCGCTGCTCAAGTCTTGGCGCAGGATACCTCGCTGAAAGACGTCTGCAACAATTTTGTGGAGCGCGTCGACTGCATTGCCGCTCTGCGCGCCACGCACAGTCTTGGTCTGAATTTTAAGTGTGTTAAGGCCAGCATGACAGGAGTTCGTACGGACGCCGACGCCAGCTCCTGCCGCATGCCGACGGAGAATAAGCCGTTGAGCCTGATGAAAACGATTCGCTTGCTTAAATCCGATGCCGATGCAAAGAGTGTGGCGAAGGAAGCAGAAACTGCTGCGCGTGAAGATGTAAAGAACGCAGCCGCTTGAAGCCAGTCAAAAACTGTAAAACAGGGAATTACGCGGCCGTCGCGGCTACGCCCAGTTCTTTCAACTTCGCGCGGGCGCGACGCTCTTCTTCCGTGCCCGGGTAGCGCTTCACTACTTCGCGCAATTCCTTGATGGCCTGGCTTTTCTGGCCCATCTCCAGTAGCGCCATGCCTTTCTTCAAACGCGCCGGTGCCAGCTTAAAGCTCTTCGGATAGTTGGTCAGCACCTTGTCGTATTCGCTCACCGACTGCGAATACTGTCGTTGTGAATACGCAATCTCGCCCAGATAAAACTGCGCGTTTGAAGCCAAATCCGTATCGCCGTAATACTTCAGGTAGTCTGCAAACTCGGAGCGCGCCAGGTCGTATTTTCCGCTGGTAATGTCGCGCAGTCCGTTCGAATAAAGCGTGTCCGCGCTGGGAGCTGGCCCACTGGCGCTGCTGGCCGCTCCGCCACCGAGCGGTTGCGTACCCGCCGCCCCCGTCGGGCTCGTGTTAGGCGCAGCACCGGCTGGCGCAACGCCCCCAGAAATCTTCGCGTCCAAGCTTTGCACGGTGTTCTGCAAATCCACCAGTTGCTGATTCAGCTTTCCCAGCCGAGACTTGATCTCTTCCAGGTTGTCCGAAAGACCCTGCACCTGTGTTGACATGGTGTCCAACCGTGCTCCCGAATTGGCCTGCACGTCCTGCACGGACTTTTGCAGCCCGCTCATCGTCCCGTTCAGCCTGCCGACAGAATCATTCGACTGTTCCAGCAACGTCCGCATTACCGTGTGATCCTGCGTCAGTTGCGTGGAAAGGTCCTTCTGACCCTGCAGTAGGGTAGTAACATCGCGCTGCAGCTCGATAATTTCACGAGCCACCGCGCGCGCCGGACGTGGTCCGATCAGGCTTCCGCACACTGCCCCGACCCCCAGGGCAACTCCAAACGCCGCAATATTACGAAAACGCATGGATAAAGCTCCTCCTCAGTGGCGCGCCAGACGCACTTCACCCGGATTTGGCGCGTGAAGCTTCTCACTTCACTGTAGCGAGAGAGCCGTACGGTAGCAAGAGGCTGCTTCGCGCGCGGCCGGGTCGCGTTCCTTCATTCACAACACCAGTGTCTAAAACAGCGGCGCCGCCCGGTATAAGGAGAAACCCGTAGTGCGGCGCCTGGTTGCAGCCAAAGTTGCGGCTGGCTTAAGCCGTTCAGTCTACTTGGCCATCACGAAGTGGCCGCGGCGGTTCCGCTGCCAGCAATCTTCGTTGCTTTCCGTGCAGAAAGGCTTCTCTTTGCCGTAGCTGACCGTGCTCATGCGGTCCGCTCCGATGCCCAGCGAAACCAGATACTGCTTCACCGCAGCGGCACGCCGGTCGCCCAGCGCCAGGTTATATTCCGTGGAGCCGCGTTCGTCGCAGTGCCCCTCAACCACCACTTTCACTTGCGGGTAGTTGCGCAGAAAATCCCCAGTCTTGGCCAAAGCTGCCCGTGCATCGCTGCGAATGTCTGCTTTGTCCAGATCAAAGTAGGCGTCTTGCACTTCCTTCATGAACATCTCTTCAAGCGTCGCATTCGTTGCCGGTGGCGGAGGTGGCGGTGCCGCGCCAACCGTCACGCGCACGGTGGAGTCCGCAGTGCCGCCCGGTCCGCTCGCTGTGACGGTGTATGTCGTGGACTCAGATGGTGTCACCTTGGTCGAACCTTCCGGCGCAACTGCGCCCACTTCCGGAGAAATCGTCAGCTGCGTCGCATTGGTCGAAGACCAGCTCAAGGTCGCTGCGTCACCCTTGTTGATGGTCGAGGGGTTGGCTTGCAATGTCACGGTTGGCCGAGCCGCGGGCGGCGGCGGTGTAGGTTCCGGCCTGGATACAACCGGTTTCTTCCCGCATCCCACGGTGAGGGCGGCGGCGGCAAATGCAGTCAAGAGACAAACACGGTAAAATGGTCGGGCAACCTCAGACATTCTAGATTTCCTCCTCAGTGTAAATCCCCATGAATTCTTACGATTTTCGAGCCACCACATCGTACCACCACAACGGAGCCCATAAAACATCGCACTACGATATATTTCCTGAAACAAACCATACAAAATCGAATCAGCGAGCTGACCAGTTCGGCGATTCGTTGTGCCCGCTGTTGGTCAGCTGGTGCGGCTGCGAACCGTCCGCCAGCATGGTCCAGATCTGCCGCGTCCCCGACCGCGTGGACTCAAACACGATGTGCCGTCCGTCTGGCGCCCAGCTGGGCCGCTCGTTCCGGCCCATATCGTGCGTCAGTTCGATAATCTGACGTGTCGCCACGTCCATGATGTAGATATCGTAGTTGTTCGAAGGCCGCCGCCAGCTGAAGGCCAGCAGTTGCCCGTTCGGCGACCACGCCGGGTCGATCAAATATCCCTTGTCCGGCAAATCCAGGTTCTGCGCATTCGTTCCGTCGGCGTTCATCAGATACAGCTTGGGCACGCCCGAGCGGTCGCTCACAAATGCAATCGTCTGATTGGTCTTCGGATTCCACGCCGGTGAAGTGCTCGCCCCATTCGAGAATGTTAGCCGCTTCAGGCTGCTGCCGCTTGAGCCGATCGAGTAAAGCTCCGGATTCCCGCCCATCGACGACGAAAATACCAGTTGCGAGCCGTCGGCCGACCACGCTGGCGCGCTGTTCGTTCCGCGGTAGCGCGGAAAACTCACCACCCGACTCGCATCCATTGAGTACATGCAAATTTGCGGACTGGCTGGCGCTCCGCCACCCGACGCATAGCAGGTAAACGCGATCCGCGAACTGTCCGGCGACCACCGCGGCGTCAGCGCAATCGAATGCAGGGAAGTCAGCGCATGCTGGTTCGCGCCGTCATAATCCATCGCCCAGATTTCCTTGGCGCCGCCGCGCGAGCTTACAAATGCGATCTGCGTCGAAGATAGCCCCGGCAACCCACCCGAAAGCCGCATGATGATTTCATCCGCAAACTGGTGGGCAAACTTTCGCACTTGCGCGTCCGTAGGCGTTCCGCGGTACACTTTCGCGATCACCGCCTGCGACGACGGATTCGTCACATCGTAAAACCACGCTTCAATCGCAACTTCGCCGGTCGTTTCTGATAAATTGCCGAACGCCACAAAATGCGCATTGACCGGTGAGTCGGTCCAGGAAACGTAGCGCAGCTCATTCGGCGCACTCGGCTGCGACTGCGGATAAAAACTTGGGCTTACCATGTCCATGATCCCGCTGAATGCCAGGTCATCGCGCACCACTTGCGTGAACAGCGTACCGTGCGGTTTGGCTATATCCGATCGCGGCGCAAAGTCCGCCACCGCTACCCGCGGCTTTTCCACGCCAAGACCTGTGCCAATTCGAAACCAGTCCTGCTGCTGCGCCATGGCTGGCCGTCCGGCGACCATCACCGCCAACGTAAACAGTGCGAACAAAGCTCTAGGCAACGCGGACGAAGACACTATGCTCCTCCAATGAACTTGGTCTCTGGCGGCTGGGAAGGGAATTTCGCCATTTATCTTGTCATACTAAGGTCGAAATCGAAAATCACTCTTACGGTCGAGCCGGAGTAATCCGGCGGTAGCCCCGGCATCGGGTTCGAGGACATGATCGCGCGCATGCCGGAATTGTCCATGGACTGGTTGCCGCTGGTTTGCGAAATGCGGATGTCTTTCACCGTTCCGTCTTTGTAAATCGTGAACTCCACCACTGCGTGCGCCGTATGTGCCGCACGCACGCCCGGATCAATCGTGTTCTGCAGCCAGTTGGTCTGAATTCGCCGCTTCACCGCTTCGATGTACCACCCGTAACGCGAAGCAAAATCCCCACCGCCCTCGGCTTTGATCGCCATTCCCGGCGTACTGGATGATCCCGGCTGCGTTCCTGCGCCCGTCGGCACTTTCATTGCGCCCAGGTTAGGCCCTGGCACGGCATTGTCTGGATTCGGTTGTTTTGGCTGGAACGCCTTGTTTTCCTTCTTCGGGGGAGGCGGTTTCCTATTGTTCTTTTCCAGCGTCTTGAATTCGGGCACGTTCTTCAAATCCGGTGGAACGATCTCTTCCTTCTTTGGCTGTGGCGGCTCCGGCTTGATGTCGTTCTTCCACAGGCTCTTCGAGGGATCCACTACGTTGCTTTCGTTCAACGACGGTGGCGTAGGCAGAGGCATTCCGCTGTTGCCTACAAGTTTCACATTGGTGACGTTTTCGCTCCCTCCGCCCGGGCCCGCCCAGCGGTTCCCGTTCCAATGGAAATAGGCCGAAAACGCGATTAGCACGATCAATCCACCATGCAGAATCCCAGACATCGTAATGTACGGCATGAAGCGGATCTCTTCCGTGCGGGCAATCACCGGGTTCGTAACACTGGCCATTCTTTCCTATCCGCGACCTTTGTCCGTCAGGGGCTGCGTCACGATACTAATATTATTAATGCCGGCTTGCCGCAGCGTGTCGATTACCGAAGCGAACACCCCGAACGGAACCTTTTCGTCGCAGCGCAGAAACACCGCATCCTGCGGTTTCTTCAGTTGCGCCTGCACTTTCGCACCCAGATCATGAATGTTCACCGGGCTGTTTCCCAGATAAATCAGCTGATTCTTGTCCACGCTGATTACCAGCCGCGGCTCGGTGATCTCCTTGACGGTCTTCGTTTTCGGCACATCTACTTCAATGCCCGACTGCAGAATCGGCGCGGTGATCATGAAAATGATCAGCAGCACCAGAACTACGTCGATGAACGGGACCATGTTGATCTCCGACAACGACGATTGCGTTTTCCCCATCAATTGCGGCATGAGCTCTGCGCCCTATCCGACAAACGTCTTTTCAATCTGCGCCGTCACTTCCAGCGCGAACGTGTCCAGCCTCTGCCCTAAATCTCGAATATCGCCCACAAAATTGTTGTAAAAAATGACCGCAGGAATCGCGGCGAACAAACCCATTGCCGTGGTGACCAACGCTTCGGCAATACCAGGCGCCACGGCACGCAAGCTGGCTGAGCCTGCATCGCCCAGTCCGGTAAAGGCATCCATAATTCCCCAGACCGTGCCGAACAATCCGATAAAAGGCGTCACCGACCCGGTCGTCGCCAGCCAGGACATGCCCTTTTCTACCCGTCGCACTTCCTCCGCGGAAGCCAACTGCATCGCCACGGTCACGGCACTTAGGCTTTTCAACCTCGGCGGCTCCGGATTTCCCGGATGTGTTCCTACCTGAAATTGCAGCTCGCGGTATCCCGCCGCATATACATTCGCAAACGGTGAACCCGCTGTGGCCAGCGCCTGCGGATTGGCCACGCCTCGCGTCGCGCGAAAAATCCGCAAGAACTGATCGCTTTGCCGATGGACGCGGCCGAACAAGCCAAGCTTTTGGAAGATCATGCCCCACGAAACCACGGAGAAAAACAGCAGAAGGCCCAAAACACCGCGCGCGACCCAGGTCGTTTGTTCCAGAATCTTTCCGAGATCGACGGCGAAGGCTGCAATCAGAAAAAAGGAAATGTTCGTCCCTCAGTTTGAGTAAATTTGCTGGTCTTTAGCAACGTAACACACGCTCGGAGTCGAATCAACGAATCACGCTCTGCGTGCCGTTGTGGTCACCGGCTCGAAAGGGCCTGCAACTAACCCAAATTGCTGAGTATTACCATTGCGTTGGAACTGCTCTCAACCGGGACACGCGCAGAACAAGCATCCAGGTAGGCGCAGGGCACCACGATCAGCTCTCGGCGAAGCCTATCGCCTTTGCTCTCGGGGACGCCTGACTCCAGCATTCTCCGGATGACCCAACCATCATCCCTTGCAGGGAAGCAACCGTCTGTGGATCGGTCGCCAGCCAGTTGCGGGAACACGCCAAAATCTCGATGGCGCACTTCGTCACCATCGACGACCCAACTTCCAGCGCTTTCACCCGCGCCTCGCTAGGATGGAGTCCGAAGAAGGTCGATCCTCTGACGCATTTCAGAGACAACGGATACGTTTCGTGATGCACTAACAATTCGGCGCTTCAGCTGGTGAGAGTTGTTGTAGCAACGTGATTCTGACACCCTAACAGCAACATAAAAATGTCACCCCCCTGGCATGGCTGCGAGCTGCAAGCGAGTCTCGCCGTAGTAGAGGGAGATGCGACCATCGTGGGCCTGATAGATGCGCACTTTGGCACCGGCGAAGCTGAAACGGCGTGCCTGTTGAGGGATCTGGAAGCGACGGCCTTCCCATTGCACGACATTGTCGTTGCTGACGATCCGTTCGTGCACGAAGCAGCAAATACGGTCGAGAGTGTCGGGAGTTTCCCGCCAGGCGGTTGCGGATTCGCGTGCTGATGCATGCGTTAATCACGCTCACGCGCTGCAGTTCTATCTGACTCAACGCGAATGTCACCTGTCTCATGGGGTGAAATTTTCGCGTTGCCGCTAAGGGGTGACGGAATTATGGAGCTAAGACACTTCAGCTGGTGAGAGTTGCTAACTTCGTCTCCGGACGCTAGAATGCGCCGCAATTGGGCCCACCGCTAGTTTTTGCTCCGAGGAGGAGTGCATGAAAGTGAAATTGATTTTTGCCACGCTGATTGTGTGCCTGGCGACAGCCGCGGTTTTCGCGGCCGACGCCTTTACCGGCACGTGGAAATTGAATGAGGCCAAATCCAAAATGGGTGCCGGAGCAGTCAAAAACACTACCGTCACCTACGAGGTCATGGGCGACACCATCAAGGTCACGCTTGACGGAGTTAGCTCCGACGGCAAAGCCACGCATGACGAATGGACTGGCAAGTACGACGGGAAAGATTATCCCGTCACCGGCAATCCCATGACCGATACGCGGGCCTACAAGAAAGTCAATGACCACACGCTCGAAGCCACCGGCAAGAAGGGCGACAAGGTTGTGCTTACCGCCAAGATCACCGTTTCCGCCGACGGAAAGACACGCACTGTCGTGTCCACCCAGACTACCACCGACGGCAAAAAAGTCACCAGCACCGCGGTTTACGACAAACAATAACCGCCTCGCAGCATCCGAAATGCCGCCGCCCGGTTTTCTGGACGCAATGGACAGACACTTCCGGCGGCATTTTTCGTTTTTCGCTGGTCCATCTTCTGACTGGCTTCCTGCGCGAAGCCTGCCGCGGTTCGTATGATAAAATTGCCCACGATGGGCAGCAGCTTCGATATTCGACTGGAAACGCTCACCGG
>Ga0207641_10003885_pt1 | contig 13072 bp, 5 predicted proteins | sample KBSSwiS62_FD_184306 | JGI IMG/M metagenome (GOLD analysis project Ga0207641, IMG submission 184306) | Switchgrass rhizosphere microbial communities from Kellogg Biological Station, Michigan, USA - KBS Switchgrass S6-2 (SPAdes) (version 2) | ecosystem: Host-associated > Plants > Roots >... | reverse complement strand
ACTGTGGTCCCGTTGAGCGATGTGCCCGGCAACCGCCCTGCGAGCGGATTGGTCACGTTCTGAGTTAAGGCAGTAGCGCCCAGGGCAAATGACTCCGCCGAGACTTCGTTGAAGCCCTTTGACACCGAAAGGCCTCGGATGCGGCTGCCCACGTAACCCACCGTCATAAGGACCCGCCACGGAAGCTCGCGCTGTACTTCCAGTGAAAACTGATGCGTCCAGGGTACAACGCGATTGGGATCGGAGAAGTTGAAAGTCTGCCCGAGGAACGTAGAGAGCCCCTGGCTGTTGCCCACGGGACGCAGAATGCCTACTGGGAACGGATTGGTCAGCGTATCCTGCGGAACGCCGGTTACTACCGAAGACACCATTCCGGTACGCTGGCTAAAGCCCGGTGCGCCGCCGGGATCGTCGTACGTCTGAGCGTACATCAGGCCGTAGCCGCCGCGGATGACCGTCTTCTCATTCCACTGATAGGCGAACCCTCCGCGAGGCGCGAAATTGTTCAGATCCTTGACGAAGATGCCGCGGTCATTACCGCCGAGCCCGGCAAACAGCAGCCCTCCTTTCAGACTGATGCCGGGTGCTTGCAGTGGACTGGCGGTAGTGGTGTCGAAGCCGCGAGTGAGCGCGTTGAAACGGTCGGTCAGGGGACCCAGATAGTCCCAGCGCAAGCCAAAATTCAACTTCAGCTTCGTTGTCAGCCGGTAATCGTCCTGGATGTAGGCGGAGAAGAGACGCTGCTGCCGGGCCGGCTGGCTATTCACGTCGATGAAGCCGGACTCGGCGGTGCCCAGAAGAAAACTGGCGATGGAGTTGCCGCTGGCCGGGTCGATGGCAAGGGCGTTCCTTCCCGTAAACTTCTGGTCGAAGGAGAAGTTCCCTGCCACATAACCCGGCACCTGGGAATTGGCTCGCTGCAGACGGAACTCGCCGCCGGTCTTTAGAGAATGGCTTCCAATATTTTTGAAGATCGATCCCTGAAAGGAGTTGGTCTGTGCGATGGGATCGGTCTGCACGGGATTCGCACCGGCGCCTTCGTAGTTCGCCCAATTGAACTTCGGAAAGTAACGGGCTGCCTGGGACTGGAATTGGGACGAAAAGCCGAGGCTGCCCAGGTCGTAGTTCGCTCCGGCTGCCGCACCGCTCTGCGAAAGGAACCGAGCGAGGCCGAGACGAACGTCAAGAACTGTCGTCGGGTTGAGAGTCTTGGTGAGCTGGATGGTGGCGCTGTGGTTTTCCCGCGTAAACGGGCTGTTGCCGCTCGTGTCCGCGACGTTGACAGCGGAGTTTGTGGAGTACTTGAAGCCGCGGGCTTCGGCCAGCGCATTACGTGAATACCGCACGAAGAGGCGCGTGGATTCGTTCGCCGTATAGTCCACACGAGCCGTGTATTCGGGGAAGAAATCGGTGAACTTGCGGCTCGATCCGCTGGTGGCCAGATTATTCAGCTCGGTCAGGGCATTGCCGGGAGTGCTTCCCAGAGGAATGATGCTCAGCGTCTTCACGGCGATGGGGTTCAGGCGCGACGGTGGAATAATATTGCCGGGGAACGCCGTGCGTACGATCGCGCCGGACGCATCCGTGGTCGTAGAAAACGGGTCGAAGATGGTCTGCACCAGCGGGTTTCCTGCAGCGTCGCGGGCATAGTAGGTCTTTGAAAAGTCGCCGGTCCTCTGCAGTGCCGTAGGCACGGACGTAACGAAGGGGTCGGGAATCACTTGCCTGATGTTCTCGTAGCTGCCAAACACGAAGAGCTTATTCTTCTTGATAGCCCCGCCCAGCGCGCCTCCGAACGTGTTGATGTGAGAAGACTGCCGCGGCACGCCGTTACGGTTGTTGTTAAACGTATTGGCGTTGAGATGCGTATTCTGCAGGAATTCGAAAGCAGAGCCATGCCACTCATTCGTGCCCGCCTTAGTCAGAATGTTGACCACGCCGCCGGTAGTCCAACCGTATTGCGCATCGTAGTTGGTCGTCTGAACACGGAACTCGTCGGTGGCTTCCACGGGCGGAACATAGGCTACAGACGAAGCCTTAGAGAGGTTGGAGACTCCGTCGATCAGAACCTCATTGGTGGATGGCCGCGAACCGTTGACGGAGATACCGGACGACCCCGCGATGTCGAAGGGGCGCAGCCGGGTGACTCCACCAGTGACCGCGACTCCAGGGGTAGTCCAGGCAAGCGCAAAAATGTTTCGGCCTTGCAGCGGCGTGGCCTCCACGCGCAGCGTATCCACCGTGAGACCCCTGTCGGCCGATTCCACTTCGATGACTCCGGCGTTGGCCTCCACCGTAAGACTCTGGCTGACTTCTCCAATGGCGAGCTTCACATCGAGAGTCGCGCGCTCCGCAGCCTGCAGAACCAATCCCTGCTGAACGCTCCGCTGAAAGCCTTGCTTCTCGGCGGTGACAACATATTCTCCAGGGTTCAGAAACAAGACCTGATACCGGCCCTCTTCATCGGACGTCGCTGCTGTAACCAACCCAGTAGCGACAGACCGGACACTAACGGCGACGCCCGATATGGACGCACCGGCAGAATCTATGATGCGGCCGGTGAGCGAAGCTCGGAACTCCTGGGCCAGCAGAATTGCGGCCATCGCCAGGAAGGCAAGTAGAGGTTTGGTGAGACGTCTCATAGTGGGGGTATTCTATCGAAAATTCGACAGGGTGTCTACATACGGCAAATCATGCATAATTAAACGATGCACCACAAAGACTCGTCGGCAAGGGAAAGGGCCTACGAATACATCCAGGGAAAGATTCTGTCGGGTGAATGGAGCGGGGGGACAGTACTCTCGGAACTAGCGCTGTCGAAGGAGATGGCGATCAGCAGGACACCCATCCGCGAAGCCGTGCGGCAGTTGGCCGGGGAAGGATTTCTGGAACAGGCGCCGAACCGCGTGATGGCAGTGGCGTCACTCACTCGTGCCGACATCGCCGACTTGTATGAACTGCGCGAGGCGATTGAGGTGTACGCCGTGGGTAAGGCGGCCCGCTTCACCCTAAGCGACGCGCACCTGGAGCGCTTGCGCGGCTTCCTCAAGGACTCCGAAGCGCTTGTAGCCGACCTGGACGCAAGCGGCCGCGGACGGTTGGACGAAGAGCAGATGCAGCGATTCATTCATGCGGACCTGGGCTTTCACACCCTGCTCCTTCACACCGCCGCCAACCGCCGGATGCTTAAGTTGGTGTCCGAAACCCGGCTACTGATCCGCATTTTTTCAATACGGCGCGACGGCCACAGCGCTGACCAGTTGCGCGCGATCAACCGGCAGCACGCCGCGATTCTGGAAGCCGTGGCCGCAGGCCGGGGGGACGAAGCCAAGAATCTGCTGGGGGAGCACATTCGGGTCAGCGGTCAGGAACGTATGGAAGCCTACGATCACTGGGAACGCGAGCGTGTGCTGAACGGTAGCCTGCCTACTCATATCGCAGCGCGGTAACCGGGTCCACGCGCGTCGCGCGCAACGCCGGAATCCAGGTCGCCACCAGTGACACAAGCGCCAACAACAACGGCACACCCGTGAACACCACCGGATCCCAGGTAGTCACGCCAAACAGGAAAGTAGCGATCAATCGCGCCATACCAAAGGCTGCCGCCAGTCCCACGACAACTCCCGCCAGGGAGAACGCCATGCCTTGCGAGATCACCATCTTCTGCACATCGCCCGACTGTGCTCCGAGAGCCATCCGGATGCCTATCTCCTGCGTGCGTTGTTGCACCGAGTAAGCCATCAACCCATAGACGCCGATCGCTGCCAGCAAGAGCGCGGACCCGCCGAACACGGTCATCAGCAGCATATTGAACCTCTGCCGTGATGTGGACCGCGAGATCACTTCCTCCATGCTTCGGACGTCGGAGACTGGCAAACCGCTGACTTGCCGGAGTTGCTCCTCCACCATCCCCCGCATCGCCATAGGCTCACCGCGGGTCTTCATCACCCAGGCCAGCGGCGTCAGGCGGACATTCAGTGCGTTCAACGCATCCGGAACCTGCGCATTGGGAACGTACATCACCGGACCCGGATCGCGATTGAGCGCCCCATCGCGCGAATCGCCCACGATGCCGACTATCTCACGCGGCGTCTCCGCCGCCAGTTCCGACATGATGCCTTTCCCAATCCAGATTTTCTGGCCCAAAGGGTCGCCCTGCGGCCAGTAGCGCTTCGCCATGGCCTGATTGATAATGACCACCGGAGCGCCAGCCCCGTTATCACGTTCGTTGACCGTCCGTCCGCGTACCACCGGGATATGGAAGACCTCGAAAAAGCCAGGTGAAACCGTCTGCCATCCGCCTCCGCCGTGGAATGGACCCTGGTCCAGCGGCCGGCCCATCACCAGAAACGGCAATCCATAACCGCCTTCCAGTGGCACACAGCACGTAGCGCTGGCCAGTTCGATTCCCGGCAGACGGCTGAGCCGCTCCACGCCATCGCGAACCAACTGATCGATGGCCGCCGACTTCAGGAACCGTTGCCCGGCTAGGGACATGCGCATAGTCAACACGTTCTTCGCATCGAAACCGGGATTTACATAGGACAGCTCCAGCGACGTACGGATCAGCAGAGCGGCACCCACCACCAGCACCACAGCCAGCGCGATCTCGCTGACCACCAGGAGAGTCCGCGCCTTGTTCTGACGGAACCCGCTGCCGGAGCGCCCGCTGCCCTCTTTCAAAGCAGAGCTCAAATCCGCGCGCGATGCCTGTAATGCGGGAATCAGGCCGAAGAGAATACTGGTGACAAGCGTAACCACGGCGGTGAACGCCAGTACCCGCCAGTCCATGGTGACCAGCGCTCCGTCCTTCCCAACCCGAGGCAAGTCTGCCGTGTTCACCAGAAGCAGCGCCCGCATGCCAATCACGCCCAGGGCCGAGCCCAGCACGGCGCCGCCGATGCCCAGCAGGACGCTCTCCGTCAGCATTTGCCGGATCAGCCTTCCCCGTCCCGCGCCAATTGCGGCGCGGATCGCAATCTCGCGGCGTCGCCCGATGGCCCGCGCCAGCAGCAGATTCGCCACATTGGCACAGGCGATCAGTAGAACCAGGCTCACCGCGCCGGCCAGAACCAACAGCGCTTCTCGCACATTCTTCACCAGCGCCTCACGGATCGGCTCCACGCTGAAGCCCGCGTTGTTTTGCAGAGACCCGGGAAATTTTCGCTTGAAGTCCTCGGCCGACCTCGCCAATTGCGCCTTCGCTTGCTGCACGGTAACACCCGCCTTCAGACGGCCCGCCGCCGTGAAGTAGTGGCCCTGATCCCGTGTGTTCGGGTCCAATTGAAACGGAATCCAAACGTCTGGCGGCGGCCCGAACTCGCGGAAGTCGAACCCGTTGCCCACCACGCCGATCACCAGGTGCGGATCGCCGCCCAGGAGAATCTTCTTACCAATAATTTCGGGGTCGTTCGCAAAGCGCCGCGCCCAGAAGCCTTCACTGATCACCACCACCGTCCCGCCCTTTGGCCGGTCTTCCTCATCCGAAAATGTCCGTCCGCGAATCACCGGAGCGCCGAACAAACGGAAATAGGCCGAGCTCACTTGCGCCGAGCGCAACTGCTCGGGAAAATCTCCTCCGGTCCAATTCACCACACCCGTGCGGAAGGCCGCTACATCCTCGGCCACGGCGCTCTGTTCCCGCCAGTGCTGGAACTTCGCCGGCGACGCGCCTTGCCCCGACCCTTGAGGCGAGGTGTTCATGAACAGCACCAGGCGGTCTGGTTCCGGAAATGGCGCGGGCTTCAGCAGGACCGTGTTCACCACCGAAAAAATGGCGGTATTCAGGCCGATCCCCAACGCCAACGCTGCGACCGCAGCCGCAGTGAATCCACGGTTCTGCCAGAACATCCGGATGGAGTGTTTCAGGTCCTGTAGGAAAGTTTCCATTCACGTAAGACGAAGCCCAGGCCCCAAGGGTTCGTAAAATCAGAAGCGGAATCGCAGCGAAACCTGTCCGCGCCTGGCCGGCAGCGAAGCAACCGGTTGTCCATAGAATGACGAACTGAGGTTTCCTGTAAAACCGGCGTAGTTCGTTCGGTTCAAGACATTGAAGACATCAAACGCTGCCGTGGCTACCGGTCCTTTATCCTTTCTGCGGGTGAACGCAAAATCCCTTCCCCAGCGAAGATCCAACCCGAGATAGCCAGGGCCTTGAAGAGTGTTGCGGCCCACTCCCGCGAGACGGTCGTTGGCCAGACCATCGCGATTGTCATCCCGGCCCGTAGTCTGGGTGTAGGGCGCGCCCGATTGAATCTGCAACGCCACTCCGAGGTTAAACCACCGCGACAGCGAAAACGTACCCAGCAAGTTCGCCTGATGCCGCCTGTTGAAATCGGCCCGGCCCCATTCACCCGTCCAATCGTTGCTGTTTGCCGGGAAATAGGCGATGCCGCTTGTGTTGTTGTCTGTGCGGCCGAAATTATATTGGACCAGCCCGGAGAAGTATTTACTGATCTTGCCTCGCAGGGTCAGCTCGAGCGAATTTGCTTCCATGCGGCCGGCAGATTCAATTTGACGGTAGACATTGATCGCCGCATTCGGCCGCGGGCCAAAAAGCGGACCTAGCGGGGCGTTGGCATCGCGTGAGCGAAACAGGCTGACGCCACGGTTGCCAATGTAGGCGGCCGCGAGCGTAGTCTTCTTAGTGAGCTGCCGCTCTACGCCGAAGCTGAACTGGACAGTGTATGGAATACGGACCGCGGGATCCAGGCGCGTGACGCTGGTCGGCGTTCCGCTCCCAATCGGAGGTTGCGGATACAACGGGTCGGAGAGCACATATCGCTGGAGGTGAAAGCCATCGTAGCGCAGCAGGTCCCAGATGACCGCCGGCCCGGTACGATCGTAGAAGATCCCGACACCACCTCGGAGTACGGTGTTGCGGGACTTACCCGGTGCGTACGCGAAGCCCACCCGCGGGGAGACATTGTTTCCGTCATGGAAGTAATTCTGCCAGTCGTAGCGCATCCCGAGTGATAGGGTCAGATTCTTACGGGCGACCCATTCATCCTGCACAAAGCCGCCGAGAACTTTCTCCCAGAAAATAGTCCGCGGATTCCCCTGTTGCAGCAGGAGCGAGAAAGGACGCCCCGCCGCGTAGTCCGCGAGCGTGGAGAAGGAATAGGTGCCCAGTTGGTTACCCCGATCACTCAGCCCGCGCCGGCTCCAGTCGGGAACATTCATGCCTGTCTTGATGGTGTGCCGCCCCGCCGAATAAGTGATGATCCAGTTGTAGGCAAGGTGAGATTCGGTGCGATGCAGATCGGCCTGTGCGCCACCGGCGGTGAAGGAGTCGGGGACAACGAACTTTGGCGACGCATTCAAACTCTCGGTGACCTGAGAATCGTGGCCCAGCAGAACGCGAAATTGACTTAAGAGTTTGGGTGTGATGATCCAGCGGTGGTTGAAGATAAACTGGTCTTCCCGTCTCTTGAAGTCAGAACCCGCCTCGGGCAATACGAAGCCGCCGACGCCTAAATTCTTAGTGGACCGATCCTCGTAGGTGTACTGCCAGAAGACCACCTGTTTGTCGTTGAACTGATGCGTGATTTTCGCCGAAAACTCCGTCTGGGTAGCCGGCGCCGGCACAATTTCCCGCAGCGGCCCCACGGCGTTCTGGGCAAACACCACCGCCTGCAGGTCGTTCTCTTCCCGGTTCGCCGTCACCAGAAACGACGTTGTCTTGCCGGAACCAATCGGGCCCAAGAGGCTTCCTTCATAAATACGCCGCTGCTCGGGTGGGCGGGTGGCCGCAAAGGCGTCACGCGCATTCAAGTGCTGATCGCGAAAGATAAAGTTGGCCGTACCATGATACTGTTCACTCCCCGCCTTCGTGATAATCTCGATACGCCCGCGGCCCGGCCGTGAGAATTCCGCCGAGTACGGATTGTTGTTGATCTTGATTTCCTGAATGGCGGACGCGCTCACTCCCGCCTTAGTGGCTTCCACCCCATCCACCACCAGAGTCACCCCGTCGGTCCCAACGACTCCGGGATCGAGGAATCTAGACAATGTGCCGATATAGTCCTGGCCCAGCGATGGCAATGTATCAAGGGCCTCCCGCTGAACAGTCACCGCGTTCAGATTGTCCGACGCTTCGACATTGACTTTGTCCGACTCGTCCTGGACGTTCACTTCCGTCCGGACATCAGCCAGGGCGAGTTTGACTACGAGCGGTTTCAAGGCTCCACTGCGCACCCTGACCGGGACACGCGCCGGTCGAAATCCCGCGAGATCCACTCTGAGTTCGTAGTCGCCAGCCGCCAGTCCGTCAAACCGGAAAGACCCATTTGCATCCGTTTGGGCGGGACGAGCCGTCTTCCCGCGCTGCACGCTTACGGTGATCGCCGGAACGGGAGCGTCTGAGGAGTCGAGGACCACACCCGTAATGCTTTGCGCACATGCGGGAATCGCCAGAATCAACAGGAAAAACAGGATTTGCAAGAACAAGAGAATTCAATGGTAACGAGGTCACCTTAGGAATTGCTGAGGAAGATAAGCCAAAATGCCACTTGTAACCGCTCTGTAGCCAACTCCAACTGCCGTGTAACCACACTCATTCAATTGATCTTATATTCGTCACCACGAAGTATAACGGTATCCTCTTGCAGCACGATCCAGCCCTCCCTATAGTCTCTTTAGTCTGTATTCCATATCAAGGGGACGACAATGAGGATCTTACTTTCTATAGCGTGTGTGCTGCTGTCCAGTCTGCTTGCTTTCGGCCAAACACTGGGTTCCATTTCCGGAGAAACCCGGGACGACAGCGGGGCTGCCATCGCCGGCGCGACCGTCACTGCCGTCAACGCCGGGACGAACGCTATCCGGACAGCCGTGACCAACGAATCGGGCGGCTATACTTTTCCATACCTCCCTCCGGGAATCTATTCGTTGAAAGTAGAGAAAGCCGGCTTCAAAACGGTTTCGCGTACGCAGATTGAAATTCAGGTTCAGGAAAATGCGCGTATTGATTTCGACCTGCCATTAGGCCAAGTCACCGAATCCATCGAAGTCCAATCGGGCGCTGGGTTGCTGGTCACGGAAAACGCAACCGTCGGCACCGTCATCGAGAACAAGCGCATCGTCGAGTTGCCGCTGAACGGCCGCAACTACCTCCAACTGGTTTCGCTCTCGCCGAACGTCTCCACGGGCTTCTCCGGCCAGGGACAGGCGGGCGCGCGGCAGGGTGGAATTCGGGCCCAGCAAACCATTTCGGTAGCCGGCCAGCGCACGAACTTCAATCATTACACCCTGGATGGCGTCGAGAACACAGATCCGAATTTCAACACCTTTGTAGTGATGCCATCGGTTGATGCTCTCCAGGAATTCAAGGTGCAAACCGGTGTGTATCCAGCGGAGTTTGGCCGCCAGACCTCCCAGATTAATGTACTGACTAAGTCCGGCACAAATCAGTACCACGGTACGGCGTTTGAATTCCTGCGAAACGACAAACTGGACGCCGCCAGCTACGCCTTCACCGTTCTTCGGCCGGTGAAGGATCCATTCAAGTGGAACCAATATGGATACACGCTTGGTGGGCCAATCTGGATTCCAAAACTGTTTAACGGCAAGGACAAGTTGTTCTTCATGTCCAACTACGAGGCGTATCGCAAGCGCGGTAACACGACAGGGCTCTTCTCACTTGCCCCCACCCCATTCCAAAGCGGAGACTTTTCGTCACTCTCCAACCGCATCTACGATCCGCTCACTCGCGTCCGGCAGGCCGACGGGACAATTACGGGCACGCCGTTCCCTGGGAACATCATTCCCCCAAACCGCATCGATCCAACCTCGAAAAAGTTGTTGGAGTTTTATCGAAATCCCACGCTTCCCGGCGTCACCAACAACTTTGTCCAGGCTCTGGGCCGGCCGCAGAATCGGGACCAGTTGATCCTACGAATGGATTTCCTGGAGTCACCCACTTCCACCTGGGCCGGGCGCTATAGCTGGGGCGATGAAAACGAATCGAGCCCGGGCCTCAATCAGAATGGCACTAAGCTGGTCACCAATCTGGAGCAATATATGGGCTCCAACACCCGGGTACTCTCGCCCTCCCTGGTGACGGAAACCCGCTTCGGTTACACCCGCTTCTACAACTCCGTCGGCACCTTGCTGGCCTTCCAGCGCAATGTCGTCGATGAATTGAGTATTCCCGGGTTGAAGGGAGGGGACTCAGTGTCATGGGGCATCCCCGCCGTTGGAATAGCCAACTACACGGGCATCGGAGACAGCACGGACGGTCCATTTGAGAACAAGAACAGCACCCTGCAGTTCCTCAACAACACCTCGGTCACGAAGGGCAAGCACTCGTTCCGGTTTGGCGGCGAGATCCGGCGCGATCAGTTCAACCAGGTGGGCAATCAGTATGGAAGAGGCAGCTTCGGTTTCTCTGTAAATCCCACGCAGGATCCAAGAGCCCTCGCGGCGGGATCGGGCCTTCCGCTGCAGGGCGACGGCTTCGCCTCGTTCCTGCTTGGCAACGTGTCATTAACCGAAGTTGCCGCCCAGATCGCATCCGTGCAATTCCGCTCCAATAGCTTCGCACTCTATGCGGACGACGTTTGGAAGATCACACCGAAGATAACCCTCTCGCTAGGTTTGCGCTACGAAAACACTCCGCCATGGGAGGACATCTCCGGCAACCTGACCACGGTCTACTTTAATGCCTTCGATAACACTCCAAACGTCGCCGACCAGAGCCGGTATCCGGTGTTCCTGCGGCAGGGCAAGGGCACAGGAGATCCGTACGCCGGGTTGAAAGTCCGCTGGCCCGCGATTCCGTTGGTCCAGGATGGGCGGCTCGGCAACCGCCTGGTCAATCGCGACAACAACGACTTCGGGCCGCGCATTGGCATCGCATGGAGCCCCGATTCAAAGTGGTCGGTGCGCACGGGCGCTGGAATGTTCTACAACCAGGACCAGGGCAATCCCCGCTTCGATGTCGGAAGAAATGCCGCCGGTCGCACACGCAACGACGATAATCCGGACTTCCCGGCTGAAACCTGGGCCAACGGAGCAGCGGGGTTGGTCGGCTCGGTGGCCAACATTGCGACGCCACAGGCCTTCTCCAACAAATTCGACCGGCGCACTCCCTACACGATTCAGTGGTTGATGAACGTCCAGCGCGAACTCGCCAGAAACCTGACGTTCGAGGCGGGTTACCTGGGATCGGTCAGCCGCCATCTGGAATCTTATCGTGGCGTCAGCGCGGCGGTTCCCGGCCCGGGATCGAATGCCAGCCGGTCTCCTTATCCGAATTGGGGCTTGCTGGTGCTGGTGGAAAATGGCGGACGTGCCAACTACAATTCACTCGGAACCAAGCTGACCAAGCGTTACTCCGCCGGCATGACCGCGCTGGTCTCTTACACCTGGTCGAAATCCATCGATACGACAAGCGGCATTCGCACTTCCGATAGCGACACACTCTTCGGCCAGGACGGCAGGTGTACCCTCTGCGAGCGTGGGCTCTCGGCCTTTGACAATCGACACCGCCTGGTGATCTCGGGACTTTACGATCTACCTGCGGGTAAAGGCAGAAAGATGGAATTCAAAAGCAACATCCTCGATGCGATCGCCGGCGGATGGCAGCTCGGCGGTATTTCCACTTGGCGCGCCGGATTCCCGATCAACCCGACCGCGGGTGTAAACCGCGCCAATACAAATATTGCGAACGACCGCCCGGACGCTACTGGACAGCCTTCCCACCTGGACAATCCGACAACCGGAAAGTGGTTCAACACGCAGGCCTTCGTTCTGCAGCCGATCTATCAATTCGGCAATGCGGGCCGCAATACAATCATTGGCCCGGCGGGGTTTGTCCTCGACTCCACTCTGCAAAAAGACTTCCGAATGCCGAAAGAAGGCCACGAGGTGCAGTTCCGTTGGGAGGCATACAACCTGCTGAACCACCCGGTATGGGGTTTCCCCAATATCAGTCTCAGCAGCGCCAGCTTTGGCCGGATCACGTCGACCACGGCAAGCATGCGGCAAATGCAGTTCGCGCTCAAATATGTGTTCTGAGGCTAAGGCCGGTCTTCGGCGGTCAATTCAACTGCCTGCACGAACGCATACTGAATAACCGGCTCGAAGACGACTTCGATCCGCCCCTGTGCATTGGGAGTGAGTCCGTGAAAGACTCGTTCTATGGCTTTGTTCGCCCCGCCTGCCGCTTTGAAGACGTCGAAGTCACGCAGGAGGGTGGTTCCGGACGAGTAGACATTAAAAACCCTGCTTCCCGCTCCGCCTTTGCCCCTGTTATTCGGGCCGAAATAAGATTCGGAGAACAGAAGCCGCAATTTGTACTTACCCGGCGGCACCGGAAAGTGATAGGAGAAATTTCCGTAGCGCTGCCAGCTAAATAGCTCGGGGTCTGGAGTACCCGTCGCAATCTCGTCGTCGGAGTGCTGCTTGCCGCCCAGGAAGAACCTGTCGATTCCCCAGAGTTGGCCGCTGTGGTCGATGGTATTCGCATTTCGTGCCACGATTCGCAGCGGGAGCGGGCGTCCCGTATTGTTGGGGACAATTTCTATTGCGTTTAGCCAGGCGCCGTCCCGAAGCGAGCGAAAGTCGAGAGTGAGAAATCCATCCACCGGCGAGACATTCGAGAAAGCACGAATGTATGCCGTGTCCACGCCGGCGTCCGCCGCGACATCAAGGGAAGACAACAGCGGCTGGCCGTTCCACATGGCCAGCACGCGGGTCTCCCCCTCGCCCAGCCGCGCGGCCAGCCAGGCCGCGTCGCCGCGGCGATCGGCCGCCCGGTCCAGCGGGCTTCCGGCGAAGGTGTGGGTGATGGCGGAAAGGCTCATTGCCGTCTCTCTACGCCGGCCGGCGTCTGTGCGTAAGGCCGCCGCGCCGGCTTGCGGAACCTCTCGCCAGCGGCGATATAGGACGCGGAGATCGGCGGCGGACGGGCGCCTCGCCAACCTGGTCAGGTCCGGAAGGAAGCAGCCACAACGAGTTACGCTCCGGGTTGTCGTTCGGTCTCCACCCAATCCCTAAAAGAGCCCGATGGCGGACGAAGACCTCACGCTCGACGATCAGACGCCGGAGCGTGATCCGAACGCCCCCGACA
>Ga0207641_10003884_pt1 | contig 13072 bp, 11 predicted proteins | sample KBSSwiS62_FD_184306 | JGI IMG/M metagenome (GOLD analysis project Ga0207641, IMG submission 184306) | Switchgrass rhizosphere microbial communities from Kellogg Biological Station, Michigan, USA - KBS Switchgrass S6-2 (SPAdes) (version 2) | ecosystem: Host-associated > Plants > Roots >... | reverse complement strand
CCAACTTCAACGCATCGGTTACTGTCATTTGTTTAATGGCATCAACAAAAATTGGCGTAGCATATCCTACTGCATCCTCAGCCCCGCGATTGATCGCTTCAATTGCATCATCACACATCTTGCCCATCCCCATATCACGCAAAGTTTTTTCCATTTTTTTAGCATCAGGAGGCAACAAAACCTTATAAAGCTCACTTTTAAAAAATGCATCAGGTTTATTAAGAAAAGAAACAGCAGAGCCAATCCCATTATTCAATGCTTCCTTCACACCTCTTCCCGCCTCTTCTTCAGTAAGACCGGAATTTGTGTTGAGTTTCTTTTTTACTTTGTCTAAAATTGATTGGGAGTTTACAGTGGCAGCCAGGCTAACTGACAGTAAAATGAGTAAGAATTGTTTCATAGTAACTCAAATGTACTCCAAAAATTTTGCCGGTAAAAGAGAGTCCGGCTTCTTTTGAAAATTATAACATTAAACCTCCAGCGCCTCTTTGCGTTTTTGAATTCTTTCACGGATAATTCTGAAAAAGCGGGATCTTTCTTTTTCACTTACCTCGCTAATAAGGGTAGAACGCTTCATTTGGGTTTGCATATGATTGTACATATTCTCAGTAAAAGCCACATCCCTGGTCGACATAAAGTTAAAAGTGGTGTGGGTCATAAAAGCCATTTTCATATTATCCGTAACGGCAAGAATTGAATTATCACCCAGTAGTACTTCGTTAAAATACATTTTATATTCACCTAATGGCTTTTGCTCAGGGTCGTCAATCTTAAACTTATACCCAAGCGCTGCCTGCTTTTCCAGGTGATCCCATATTTTCTCCAATGATACATATATTTTTAAGGCATCCTCATCTGATTCAAACACATCAGCATCACGGTAAAACTGTATTTGCCGCAAAATAATACTCATGCTTTCAATATTCCATATTTCCCGGCTTGATAGCTGGTTGTACATTCCCAATACCTGCTGATCCAGCTTAAATAATTCGTCCGGATAATCAGAAAACTTAAATTTTCTTTTAGCAAAGCCCGGAAACTGGAGGTATGTTTTGAGCCAGAAGAACCATTTAAAAGCAGCAAACTCTCTTACATAAAAATGGTGAAAGAGAGGCATGTCCTTACAAGAATAATACAGTTCCTTATTTTTAAAACTGGTGAAATACGCCATTGTATGAAGCATACCTGTCAGGTATTGATCAAAGCCATAGGTTTTCTCATTAACAATATTTCCCTGGAATAACATCCCTCCTGTGTTAATGCTCATTAATTGATCCAGAGAAATTTTATAATTATTTGCCAGGATATATACTTCTTCAAAAGTGATTTGCTTTTCGCCTCGCATACGGCGATAGGCGCTATCGCCGCTTATATTCAAAAGTTTACCCACTTCATCAGCTACTGAAGTGTCAGGGGGCATTTTGTTTTTAATAATTTGAAAGAGTTGTTGTTGGATTTGATTGATGTCCATAGCTGCTGCATTTATTATCATAAATTCTTTGTTCTATCTTTTATCTTATTCATCAGGATACTAAAAAAAACATTACGCTGCTTTTCGCCGGTCTCACTTATCAGTGTTGATTTTTTCATCAGGTTTTGCAGATCATTGTAGCAGGCATCACAAAAAGCCTCATCTCTTGTACTCATATAATTTAACCCAATATAATTAAAGAACACAGTCTTGATCTTCTCCGTCACCACAAGAATAGTATTATCACCCAAAGCTACCCTGTTGTAAAAAAATTTGAAATTCTTTTTTTTGATCTCCGGGTTTTCGTCGGGCATAAATTTAGATCCGTATTCCGCCTGTGATTTCAGGTGATAGAATGTTTCACTCAGCGCTTCATACACCATCTTAATATCCTGGGATGAATTAAAGAAGCCGGAATCCCTGGAAAATTCTATCTGCGCAATCACTGCATTGATGCTTTCTGTATTCCATATTTCTACAGAGGGGACATTACAATAGTTCTTCACAAGCTCTGTACTTAGCTTTTCAATTTCAGGAGGCAAACAATCAAAACTGAAATCTTTTTCTGCAAAATCCGGATGACGAATAATTGTTTTCATCCAGAAAAAATAACGAAACGCAACAAGCGGTTTGTAATAAAAAATATGAAATAAGGGCATGTCTTTATTCAGGTAAATGATCTCCTTTTGAATAAAGCTATTGGCGTATTGCACCTGCTTTATGATATCGCCCAGGTATTTTTCGTAAGTGTAGTCTTTCAGATCAACACGAATATCATGAAAAAGTGTGGCGCCGCTTTTTACATTCAACAGGTGATCAAGTGATATTTTATAGTGCTGGCAAAGTTCTCTTGCTTCATCCAGAACAAGCGGGGTTTCGCCGCGAATACGGCGATAGGCACTGTCGCTGCTTACATTTAATATCTTGGCTATCGAATCCACTAAAGAGACATGGGGTGGCAAAAGTTCCTTAATTCTTTGGAACAGGAATTCCTGTGATTGGTAGTCGGGCATTCTTGATTTGTAATTGGTGGTTCTGGTAGTTCAAAGCGCTTTTCTTCAGGTTTTAAGTTAACGCATTTCCGTTTAAAAACATAGAGCTGGCATTATTTAGTTGCAAATCTTGATACTACTTCAGATTTCCTACCCCTTTTGGGGAATACAATTAACTCCATTGATAATCCTGATCAATCATTTGCAAATTCTGCAAATCAGGGAAACGTTAATGCAAAATTCAATTGTAAATGGCCTGTTCGTGGTAGTAGCTTGGCAATATGAAAAAATAAATAGTATGAAAACATCAAACATCCACCACGAGATCCTTTTTTTCACAGGTACAAGTTTAGCAAACAGGCAGCTGGCAGAAAACAAAGAGAATATCAATTGTAAAACATATTCAGCAATTGAAGAGTTAGAAAAAGCCTGCTGGAACGGTATCATTTATGAAATGTTTCCGGAAATTCTTAGCAGCTTTTATCCTAAATGCCATTCTTTTTTGTGGCATGTACTTACAGGAAAAAATTTTCTCTACATCAATATTGGCCCTAATCCCGTGACGGCGGCGCATGAAACATCGATAGACCCCTACTTTTTCTTGATGACAATGAGTGAGAACTGAATTACTCGTTCAGCAAAGAGAATCTTTATTTAAAAAATTCTTTATAAAACAAAAATTATATAAACTAAAAACCACCGATTATGAAAAAAATAATTCTGACAACAATGTTGATCTGCATGTTTGGCCAGGCTATTTTTTCCCAGGCCCAAACCGTAGCGGTAAAAGGAAAAATAACCAACGAAAAAAATGAGCCACTTGCTGGCGCTACAGTAAGAGTAAAAGGAGATTTATCTACCGCAACTCTCGCTGATGAGAATGGCCGATTTAAATTGACCGTTACATCCCTTCCCGTAACAATTGAGATCTCAGAAGTCGAATCTGAGTCCAAAGAAGTATCCGTTACAGGCACTGAAGATTTAAATGTCATTTTAACAGCAAAAGGAACAACGCTTGAAGCGATCATTGTTAATGCACCTGATATCCGGTTGAAAGGATCTGCAATGGACAAACCTATTACTATTGAAACGATTTCTGCAAGAGATATCAAAGTATCACCATTACGACCCTACGATAATCTTGTAATAAAGAAAGGAGTCTATGGCACTACTTCGAGTCTTTTATTTCCAACTTACAGCACTCGTGGATTTAATGGCAGTGGTAGCACAAGAGTAAACCAACGCATTGACGGAATGGATAACCAAGCACCAGGTTTGAATTTTCCTGTCGCAAATTTTGTTAGTAATGGAGATCTTGATATTGAGAGTATGGAATTATTGCCGGGTGCATCTTCCGCGTTATATGGTCCGGGAGGCATGAATGGAACAATTCTCATCAACAGTAAAAATCCATTTAATCCTAAATACCAGGGTTTAAGTGTATTGATCAAGCCGGGTATTATGCACGTAGGCAATAGCAGTCCGAGAGAAAACTCTGCTATGTACAATGATTATTCATTTCGCTACGCAAAAAGTTTCAATAACAAATTTGCTTTTAAAATTGGCGCACAATTCATCAGTGCCGATGATTGGCTCGCAAATGATACATCAAACTATGATCGCAGCGGTACCAGTGGAAAACTGATTCCTGGTACCAGGATGACTGACCCCAATTATGATGGAGTAAATGTTTATGGAGATGAAACCAGTTTTAACATGCAATACATTGCTAATGCTGTTATAAAAAGTGGCACCGATCAATTCAAACAAGGGTATTATAATGTTACTGGTACATACCCTTCGCAGGCACAAATCAATGGTTTTCTTTCTACTAATCCCAACACGGCCCCCTTTTATGTGGGGATGAATAATGGGCTGATCCCAAATCAAAACGTATCCCGTACTGGTTATCATGAAAAAGATATTATTGATCCTCAGACAAAAAATATAAAACTGAATGCCGCATTGCATTATAAACTTACCGACAAAATAGAAGCACAACTAATGGGATATTGGGCCACAGGAAATACTGTTTACACAGATGACAATCGTTATGCATTGAAAGGAATCAAACTTGGCCAGTACAAACTTGAGCTGAAACATAAGAATTGGTTTTTGAGAACATATACCACACAGGAAGATGCAGGCGAAGCTTATAGTGCTACTGTAGCAACGCAATATTTCAATGAAGCCTGGAAACCTAGTGAGAAGTGGTATCCACAATATGTCGGTGCTTTTCTAAATGCAAAAGGTCAAGGACTATCGGATGCCAACGCACATCTTATCGCCCGTGGATATGCGGACATTGGCCGTCCGGAAGCAGGATCTGAACAATTTAAACAAATCTTTGACCAGGTAAGGAAAGTACCTCTCCCTAAAGGAGGTTTGCTCAAAGAAAAATCACAATTGTGGATGACAGAAGGGCAATACAGCTTTGGTGATGCTACAAAAAATGTTGAGGTGATCATTGGTGGCAATTATAAAAAATACATCCTGGATTCCGATGGCACCTTGTTTATCGATACAGTTAATGCAATTAACATCAAAGAGGTTGGTGGATATGCCCAGTTATCAAAAAAGTTGTTTAATGAAGGTCTAACACTATCTGCCGCTGGCCGTTTCGATAAAAATGAAAATTTCAAAACACAGTTTACTCCAAGATTTGCAGCATTGATCAAACTGGCAAAAGACAATAATCTTCGTATGTCTTATCAAACCGCTTATCGTTTTCCGGGTAACCTGGCACAATGGATACGGCTTGATGTTGGTGGTGACTTCTTATTACTTGGCGGACTTCCCTGGGTAAAAGATTATATGCATGTTGATAAAAATCCTGTTCACCAGGTTAAGGATGATGGAACAATTGAAGGCACACCGTATGTGTTTAAAGAATTCAAACCTGAAACTATGAGTTCTTTTGAAATAGGTTACAAAGGACTTATCAAAGAAAGATTGTTGATTGATGCCTATGCTTATTTCGGAAAATATGAAGACTTTCTTGGTAGAATAGGGTTATACCAACCAAATACAGGTGAGGCATATTCTATTACTGTGAATAGCGCTAACAACGTCAAAACTCATGGTTACGGTCTTGGAATAGATTATCTGCTGGGGAATAAAAAGCACTCTTCCATTTTCTTCAATGTGTATTCTGATGTGATCACAGATGTTCCTTCAGGATTCAAATCTTATTTCAATACGCCGAAGTACAGAATGAACGCTGGTTTTGCCAATACAGGATTTGGAAAAGGCGACAGGGTAAGTTTCAGTGCTTTGCTTCGCTGGCAGGATGCTTTTCAATGGGAGGGCGAACTGGCTAACGGCCCGCTCAATGCCTTTACGACTGCAGATGCCCAGGTGAGCTACAAGTTTCCAAAAATAAAATCAACTGTACGGCTTGGTGCAACCAATATTCTAAATCACTACTATAAAAATGCCTATGGCAATCCACAGATTGGTGGAATGTACTATATGAGTTTTGCTTACAACTTGTAAGAGACTTAAAATTCAGCTCATTCAATTACAACAATAACTATCCTGCAAACTCTGCAAATAGCGGGAACAGGATAGTTATATCCAAAAAAAAATAAACCTCAGTTTATGAAAGCACATACTCTATCGCTGCTGGTTGGTTTGTTTAGCCTTAAGACCATCGTAAATGCACAAGAAAAAAGGTTAGAGTACATCATTAAAAGAAATGGGGATGTAGTTGGTACAGTCCATTTTACCCACGGTATTGCCGGTAACAGAACAGTTCTCACCATGGAATCTGATGTAAATACCCGTTTCATTTTCAATTTCAAAGCAAATGCAAAAGAAGAAACAATATATGATAAAGGGATCATGACATGGTCTTCGATCTTTCGCAAACTAAATGGCGATATAAAAGTTGATAAAAAAACCAGGGCCAATGGTAACTCTTATACAGTGTATAAAGGAAATAAAACAGAAACATTGAATAACTATCCGATACGTTACAACATGCTAAGTGTTTATATAATCGAACCGGTAAATATTACAAAAGTTTATTCCGATAATTTTCAACAGCAGGTCGACATTCAAAAAATCGCTGATCATCATTACAAAATAAATTTCCCTGATGGTAATTACAATGAATACTTCTATACGAATGGAGTTTGCTCAAAAATAGAGGTGCATCATAGTTTGTACAGCGCATCTATTGAATTGAGATCTTAATTATCATCTATCATTTTAAAATGTTGTTTGAAAATAAGGTAGTCTACTAACAAAATTAAGAAGCTAACAAGTAAAGGAATAAATACAATGCTAAACATAAACACGATAGGAACGATGGTACTGGCAATATTAACAATGATCGAATTACTGATAAGCTTTTTACACAGGGAAGGAACCCGGTTAAAAGACATGTTAGCTAATTTATGCCTAGGCGCATTTGTAATACTGACTGGCTTTTCTATGAAGGCGTTGGCGCTGACAGTGTACACAATGGTTTATTCTATTGCCATTGTAAAACCAGTTCCCTCCTTTCTTTTATGGGTTGTGGCATTTTTCTTATGCGACCTTGTTCTTTATGTATATCATTTGTTGGGTCATAAAACCCGGCTGCTATGGGCTGCACATGTTGCGCATCATTCATCCTTACATTATAATTTATCTGTCGGGTTCCGGATAAATTTTATTCACCTGTTCTATCGTTTTCTTTTTTGGGCGCCCCTTTGTTTGGTCGGTATTACTCCCCAAATGATCCTTTTACTTGAATCACTAACAGCAATCTGGAATTTTTTGATACATACTGAAAAAATAAAGAAGCTTGGTTTCCTTGATATGATATTTAATACACCATCCAATCACCGCGTACATCATGCAAGCAATCCTGAATACATTGATAAAAATCTTGGTGGGATACTGGTAATATACGACCACATATTTGGCACTTATGTCAAAGAAACTATTCCCCCGGTTTATGGCATCACACATAACATCTATTCGCACGATCCCAAAGATGTTTTATTCCACGAATATAAAAATGTGATCAGTGAAATTTCAAAGATCAAAGGATTGAAAAATAAGATCAGTTTCCTCTTTTCCAAACCAGGTAGCAGCATTATCGATCTCAAAAAAGTTAATGCTGATAAACATCCGCGGATCAAAATATATTATTCAGCACTAAATAAAGCAATATGATATTTTACTTGTTAGGCATGCTTAGCTATTATAAACTGGCCAATAAGTCAGCGCCGGCAAGTATATGCCTTCTGTTTTTTACTGTTATAACAGTACCACCGGCTGCAACTCTTTTCTTTGTTGTAGATAAACATTGGACATTCCAGGTAATTGCCTTTGCCGCAGGTTTGTTTTGCTGGACATTTATTGAATATTTCATTCACCGATTCATGATGCATGGAAAAGAAAAAAAGAAATACCATAAGAGTCTTCATTTTCATCATCACGTTAAGGGTACCATTTTTACGTCAGATGTAAAAAGAATAATATATTCTTTAGGAGCAATCACTCTTACTTGCTTCAGTATTTTCTTTAGCAGTTACTTATTCCTTTTTGCCGGAATCGCGACAGGTCTTTCCTTATATAGCTATATGCATGTATGGTTACATAAACCATGGGCAGCTAAATGGATGAGTGAGCTTCAGAAATTTCATATGCAGCATCATTTTGGCCAAACAGAAAAATGCTTTGGTGTAACCAATACATGGTGGGATAGAATTTTTAATACAACTGGTAAATCAGAAAAGATCGCCAGCTCAAAATCAATTGAGCTTTATTTCGGCGAAAAAATCAATCATAATTTAATCACGCATAAACAAGCAGTATGAAATTCAAATCAAAAAATGATTCTGATTTCTTTTCAGAACTCATAACAAAAGTTGATGTCTATATGGAAAAGAAAGGCGGTAACCGATTTGCTGATAAAAGTATTTATATAAAAGGAAGTTTTCTTATTGCGCTCTATGTGAGTACCTATATTCTTTTGCTCAGTCAAAGCCTGAATACAGGTCTCTCAATTTTATTAGTAATGATCATGGGCCTTTCGGGTGTCATGATAGTTTTCAATATTGTTCATGATGCATCCCATAATGTTCTTTTTAAAAATAGATCATTTAACAAAGCAGCCGCTTATTTCGGTGACCTGATGGGAATGAATTCTTACATCTGGAATATCCGTCATAATATCCAGCATCACACATTTACCAACGTGGCGGGTGGTGATGTTTTACTGGACAGTATTCCATTTATCCGCGTCTGTTCTCAACAGAAAAAATTGCCAATGCATAAATACCAGGTATGGTATGTCCCATTTTTATATATGCTCTATTCTATTTTCTGGGTTTTCTTTATTGACATTAACATGTTCAGGCAAAAACAAATGGGGAATTATAAAAACATGAGCCACTCATGGCAGGAATGGACGAAACTTATTCTATTCAAATCATTTTATCTTTTTTACATGATCATTTTTCCTGTTTGGATAATCAATATTCCTTTATCAACTGTGCTTGCAGGCTTTCTTATCTATCACATGGTAGCGGGCATATTATTATCAACAGTTGTTGTGCTGGGTCATTGTGTTGAAGGTGCAGTATATACCGCTCCGGATGAAAATGGTATCATACAAAATTCTTTTATACAACATGAATGGAATGCTACTTATGATTGTAGTACAGATTCAAAATTGCTTCATTGGATCACCGGTGGATTGAATACACATCTTGCTCACCATCTTTTTCCCAAATTATGTCATTGTCATTATTTGGGTATTACAAAGATCATTAAAGAACATTGTGCTGAGCGTCATGTCAATTACCAACATTACAGTTTGGGCAATGCGATCATTTCCCATTTCAATTTCCTAAAGATCCAGGCAAATGCGTAATAGTAAATAGGGTAATAGGTTTTTAGAAAAATTTCAATATAAAAATCTCTAAAACATGAAGCGTTTATTAAAAAATTGGTTTGAGTTATACAGTATACTTGCCTGTATCATTACTGCATTTCCATTGATTATAATTGCGACTTTATTAAGAAGTCATCATCCTTTACTTTTTCACTTTCTTTTATTTCTAACCGGATGGCTGGTATGGACATGGATCGAATATCATATACATCGTTTCCTGTTGCATCCAAAAACAGATAAATGGAAAACAAGCACATCAAAGAACCACCAGCACCATCATATTGATCCGGGACAATTTGAAATAAAGCTATTACACAGGGTTTTGCTTTTCGTTTTCAACTGTGTGTTCGTTTACATTGTTTTCAGGCTGAATAATTATTCTACTCTTTTTTCAGGATTCTTCTGGGGTTCGGCAGCTTACTGTTATATCCATTATTTGCTTCATAAAGAATGGACAAAATCATTTATACCAGCCCATCACAATTTTCATATTCTTCATCATTGCAAATACACAGACAAATGTTTTGGAGTAACTGTAATGTGGTGGGACATTCTATTCGGTACCATTCCTAAAAAGGGTTTATCTGCTGGCAATAAGATCTTGAATTTCTATTATAAAAAATGAATTAACTACCATTAACCTAAACAATAATTATTAATATTTAAAAAAAGGAGATTACAATGAAAAATTTACAACAATTTTCGCAACCCAATTTTATGTTTATAAAAACAAAATGGGTATTTGCTATTGTCTTTTTAATTACAACCGTGATGATCGGTTGTAAAAAAGATGTTTTGCCATCAGGAAGTGACGAAACGTTAAATCAGGAGACAAGAACGGCATCATCAAAAAGCAAAGCACCGGATATAGTAGTGCATGCAGGTGGCTCAATTCAGATCGCAGTTGATGCGGCGAATCCGGGGGACATCATTCAGATTGAAGCCGGTACCTACCACGAAGCCATTGTAGTTAATAAGCCCGGAATCCAATTGATTGGACAAACAGGTTCTGCCAACGAGAGAGTAATAATTGAAAATCCAGGCGATGAAGATAATGGTATTACCGTTCGTAGTAATGGAGACGGATTTGTATTAAAAAATGTTATCGTACAAAACTTTGAAGAAAATGGGGTATTTATAATTCGAGCCGATAATTTTCTATTATCACATGTTGATACAAAAAATAACGGTGAGTATGGTTTATTCCCGCTGTTTTGTAACGGTGGCTTAATAGAACATTGCTCTGCTACAGGGCATACGGACACCGGGCTTTATATTGGTCAATCTGAAAATATTATTCTGGAATACAATGTTGCATTCGCTAATGTGAATGGATTAGAGGTTGAAAATTGCTCAAATGTAACTGTTTCGAAAAATCAATCCTACGATAATGTATGTGGTATTCTTGTTGTTTTATTACCCGGCCTTACTCAAAAAATATCGGCAAACATTTCAGTTAATAATAATCATGTGTACGGCAACAACCATATCAATTTTGCCGAACCCGGAGGTGGCTTTGAGGCCTTTGTTCCTTCAGGGTCAGGAATACTTGTTGTTGGTGTGGACAATGTCACGGTAAAAGACAATAATATTAGCGATAACAATTTTGTTGGCACTGCAACAGTAAGTACTTTACTATTGGGTGCAATTGCCGGCTTGCCTCCCGAAGCTTTTGCAGATATCGAAGCCAATCCGGATGGGGCTAAAATAATAAGTAATGTACTTATTAATAATGGAGCTGCCCCTCCTGTTGGAATACCATTACCCGGTGTTGACCTTTTATGGGACGGATCAGGAATAAATAATTGCTGGAGCAATAACCATTTTTCAACTTCTTATCCTTTGGCTTTGCCGGTTTGTAACTAGTTAAATGCACAATCCTGAATAAAAGTGCGTTCCATCCACTTAATAAAATTTTCTATAATGAAAAAAATGATTCTTTACATGCTGCTGCTGGTATTTCCGGTAGCAGCCTACTGCCAGCCAACTCCCAGCAACTTACCACCTGTAAAAACCGATTATCTTAAAAAAAGTAAAAACCAAAAAACAGCAGCATGGCTTTTTTTGAGTGGCGGGTTTGCATTGACAGTAACAAGTGCCCTTCTTGCAGCGCCAAAACTCACAGAAGATTACGACAACACTATAACTGGATTTTTTTCGCCTGAACCAATTCCAGAAAACAATTATACGGCTGAAAATATTCTTTTAGTGACCGGGGCAGCATCTATGCTTGCTTCCATCCCTTTCTTTATAGCTTCAAAAAAAAATAAAAGAAAGTCCATCGATATGTCAGCGGATATAAAAATGGAAAATTCCAGGATGATAGGGTACAGGTCTTTTGTCCAAACCACTTTTCCTGCTGTTGCTTTGAAAATAAAATTATAATTGCTTTTAACAAAAGGTATATACTTGCGACCAGTGAGTATATACCTTTTGCCTTTCTATTTCTAACCAGTACCTTTGCGGGCACTTTAAGAACCGGCAAACCAATGAATACATCTCACTTATCAGAACAAGAACAAATACGCAGGGAGAAATTAGGCGATCTTTTAGGAATGGGGATCGATCCTTATCCTGCTGAATTATTTCCTGTAAACAATAGTGCGGTTAATATTAAGCAACAATTTAATGATGAGAATAAAGAAACATTTAAAGATGTATGTGTTGCGGGCCGCATCATGAGTATTCGTGATATGGGCAAAGCAAATTTTGCCGTGATACAAGATTCATCTGGTCGTATTCAATTATATATTAAGAGAGATGAAATTTGCCCTGGTGAAGACAAAACTCTTTATGATATCATTTGGAAAAAATGCATTGATATTGGCGACATAATTGGTATAAAGGGTTATGTGTTCAAAACAAAAACAGGTGAAACATCCATTCATGTTAAGGAGCTCTCAATTCTTGCAAAAGCATTAAAGCCTTTACCGATAGTTAAAGAAGCGGAAGGCCAAACTTTTGATGCAGTTACTGATCCTGAATTCAAATACCGCCAGCGTTATGCTGATCTTATAATCAACCCGGAAGTGAAAGAAGTTTTTACCAAAAGAACCAAACTGGTAAATGGTATACGGGAATTTTTAAATGAACGCGGCGCTTTGGAAGTTGATACTCCTGTTTTACAAAGTATTCCAGGCGGCGCAGCAGCAAGACCTTTTTCGACACATCATAACGCATTAGATATTCCGATGTATTTGCGTATTGCTAATGAACTTTATCTGAAAAGATTGATCGTTGGCGGATTTGATTGGGTGTATGAATTCAGTCGCAACTTTCGCAATGAAGGGATGGACCGAACACATAATCCAGAATTTACCGTACTTGAATTTTATGTTGCCTATAAAGATTATGTGTGGATGATGGAAACAACGGAGCAACTTCTTGAAAAAGCAGCCATCGCTGTTAATGGAACTACCATATCTGTTGTAGATGGAAAGGAGATCGATTTCAAAGCACCATATCGCAGAATAACAATGACTGATGCAATTAAAGAACATACTGGTTTTGATATTACAAATATGAGTGAAGAACATTTGCGCAGTGTTTGCAAACAATTGCATGTTCATGTTGATAAAACTATGGGTAAGGGAAAGTTGATCGATGAGATCTTCAGTGAGAAATGTGAAAAGCATTTTGTGCAGCCAACTTTTATTATTGATTATCCAAAAGAAATGAGTCCGCTCACAAAAAAACACAGGAGTAAAGAAGGGTTTG
>Ga0207641_10003883_pt1 | contig 13075 bp, 29 predicted proteins | sample KBSSwiS62_FD_184306 | JGI IMG/M metagenome (GOLD analysis project Ga0207641, IMG submission 184306) | Switchgrass rhizosphere microbial communities from Kellogg Biological Station, Michigan, USA - KBS Switchgrass S6-2 (SPAdes) (version 2) | ecosystem: Host-associated > Plants > Roots >... | reverse complement strand
TCAAGATCGTAAAAAGTAGAGGACGAGCAAGGTAAAAACGCGACGAGATGCTGCACAAATTTAAGTTTGTGTTTCTTGATCGCGGTCAGAGCCTGCTTCTCTAGATCTGTTTTTTTGTAAGCCATCAATCATCCGTATCGCTTAACATCTTTGCCACACACTCCAAACAAACGTTGGAATCTCTGTAACTTTCGACTGGTTCTCCGCATTCGGTGCAAGTCATAATGCCGCTCCCAAAACCCGCGCATCTGTCTTTCGATCTTTCGGAGCGGCTACAGCGTATTTCTATGCAGTCGCGGTAAAACTTAAACGCCCGCTATCGAAAACACTTTGTCCGGCCGATTAGCGAACATCCGGCGGTTGCGGGCTATCTCTGCCGCCTCGTGCCATTTGTCGCCAACATCGTTGCACCACCGTTCGGTTAGCATATTATTCTCGGCCTGGTGAATGGCGGCGAGTGCCAGAACGTCAGCCGGTAAGCCTTTGGCTATCTCGAATTGTTGTTGCTCTTTATGTGTCAGCATATTAAACACGGCCCCGGACGACATGCCTCAGTCTTTTCCCCATCCCGTCTTTCTGGTCAAGATGGTATCCGGGGCCGTGAACCTTTACCACGGCGTTGGTATTCCGGCTACTTTCAAAAGTTCCAATAGAAACGCTATGAAACAGACGAACGCCACAATGCCGCACATCACCTTGAACACCAGGGCAAAATTGCCCTCCATCGGTACGAGCTTTTGCACTACCCAAAAGACCAAACCGACTATTGCAACCGCGATGATCCATCCGATCATTGATCTCATTACTGCTCCTTATGTCCCTCGTTCAACATCCGTTTTACTTCCTCTACTACCGCGTGTCTTTGCGTGTCCGATACCCCGGCGTTTTCAACTATCGGCAACAGCTTCCATAAACAATGCTCAAGTCTTGCTATCCTTTCCGTTGCCGCCGATGCCGTTTGCATCCATTGTTTGAGCAGCCCGTCCGAGATCTGCAATGAGTCCATGCGTGAACTCGCCGTTATGTGTATCGCCTCCGCCTTTCCGGTTATCCCGGCCTTTAGATAATCGAATCCCGGTTTAATAAATCCGGCGACGAGTATGGCCGCGAACCACTTCCAGTTTTCACTTAGCCATTCTGACATCGACCGTCCCCTTATTGAGCTTACTTTGGAGTCTGAAAATGGCATTGTGAGCCTGTGTAAATAACGCTCTCTCCTCTCGCGTCCTGGTTCTGGCATTTCTTACCGCGACATATTTGCCGACTGCCAGAAAGTCAATGAACAATACCCCGACGACAAAGCCGACCCACGCCCTTATCGGTATCGGCGGCGCATCCTGTATACTTACTATCCGTATCGTGTCTATCAGCCCCCATATACTGAGCAAAGCAGTCACGAACCAGAATGCCGACTCTATATAGATCGGCCACGCCAATCTCAGAATACGTGCGTACCGCCAACCGTTTACCCCAATCGACAGAAAGGGCGGAAGGGTCAAGGCCCAGAGCGTGAGAGCTATATAGAGAGCGTTCATTCATTACGCCTTAGCCTTGAACGTCAGCGTAATGCCGTCCCGTGCCTTGTCAGGATGTTTAGCTATCGCGGCATCGAGAGCAGCAGCAAAAGCAGCGTTATCGAGCGTTAGAATGAACTTCGCCGGCGCACCGCCTGTTTCAGGATCATCGGGCGGATGATATTCACCGATCTGGTTTCCTTCCGAGTCATATAACAAGATCACGATATGAGGCATAATTACTCTCCTTTGGTTTTTGCTTTAGGTGACGGCTTTGGTTCTGCGTGACCATCGCCGCCGTCTACTTTTGAAATTGCGTACAATGACTTCTTGCTTGCGTCATCAGCCACGCCGCGAGTCTCGATCTGCTTTTGCTCAAGGTTCTCAATGATCGCCGCCTGGTGTCCGAGATAGTACGCTCCGCCCGCAATGAGTCCTGCAACAATAAGACATAGCGTCAAAACTGATGGATTCCAGCCCCAGCCTTTAGGAGTATCGGTTGCCATAAGCGTTCCCATTAGTAGCCCGAACCGTATCCACCATCTAAAATGTTTAACTTCCGGTTCACCCGGTAAGTTACTAACCAGTGTCGGATATTTAATTCGATGTGCATTCATCTGTTACCTTTCCTCTGTGGGAAGAAATATCCGTGATGGTCATTGAAAAAGGGGCAGGGGTCTGCCCCTGTCCTGTGTTATGGTGCCGGTTCAACTGGCGTAAAGATATTGCTTACGCCGTCCGCTGCCGCTCCGAGGCGGTCAACAACACCGTCAAAGCCCGATATGTCAACGCTTGGCGGTAATGCTGCCAACGCTGCCGCAACCTGATCTGCTTCCGCTTGGATAGCAGTGCCGAGAGCGTCCAACTTTTCGTTAGCCGCTGCAACTTTTGCATCTACTTCTGCCTGTGTAGCCATGATTTTATGTAAACTCCTTTCGATTGATTTTAAGACATGCTCGATACCTGTTTTATCAGCGAGTTTATCGAGCAAAATCGCTAATTCGTCGGTCACTCCGACCGTTACTGTATGGCGAACGTGTTCGCCGTGTTCGTGTTCTCTCATTTCTTCCAAGCCTCATGCTTCTCGTCAACCATCATCGCCTTATAGATCACAAACGCACCGCCGCCGATGATCACCACGCCTATTGCTATGGTTAAGATGGTGGTTAGTAGTTCGGATTTCATATCAACCAGACCCGAACGAACTAAACTCGCTCTTTGGGTAAAGTATTTCCACGCTTTCTCGATTCAAATGGTCAGTGCACAGTATCCAGTCATGCATTCGACCGGGAACACTGGCACAAGATGCTGTATAATTTTCACAATCGGGCATCTGACACAACTGTAATTGAGACGGCTTCTGCGTAAGCGTTCGTTCGTCGTAAAACCGCAGTCGGTCAAGTTCATATTCTCGATAACAATTACAAGCATCGAGCTTGCTATCATGACCTTCGGGGCCGTGATATTTGTCTTTGAAGTTTCGATGTTCAGCCTTCGCTTCCTCAGTCCAATATGGATCATCAGACGGGTCCAAGTATCGAGAGCAATAGCCGACAGGCCAGATACGGTTATCGTTCTGCACCGTGTAATGAAACTTACCTATGCCTTTGCCGTTTTCGTCCTGTAATTCTCTAGCTTGGTAGTAATTCATACAATCAACTTTCGTCTTCAACCCACTCATCATCGACCCAAACTCTCGCCGCTACCCAAGCACCGCCCCCTTTTCGCTCGACTTCGGGCTTGTCGAACTCGATCTTGCCAAGCTCCTCATAGATGCGGCGAGCAGTTTTGATGTAGTCCGAGTCGTTCATATCAATTCGGCGGCTTATACGTCATTGTGTAAATGCGGCCCTTAGTGCGTCCGAAAGGATGCTTGACGCGCCGCCGAAACTCAAAGTCTGCCTAAGTAGATACCCGCCCCAACGAGCAGGATCTTCTCTACCGTGTCAAAAAACTTCCGCAACTTGCTTTTCACTGTCGGCTGGTTCGCCTTTCTTAGAAAAGCATTGTCCGCCAGCACATCGGCAACGTATTGATCCTTGATCGCCATCGCCTCTTTTTGCAGTGCTATCAATCCGTCTTTAGCCGCGATCACCGCGTCTTTTGCATCAACCAGGGCCATTGCCTTGTCGTAGGCATCTAAGGCTTTCTGCAACCTCGCGTTCGCGGTTGCTAATCGTTCCTCACAATCATCTGCAAACGACTTCGTGACGGCTGCGCCAAGCGGAGCATGAACTGTCACATTTGAACCGGGAACAGAAAGCGTCTTCGGCATCGTCGCCGTTTCCTGAGAAAGTATTCGAGTCACGCAAAATAGCATTAGCAAGATTGGCATTAGCCTTTTCAGCCTGATTAACCGCAACATTTACTTCCTTCTCCTTGTTGACTAATAAATTCGTGATAACGGCATTCTTGCCCGCGTCGATGCCGATATTTGTAATCAACGGCGTTTCATCTTTCTTCCCACCGCAATAGGCATAAAAGATAAGTGCTAAAACTATCAGCCCTCCGACACAAAGCAGGATCTTCCAGGTCGTCGGCGTATAGGGCGGCATCAGGCTCATTTCTTATTCCACATCCGGTGAACATCCCATGCCACCGCGACGGCAACCAACACCACCAATAACATCCAAAACAAAGGCATCATGTGACGTTCTTTTTATCCGGGTCCGCTGCCGTTTGCATTCGGATCGCATCGGTTATCGCCCCTCGAAATACAAGAGCAACAATCAGAGCGGTTACACAGATAATGGCAATTCCGATGACGTTTGCGTTATTCGTCATGTATGCCCATATCGCCGTACCAACTGCAGTCGTTGTACCGCCGCTGAATAGCCATCTTGCAAAACTTTGGTTCTGTGAAACTTGCGTCGGCGGAGCATCAACCGCATCTCCGGCCTTTGCCGTTGTCTCAGTCTTTACCTCGTCCTTGATTGCAGTCGTCTTAACTTCAGCTAATACAAGATCAGTCACAGGCGGTGCGACTTGCGGATCACTGGAAGTATCTGCGCTCTTTTCGGCTGCACCTGCGGGTTGTAAATCGGTGCTTGCTGCTGGCGCCGCCTGTGAAACTGTTAAGATTCTTTCAAACTTTATGGCGTACCCGGCTATCAATGCCGCTCTATCGTGACCGTTGATGATCGTTCGGGCGTTCTTGTAGTCACAAACCGAACCGTGAATGAAGTCACGCAGTTTCTTGCCCGTGAACCATCCCTCGAACATTCCGAGGGTAAGCACATCAAAAGCGTTCTGAGGGTCGAGTAATAGATCTGGGTTGGCGATGAAGTCTATGCCTAACGCTTTGCCTGCGTGTTCGTAGTTCTTTCGCCAGGTTAATTGGACGTAGCCGCGTCCGAAAAAGGGGAAGTATCGAAGTGTCTTTTGGAATTTCTTTACACGGGCCTCGTTACCGAGATAATAACCTTCCTCGACCGGAACCATTGAACCCGCGCACTCATGGTAGATCGTTGCGAGAGCATAGGCGATGTTTCGTATATCGCCCCAGTGCATATCATTCTCAAAAGCGGTCAGCAAAAATTCAATGCCATCGACCTGCGATTGCTCAAGCGAATCGTCAAAGTCCGATTTGAAGCCGTCAAAGAATTTTTTGTGATCCAGCTTCATAAACAAAAAGCCTACAAACGCTCATAATGAGTATTCGTAGGCGGCGCCCCGGAGTTCGGGGGATGACCTGTCAGTTTTGAATTAGCGGTGAATCCGCTTTGAGATTAAGTTAGCACAATATCTGGTGGTATGTCTATGTTATTTATCACTGCCATTTGTCTTTTTTCATCATCGGTCAAAGGCGAGAAAACCTGATGATCTTTCCCGTTGCGCGTTTCGGTTCTGCGATACCTGACAGCAACGCCCGCGATGATGCGACATTCACCGATCCACGGCGGCATTAAGAATACGCGTCCTTCGGGAACAACCTGACTTGAAATCATATTCATTCCGAGATCATCCATAGCCATATTATACCCCAACTTTCTCCTCTTTCTCCTTCCGCTCTTTCCTCAACTCCTCTAATTTTACTATCTTTTTAGCCGTTTCAAGATTCTCGCGTATCCATACTGCTGCCGTGCCGGCGATAGAGCGTTTTAGGTCAACGGTCAGATCGTCGGCAAGTCCGAGGTCGCGGTTGTCAGGTGGTTTATCTTTGCTCATCAACTTTGCCAATAAAATAATCCCGCAGCATTTTGTCGTCAGTATCATTCCGCTGGTATAACTCACATCCGGTGAACGTGGATCTTACCGCACAGTGCCATTCGGACTTTGGCAAAACGATGTTTGTCTGCCGGTAATAAATCTCAATGACGATTGCTAAGCCAAATGCTATGATGGCTCCGATCAAGTAAACTTTTCTCATATTTTCTCCTCCTCGGAAATAACCGCCCTCGCTGCTGATAGTGCTTTGCCTGCTCGATTGCCGCCGTCTAGTGTTAATTCTGTGCATAAAGCGAGAATCGTCTGTTCCTTTTTGCCCGGAAACGCTATCGCCATCGCAGACGCTTTTTCGCCGTACCACTCAACCGCCGCGACCAGATCGGCTAGGGCTGTGCGGAGTGTGGCGGATTGAATTGACATTACGCAAACGTCAGCGGGTAATCCAAACACGCCTTGAGCTAGACAGGACACGTCCACCTCAACAACATTGCCCGTATATCGCTGCTCGGTTGGCTCGTATTCACAAAGCCTGAGTTTGTCGCCTACGCGAAAATCTCGATCATTTTTACGCAACTCAAAAGTTTTGTTTCCTTTGACCACTTCCGCAAAGTACGGAGGATGCGTTTTTAATTCGTGGCAAATCGGCTCTCGCTCCACAGCAGGACCAGATTCGTCCCGGCCTGATGCGTAGCAAGATGCTTCGTAGCTTTGAAACGCCGTGTTGAACTTATGATCCGCAAGTGCTTCGTCAGCAGGGGCGGGTCGGTCAGCGGGCTTTTGTCCTAAAATTCCGTTCGAGAATTTACCAAACATTTCATCGCAAATAACGTCGCTGTCGTGATCTTTTTTACAATACGGACAATTCATCGGTGTTCTCCTGTTCGTGTGTGTAATTCATAGTTTTATCCTGTACTTGGCTATCGCTCGAACTCCGTAAACTGTTCGCCAACCGTAATAATCCATTGCCTGAGTCTTACCACATCGTTCGCATTGTCGGACTGGCAAATGAGGTCGCACTTGAGAAATGATGTCCCAAATATGACCGCGAAATAAGCAAACGATCCGTTGTGTGATTCTCGTCCAATTCATCGTCACCATCCTCTACCAGTCCCGCGTAAGGGGTGCTTGGGCTTGCTCGCGTTCAGTCAAACCTCACGGGTTTGGTTGGGAGGCTGATTCAAACCTCGCGCCTTCATAATCGCCTCTTGTAAACCCGTAATAAGTTCGTAATTGAGAACCGTTTCATGGCACCAATTTGAGCAACTAATATCCTTAACCCGTAGAGCTGACCATTGCTCGTCAGTCATCACATAACCACATTTTTTACATTGTCTAAGTGCCATCGCTTTTATCTCCTCTCAATGCGGCGTCAAAACATTCGTCGTGATAACGAATATCGCCGTAATATGCCCAGTAAATTTGTCCGATTTGAATTTTTTGACCGCATCCACGGCACGGATTATGCCCGACTAATTTTGCTCGACGCTGAACATACGTGCGATCAATCGCTTTGCCGTAGCGATACTGCGTAACAACTTTCTCTACGTGAGGCAACAACTTGAAGTCTCGGTGAGGACACGCTAAAGGATTGGGTTCCGCAACACCAACTTTCGGAACTGTGAACCGGCAAGCATCACACCATCCTCGTCTTTTGCGGCTTTGAGCGATACTGCTACGGCGTGGTTTGTGCGGACATCCTTTTTGACCGCCTTTCAATAGCGGTACAGATACGGCACACGTCTCACACCACCCCTGAAAGATGCGACGATTGACGATATAAGCACCGCCGAGCCGTTCTGACCAATCCGTTGCCGATAAAGTTTCCCCGTTGTAAGTGATAAATTGTGTATTCTCTTTGTTGCGAGCCTGTTCTTCGCGGGTAGCCCAACGGACGTTTCCAGGTTCATAGTGTCCATCGTTGTCGATACGATCCAGAGAATGTTTGGGCGATGGTCTTAATCCCAATTCGGCAAAAAATTGTTCAAATGAAGTGAAACGGAATTCAATTCCCCGCCCTCCATATCGTTTCAACTCTTTCTTTGCACACCGAGCCTTTGCACCTGAGTAAGCTCGGTGTTCTGGGGTGCCAGACACCTTGTAAGTTTTTTGATTATTAGAACGCTTTGGTAAGATGGTTTTAGCCATATTGACCTCCCTAAAGGTTGATAAGGTTAGAGGTAGGAACGGTGCTGAAACACCGCCTGCCTCGACTTCCATTTTACCAATAAATCCTTGCATAATCAACTGTTTAACTGTTCTTTCAAGCGTTCGTTTTCGGAAAATAGCCGCTCGACCTCGGCCTGTAGGGTGGCCTCGCGTTGTTCTGCTTCCGTTGCCCGTTTTACCCACGCCTGATACATCGTGTACCAAGTTTCGGAATCGTTGAGGGCATCACGCAGGAGGCTGTCTTTGAGCGATAAATGGGCAGTCCGCAAGGTTTCGCCACTCTTGCCGAGCATCATTTCTACTCGGCTACGAAGCGAAGCTGTGATCCCTATTTGCTGTTCTTGCAATCGAGCCTGTCCAATCTCGACTATCTTCTCGGTCTGAGCAATGCGGCCCCATTCGCAAATACAGTGATCGTGACACTTATTACAAATTGAACATATTGCCGTTTCACATCCACACCCTTTACGGCCGCCCAACATTCCCGTTATACGAAAATCCTTGCCACAACATCCGCACGTTGCCGTTTTTATCTCGCTCATACCTTACCTCCTGCTTTTACGCCGTCCTTGTCAGTGTTCTAATCGGAATCCACGCCTTAAACGATACTGATTGCATAAATCCTACTTCATCAGAATCTACAAAGGCATAGCCATCTTTCTCGGCACCCTCGGCTAAGTCCATAACGCGACCGAAATAACCTTTGTATAAAAAGCTGTCTTTTGGGTCTAATTGCTCACCGATAACAACATCATCGCCTATGCGGATTGGATCAGAAGGCGCCTGACGCCACGGTAGTTTGCTCAAATCACATGGTGGCCTCATCTATTTTCTCCCTTTAGCTTTTCGATGTAGTCGTGCATCGTGTTCGCCCACCACTGAGGCGAATCTATTGCCTTCTCCGTGATACCCTCAAGCTCGCTGGCGATCTCAGCACGGACTTCGGTGATAGCAAAATCGTGCGAAGCGTTCCAAAGACTCATACAACTAGCCGTATATTGCCCCGCTGGAATAGTCGTATCCCGCATAGCTCTTTCAAAAGCATCGACCTCTGGTTGTGTTTTTAACGGTCTTAGCGGCATCGCGTTCCTCCTGAGTATGGAGCTGGTAGTGGTTGCCAAGCGATGTATTGCGATGATTCGAATGACTCGCCGTTTTCGGGATCGGATTCATAATCGTCGAAATTACTAAACCATTGCCGGTCTGCGTAGTATAATTCCTCGACAACCCTTCTCCCGCCGAACTGTTTTTTGCCCTTGTGGAAAGCGAATGTAAATAGATACGGGCCATTCTCGTCAGGCAACCGCTCACTGACCGGAATCCAGCGGTCTGCTGCCTCTAGTGCTTTGCTCTCGCGGGATTCTGGGCGAGTGTTGAGAATGTATTCTTCCTGAATTCCCTTGCATTCTTCGTTCGCCGCTTTCGCAATTCGCCGTACTTCTTCCCACGTCATTTTTGGTTCTTCGGCAATGCGATATAGAGCGAAAGCAGCGCAAGCGTTTATCAAACGTAATCCTTCGATCTCCGACTTTAGTTCAGGATTCCATTCGTGGTTATGCTCCGGCAGTTTGTTTAGGTTTTGTGACATAGTTCCTCCGTTGGTCGCTCTTTTCATCTTTTTAGGTTCTGCATTCGTGACCACGTTCCGGCAAAAGTGGGTGCGGCGTTCCGTGGATTTACCCCCATTGATCCGCCATTGCGTTTGCGATTCCAGGAAACGTTCGAGCGCGTTCTGTGGAGCGATGCTCAGATGGGCCTAATTTGTTTTGGCCGCTGTCTGTTTGGTTTGACCATCGCGGCTTCCCGTTCACAATGCGAGGTGCAACATCTTTTGTTGGGCGTAAAGGCGGCAAGCCGTAAAGCCAAAGGCACGTCAATTTACTTGCATCCTCTCCAAAATAATATGGTTGAATTTTCTGGTCTGGTTTACGTATCGCCGTTGAAATACGCCCGACCGGATTTTCCAAGGCAATGCGTTTCACAGGAGCGGCTAGTAAATAATGAACGAACATCAAAGCCTCCGTCGTTTTCCGCTCGCGTTCTGGCCGTCGGGCATTCCAATGAAGCCCGGACGAACAAAGATACGTACAAGGGGGAAACGCAATCATCAGATCAAATGAATGTTCAGCTAATAGTTCTAAAACATTCCCTTGAATATGATTTCCCTGCCGCTCGGTAGGTAGCAAGTCACAACTCCAGGCATCGTGACCCTTTGCCGCAAAAGCATCGCGGACAATTCCCGAAAATTCACAAGCGACTAACACTTTCATTTACCTTTACCTCTCAATTCAGCCAATTCACGTTCCGCCTCCGCTAGTGCCGCACGATTGGCGGTTAGTTCGGTGACGAGGGCCTTGACTTCCTCGACCGTGGCTCCGAATTCGTAATGCTCACAGCCGCCGTATGTATAAGCCAGACCATCACCAGCTTCGTAGTAGTAAAGATCGCCTTTCGCTTCTGAGTCGATGATTGTCTCGATGTTGTTCATAATTTTCGTTTCAGCGTTCAGGATCAGTTTGTTGACCTCCAAAGAGTTAGGGCAATGTTTCTTGAGTGGGTTCGTATGCGTCGATAGCCGCTTGTATCTCTGGCTTGAGTTCGCACGTACTCGCGTTCGGATCACACGCCGCGTTAAAAATGGTTTCGTAGCAAAAGACTAGATGCGTCAGTTTGTGACCGTTTTTCATCCGCTTGGCGTGTGCCAACAAAAAGTTAATATCCGATTCCAGCATTACTGCAATTCTCATCCTTCCTCCACTTATGTTTCAGGGCAATCTAGGCCGTTACCCTCGGACTACCATCAAACAGCCCGTAAGGGTTTGTTCTAGTCGATGGTGGGGCCGGTGCGTTGTTGTTCGCGTAACGGAGTTCCCTGACCTCTCGCGGTTTGATCGCGCTGTACCGCGTCATTTCACCCGAGGGCATACTGATTATTCTCTGTTGTCCGCAAAGCGATTCCAGCGCGGCTCCAAAGCGATCGCGGGGGGTATCTGCGAACTGTCTGCGTATCTCAGCTTCGACCGGACGCTTGAGACGTTTGACGACCTTTTCGATCCGGTCACAGAGCTTTGAGAATGATGGTTGATCCAACCAGCCGTATGATTCTTCCATATCGAACTCGTCCACGACTTTCGGACGTGCATACCGTCCCCGTGCCTTGCCGCCGTGATTCTTGCGTTTGTGGGCGTCGCATCTTTTCGACATTTCGCCGTCTTTGTTTTTAGTCGCCGGAGCGTTGCAGTCAACACAGAGGCTATTGGCTACGCAATACTCGCGCCGCTTGTCGTTCTCCTGACGCTGTTTGAAGGTCATTCCCATATTTTTACCTCCGTTCCGATCTCAATTCCCTAAACTCCACCTTGTCCGCGTATTGCGGATAGTCCTTTGCGAAAAGTCTGGCAAATCGTGACGAGTACGCATCGTTGATCTTGAATCTCACTTGCTTCCCATCCTGGTCCCAGAGCGTCGGTTCCTCGGTCTGCATATACTTTTCCCAACGGATGACGTTCACTATCAGCTTGAACGATATTTTGCTGCGGCCTTTTCGTATCGCTGCCAGTGCCAGCTTTTTACACTCGTCGTAGATGTGCGGGTTAAGCCTGTGATATATCTCAAAGGCTTGCTGGATAGTGCGGCCTGTTGATCGTTGAAAATCCATAACTATCTCTGATTGCGTTTGTAGAACAAATAAGTCCAAGCCCCCAGGAATCCGCCTACCAAAAGGGCAAGCGGTAAATGTCGCTGGATTATGAGCGGTATGTGTGGTTTCATGCGAATAACTCCCGTTGCGGTTTAGCAACTTCTTTGACTTTGTGAATGCACGAATGAATCTTGATGGTTTCCCCATCCTTGACCTCAACTCGCGTCACGGTCATTCCGCCTTTAATCATGTCGGACACGGCTTTGGCGGTATCTTTTTGAAACTTGGGTTCATCGACACAAGCCGCCGGTGAACATCCACAATCAAGCGTTCCTACGTATGCGAAAAAACTCATCAGTCCTTTCCTCCTAGAGCCTCGATTTCGACCGTAAAATAATGTTGCCGCTTGGATATTCGTTTCTGTTCGTATTTCCATTTGACCGAACCATCCCCGTCATCAATTCCAAGCTCACGGGCAAGCTGATCCTGTACGTGCTTGAATGCTCCGGCGAGATTGTCCTGGTCGAGTTCCTTGCACGAAAAACGGGTGAAGGTTATCTGTGCAGGAAAATTCACCGCGGCTGGCAAGCATCGCCACAAATAATGAAACTCTTTTTGCTGTTCTTTCTTGCGACGATGTTTAGTTCGCCAGTGCTCAGACTGGTTAGCCTCCGAAACTGTTTTTATGTCGAATCTCATTTATGTTCTTCCTCTCGTGCTAACGGTCAGCGAGTAGTTCAGAATTCTCATAAACGTTTCCGATGACCTTTTTTTCTTCAATCAAAACGCTATCGTGACGAAAAGTTTCTTTGTACATAGCCTCTAGGTCACGTTCGTGAAGAAACCGCTTGTCTATGCCTTGTGCTTCCCAACAAAAGCCGTCTAAATCCCAGCAAACAAGAAAAATGGTTTTAGCCTCACCTTTGAACGCAACGTATTCGACCCAACCCGATACCGGAATGCCGGTGATAATATCCCCCTCGTAAATCTCGACGCCGTTCTTGTCGAGCAAGCCTGTGAACTGCTGAGACTGTCGTAACAACGGCGGATCGCTATTCGGCCCTGTCCAATGAGCGCCAATGTCTTTGTCAATATCAATGCCCCAATAGTCAAAATCGACAAACTTGCCGGCCTCTAATCGAGGCTGTCTAAATTTAATTACTCGTTGTGTCATCACTGCCTTCTCCCTGCTATTGTCTCTCTGGCCTTTTGTCTTAGTTCGGGGCCGTGTCCGTTTATCCTTGTTCGACCGCCGTTGAAGGATTCCTTTTCCAGATTTATCGCGTCGAGTATCGCTTTTCGCAGGACGCGTTTTTGATTCAAAGATTCGTCGCATTCCTTGAGTTGGTCGTAGAGTGATTTTTGCTCGATATAAGCCTCTGTAACGTCCGAATCCTCTTGAATGGACTTAGATAGTTCCTTGTGCAGAGAAAGACCGTCAGGGGCGCTGTATCGCTCACGGATAGCCTCTAGGTCGTTGTCCCAGTGGTAGACCGGCGCGCCCGCACGGACACAAGCTGCATAGAGGCGGCGAAATTTGCCAAACGGATCGGATTCGACGCTCGAAAGGATTTGATACAAATAGCTC
>Ga0207641_10003882_pt1 | contig 13080 bp, 14 predicted proteins | sample KBSSwiS62_FD_184306 | JGI IMG/M metagenome (GOLD analysis project Ga0207641, IMG submission 184306) | Switchgrass rhizosphere microbial communities from Kellogg Biological Station, Michigan, USA - KBS Switchgrass S6-2 (SPAdes) (version 2) | ecosystem: Host-associated > Plants > Roots >... | reverse complement strand
GATAGGTAGATCTCCCCGGCCGTCGGGGCGGCCGTGACGGCCGGGGAGATCTACCTGTCGCACGATGGGGCGAGCTTCGGCAACCGGATGATGTGGTGGCCGATCGCGATCGTCCCGGCCGCGGTCCCGGCGGGCATCGCCGCGGTGTTCTCCCGGCGGGCCGCGCACACGGTGCTGCCCCTCACCTCGGCCGCGATCGTGGCGAACGGTCTGCAGGGCACCTATCTGCACTGGCGGGGCGTGCGGCAGCGCCCGGGCGGCGTCACCCGCTACAACCTGGAATCCGGCCCGCCGGTGTTCGCGCCGCTGCTGGCGTCCGTCGTCGGCGGGATGGGGCTGCTCGCGTCCGTCCTGCGCCGCGAGGGCCGGCCGCCGCAGGGAGACTGGTAGATGATGTTCCGACCGCCGGGGCGGCGGGCCGTCACGCCGCAGCATCGGGGCCGGTTCGCCGGCTTCGACGTGCTCGACAGCGTTCAGGACTGGGACGACGTGACCGCCGGCATCGTGCTGCGCCGCCTCGCGCCGCCGACGGACCTCGCGTTCTTCACGCCAGCCGAGGCGGCGATCGCCCGCCCACTGCTCGACCTGCTGCTGGACCAGGACCGGGAGCCCCGCATCCCCGTCCTGGCGCTCGTCGACGAGCGGCTCGCGGCGCGCGAGACCGACGGCTGGCACTACGACGACCTGCCGGAGGACGCCGACGCCTGGCGCGAGACGCTGCGCTTCCTGGACGCCGACGCCCGGGCGGCCCACGGGCGCGGCTTCGCCGAGCTCGACGAGCGCGGTCAGGCGGGGCTCATCCAGGCGGTCCAGGACCACGCGCAGGCCGGCGACGACTGGCATGGCTGGGCCGCCGCGCGTACCTGGAGCCTGTGGACGCGCTACGCGTGCACGGCGTTCTACTCGCACCCCTGGGCCTGGAACGAGATCGGGTTCCCCGGGCCGGCCTATCCGCGCGGCTACGTGAACCCTGGGGTGAACACCAGGGAGCACTGGGAGATCGCGGATCAGGACGCGTCGGACCCCGTGCCGTTCGCCGAGCGCGTCGAGCGGGAGCACGAGAGGCTTCGCCAGCTACTCGAAACCGGAACGTCCCGGTGAAGCGGCGGGACGACGTCCGGGACCGCAACGCGTCGGCCTGGCTGCTGCCGAACGACGGCAGCCGCACCAACCACCGCCTGCGCGCGGACATGCGGCACTACGGCGAGCGCGACGAGGTCGACCTGGTCGTGGTCGGCGCCGGCGCCGGCGGCGGCGTCCTCACCCAGCGGCTGGCCCGGGCCGGCTGGCGGGTCGTCTGCCTGGACGCCGGCCCGTTCTGGGATCCCGACCGCGACTGGGTCAGCGACGAGCGCGGCGCCCACGTCCTGTACTGGACCGAGCCCCGCCAGATCGGCGGCGGCGACCCGATCCCGCTCGGATCGAACAACTCCGGCCGCGGGGTCGGCGGGTCGATGGTCCACTACGCCGGCTACGCGCCGCGGCTGCACCCGTCGGACTTCAGCACCTTGCGCACCGACGGGGTGGGCGCCGACTGGCCGATCAGCTACCAGGACCTGCGGCCTTACTACGAGGCGATCGAGCGGGAACTGCCGGTCGCCGGCGAGCCCTGGCCGTGGGGCGACCCGCATCGCTACCCGCACAGACCGCACCCCGTCGGCGGCAACGGTGAGATCTTCCTGCGCGGCGCCGGCCGGCTCGGCATCGAGGCGCGGGTCGGCCCGGTCGCGATCCCCAACGGCCGGTTCGGCAACCGCCCGCACTGTATTTACCGCGGGTTCTGCCTGCAGGGCTGCAAGGTCAACGCGAAGGCGAGCCCGCTGGTCACGCACATCCCGGACGCGCTGGCGCACGGGGCCGAGATCCGCGCGGACAGCCACGTCAACCGGATCCTGGTGGACGAGCGGACCGGGCGGGTCACCGGCGTGACCTATCTGCGCGGCGGCCGGGAGCACGCGCAGCAGGCCCGCGCCGTCGCGGTCGCCGGCTACTCGATCGAGACGCCGCGGCTGCTGCTGCTCTCGGCGAGCCGGCGCTGGCCCACCGGGCTCGGCAACGACTGCGACCAGGTCGGCCGCTACCTGATGGTGCAGGGGGCGCCGCAGACCGCCGGCCGGTTCGACGACGAGATCCGGATGTACAAGACGCCGCCGCCGGAGGTCTCCAGCGAGGACTTCTACGAGACCGACCCGACCAAGCCGTACCGGCGCGGCTGGTCGATCCAGAACGTCAGCCCGCTGCCGATCACCTGGGCCGAGCACGTCATCGCCCAGGGCCACTGGGGCGCGCCGCTGCGCGAGTACATGCGCGACTACGTCCACTGGGCGACGCTCGGCGCGCTGTGCGAGTACCTGCCCCAGCCCGGCAACCGGGTGACCCTCGCGGACGAGACGGACCGGCACGGTCTGCCGGTCGCGCACTTCTCCTACACCCGCTGTGAGAACGACCGGCGGCTGCACCAGGCGGCGACCGCCTCGATGGAGGCGGTCCTGCGGGCGGCCGGGGCAGGCGAGGTCATGACGATCGACCGGTACGCCCACCTTGTCGGCGGCGCGCGGATGGCGGCCCGGGCAGCCGACGGCGTGGTCGACGCCGACCACCGGGTCTTCGGCCTGCCCAACCTGTACATCGTCGACGGCAGCGTCCTGCCGACCCAGGGCGCGGCGAACCCCGCCCTCACGATCATGGCCCTGGCGGCCCGGGCCGCGGACCGCCTGCGCACCCTGAGCCGCCGTGGCCTCGCCGAGCAAGAGCTGAGCCGCACATGACCGAAACCGCGCTGGAGGCCGTGGCCACCGCCGTCTACCGCTTCCCGGCCGAGCAACCGGAGGCCGACGGCACGCTGACCTGGGACGCGACGACCGCCGTCGTCGTGACGCTGCACGCCGACGGGCAGACGGGCGTCGGCTGGACGTACGGCGCCCAGGCGGCCGCCGCGGTCGTCAGCGGCCACCTGGCGCCCGTGCTGGCCGGCCGGCGTGCCTGGGATGTCGCGGCCGGCTGGTCCGCGATGCACCGCGCCTGCCGCAACGTCGGGACCCGCGGGGTGACGATGATGGCGATCAGCGCGGTCGACATCGCCTGGTGGGACCTGAAGGCCAGGCTGCTCGGAGTGGGGCTGACCAGCCTCCTGGGCCGCTGCCGCGAGGCGGTACCCGTCTACGGCTCCGGCGGCTTCACGACCTTCGACGACACGCGCCTGGCCAGCGAGGTCGCCGGCTGGCGCGACGCCGGCTGCGCCGCGATGAAGATCAAGATAGCCGAGTCGGGCGGGACGCGGATCCGTCGCGACCTGGAGCGGGTGCGGCGGCTGCGGGAGCTGGCCGGAGACGACGCCGAGCTGATGGTGGACGCGAACGGCGGATACACCGTCGGGCAGGCCCGCCGCGTCGGTGCCCAGCTCGACGACCTCGGCGTGACCTGGTTCGAGGAGCCGGTCAGCAGCGACGACCCGGCGGGCCTGGCCACCGTCCGGGCGAGTGTCCGCTGCGACGTGGCCGCCGGGGAGTACGCGGCCGACCTCTACGACGTCGCCAGGCTGCTGCCCGTCGTCGACTGCGTCCAGCTCGACGCGACCCGCTGCGGCGGCTACACGGGCTGGCTGCGCGGCGCGGCCCTCGCCGCGGCGCACAACCTGGAGGTCTCCGCGCACTGCGCGCCCGCGCTGCACGCGCCGGTCGCCGCCGCCGTGCCGAATGCGCGGCACGTGGAATGGTTCGCCGACCACGCCCGGCTGGAACCACTGCTGGCCGACGGCGTCCCGCCCGTCGTCGGCGGCGCCCTGCGTCTCGATCCGACCGCCCGCGGCCATGGCCTGGCCGTCGCGCCCGGCGCGGACCGGTGGCGCGTTGGCTGACCAGACCGATCTCGACCTGCGCCGGCTGTTCGCGCCGCACGTCCTGCGGGACTATGCCTTCATCGGCGACGGGGAACGCGGCGCGCTGATCGGCCCGGACGGCGACGTGGCCTGGATGTGCGCGCCCGCCTGGGAGTCGGACGCGGTCTTCTCGACGCTGATCGGCGGCGCCGGAGCCTACGCCGTCACCCCGGAAGGTCGCTACACCTGGGGTGGCTACTACGACCGCGCGTCGCTCGTCTGGAACGGGCGCTGGGTCACGACTGACGGGACCGTCGAGTGCCGGGACGCGCTGGCCCTGCCCGCCTCCGCGCACACCGCGGTGATCCTTCGCCGGATCCGGGTCCTGGAGGGCTCGGTACGGATGCGGGTCGTCCTTGACGTCCGCGCCGGCTTCGGCCAGCAGCCGATGGAGGGGCTCAGCCGGGCCAGCCACGGGACGGACGAGGTCGTCTGGGCCGGCCGGTCCGGGCCGCTGTCGTTCCACTGGTGGGGCGCCCCGGAGGCGACCCGGGCCGGCGACGGCCCGCTGGTGCTGACGTTGAAGCTGACCGCGGGCGAACGGCGCGACCTGTGCCTTCAGATCAGCGACCGCCCGCCGCGCCGCAGGTCGCACGATGTCCGGTTCGACGCGCTCTGGGCGGCGACGGAGGCGGGTTGGCGGCGCGAGACGGGCCGGGTGGCGGACGGCGCGCTCGCGGTCCACGACGCCGAGCAGGCACTGGCCGTGCTGTCCGGGCTGACCAGCTCGGCCGGCGGCATGGCGGCCGCGGCCACGATGAGCATGCCCGAACGGGCCCGCGCCGGGCGCAACTACGACTACAGGTACGCCTGGATTCGCGACCAGTGCTACGCCGGTCGGGCCGCCGTCAAGCACGGCCAGTTCCGGTTGTTCGACTCGACGGTCGCGTTCGTGACGAATCGCCTGCTGGCCGACGGCCCGGACCTGAAACCCACCTACACCACCCGCGGCGGCGCGGTACCCGTAGAACGGGCCCTACCGCATCTGGCCGGCTACCCGGGCGGTTCCGACCGGGCTGGCAACCGCGCCGACCGGCAGTTCCAGCTCGACATCTTCGGCGAAGCCCTGGAGCTTTTCGCACTCGCCGCCGGGCACGATCGCCTCGACTCCGCTGGCTGGCGAGCAGCCCGGCTCGCCGTCGAGACGATCAGCCGCCGCGGGTCCGAGCCCGACGCCGGCATCTGGGAGATCGACAACGAGCGCTGGGCACATTCCCGGCTGACCTGCGTGGGCGGGCTGCGGGCGATCGCCGCCCACGCTCCGCCGAGCCTCGCACGCCGCTGGACGGACCTGGCCGACGCCATGCTGGCCGGCGTGACCGCAGACTGCCTGCACCCCAGCGGGCGCTGGCAGCGGGCCCCGCAGGATCCCCGCGTCGACGCAGCGCTCCTGCTGCCCGCCCTGCGCGGCGCGCTCCCGCCTGGCGACCCCCGCTCGCTGGCGACGGTAGCCGCGGTGGAGGCCGAGCTGGTCCAGGACGACTACGTGTACCGCTTCCGCCATGACAGTCGGCCGCTCGGCGAGGCCGAGGGCGCCTTCCTGCTCTGCGGTTTCCTGCTCGCGCTGGCCCGCCAGTCCCTCGGCGACGATGTCGGCGCGCGGGCCCTCTTCGAACGCGGCCGGGCGAGCTGCGGGAGCCCCGGCCTGTTCGCCGAGGAGTTCGACGTCGACCAGCGCCAGCTGCGCGGCAATCTGCCGCAGGCGTTCGTGCACGCCCTCCTGCTCGAGTGCTGCGTCGCCCTCGCGCCCGGGCACGCCCCGCAGACCGCGACACGTCAGGGAAGGTGACCAGCATGGCGAAACGCCGATGCACGCCGGAAAATCGGGTCGCTCTGGTGACCGGAGCGTCGGCCGGCGTCGGACGCGCCACCGCGCTCGCCCTCGCCGAGCACGGGTTCGACGTCGCGCTGCTCGCGCGCGGGGAAGCCGGCCTGCGGGCGGCGGCCGACGACGTGCGGGCCAGGGGCCGGCGCGCCGTCGTACTGACCGCCGACGTCGCCGACCAGCCGAGCGTCGAGGCAGCGGCGGATGCCGCCGAGGACGCGCTCGGCCCGCTCGACGTCTGGGTCAACAACGCCATGACGACCACCTTCGCGCCCTTCACCGAGACCGCGCCCCAGGACTTCCAGCGGGCCTTCGAGGTCACCTTCCTCGGCCAGGTCTGGGGCACGATGGCCGCGCTGGAGCGGATGCGGCCCCGCGACCGCGGGTCGATCGTCAACGTCGGGTCGGCGCTCGCCTTCCTCGGCATCCCCCTGCAGGCGCCGTACTGCGCGGCGAAGTTCGCCTGCCGCGGCTTCTTCGAGTCGGTCCGGGCGGAACTGCTGCACGAGGGCAGCGGAGTCCAGATCTCCATGGTCCACCTGCCGGCGGTCAACACCCCGCAGTTCAGCTGGTGCCGAACCGCCATGAAGCGCCAGCCTCAGCCAGTCCCGCCCATCTACGAGCCCGAGGTGTGCGCGCGACACATCGTCCGCGCCGCGATCGACGGCCGTCGCTCGACGATCGTCGGCTCGTGGAACAGGGCGCTGGTCGCCGCGGGCTCCATCGCCCCCGGGTTCGGCAATCACTACGCCGCGCTCGGCGCCTGGCAGTCCCAGCTCACCGGTGAACCGCTGCCGCCCGACCGCCCCGACAACCTGCGTCGTCCCGTCGACGCCACCCGCGACTACGGCGCGCACGGCATCTTCGACGACCAGGCCCACGGCGTCCTGACGCCCGCGTTCCTGAAGTCCCTGCCGGCCACAGCCCGCACCTTCGTGCGCGCCCTGCTGGCCACAGCCCGGGACCGGCGCCGCCGCGGTCAGCGGCCCTCCGCGGCCTGCTCCTCCTGCTCCTCCTCGTCCTCGGCTCCTTCCTCTTCCTCTTCCTCGCCTTCCTCGTCGTGGGCGGCGGCTTCCGGCTCCTCGTCCTCGCTCGCCTGAGCCTCGGGCTCCTCCGGCTGCTCCTCCTGCGCAGTGGTCTCCTCGCCCTCCTCGCCAGGCTCGCTGACGACCTCGCCGTCGCGGATCTCGCCGCGCCAGGAGCCGGTGGCCTCGCCCTGGATGGTGATGAACCGGCGGAAGTTCTTCAGATCCAGGCGGGCCCGGCGCCCGCCCGCGCGCCAGATGTTGCCCATCTTCTCCATGAACCCGCTCGGGTAGTACTCCATCGTCAGCACGACCCGGGTCAGGTCGTCGGCCAGCGGGTGGAAGGTGACCGTCCCCTTCGTGGTGCCCTTGCCGCCCTCGGTCGTCCACTTGATCCGGCGGTCGGGTAGCTGTTCGAGCGTCTTGCCCTGCCAGGTCCGGCGCGATTTGAAGACCTTGACCCGCCAGTTCTGCTCCGTCTCGCTCTTCGCGTCGACGCCCTCCACGCCCTTCATGAACTTCGGGAACTCCTGGAACTGGGTCCACTGGTCGTACGCCGTCGAGACCGGGACCGCCACATCCAGGCTCTCCGCGATGTGGGTGACCTTCGGCGGCCCCGCGTCGCCGCTGCCGCCCGCCTTGCCGATGCCACCGCCCAGGCCGAGGGCGCCCTTCGCCTTCTGCTTCAGCGAGCTCCACAGCGTCGAGGTCACCGCCTTGCCCGGGGACTGACCCGAGGCGAGCTTGCCGATCCCTTCGGCGACCGGCCCGAGGTCACCGGTCATCGATCCGAGGCGTTCGCCCACCTGTCGAACGGCCTGCTGTCCCTCGGCGGAGAGAAAGCCTCGCAGCTCCTGCATCAGCTGTTCGATCGCCTCGTTGTGCCGAAGCGCCTCGGCGAGGCCGCCACCGTGGTGCTGGTTGTCTGCGCCTGCCATGATCGATCGACCTCCTAACGGTGCGGCGACGCGGCTCGGGGGCGCTTCCTGACCGGCGGGAGCCGGTCCCCGGCCGACGCTCGCGCTCGGCGCGCGACCCCACGGCCACCGTGCAACGGCCCTTCGCTCACCCGGCCGGCCGGCGGCCTCGTGGCTTCCTGACGCTCCGCGCGCTCGCGGTCCTCGGCCTGGCCGGCTTCGGCCGCCGCCTGGCCGCCTTCGGTTTCGGCGCCTCCGGTTTCGGCGCGCTCGGTTTCGGCGCCTCCGGTTTCGGCGCGCTTGGCTTCGGCGCCCTCAGCTTCCGGGCTCTCAGCTTCCGGGCCCTTGGATTCGGCACCCTTGGATTCAGCACCCTTGGGTTCCCCGCCGCGGCGGGCGCCCCAGTGACTGAAGGCGTCGCTCAGCGAGCCGGTGAGCGAGCCGACCAGCCCGCCCGCCTCGCTGACCGGCTTCTCGTCTAGCGAGTGCCGAAGCTCGGAAGTGCGACTCGACAGGTTCTGCGCCAGCGACGCGACCCGCCGTTCGATCATCGCCTGGGCGGTCTGCCGGGCGGTGTCGAGCAGCGGCCCGCGCAGCTGGGACACCAGCTTCTTGCCCTCCTCGCTGCCGAGGAGCCGCACCACCTGCGCCCGGACCAGGTCCTTGACGTGGGTGTCGCGGCCGCCGGCCCACAGGGCGAACTTCAGAGCCGCTTTGCCCTTCTTCAGCCTGCCGAGGAGATATCCAACGACGCCCGCCAGCATCAGTTTGATGTTCATTACGACCTCCTTCCGTCCCGTCTCCCTTGGGCTCACCAGCCCCATCTGCTGCGCGCGGGTTCGCCGGCGGGCTCGACGGGGCCGACGACGAAGTGGAAAGCCGGCAGCGGGCCCACATACTCGATGACAAGCTCGGGATGACCGCGGCGAACGCGCTCCACTGCCTCGTCGAACTGCCGGAGATCACGCCGTCTGGGCGCACCAGGGCCGGGCTCGCCGTTCCCGGGCTCGTACTCGCCGGGTGCTTCGCGGTCATGGCGGACTTCGGGGTCACGGTGGACGAGGAACGCCCAGCGCAGGACGGGGTCCTCCGGCCCGCCCATCGGCCCCCGGCCGGTGTCCGCGACGGCGAACGGGCGCAGCTCGTCGAGGAGCTGCTCCGCCTGCTCCGCCCTTCGCATGACGACCCGGTCGGCGACCCGTTCCCCGAGCGAGATCCTGGTCCGCACGTCGGTCGTCTGCACGGCCGTGGCCCGGACCCCGGCCAGTGCCGGGTCCGTGGCCAGGACCGCCCGGATCGCCGTCGTCTCATCCTCGTCCGCGTCGACGTGCACCTCGACCAGACCGTCGAGAGCGTCGAGGCGGGCGACCAGCTGTGGGGCGGCCTCGCCGAGGATCTCGTCGCGGACGGCATCCTCGTCCGGGGCCACCGAACCCAGCCTCAGCGGGATGACCGGTCCGTTGGCGAGCAGCCCGAGCAGGATGTCGAGGTGGCGCTCCGCGTCGCTGTCGGTGAGATTCACCGGTTCGGCGACAGGGCTGGCGACGACGGCGACGGGGCACGTCGCGAAGCCTGCGACAGCGCGGCCGCGGACCAGCCGGATCGGCTCGGGCGGGTCCCCGAGGCCCAGCGGCGGCGGGTCGGGGAGCGGGTGCCCGTCGCGGACCACGGCGTACAGCAGCAGCGAGGTCACGTCAGGCTCCGTCCGCCGAGCCGTTTCCCGACCGGGCACCGGATCGGCCCGCGGGCGCGCCCCGGCCCTGCGGCAAGTCCCGGCTCCGGTGACGAGGCTGCTCGGACCCGCCGTCCCGCCGCGCCGCGACCTCGTCGCGCTCGCCGTCGCCGCGCAGCGACGTGACAAAGTCCTGCGCCGTCTCCTTGACCCCTTCCAGCGCCCCCTTCGTCTTGTACTGCGAACCGCCCTCGCTCACGGACTTGACCAGCCCCGGGACGCCGGTGACCTGCTCCCGCTCCCGGGACGACAGGTCAAGCCGGTTCACCGCCTCGGCGAACCGCAGATAGGTGTCGACGCTCGCGATGACGATCCGAGCGTCGATGGTGAGGATCTCGATGCCGACCAGCGCGACCCGCACGTACGCGTCGATGACGATCCCCTTGTCGAGGACGACCTCAAGCACGTCCGCGAGGCTGCTCGGCCGCGGCGCGCGGCCGATCGACTGCGTTGCCACCGTCATGGCGTGTCCCAACCGGGGGGCGCGGTGTCGCGGGCGGCTGCCGCGGGCCTCCCCTACTCGCTGTTCTGGTGCCCAGGGGCCGCGGGTCCGGGGTCCTGAGGCTCGGTGTCCTGAGGCCTGGGGTTCCAATGCCGCTCGCGAGGTCGGACGGCGGCCACCCACCGACCAGCTCCCGGGCGCGGGCGGTCGCGGCCCCGGCGTCCTGGGCGCTCACCCCGAGGGCGTCCCGCACCTGCGCGATCGCGTCCCGCACCTCGATCAGCGCCCGGCCCAGATCCTCGACCTGCGCGGGCGGCAGCTCGCCGCTGTCCATTCGGCGCACCGCCTGCCGCTCCAGCAGGTCCCGCAGCAGTTCGAGGAGCACGACGACGACCTGCCCCAGCCCGCGCCCGACGTCGCGCGGGTCCGCCGTCAGGCGTACCGCGCGGCCGGGCCGCCGCCGCGCTGTCACGGCGCGGCCCCGCCGTCGGCACGCGCCCAGCCCTCCGGGTAGGGACGAAGCTGCGCCCCCGCGCCGGCCTCGATAGCGCTCTCGGCGCCGATGAGCAGCAGCCGCAGGTCGAGCCGGATCAGGTCCACCCCGGCGAGGCCGATGATCACATCGCCGGTGACGACCGCCCCGCTGTCCACGAGCCTGTCCAGCAGGTCGGACAACGCGCGCCCGGAGCCCAGCGAGCCCCGGCGGCCGGGCTCTCGGCGGGGAGCCGCCCGCGCCCCGTCCACGCCGTGCCTCGGTTGCGCGGCGGGCGCGACCTCAGTCATGGGGCACCTCCCCCAGGGTCAGCCGGACGAAGGAGTACGGCGGCCAGGGCCCGGTCAGGCGGGCGTCACAGCCGGCCTCGGTCAGTTCCTGGATGGCCGTGGTGGCGGCGTCGAGGAAGGTCTCCTCCTTCGCGCCGGCCACCAGGTAGGCGGCATTCAGCCGGCCCGGCCCTGGGCGGCCGGAGCGCATGGCGACCTCCGTGGCGAGTGCCGCCAGCTGTTCGTTGACCCCCCTGGTCAGGGCCGTCAGGCGTTCCTCCCGCAGCGCGGCACGGCGCAGGTCGTCGCGCCGCGCCGACAGGTAGGCCGTGCCGCTCTGCTCGGCCGCCGCCCCGTTCTCCGCCGCCGGGCCCTGCTCGGCCGCCGGGCCCTGCTCGGCGGCTGGGCTCTGCTCGGCGGTGGTGTCGTCCCGCGTCTCGGCAGGAGTGACCCGCAGCCCCCACTCGCGGTGGTCACGGACCCGATCCAGCTCACCGGCGAGCTCCCGCGACGACGCACGCAGCAGCCGCTGGGCCCGGGGACGGTCCGGCAGGACCGTGCCGAACCGCAGCGGCAGCACGGGCCCGCGGTCGAGGAGCAGGCCCAGCACCTGGTCGTGTCGGCCGGCCAGGCTGGCGAGGCGCCCGGACTCGGCGAGCTGGCCCGACTCGGACACCTCCTGCTCGAGTCCCGCCAGCAGCTCCAGCTCGATGGGGGACATGACCAACGCGGCTTCCCCGACTCGCAGGGTCTCGACCGGGGTCCGGTCGTCCAGGCCGATGATGTCGCCCGTTGCCGACGTCGCGTCGGTGATGCCGTAGGCGTAAAGGCCGACGCGGGCCGGGCGGTCGTCGCGCGACGGCTCGGCAACCGGTTCAGAGGCCGGCTGGGCAACCGGTTCAACGGCCGGCTCGGCCGCCTCCGTGGCGAGCGCCGCGGCGACGATCTCGTCCGCGAGCGCGGCCGCCAGCCGTGCGCGGGCCTGGTCGCGGGCCTGGTCGACGGCCTCGTCGAGGATCTCGGGCGCGAGCCTGACCGCGAGTGCGTGGACTCCCGCGGCCGACTGCGCCATCACCGGCTCCTGGCCTCGTCGCCGACGACCCGGTCGTCAAGCTGACCCTCGAGCACGCCCGCCGCCGATGACTGGGAACCCGCCAGCGCGGCCGGCTCGACGCGACGGCCGACCGCCCGTTCCAGCGCCTCGAGGCGGTCCCGTAGCTGCCGGTTCTCCTCAACCAGATCGTCCTCGCCGGCCCGGCCACGGACTGCCCTGGAACGCCCGTCAGCCTTGGAGCTGAAAAACGGATCGTTCAGCCACCAGTCCAGGCCCATCTCGCGCGCGGTGTCGGCGGACGCGATGAACAACCGCAGCCGCAGCGTGAGGAGCTCGACATCGAGCACGCTCACGACCACATCGCCGACGATCACGATGCCCTTGTCCAGGACGCGTTCGAGGACATCGGCCAGGGTGTCGCTGCGGGGGCCGGTCCATTGCCGAACGGGCCGGTGCGAAGTCAGCATCTGCTCGGTCATTACACCGCCGAATAGCGAGGAAAGCCGTTCAGGATGGATCGGTGGCACCACGGACGAAACGGCGCAAGCGCTCATATCCGCGAAGGTTGCCGTCTTCGTCCACGTCAACCCGATAGGTCGCGATCACACTCGTGGTGCTGGGAATCCGTTCAAGCTCGAGGACGTCCGCTAGCAGCGACCAGCCGTCCTCGGCGGCTCGCATGCCGCTCACCCGCTCTGGTTCCTGGCCGGTGAGCTGGGCGAACTGGCTGAGCGCGGAACCGATGACACGCACCAGGCCGTCGCTCCCGCCGGAGACGTCGCGGCCAGCGCGACGGCCGGAGCCGGACCGGTGCTCGTCGCGGTCGGGAGCAGTCACGCGATCACTCGCCTGGTCGAATCCGGGTCAAGGGGAAACACGATGTCAGATGACGCCGCCCGTTTCCCCTCCCCGCTGGCCCGCCCCGAAAACCCGAAACCGCGGCCGCCGAGTCATCCCCGGATCATTTTTTGTGCACCATGACGTACATCGGGCGAAATCCGATCCCGCCGACAGCGGCCGACGGCCCGATCTTGCGAACTGGCCGGTACACCAGGGCGTGGCCGTTTTGTCCCTGGCCGGCCGGGTAGCCGGCCCCGCATGACTGAGTTCGGATACTTCCTGTCCAGCGAGGAACTGAGCCCGGCGCAGATCGTCGAGTACGGGCAGGCGGCCGAGGCCGCGGGCTTCGACCGGGTGTGGGTGTCGGACCATTTCCATCCGTGGCGCAGGAGCCAGGGCGAGAGCCCCTTCGTCTGGTCCGTGCTCGGCGCGCTCGCGACCACGACCAGGCTGCGGCTGACGACAGCGGTGACCTGCCCGACCTTCCGCATCCACCCGGCGATCCTCGCCCAGGCGACCGCGACCGTCGCCTCGCTCGCCCCCGACCGGTTCACGTTCGGAGTGGGCTCGGGCGAGGCACTCAACGAGTATGTCCTCAACAACACC
>Ga0207641_10003878_pt1 | contig 13086 bp, 14 predicted proteins | sample KBSSwiS62_FD_184306 | JGI IMG/M metagenome (GOLD analysis project Ga0207641, IMG submission 184306) | Switchgrass rhizosphere microbial communities from Kellogg Biological Station, Michigan, USA - KBS Switchgrass S6-2 (SPAdes) (version 2) | ecosystem: Host-associated > Plants > Roots >... | reverse complement strand
TGAGGCGGAGGTTATTTTAGAGGACGGGACGCAGGGAAGGGCGGCTGTGCCTAGCGGAGCTTCAACCGGTGAGAACGAGGCGGTTGAGCTGCGCGACGGCGATAAACTGCGATATCTGGGAAAGGGCGTTCAGAATGCGGTCAGGAACGTTAATGAAAAGATAACCTACGAAGTAGAAGGGCTGGACGCGCTGGACCAGACCCTGATCGACAAAAAAATGATCGAGATGGATGGCACCGAGAACAAATCGAATCTTGGAGCCAATGCTATCCTCGCCGTCTCGCTCGCGACCGCACGAGCGGCTGCGGCCCATCTGGAGATACCCCTTTACCGTTACATCGGTGGGGCAAATGCAAAGACGCTGCCGGTGCCGATGATGAATATCTTGAACGGCGGAGCTCACGCTGACAACAATGTCGATTTTCAGGAATTCATGGTGATGCCAGTTGGTGCGGATAGTTTCGCGGAGGCATTGCGGATGGGATCGGAGATCTTCCACAATCTGAAGAGCGTGTTGAAATCGCGGGGTTATTCTACAGGTGTCGGTGACGAAGGCGGTTTTGCTCCTAATCTCAAATCCAACGAAGAGGCCATCGAGACAATTCTTGAGGCGGTTGAAAAATCAGGCTACAAGGCGGGTGACAATGTGATGCTTGCACTTGATCCTGCGGCCAGCGAGTTTTACAAGGACGGGAAATACATCTTTAAGAAATCGGACAAGCGGGAGCTTTCGTCGGAGGAAATGGCGGCGTATTGGGAAGATTGGTGCAACAAATATCCGATCATCTCGATCGAGGACGGTATGGCCGAAAACGACTGGAACGGCTGGACGAATCTAACAAACGCAGTGGGCGAAAATGTCCAACTCGTCGGGGATGACCTGTTTGTCACGAACGTCAAATTCCTGCAAAAGGGAATCAACCTCGGCGCGTGCAATTCGATCCTGATCAAAGTAAATCAGATCGGGACGCTGATAGAAACGCTCGATGCTATCGAACTTGCGCGGACGAACAACATGACCGCAGTTATTTCGCATCGGTCGGGCGAGACAGAGGATTCTTTCATTGCAGATCTCGCCGTCGCGACAAATGCCGGACAGATCAAGACGGGAAGTCTCTGCCGTTCGGACCGAATTGCGAAATACAATCAGCTTCTGAGGATAGAAGAAGACCTCGGGGATTCGGCAAAGTATCCCGGGAAGAAGGCGTTTTATCAGCTCGGGCAATAGTTCCATGTTTGTCGCGCAATACCTGATCTATTTGCTGGTTGGTACGTTCTACATAGTATTAATAGGGGCTTATATGACTGTGGCGGCTGGTTTCGGGCTTATGGGAGCTATTTTGATCTTCGCACCAATTATAGTTGCTGGATTCTGTTCGGGTCTTTCATTGTTCTATCCGAGAAGTAGTGCGGTGGCCTCAATTATCTTGGTTGCCCCCTTTGTTTATGTTGGAATAGCTGAACTGATTTATCCTTCGCCAGCGTCAGTGCCATTTATTTTTCTTCTCCCGGCCCTGATAGTTATGGGTGTTTCTATGGCCACGTTGATATGGAAGAAAAACTCAGTTTGGTCGCGTATTGAGGGAGGTATAGGAGCAAAAATACCTCTACTGATATTCGCATTTGCTCCGGCTCTTTGTGCGTCATATATCTTATTTTCTTTTTTTGCAATGTTACGATGACGCGAAACTGACCAGGATCATGAACATCCGCGAAGCCCTTCTCGAGGTTCATTCAAAGGACCAAGCGATCAAGATCGTGGATTATGTCGGTCAAGATCCCACTCGATTTGCGGAATTAATGAAGCTAATGAAGGGGCCGGTTTACCGCATTACGCAGCGGGCCGCGTGGCCGGTGAGCTATTGTATTGAACGATATCCTGATCTTGTAAAGCCGTATTTCAACGATCTCGTCAAGCAGCTTGAACGCGAGGATGCTCACGTTGCGGTTCGAAGAAACGTTGCGAGATTGCTGCAGTTCGTTAATATTCCGAAACGATACACCGGGCGGATCTTCGAAGCGTGTTATAACCTGGTCGACGATCCGAACGAACCGGTGGCGGTACGTGTTTTTTCTCTAACGGTGGCGGCAAAGATCGCGAAAGATTCGCCGGAACTGCTTGACGAGCTGCGCATGCTCGCGAAAAAGTATCCTGAACAATCGACTCCAGGATTCCGAAGCCGTTCAAGACGCATTCTGGGTGTTTGATACAGAAAATTGTGTTCAAAGCGGCTGATTTGGGGTAATATCGGCAAATTGCGATTTGGAGGCTCGTCAAAGGATAGGAGGCTGATTTATGCCATTACAAGTATGCATGGGGGCGCAGATGATGTGCACTATGGGCATGGCCCCAAGTACACTCGCCGTTCTGCCTCCCCCAAAAATGGAGAACACGGAGTATATGCCTGCGGCAAACATAAATGACCATATCCCCATCGTGAACATCTTGCCTTTTGGGATGTGCATGAGTCCAGCCAATCCTATGGTTGCCGCGGCCACCGCTGCGGCTTTCGGTGTTCTTACGCCAATGCCGTGCATACCGAATACTCCCTCTCCGTGGGTACCCGGAGCCCCAACCGTAATGCTCGGGAATGCACCTGCACTGGACAATATAAGCCAGTTGTTGTGCACCTGGGCGGGCGTCATAACATTTACTACCGCGGGTGAGTTTACGGTAAATATTCCTTAAGTTGAGCGGCACTCATGGAATGGGTTCGTGACGAGTTTGTGATCAGCACGGACAAAGACCGGCTACAGACCGCTCTCATCTACAAATTCCTGATCGAAGAATCTTATTGGGCAAATACCCGATCGGCTGACCAGATGGAGCTGGCGGTCGAGAATTCGCTGTGTTTCGGCGTTTATCAGGGACAAAAACAGATCGGTTTCGCGCGGGTTATCTCGGACCTTGGGACCTTTGCCTATCTCGGCGATGTATTCATTCTAAAGGAGTTCCGCGGACAAGGTATCAGCAAATGGCTGATGGAGACGATCATTTCGCATCCCGATCTGCAGGGCCTGAGGCGGTGGATCCTGGCGACAAAGGACGCTCACGGTCTTTACGAGCAATTCGGATTTACCTCCCTCAAATTCCCTGAACGGTGGATGGAGCGGGCGGAGCCGAACGCCTACAATTAAATCTTCCTTCGGCATGCGTGTTTCGGCTATAATCCTAGTCGTGAGCCTTGTCTGCTCCGCACGATTCCTCTCCGTCTTCTAATCTCTAGACTCCGTCTTTCTCATAACATATGAATGCAGTTAACCAACGGCCATTGGCCCTGATCATTCTGGACGGCTGGGGTGTTTCTGAAAGCACCGAACGGAATGCGATCGCTGGCGCTCACAAACCGAATTATGATGCACTGTGCAGAAATTATCCGATGACGACGCTGGTCTCGTTCGGCGAACGTGTCGGATTGCCGGCCGGGGAACCGGGCAGCGCCGAATCGGGTCATCTGAACCTTGGAGCGGGACGTATAGTGCGAACCAATAAATGCAGGATCGACGAGGCGATCGAATCCGGCGAGTTTTTCGACAATGAAGTGTTGGTTGGCGCCATGCAGCAAGCTAAGGAACGCGGAGCAGCCGTCCATCTTGTCGGGTTGCTGAGTGACGGCGGCGTCCATTCGAGTATGGAGCACCTTTTCGCGTTGCTTCGCCTGGCAAAACGGTTGGAAGTTGCTCAGGTTTTTGTCCATTGCTTTCTTGACGGCCGGGACGTCCCAATTAAGACGTCGGACATTTACGTCGAGGCGTTAGAGGTCAAAATGGATGAGATCGGCACTGGCCAAATTGCTACGCTCTGCGGCCGCTATTACGGGATGGATAGCGAAGGGAACTGGGAACGCACAGCGCAAGCTTATACGATGATGGTCCATTCTGAGGGTGAGGGCGTTCTGGAACCAAAAAAGGCCATCCGCGACGCATTTGTCCGTGGCTACACCGACGAATTTATCCGCCCGATAGTTGTCGAAACACCATTAGGAAATCCTGTCGGTCAGATCAAAGATGGTGAACTAGTCGTATTTTTCAACGATCGCGGAGACTCGTTAAAACAGTTGGTGAGTGCTCTTGGGGCGAGCGGCGGAGCGGGCCCGACAGCATTCTCCAAGCCAAAGGTCGAGATAATTTGCCTGGCCGAATGCGACCGCGAGTTGGGAGCAGCCGTGGCTTTTAGGCAGGAGCCCATCGGGAATTCTCTGGCCGAGGTGCTTTTACGATGGGGCGCGCCGACGGTGCGCTTTACGGAGAGTGAGCGAGCTCTGCACCTTGACAGCTTTTGGGGACAAGAGGTCGATGACGAGTCGGCGAGGGCGCTGTATCTGCGTTCGGTTGAGCCGGTCCAAAGATCGGCGAAGCCTGAGATGGCGAGCTTTAAGATCGCCGACCGTTTCATTTCGCAGTTCGGCGCGGACAAGGCAGGATTTTACGTGATAAATCTCCCGGCATCGGCCCTTCTCGCCGAGGGAGGCGATCTAAAAAAGGCCGTCGAAGCTGTGCAGTTTGTTGATACATGCCTCGGCGGCGTACTCGACGCAGTCAAGGAACAAGACGGCGCAGCCGTAATAACCGCTTCGCACTCGAGCTGTGAAAATATGCGAAAAAGGTACCGCGGGAGTATGCACTCCACGGCGGCTCCGGTGCCATTTCACGTTTTCGACCAGCGCTCAACCATTAAGGGTTTGAGATCGGGCGGCTCGCTGGAAGACGTGGCTCCGACAATACTCGGTATGCTGGGAATCGAAAGACCAATTGAGATGACAGGACGAGATCTGAGGATCGTTTAGCCGTACATTACCTAAAAACAAGCAACGGAAATAGATCAGCCATAAGGGAGTAAGGATACCTAAATGAAGTAGTTGAAAGGTGAAGAGCCGGAGGGCGAAATCCTCGGGTTCCCCAGTTTTAAGCTCCGCCTTTTCGACTTTTCCGCTTTCCTCCCTATAATTGAACTTCGAAAATTTTATGGTTGAAGAATTCGCGTTCGACAATACTGAAGAACGCCGTAAGAATCGTCTGAACGGGACGGGATGGATCGAGGTAATTGTAGGATCAATGTTCTCCGGGAAATCCGAAGAGCTTATTCGCCGAGTCCGGCGGGCACAAATCGCCCGTCAAAAAGTCCAGGTTTTTAAACCGCGTATTGATGATCGCTACTCGAAAGAGGAGATCGCATCGCATTCCGGCATGACACATATTTCAAAGCCCGTCATGACTGCCGCCGATTTAATGAAAGAACTGCATGACGACACCCAAGTTGTCGCGATCGATGAGGGGCAGTTTTTCGACATGGGCCTCGTGGAGGTCGTTAACGATCTCGCACGTAAAGGCAGGCGTGTGATCATCGCTGGACTAGATCAGGATTACACCGGCAAGCCGTTCGAGCCGATGCCGCAGCTATTGTCGGTCGCGGAATTCATTACAAAGACCCATGCCATCTGTGTTAAATGCGGAGCAACGGCAAACTACTCGCAGCGCACGGTCGAATCTGAAGCTCGAGTTGAAGTAGGAGCAAGCGATAAATATGAGGCGCGCTGCCGTACGTGTTTTGTTCCGCACGCCGACGCTCCGACGCTTGCGTAAACCTTTAGCCTTTGGGAGATCGACATTAAATCGGCGATAAATCGCCCGTCTTTTCGCGCCCGCGGGTTGTTATCGGTGCTACACTTAAGGTCATCGGAATATTAATCAGCCCTTTCCCACGGTTATCAGCAGCGGCGACCACTTTGGACAGCCGCATGTGAGGTGTTACATATGCCCGAAACAAATCTTGAGATCGTTCAGGCCGGTTATGAAAAGTTTGGCAGCGGAGACATTGAGGGACTTCTGGCGTTATTTACCGACGATATTGATTGGTCGGTACCGCACATTGAAAATGCTCCGTTTACCGGAAACCGCTTGGGTCTTGAGGAAGTTGCCGAATTCTTCAAAGGTCTGACCGAGGCCGAAGAATTTAGTTATTTTGAACCGACTGAGTTTATTGAGCAAGGCAATCGCGTTGTTGTGCTCGGCCGGGTAAAAGCAACTGTAAGAGCGACCGGCAGGACGTACGAAAGTGACTGGGTGCATCTGTTTACTGTGCACGATGGGAAAATAACCAACTTCCGTGAATTTTTTGACACGGAGGCCGTTTCGAAAGCGTTTCAGAAAACAGCCGTCGCTTAAGATCATTGGCCCGCATTTGCGGGCCTTTCTCGAAACCTATTGTGTCGACTTCAATGAATAAAGTATCGCGGTAAAGTCATCGCGGTGCTTATCGAACTTTGTGCCGCTGGTCGACGTCATTACATTGAGCTGCTGCTTTTGCCCGAGATATGAGCGATAGCCGATCCACTGGTGACGCCGGACTCCGTCCTTATCCTCAGGCGGTGCTTCCGTAAATTCCACCCCGGGTATGCCGTCGATCTCAACCATCTTCGCGTCTTGATATTTTCCCTGCTTCAGCTGCTGTAAAGCCTGGTCGTAAGTTGCCTTGAGGCTTGCGTCCATCGGAAAATCGTCGGAGAGCAAAGAGACATTGGCGTGCATGAATGCATTGTCAGGCGATTCGTAGTCAAACATCTCTTTCTTGACGTCCATTTTCTTCCAGCCGGAAGGCAGCTTCCAGGAAAGGCCCTGCTCGTCCCACTTTGTTTCCGTGCCGCCGTCAATTATGGCTTGCTGTGCCGAGGTCGGTTTCGCTTTTTCGGTGCTTCCGGACGTTTTAGCCGAATTCGACGAGCTCGAATTTCCGTTTGAACCGCTCTGCATTTGTTTGAGTTTTTCCTGCAGGCCGCAGAACGAAAACGCAAAAAACATAGCTCCGATCATCAAAATTGCTTTCATTAGGTTATTCTCCGCAGATTTTCTGAAAAATCGAGCCTATTTTGCGAGCAAATCGGCGCAAAAGCAACATCGGTTTCGGCAATTTCCCCATACGACAAAATAGGCTTCCCGGCTAAATAAGATATTTGCCGGTTAAATCTTTCGGTACTCGTGCAAGAAGCGTACGCGGACGACGTTCCCAAGATAGCCAGGCTCTTCCCGCGGAGGTAGAAAACTTAACTTTTGGGAGAAATATATGCAGTTGAAGAATTTTTTCAGCGCAGTCGTCGGATTGTGCCTTGTTCTCGGAATTGCGGCCGCGGCGTTTGGCCAGGCCAATGGTTATAAAGTCTCTGCTCCTTACACCTATAAGAATCTCTCTATTTTTTTGATCCACGGAAAGGATGAAAATAAGAACGGCAACATCCTTACGCTGCAGGAGGCATTGGACCGAAAGCTGTTTGTCGTCTATGAAACCTCGGATGTCAATGAACTTCAAGTCGAAAATCTATCGAAAGAGTTTGACGTTTTCATTCAATCGGGCGATATCGTCAAAGGTGGCAAACAGGACCGTGTTCTTGCGGTAAGCATAATCATTCCGGCTCGATCGGGCCGCGTGTCGATACAGGCGTTTTGTGTCGAATCAGGACGCTGGACAAAGCGAGGAGATGAGGACTCGGGAAAATTCACGAGCTCGAATGACCGGATCGTTACAAAGGAATTGAAAATGGCCGCCAACGGTGCCCGTTCGCAATCGGAAGTTTGGAATGAAGTCAGTAAGGCCCAGGCCAGTCTGAGTAAAAATGTCGGCGGCAAGGTCAATTCCGCCAAATCGGAATCTAGTCTTCAACTTGCTCTTGAAGACAGGCGTGTTGTTGCCAATATTGACGAGTACATCAAGCGTCTCGAAGGAGTTACGGCTGGACAAACGGATGTCGTGGGCTATGCGTTTGCGATCAACGGCCAGATAAATAGCGCTGATGTCTATGTTTCAAATGCCTTGTTTAAGAAGCTTTGGTCGAAGATGCTGAAGGCGGCAGCCACCGAGGCAGTCGCTCAAGCGAACGGTGTCAGGCTCGCCGACCCCGTGAAAGCCGGCGACGTTAAGGGTTTTCTAGATGACGCCGACAAAGCGCGTGCAAAAGAACAGTCGGTCGGATCAGGAGCAAGCCTGATTACCCGCGAGGACAATGACAACGTAGTGTACGAAGCCCGAGATGAAAAAACGAAGGCGGTGGTACATAAGAGTTACGTTAAGAAACAATAAGCCCACGCATCCGGAATTGTTTTGGCCGTCGGTCTAGTCCGGACCGGCGGCCAATTCTGTTACGCAAATATTTTTGATTTGATCGTCCCGCATCCGTAGGGATCTTTTAATTTATTGCCCGTGGGGCAAACGACCTCTTGACCCAACGTGACCGACATCCCTTCCCTCAAATGTAATTTCTTCGGTCACCTCACTTTAATTGGAACCTAGTTTGGAGGAAAAATGAAAGGCAAAACAATCACGCGTACTGCGGCAATCGTAATGATAGCGGTTGTTCTTTTATATGCAGCTTCTATCAGCTTGGCAAAATTCGGCTCGGAAACTCCAGAACAGCTAATCGCTAAACTGCAACAATCGGCTAGTAAAGGCGATGTCGAAGGGGTCCTTTCGGGTTTGACAGCAGAGTCTCGAAAGGCGGTTGAAAAATCATACGCCGACCGAGAGCCTTTGGATCAAAGCCGTGAAGAATTTCGGAAGGCTCTGAACGAGCACTTCGGCGAGGGCCAAGCGTTCCTGCCGGTGAAGGAAGATGATCTTAAGGCTACTATTGGCCGCCTGTTGTCGACCGAGGTGGTTTCTCAAAAAGAGTATGCCGACGGTTCAGTCGAGGTCCAGGTTAAGACATCGATAAAAGGTGACGGCGACAAAAGCAAAACCGTTGAAAGCACTCTGCTGGTTCGAAAGGAGGAAGGAGAATGGAGATTGGCTCTCGGCCTCTCGCCGAACAGAAGCGACGCTGATCGAATCAAGGCCGCGATCCAGGTCGCAACAAAGGATGTACGCGATGGTAAATATCAGGACCGTTTCACTGCGATGGTTGCACTTGACAATGCGCTCAACAAAGCGGAAGGAGGCAATTGATGAAAACGATCATTAAAAAAACAAACGCTATATTGATCGGCTTGATCCTTTTTGCGCTCTTTATGAGCGGCTGCGATAAATGTTCACCGGTTGCCCTGAAGACCATGGATCTTAAACCAACGGCGACCTTCACCGGATCGTCCGGTACCAGCGGATCGGAAGGCTGGTGCTTTTCTCAAGGAAATCCGCCGCCGTCATCCTTCTCAGCCGGCCCGGGACAGGTCATGGTTGGTTTTGACAACTTCTTTAAGCCGGGGGCCGATCCCTTTCCCTGTAACGATCTGAGAGACACCGTCTTTCGCGGTAATGTCGCATTTGATGTCAGTCAATTCGATTCGGTCGCGAGTGCAGATCTGTTGTTCGATACCCAAAACTCGATCGAACGAAGCAACGGTGAAACCACCGGGTCCTCACCGCCAAAGTCCTTTGCCACGGTGTTTGGCACGGCGACCTCAACGTCAACCGGCAAGCTCCCGTTTGACAACGAGGCGAGTCTTCCAGGCGGACAATCGATCGACGTGGGAGTGTCCAGTCAGGTTAGAAGTTGGGTCGATAAGAGCCATCCCAATCACGGTTTTGTGATCGCGGGTCCTACGGACCTGGTCGATTCGAGCAATCCACCGGAGAATAATCAGGCAAAGGTAAGCTGGTACGGCAATTTTAAATTGCGTATCGTCTATAATCCGGCGCAGAACCCGCACGCCCCGCAGTGAGTTGCGGCTATTTTTTCTGGCCAAGTGAAAACCAGTTGCCCGAGTCATCCTTGAAGAGTGCTTCGAATCCGTAAAACTCTTCGGTAGGCGGTTTGGTAAACTCAACGCCCTTTGAGGAAAGTTCTTCAAAAGTGGCGTTGAGGTCTTTGCATTCGAAGACGCCGAAACCAAACGTGCCTTTGCTCACGAGCGAACGCATTTGCGCGGCCGATTCCTTGTCGAACATCATGCCTTCGTCGATTGCCATCAATGTGATCTCAAGATCGGGCTGCTCAGGCGGTGTTACGGTAAGCCATCGCTTGCCTGGCCCCATCGAGGCATCCGTGTGAACTTTGAAGCCGAGCGTTTTTACATAGAAATCGTAGGCGGCATCCTGGTCGAGAACGAAAATACTGACGTGATTAAGTTTTGTGATCATAGTGAAACGATTATTCTTTAATCACAGAAACCGAGTCAATACTCTTCACTTCTCGAAAATTGCTATTTCTTTCCATCCACGTTTTTCCGCAAAACAGTTCGGAACATGCTTAAGAGGAGCAGTATCGATCTCGGCCTTTCGTTCGACCTCATATGATTGATATGCGGCGGGAGTCTTCCCAACTCGTCGCTTAAATAACCCAGTGAACGAGCTCACGCTGTCAAATCCAACGATGAAGCACGCTTTAGCAACCGTATCGCCTGCTCGCAGCGATTCCTTTGCTTTCTCGATCCGAACGCACGTCAGATATTGATGCGGTGTCCGGCCATAGATCTTCTTGAATAGACGGGTGAAATGGAATTTGGAAAACGCGGCTTCATCGGCGATCGCGTTGAGATCGATTGGGCGGGATAGATTGGCGTCAATATAAAGCTTGGCCCGAACGATCCGACGATACAGGTATTGTTTTGGATAGGCATCCACTCGAAGGTAGATTATACGTCAGATACCCAGGGGAAGAACACCGGAATTGATTGGGGCGCAAGAAGGTGTAGACAAGCCTTGCGCCCTTCGACGAACTCCGGCAAACCCGATCAATCCGCAGCCGCGGGAGTCGTCGACGAACCCTTGCTCATCAGTCCGAGGACCGCTCCGACGACGCCTGCAGCCAGTGTTCCCAGTGCCGTGGCAGCAAGGATCTCGATCGTTACGCCGATAGGTCCCTTCCAGAGATTCATGAACGCAAGATAGTTGAAATCCAAAATAAGGGCGACGAGGAACATCAAGATCGCCCCGGCCTTGAGACCGCCGACGAACGTCCTGACTCCGGCCCATTTTTCAAAAATGATCGCAAACAGAAAGGCCATCGCTAAATTCCACAGCGGAAGAAATAAGAGGTCCGGCATCGGCTCTTTCATAAGGCCGGGGTATTGAGTTATATAGTTCCTTAAAAACGGATCGAGTATGAGAGCGAAGAGCACAAATCCAACGACATAGAAAACGAGCCCGCCCGCAACAGTCGCCGCCAAAAGTCGGATCAACATAAGGAATCCTCCTAAACTAGAAAAAACTACCCTAGAGCCCTTGATAAGATCGAAATGTCAGGATATGGGGAAAATAGATGAGATCGGGCGGAAAGTCAATTGAGCAGTTACCCCTGAGGTTGCTTGGCTGCTAATTCGCGTTGGCGATCAAAATGTCCTGCGATCTCGGCCGCGGCTTTTGGCCCGACGATCGTCGCCAGATCTTCTACACCGGCCTTTGCGATCCGTTCGATTGAACCGAATTTCTTGAGCAGCCGCAGCTTGCGTTTTTCTCCAATGCCGGGGATCTCAGAGAGTTCCGATGAGAAGTCCCGCTTCTCACGGCGTTTGCGGTGAAACTCCACCGCTGTCTTGTGAGTTTCTTCACGTATCTGCAAGATAAGGCGAAAGGCAAGGGAATTGCGGTCGAATGGTATCGGTTCGTCTTCGCGGCCATATATAAGGAGGTGTGAGATCTCGCTGTGTTTTTTAGGAGGTTTGACGAGACCAACGAGCATTATCTGTTCGAGATCGAGCGCACGCATTGCAGTGCTGGCGGCAGCGAGTTGTCCCTTTCCGCCATCGATAAAAACCAGCTGCGGAAGAGGTTTTCCTTCGTCGAGCATTCGCTTATAACGACGAAAAACTGCTTCGTTCATTGAGGCGAAATCGTTCGCTCCCTCGACACTCTTTATAATGAAGCGGCGATACTGGCCGCGCGCAGGTTTGGCATTCTCGAAAACAACAATACCCGCTACGTTCTCCGAACCTGAAATGTTGGAGATGTCGAACGATTCGATCCGCTCGGGAAAATATGAAAGCTCTAGTATTTCTTGCAGCTCGCCGAGAACTTGTTTCGAATCCGGTTTGAGAACACGAAATCGCTGTTCGAACGCAATCTTCGCATTTGTCTCAACTAGTTCGACGAGGTGCCGATTCTTGCCGCGTTTTGGATCGAGGATCTTTACTCGGCGGCCCCGTCGCTGAGAAAGGGCCTGTTCGAGAATCTCGCGATCTTCAAAATCCTGGGGCACGTGGATCTCGAGCGGCACGTAGTCGGTCGTGTAATACTGCGTCAAAACATTTCCCAGAAAATTCGACGCGTCAAAGGAATCGTCCTCGGGCAGATCCTCCCAAAAGAATTCGCGACGGCCAACTATTCGTCCTTCGCGCATGGTGAACAGTTGAAGCGCTAGCCGCTGGCGTTCGCGATAGTAGCCGAAAATGTCGACATCACGTTCGGCGGTCGTCGCCATCTTCTGCTGTTCGCTAAGAGCCGTCACGGTATTTCTGAGATCACGATATTTCGCGGCGATCTCATATTTGCCCTCTTCAGAGAATTTCCACATTCTCTCTTCGAGGGTTCCGGCAAGCTCTTTATTGCGGCCTTCGAGCAGAATCTTTACGTCAGCGGCCGCTTCCTGATATTCCTCCTGCGTGCACAAACCTTTCACACACGGCCCGAGGCACCGTTTCAGATGATATTCGAGACAAGGCCGCGGCAATTTGCCGTCGATCTCGATCTCGCAGGTGCGAAGCTGGAAGGCCCGGTTGACCAGATTTACCGTTCGGCGCGCAAGCACGGCCGGCAAAAACGGACCGTAATAATGCGAGCCGTCACGGACGATCTTTCGGGTGACGACCACTTTCGGAAACGGCTCATTCGTAAGCTTGATGTGCGGGTATGATTTATCGTCTTTTAAGAGAATATTGAACCGGGGTCGATGTTTCTTTATCAGATTCGACTCGAGGATGAGAGCTTCGACCTCGCTGTCGACGACGATGAACTCAAAATCGGCGATCAGCTTCACCAGTTGACGCGTCTTGTAATCCTGATGACGGCTGGACTGGAAATATTGACGAACCCGATTTCGCAGGTTCTTTGCCTTACCGACGTAGATGATCTTGCCGGCCGCATTTTTGTGGACATAAATACCCGCTGAGGTCGGAAGGCGTTTCAGTTTTTCGGCGACCGTCATTAGACTAAATTTTAGCGTGAGA
>Ga0207641_10003877_pt1 | contig 13089 bp, 11 predicted proteins | sample KBSSwiS62_FD_184306 | JGI IMG/M metagenome (GOLD analysis project Ga0207641, IMG submission 184306) | Switchgrass rhizosphere microbial communities from Kellogg Biological Station, Michigan, USA - KBS Switchgrass S6-2 (SPAdes) (version 2) | ecosystem: Host-associated > Plants > Roots >... | reverse complement strand
GGCTGCGGGATGGGCTCCTGCGCCAGCGGGCGCAAGCCGAAGATCGTCTGCAGCCGCTGCCGCAGGGCATCCGGTGCCAGGCTGGCGAGCTCCTGCGCGTCCTGGGTCTCGCTCGCGGCGGGCGCCGCGCTGCACCCCGGCAGCACGATCGCGGCGAGCGCCGCGCCCAGCGCAGCGGCGCGACCGGCGGCGCTGCGCCCGACGCGCCCGATGGTAGCCAGGACAGGAGGCAAGCAATACATCTTCAATGGGAGGACCTTTCTGGTCTCGGCATGTTCGAGCGTCGACCGCACAATGGATTCCAGCCGGCGGCAATACATCTCGCACCGGCGCTGTCGTGTCCGTTCGGTTCGCTGCGCGGCCTCCCCTGGCTGCGCACAATGGAAGCTATATATCGATCGCGATCGACCTCGCAACCGATAAATAGGCACGGCAGCCGCCGACGAAGTCGCTGTGTCCTGGCGAGATCGATATATTGCGCCATGCGCTGACATTGCCATCCCGAATAGCCCATTCCGCGAACGCAACCGGGTACAGCAGGAGGGCCGGACCACCCGACGAGCTCACCTCAAATTTTCATCGCCCGCGCGCGTGGCCGCACGGCGCAATGCCGCGCAGGCGCTGCCACACCCGCATGCCCCACCGCGCAGACCCGGATCGGACATCGTGCTTGACGCGCCCGCCCGGCACCTAATAATGTGCTCGATGGACTTTTGGACACGTTCCCTCGCCATGCAGGTGATGTCCTGAGCACCTCCGCGAAGGTCATCGCCGAGTCGAAGACCGGACGCGTCGTCGAGATCGATGCCGCGATCGATGCGGCGGAGGGTCCAGCGCTCGTCGATCTATGCGACAAGTTTGATGCTCCGATTCCGTTTTCGTGCCGGGTCGCGAGCTGTGGCACCTGCCGGATCCACGTGCTGGAAGGCGCGGACGAGCTGCTGCCACCGGCCGAAGATGAGCTCGACCTCCTGGACGTGTTCAATCTCCGGCCGCCGCTGGTTCGCCTGGCCTGCCAGGCCAGGCTGCGGCCGGGCGCGACCCGGGTCCGTATCAAGGCCTTCCAGGACGACTGATTCGTTATCTGGCAAAGAGTGGCAGTTCGCTCACGCGCGCATCGGCAAGCGTGTCGTCACGCCCGCGGCCCTGGCAACCCGACCGGACCGGGGCGGTCTCGGTCACTTGCCGTCGAGCGCGTGGTCTTCGCGCCCCGCGCGCTTCTTCGTCTGCTCGATCCCGAGACCGGCGAGCTTCTTGCGCAGGGTGTTGCGGTTGAGACCGAGGATCTCGGCGGCCTTGAGCTGGTTGCCGCCGGTGTGGGCGAGGACGAGATCGAACAGCGGGCGCTCGACGCGCGCGAGCACCTTCTCGTAAAGATCGTGCACCGGGTAGCCGTCGATCCGCGCGAGCAGGCCGGCGAGCTTGGCCTTGACCATGTCCTCGAACGCCAGGTCCTCGAGGGGAACGCGCTCGGCGACCACGGGGAGGATCTCGTCGACGTCGCCGGCCTCGAGCCGCGCGTGCGCGGCCCGGACCACCAGCCGACGCGCGATCGACTTCAGCTCGGCGACGTTGCCCGGCCACGGGTACGCGATCAGCCGCGCGATCGCGCGGATCGACACCGTCGGCTTGGTCCGGCCGATCTCCGCCGCGTAGTGCCGGATCCAGCGCTCGAAGAGCTCGGGGAGATCGTCGGAGCGCTCGCGCAGCGGCGGGACTTCGATCCGGCGGGCCGCGAACAGCTGGTAGAACTCCGGCGACACGATGGCCGCGTCGACCGCGCGGTCGACGTCGAGATCGCCGGTCGCCACGACCTGGACGTCGAACACCTCGGCGCCGTCGCGATCATCGTCCTGACGACCGCGGATCGCGCGGCGCAGCGTGCGCTGCGAGCTCGCCGACAGATCGCTCACGTCCTTGACCAGCAGCGTGCCGCCGTGCGCCGCCTGCAAGGCGCGACGCGCGCGCTCGCACGCGTCGCCATCGCGCCCGCTCGCGCCCGGGCTCGGGCTGGTCGGCGCATCCTCGAACGTCGGCCGCACCGCGACAAAGCGGTGGGCGCGGCGCGGCCCGCGCTGGTGGAGCACGCGAGCGACGAGCTCGCGCCCGGTGCCGTGCTCGCCGCAGATCAAGACCGGCTCGCCGCCGTCGGCGAAGTGCTCGACCGCGGCCATCACGGCGCGCATGGCCGGGCTCGCGGCGACCAGGAAGTCGTCCGCTTTCAGGGTCGGACGGAGCATCTACGCCGCCTCATCGCCTGCAAACCCTCCGTCCATGTCACCCCGCTCGCTCTCGGGCGAGAGCCCGAGCCGGCGCTGGCGTTCGATCAGCTGTGCGAAGTACTCCTCGACGAGCGCCCGCGCCGCGGCGACGTCGGGCGCTTCCCAGATGCGCAACCGGAGCGCGTTGCAGCCGTACAGGCCGCGCGCGTACCACGCACAGGACTTGCGGACCTCGTGCAGCACGCGCGGCCCGTCCTTGAGCGACGCGATCAGGCCCACGTGGCGGCGAAACACGGCGAGCCGCTCCTCGAGGCCCGGGGGACCCGGATCCGGTCGCCCGGCGGTGACCTCGCGCAGCCGCGCGAACAACCACGGATTGCCGAGCGCGCCGCGGCCGATCATGACGGCGTCGCAGCCCGTGATCTCGCGCAGCCGCAGGTATCCGTCGACGTCGGTCACGTCGCCGTTGCCGACCAGCGGGATATGCGCCGGCAGCGCCTCGCGCACCAGGCGAATGATCTCCGGATCGCTCTTGCCCGAGAACCCCTGCGTGCGCGTCCGCCCATGCACCGTGATCATCTTGGCGCCAGCCTCGACCATCGCGCAGGCAAACTCCGGCGCATTGCGGTGATCATGGCTCCATCCGGCGCGGTGCTTGACCGTGACCGGCACGTGCGCCGGTACCGCGGCGACCACGGTGCGCACCAGCTCCTGCGCGATCGCCGGCTCCCGCATCAGCGCCGAGCCGCACTCACCGGCGACGACGCGCTTGGCCGGACAGCCCATGTTGATATCGACGAGCGATGCGCCGATCGACACGGCCAGACGCGCCGCGGCGTCCATCGCCGCCGGCTCGCGGCCGAAGATCTGAACGCCGAACTTGCGACCACCCAGCGACGCGGTGAGCTTGCCACAGGTCTTGGGGTCACCGATCGCGAGCGCGTGCGCCGACAGAAATTCGGTGATCGTGAATCCGACGCCGAACTCCTCGCAAACGGTCCGGAACGGCAGGTCCGTGACCGCCGCCATCGGCGCGAGGAGCACCGGGACTTCGACAGCGAGATCACCGATACGCATCATCGGCACCTATACAGCAATCGCGCTGGCATGAAAACCCGGAAACCTCGCGACAGAACGGTGAGCTCACGCGATGACGCAGGCGACACACGTCGCCGCGGAAGGTTACAGATCCTCGGGGGTGTTGACGTTGTGCAGTGCGCGCAGATCTGGATCGATGCTGCGAACCTCGGCGTCTTCGATCCACCGTACCCGCGCCGCGCCATCGGTCAAGAGCGCCGACGCCTTGAGCCGGCCGGCGGCGAGCCGCTCTGCCACGATCGGCCGCCACACGGAGATGCGCATCGCGGTGCACAGTGGTTCGGGCATCCCACCGATCCGGATGCCGACCGCATCGCAGGTTGGACCAGCGTGCGACAGGATCAGCTCGATCAGCGCGCGCGAAACGTGAGGCATGTCCCCGGCGACCACGAATAACCACGGCGTGACGGCCGCGGCCAGGCCGGCGGCGATGCCGGCGAGCGGCCCCGCCCCGGTCACCCGATCGACCACGCGGCGATACCCGGCGATCTCGCGCGGCGACGACACGACGATCTCGGCGACGCACGGCGCGAGCGCCGCGACCTGGCGCTCGAAGATCGTCTGGCCCTCGACCCGCAGCTGCGCCTTGTCGATGCCCCCGAACCGGGTCGCTTTGCCCCCGGCGAGGATCAGCGCGGTCACCTCGTCCGGCGGCACCATGATCCACCTCGCAGCGGCAGCGCGCGCACGGTCGCCGGCGTCACGGCCGGCATCACGGCCGGCATCACGGTTTGAGCAGCGCCTCGACCTCGTCCTGCGCCGGCGTCGTGACTTCTGGACCGCCTGGCGCGAGATACACCGAAACCTCGGCGCGCACGCCGAACTTTCCCGGGAAGTACAGCCCGGGCCCGATGGTGAATCCGGTCCCCGGGGTCAGGATCCGCGAGTCCTTGACCTCGAAGTCATCGAGATCCGCTCCGCCGCCCTGCAGATCGCTGTCGATCGAATGCCCGGTGCGGTGCATGACGCGGTCGACGAACCCGGCCTTCTTGATGAAAGCGCGCGTCGCGTTGTCGACCTCGGCCCCGGTGATCGGACGGTGCTTGCGCGTGCGGTCGCCGATCAGCGCCATCGCCTGGTCGCGCGCCAGGCTCGCGGTCTCGAACGCCTTGGCGATCGGCTCGGGCACCGCGCGATCGGCGACCGCGCACCAGGTCTGGGCGGCGTAGATCCCCTCGGGCCGGTCGACCTTGGCGGCGAGCGAGATCACGATCAGGTCACCGCGCTGGATCGCCGCAGACTTGTCGGCCGAAGGCACGTAGTACGGATCGGCCGTGTTGGCGCCGGCGGCGACCACCGGCGGCGCGCCGACCAGGCCGCGCATCGCCAAGCCGTGGACCAGCCGCTGCTGGACGTCGTACTCGGTCACGGCCGTTTCGTCCTGCAGCTGCTTGGCGACGAACGCGAGCGCCTCCTTGCGGAGCTCGACGAGGTGGTGCGCCGCCACGTAGTGCGCGGTGCGGCCCGGGTCACCCCAGATCGCCTTGGTGTACTGCACGAGCGTGTCGGATGACTTGACCTGCACGCCGGCGGCGCGGATGACCTCGAGCGTCCCGGCGTCGACCCGCGACACGCTCGGCACCGCCGCCTTGGCGGAGTACTCGACCGCGACCGCCTTGACGCCCTTGAGCATCGCGCGCAGCTGCGCGTCGAGATCGCGGTATCCGAGGTACGTCAGCTTGGTGCCGGCGAGGTGATCGAAGCTGCGAAGCTCGGCGGAGTGCACCAGCGCGACCGGCGTGCCACGCGCGGGGATCATGTAGAACCACGGCCGCGTCGGATGACCGTCCGGCGCGACCAGCCGGACCGCGATCGGGTTCTCGCCGTCGCGATCGAACAGCAGCCAGCCGTCGAGGTGCTGGACGGCGAGCAGCCCCTGCACGACGCCGACGTCGGCGAGGCCGACCCGGCGCGGGATCTGCGAGGTATCGCGCGTGGCGTACGGATCGATGGGATCGCTGGCCGCGGGCGCCGGTGCGCGCGGCAGCGGCTTGGCCGCCTCGGGTTGTACCGGCGCGGGCCTGGCCGGCTCGGCCCGCGCGACGCGCAGACCCGGTGCCGCAGCGGCGGCGATCAAGAACAGAGCCGGGAGCAGAACAAAGCGCTTCATGGCGAAGGACGCGGCACACGGCCGAGCTCGGTGACGATCTCCTCATGGATAGCACCGTTCGTCGCGACGACCGCTCCCTGGTAGATGTCGAGCGCGCCGCCCGACCAGTCCGTCACCACCCCGCCCGCCTCGGCGACGATCAGCACGCCGGCGGCGACGTCCCACGGCTTGAGGTGGCGCTCCCAGTAGCCGTCCATCCAGCCGCGGGCCACCACGCACAGATCGATCGATGCTGCGCCCAGCCGCCGGCACGCCCCGGCGCGGCGCTGGAAGTGCTCCCACTGCGCGAAGTTGTTATCGGGCCGGGTCGCGCGGTCGTACGGAAACCCGGTGACCAGCAGCGCCTGATCGAGCTCGGCGGTCGCGCTGACCGCGAGCGGCGCGCCGCGGCCATCGCGCGCCCCGCCGCCGCGGCTGGCCTCGAACCACCAGTCGAGCCGGGGCGCCGCGACCACCCCGGCGATGATCTGACCGGCGTCCTCGAACGCGATCGACACCGCCCAGATCGGCAGGCCGTGCGCGAAGTTCACCGTCCCGTCGATCGGATCGACGATCCAGCGCTGGGCCCGGTGCGCCGCGCCCGGCGCCGGTCCGGGACCACCGGCGGCGGGCAGCGTCGCCTGGCCCGCGGCTTGTCCCGTCCCTTCCCCCGCCTCTTCGCCCAGCACGACGACGCCGGGCGTGTGCTCGGCCAGCACGCGCCGGATCATGTCCTCGGAGCGCAGATCCCACTCGGTCACCAGGTCGCGCGGGTTGCCTTTGGCGCGCACGTCCTCGGCGCGCGCGTCGCGCAGCAGCTCGCTCGCGGCCTTCGCCGCCGCGCGGGCCGCGATCAGCGCCTCGGCGGGCGCACCTGCAGGTTGGCTGCGAGTCGTCATCGAGCAGTGTGCCTCCTGGGCGGCGTACGTCAAAGATCCAGGCGCATCGCGATCTGCTGCGCCGATCCGGGTCGCGTGAACGTCTCGCTCGCGGCGACCTGCTTGGACAAGGTCGATCGGTCGACCACGCGGAACCCGAACTTTGCGGCGAAGAAGTCGCTCGCGGTCTCGGTCAGCAGATAGATCCGCCGCACGCCGCGCCAGCGCGCCTGGTTGACCGCGGTGTCCGCGAGCATCCAGCCGTACCCCGCGCCGCGGCACTCGGGATCGACCGCCAGCGCGCGCAGGATCGCGTCGTCGCCGAGCACGTCGAGCGAGACGCAGCCGACCACGCCGTCCTCGTTGCGCAGCACGAAGAAGCTGCCGTGCTGGTCATCGCGCGCGGACTCGTCGAGGCTGGTCGACGCGAGCACGCGGCGGACCGCGGCCATGTCCTCGCGGTGCGCCGGTCGCATCGCGTCGCCGATCTCGTCGAGCAACTTGTCGTGCAGACCGTCGAAGCTGCCGGACGACAGCACGCAGACCACGTCGCCGGGCCCGGCGCTCTCGGCCAGCTGCTTGACGATGGTGTCGACGTCCGGCACGTAGGACGCCTTGGTGCCGCTGCGGTGCAGATCGAGCGCGAGGCGCTCGGGATCGAAGCGCTCCGAAGGCGGGATCTTCGACGGATCGAACAGCCTGCCGACCACGACCTCGTCGGCGTGCGCGAACGCCTCGGCGAACTCGGCCTGGAACGTGCGGCGCCGGCTGGTGGCCGAGCGCGGCTCGTACACGGCGATCAAGCGGCGCTTGGGGTAGCGCTTGCGCAGCGCCTTGAGGGTCTCGCGCACCGCCGTCGGATGATGGGCATAGTCGTCGAGCACGGTGACGCCGCCGGCGATGCCGCGCAGCTCCTGGCGGCGGCGAACTCCGGCGAAGCTCGCCACGCCGCGGAGGATGTCCGACGTCGGAACGCCGCGCGCGTGCGCCACCGCGATCGCCGCCACGCAGTTCGCGACGTTGTGGCGGCCGACCAGCAGCGACTCGAAGTGCTCGACGCGCTCGCCGCCGCCGGCGACCCGGCCGGGCGCGCGGTAGAACACGTCGAACGCGACCCGGCCGCTCTTGCCGACCTCGCTGTGCTGGGCCCACCAGGCGACTTCGGCCGGCGGTTCGTTGCCGTCGTCGACCACCATGTATTGCTCGACGCGGCACTTGGCGTGGCGGGCGACCGCGACGGCGTCGGCCGACTCGGCGCACACCACGAGCAGGCCGCTCGGCGGGATCGCCGTCACCAGCTTGCGAAACACATCGCGTACCGCGTCGAACGACGGGAAGATATCGACGTGATCGAGCTCGACCGAGGTCAGGACCACGGTCTCGGGCCGGTAGTGCAGGAACTTGGGGCCCTTGTCGAAGAACGCCGTGTCGTACTCGTCGCCCTCGAGCACGAAGTCGGCGCCGTGGCCGATCCGGAAGCCGCGGCCGAGCGTCACCGGCACGCCGCCGACGAACAGCGACGGATCGTACCCGGCCTCGGTGAGGACGTGACCGATCAGCGACGTGGTCGTGGTCTTGCCGTGCGTGCCGCACACCACGATCGCGTGCTTGCCAGGGAGCAGCTGGTCACCGATCACCGCCGGGAACGAGGTGAGCGTGATCCCGCGGTCCTGCGCCGCCTTGACCTCGATGTGATCCTTGCCATGCACGTTGCCGACCACGACCAGATCGGGCTGCCACGCCAGATTGTCCTCGCTGTACGGCATCATCACGGGGACCCCGAGCTCGGCCAGCTGCTCGCTCATCGGCGGGTAGACCGCGGCATCGGAGCCGCGAACCTCGTGTCCGGTCTCCGCGAGGAGTCCAGCGACCGCGCCCATGCCGGTGCCGCCGATACCGATCAGATGGACCTTCACGACGGGGCCAAGCTACCCAGATGCCTCCGTCGGGTAAAGCGTTTCGGCACGCGGTTTGCCGATTCACCGCCGCATTTCTGGCCAGGAATCGCCCGACGTTAGGCGGTGCCCACGAGGCTCGGTCCATTTGCCGCGGCCAGGCCATGGAACAGCTCGCCGCTGGGCAGGGGATAACGTCGCACCATCGCGAGAGGGCAACCCGGGATCCGCACCGTGGCATCGGTGAATGCGACGGAGATCCGGTCGGGCACGGTCGCCGAGTGCTCGATCCGCTCGGCGCGCGATCCCTTGATCGCGCCGCCGCGCTCGTCGACCAGGAACCCGTGCTCGACGAGGAACGCGTCGATCGCCGCGAGATCGGGAAATGTCGAGAGCGCGCCGACGTCGATCGTGAAATGGTTGACACACAACCCGAACGCAGCGACCCACGCCGCGTACGGCGATTCGGCCGCGAGCGCGCGGTAATCCGCCAGGCTCGGGCACCACGGCCGGCCGGCCCACGGCAGATCGCCGCGCGCCCCGAAGCCCTCGGGCAGCTGCGCGACCAGGCCATCGATCACCCGCCGTGCGTCGGTGGACAGCTCGTCGATGAGCAATTCGCTGATCAGCACCTTGGGCAACGCGGCGTCGTCGTGCTGCCAGTACCGCGCGCGCAGACCGGCGCGCTCGTGGCCGTCGCGCGCGCGCCAGCCGCGGTCCTCGAACGGCCGCGCCAGCGCGGCGATCCCGATCTCGGGGACCGCGTACGTGCACAGCGCGAGATGATCCACCGTCAGGCTCTCACCGCGCGCGATCAGGAGATATCGGACGCACTCCGCCTGTGGCGTCATCGCGACGTAGCCGCGCCACAGCACGTCGAGCAGATCGCAGGGCGTCACGTCCTTTCGGTATGACAAATCAGCGCGAGCTTGGAAAGCAGATCGGCGATCGCTCACGACTGCGCGAATGCGCTCGCGCCACTTGTGGGTCAGGTGCGCCTTGAGTCGGACCCGGCGGCGCCATCCGCGTCGGTTCCGAGATCGGAACCGTGCCAGTCGCGCCGGGCATCACACGAGCGCGGAGCACCGGCCTGATAAGCTCGCGGCATGCAGAAGTGGATCTCGATGCTGGTCGTGCTGACGTTCGCGGGCTGCGCTGGCGATTCGACGAGCCGGACGTGTACCGGGGAGCTGTACGACGCGTGCTTCGACGAGCACAACTGCACGTCCGGCAACTGCCACAACTTCTCTACCGAAGGGTTCCAGGCCTGCTCGACGTCGTGCACGCCGGGCGACGACACGCCGTGTATGACCACGGCGGACGGCAGGAAGGCGACGTGCAGCGCGGCCGGCATCTGTACGCCACCGGCCGCCAACGATTGCACGCCGACGATCTGACGCACGCAGCATCGTCTCCGGCGCCGCGCTGGATGCCGGGATCGCCCCGCGGGGTGCGCTGCGCGAGACGAACCTCGCGTGGCGCGTCGCGGCCAGAACCCGCGAAGTTCGTTGCGTCCGCGTGACCATACATCTATCGTAGGGCGATGTACGAGGCTGCATTTCGAGATCTGCGAAAGCTCGCAGACTGGTTGCAGGCAGGCTCGGACGATGTGCGCGATCCGGGCGTCCAGCGGTTGCTGCGGCGGCTCGGCGCGGCGGCGATCCCGCTGCTGTGCCGCGAGCTGTGCAGCGTCGCCCCCGCGCGCCGCGACGCAGCCCGCGATGCCCTCGAGGTGATCGCCGGGCACACCCCGGAGCTCCGCGCCCGGGTCATCGCCGAGCTCCGCGCGATCACGGAGGGCGCCGCGCCCGACGAGGCCAAGGTCGTCGCGCTCGGCTTGCTGGGCGAGCTCGGCGAGCACGCCGATGTCCGGTTCTCGGACCCGGCGGCGATCCGCCGGCGCTCGGCGATCGCGCTGGCCTCGCACCTCGAGACCGCGGCCGACGTCGCGAGCGCTGCCGATCTCATGGTCCACCAGCTCGAGGCCAACGACATCCTGCAGATGCTCGAGGCGATGTCCGGCGCCGCGCCCGACGCCGCGCGCACGCTGGCCGGCGAGCTCGCGATCCGGATCGATCTGCCCGCCGAGCTCCGCGATCGGATCGCGCTGATCGCCGCGACGGTCGCCGCTGCGGCCGGGCCGCCACGCGCCGCGCTGCGCGAGCCCGCCGAGCCGCCGCGCGTCGCCGTCCTGGTGGACGCCGCGGCCCGGCTCGTCGTCGTCGCGGGCCAGCGCAGCACCGACGAGCCGCGCTGGCGGCGCTGGGCCGTGCTGATCGGCGCGTCCGGCCGGATCGACGATTGCCTGCACGAAGAGGATGCCGGGCCGCACGGCAGCACCGGCGCGCTCTCGGCGGCGCTGTGCGCCGATGGCTACCGGGTCGCGAGCAGCGACCTCGAGCACGCGCGATCGGTCGTCGCCGCCGCCGCGCGGCGGACCGCGGAGTCGACGCGCACGCTGCCGTCGTCGTACTACCTCGGTCGCGATCTGCTCGCGCTGGCGGACGCCCACACGGACAGCGGGCGCGGCGATCCGGCGTCGGCGGCGCTGGCGCGCGCGGTCGAGCTGATCGCCGCTGGCGACGCCGGCCACGCGATCGCCGTGCTCGCCCACTGCGATCCCGATCATCCCGACGCCGCGGCGGCGCTCGCCACGGCGCTGCTCGGCCAGCACCGCCCGTCCGAGGCGGTCACCGCGCTCGAGCGCGCGCTCGCCGCCGAGCCGGACTGGCCGCTGCACCACTGGAACCTGGCGGTCGCCCTGCGCCAGCTCGGCGATGATCGTGGCTGCTACCACGCGCTCGAGCGCTTCGTCGCGACCAGCGCCGTGCCGAGCGGGCTGGCCGGCGATCCGGATCAGCCGGGGCGCATCACGCTCGCGCACCGCATGCTCGGCGAGCTCGCCCGCGCCGCGTGGTGGACCGAGAGCCCGCGTCCGCCGGGCGCGCCGCGCAGCCCGCGCGCGCGCAGCCAGAGCCGGCGCAGCAAGCGCGGAACCGGCGCGCGCTGACCGCGCTACGACTTGACCGCGAGCGTGTAGGTCAGCTTGATCCGCGTGCTGCCCGGCATTCCGCGCTTGGGCAGCTTCCACTGCTTGACCCGCGCCGCGGCGCAGGCGGCGACCGCCGATAGATCGGCCGCGCCGGCCTTGGGCTCGGTCGAGGCGCCCTTGACCGAGCCGCTCGCGTCGGCCTCGAGGTTGACCACGAGCGTGCCGCCGAGCTTGGGCGTCGTGCCCAGCTGGGTCTCGTAGCAGGCCTGGATATCGAGATCGCGCCGCCGCAGCAGTACGCCGATCGTGCCCTTGTCGTGCGTTCCGGTGCCGACCTTGGTGTTGCGCAGCGTGGTCTCGAGCTTCTTGAGGTTCGTCCTGGCCTCGGCGGCCGACTTGGCGTCGAGCAGCGGCAGCGTGAGATCATAGAGCTCGTGCGCAGGCTGGTAATAGCGCGCGTCGTTCGCGGTGGCGTACAGGCCGTGGAACAGCTGGCCCATCTGGTACACGCGATTGATCGTGTCGGTCTTGTCCTTGTCGCACTTGGCGCCGCACGCCGCGAGCGCCTCGATCGCCTGCTTGGCGAACCTGGCGGCGACGTCCGGGGCGTCGAGGCGAACCATGTAGTCGGCCTGCGAGTAGCGGATCACCGGGCGATCGTTGACCGGAACCGTGTCACCGGCGACCGCGACGGCGCGATCGAGCGCCGCGACCGCGTCCGCCCAGCGGCCGACGAGCACGTAGCTGGTCAACCCGAGCCGGGCCAGGAGCTCGTACTGCTGCTGCTTCGCCTTGCCGAGCGTCCCGGTCACGACCGCCGCTGCTTGATCGAGCGCGGTCCCGGCGCGCCCGGCGAACCACAGCACCTCGTGCTCGAGCTGCTCGCGGTTGGCGTTCTGGCCCCACCCGCGAGCGGCGGCGACGATCGCCTGCCAGGCCGCGGGGCCGTCGCCGGTGCGCAGCTTCGCCCACGCCGTCACGTACGCGAGCTCGGCGTGCTTGTCGTCGGGCTTGTCGTTACCCACGGTGGCAGCGGCCTCGGCGTTGCGGAACTGCTTGAGCTGGGCGTACGCCAGCCAGGCGCGGTTGTCGGCGAGGTCCTTGGCCTTGGGGTCCTTGGCGATCAGCGCGGCCCACGCCTTCTCGGCGGCCGCGTAGTCCTCGAGCACCAGCTCGTAGCTGCCGAGCAGGCGCAGCGTGAGCTCGTCGATGTTCGCGTCACCGACCTGCTGAGCGACGTCGCGCAGGACCTGGCGCGCGTCGGTCAACAGCGCCTTCTCCTGCGCCTTGTTGGTCTTGGCCTCGAGGTACAGCATCGTCGCGAGGATCGCGGCCTGGGCCTGCTTGGCGACGGGATCCTTGGTCGTCTGGACCAGCGCGCGCTGCTTGTCGAGCGTCGTCTTCTTCTTGGCCTCGACGAGCGGCATGCCGGGTCGGCCAAGCGCTTCGGGCTCGTACACCACCCCGCGGATCTCGATCGGCGAGACTTCGAACGCGACGTCGCCAGACGCCGTACGCGCAGGTGCAGCGCCCCCGCCTGGCGCCGCGGTCGCAGGGTTGATCGCTTCTTCTTGCTGTGGGCCACCACACGCCCCGAGCGTCACGAGCGTCACGACCAGGAACGACAAGCGCTTCATGCGCGAGGTGTACAACGGATCCCCGCGCTACCGCCACGCGACGCGCGTGTTATGGTCGCCGCCACCGTGCGGTACCTGTCCTGGTTCGTGATCGCGTGCGGGCTGGCGGGCCTGGGAAACACAGGATGCGTCGTCGTCCGCGCCCACCAGCGCGGCCATCTCGCCCGGCGCGCGATGACCGGCGATCGCGACGCCGGCGAGGCGCGGTTCGCCGAGCACGAGCGCGGCGCGCGCGAGGGCGCCGAGGGCGGCACTGGACAGCCGGGCGGCGGATGCGG
>Ga0207641_10003875_pt1 | contig 13095 bp, 9 predicted proteins | sample KBSSwiS62_FD_184306 | JGI IMG/M metagenome (GOLD analysis project Ga0207641, IMG submission 184306) | Switchgrass rhizosphere microbial communities from Kellogg Biological Station, Michigan, USA - KBS Switchgrass S6-2 (SPAdes) (version 2) | ecosystem: Host-associated > Plants > Roots >... | reverse complement strand
GAACGCTACCGCGAACCGGCCTACCCGGCTGTGTCGGACCGCCGCGGTGCCGCGCGATGCGACGGGATGGGCCATAGGGACGACGCTCGCATGTCCCCGGCGACGGGCCGATCCAACACGCCGGGGCATCGCCCGGAAATCGCCCGATCCAACAGATATTGACGATGATCTGACGGCACAGGCGAGGATGCTCAGCGCCCGGTTCCAGCCGATGGGCCAACCATCGCCCAGCAACAGCGAACCCACGCTCGGGGAACCCCTGAACCCACCAGCCCGCACTGTCAAGCAGCAGCCAGGACCACGCAGGAAAGGGCGCTCAGCTCCTATCAGGCGGGGCCGCCCAGGGGCGCTCCGCGCCCGGTTCGGGCGGATCGCCCTAACCGGGCTGCTGCCCGTAGGGCTGGCCGCCTGCGGGCGGCCGCTCCGCCGGCGGCTCGTGGTCCGGCGCCGGCGTCCCAGGCGCCGGCGGCTGGCCGTACGCGGGGGAAGCAGGGGCGGCCGGGGCCTGGCCTGGGGGCGGAGACTGGCCGTACGGGGGATGGAAGGCCGCCGGCGGCTGGCCGTAGCCGGTCGGCAGGCCCTGCGTTCCGTAACCGGGCGCTGGGTTCCGCTGCCCGTAGCCGGAGCCCGGCTGCGGGTAGACGGGGCCCGGCTGCGGGTAACCGGGCGGAGCGCCCTGCTGCCCGTATGGCGCTCCGCCCGACTGCTGCGCATACGGTGTGCCGGGCTGCGGCTGGTACCCGTACGGCTGGCCGTACGGCCCAGGCGCGAACGGGGGCTGTTGGCCTCCGAACGGAGGCTGCGGGCCAAGGGGCCCGGAGCCACGCCCCGGAAACGACCCGCCGCTGGCGGGCAGCGCCATGATGGCGAAGCCGGTGAGAACCGCGGCGCCGACGAGACCGAGGTAGAGCCCGGCACCTGGGTCATAGGGACTGACGGTGATCAGCCTGATGAGAATGAACAGCGTCGCGACGCCGCCCAGGATCACGTTCAGCAGCGCGGGGCCGACCGGGCCGATCGGGGGAAGGCGCACACCGCCGAAGATCCGCGCCGCGACGAGTCCGGCGACGCCCATCGAGAACAGAATCGCGACGACCGCGAAGAAACCGCAGGCCCAGCCCGCGTGGCTGGCACCGCGGTAGTAGTACCAGTTGACCCTCATCCACGGCAGGAAGCTGGCGATGAAGACGAGCCCGCCGCCGGCCAGCACGCCGACGTCACCGGTGGCGACGTCGCGACCAGCGATCTTGACCATTGGGACCAACCCCACTTCGTCCGGCGGCATCGGACTGTCGCCTGCCAGCTCGTCGCGAAAGTCCTATCGCATTATCCTCGAATCGCGCCGTTCCCAGTCAGGACCGCGACGAGCAGCTCGCCAACGACGACTACGCGGCCTGCTCCGGCCGCGTAAGTCGGGGTGGGCCCGGGCGCCCCGCGCCCCGACCCACCCCGAGAAGTCGTAGTTCGGACGGAACTACGACGACCGCCGAACTGCAGCGATCATCAAACTACAGCGACCGCATGATGTCGGCCATGAGACGGGCGGTCTCCGACGGCGTCTTGCCGACCCGCACCCCAGCCTTCTCCAGCGCTTCCTTCTTCGCCTGAGCGGTACCTGACGAACCGGAGACGATAGCGCCGGCGTGGCCCATCGTCTTGCCCTCGGGGGCGGTGAAGCCCGCGACGTAGCCGACGACCGGCTTCGTGATGTGCGCCTCGATGTGGGCGGCGGCCCGCTCCTCGGCGTCGCCACCGATCTCACCGATCATCACGATCGCGTCGGTCTCCGGGTCCGCCTCGAAGGCGTCCAGAGCATCGATGTGGGTCGTGCCGATGACCGGGTCGCCACCGATACCCACCCCGGTCGAGAAGCCGAAGTCGCGAAGCTCGTACATCATCTGGTAGGTCAGCGTGCCGCTCTTGCTGACCAGGCCGATCCGCCCGGGCGGGGTGATGGTGGCCGGGATGATGCCGGCGTTCGACTTGCCGGGGCTGATGATGCCGGGGCAGTTCGGCCCGATGAGCCGGGTCTTGCCCTTGCCCTGCGCATAGGCGAAGAACTCGGTGGTGTCGTGCACCGGGACGCCCTCGGTGATGACGACCGCGAGCGGGATCTCGGCGTCGATCGCCTCCAGCGCCGCGTCCTTGGTGAACTTCGGCGGCACGAAGATGACCGAGACGTTGGCACCGGTCTGCTCCATCGCCTCGGCGACGGAGGCGAACACCGGTACGCCGTCCTGGGACTGGCCCGCCTTGCGCGCGTTCACGCCGGCGATCACCTTAGCGCCGGACGCCGCCATGCGCTTGGCATGCTTGCTGCCTTCCGAACCGGTGATGCCCTGCACCACGATCCGGCTGTTCTCGTCGAGCCAGATGGCCATTGCGAGTCTTTCCTTTCCCGACTCAGGCCGCGGCGGCGGCGAGCTCGGCGGCGAGCTTCGCCGCGCCGTCCATGGTGTCCACCGGCCTGACGACAGGGAGGTTGGCCTCGGCGAGGATGCGGCGGCCCTCCTCGGCGTTGTTCCCGTCGAGACGCACGACCAGCGGGGTGGTCACGTCACCGACCAGCTCAAGGGCCTTGATGATGCCGTTGGCGACCGCGTCGCAGGCGGTGATCCCGCCGAAGATGTTGACGAAGACGCTCTTCACCGACGGGTCGGAGAGAATGATCGAAAGACCGTTCGCCATGACCTCGGCCGACGCGCCGCCGCCGATGTCCAGGAAGTTCGCCGGGCGCTTTCCGCCGAACTCCTCGCCGGCGTAGGTGACGACGTCGAGGGTCGACATGACCAGACCCGCGCCGTTACCGATGATGCCGACCTCACCGGTCAGCTTGACGTAGTTGAGGCCCTTTTCCTTGGCCTTCTGCTCCAGCGGGTCGACCGCGGCGACGTCGACGAGCGCCTCGTTCTCCGGGTGCCGGAAGTCGGCGTTCTCGTCCAGGGTCACCTTGCCGTCCAGCGCGACGACGCTGCCGTCACCGGTCAGGATCAGCGGGTTGACCTCGACCAGGGTGGCGTCCGCCTTGACGAACACCTCCCACAGCTTGGCCAGCAGCGCGGCCGCGCCGTCGAGGGCGGCCTCGGGGAGCTTGGCCGCGACCGCGATCTCCCTGGCCTTCGCCAGGTCGACGCCGGTCAGCGGGTCGATGTGGATGCGGGCGAGCGCCTCGGGGTTGGTGGCGGCGACCTCCTCGATCTCCATGCCACCCTCGCGGGACGCCATCGCCAGGAAGGTGCGGTTCGCGCGGTCCAGCAGGAACGACGCGTAGTACTCCTCCGCGATGTTGCTGGCCTGCTCGACCAGCACCGAGTGCACGGTGTGGCCCTTGATGTCCATCCCGAGGATGGCGCTCGCCTTCTCGAAGGCGTCATCCGGCCCGTCGGCGACCTTCACGCCGCCGGCCTTGCCTCGGCCACCGGTCTTGACCTGGGCCTTGACGACGACCTTGCCGCCGAGCTCCGCGGCGATGGCCCGAGCTTCCTCGGGCGTGACGGCCGTCTTGCCGGTGGGCACCGGGACGCCATGTTCGGCGAAGAGCGCCTTCGCCTGGTATTCGAAGAGATCCACGGTCCGTCCAGTGGGGTGCGGTCGGTCAGGGGATGCACGGAACGGATGCGAGCCTACTGACGCACCCGCCGTGACGCGCGCCTGCGCGGCCAGGCCCACAGGTGACACCGCCCTGTCGTACAGGCATTGGCTGTGACCCACGCCGCGCCACCCGGCCGGCCCCCGGCCGGCGCCGACGAAGCCCTCCGGCCCCGCAGCTCGGCCGCACCGTCCGCGCACGCGCCGCAGAACCGTACAAAACGGCTGGCCAGGCCCGGACGGCGCCGGTCGCCCCGCCGCTTCCCGTCCTACTGAAAGGCGAACTCGAGGCGGCGAGTTGGGAACGGGCCCGGCGCCGGCCTATGTCCGATCTCACACACGCCGTGATTTCCGAGGATCCCGTTCAATGCGCCCGATCGACGGGGAAAGGTGATCGGCCGCAACCCGCGACGAGGGTCGCGAGCAGGCCCACGGCCGACGGGCGCAGCCGAGGCGTCTTCTTCCCGCGCCGGCGGCACCGTTGCCGGCCAGGTATCCGGGGAGATGAACAAGATCCACCACCTCAGGTGACCGGCCGGCAGGCCGGCGAGGCCCGTGGAAGTCCCCGGCCGGCGGTTCCGGTGCGTGACATTCCGCTCCGCACAGCGACGCAGGCGTGCGGTTGGACCGACCATACGGACATGACCGATCGCCATCTGCCGTCGGCCGTCAGCCACTCCGAAGGCGCGCGGCCGGCACACTCGGCCGCCCCACCCGCCGAGGACTGGCGTGATCGACTGCTTGCCGCCGTGGCCCGGCGCCCACCCGCGCCGCCGGCGCCCAACCGGTTGCGGTGGCCGGGCTACACCGGCGGGGCGGCGGTGTGGTGGGGCGACGGGCCGGTCGCGGGCACGCACTGCGTGGTCGCGGCCTGGGAGTTCGGGGTGTACGGCGGAAGCTTCGGAGAGGTCGACGCCGCCACGTTCGCGCTGGCCGCGCGGCACGCCGCCACGACCGGCCTGCCCCTGGTGTCGTTCCTGCGCAGCGGCGGCACCCGGCTGCAGGAGGGCGTGGCCGGCCTGGTCGGGCTGGCTCGGGCCACGCTGGCGACGGCCGAACTCGACGAGGCGGGCGTTCCCCACCTCGCCGTGGTCGATCATCCGACGACCGGCGGAGTGTGGGTGACGATCGCCTCCAGCGCCGACCTGCGCTGCGCGGTGGCCGCAGCCACCGTCGGGTTCGCCGGGCCGCGCGTGGTCAGCGCGGTCACCGGCTCCGCCCCCGGCGCCGGCAGCCACACCGCCGAGTCCGCGCTCGCGGCCGGGCTGGTCGACGCGGCCGTTCAACCGGACCGCGTCGAAGCCTGGCTCGCGACAGCCCTGGCCGCCGCCGTTGGGAAGCCGACCGCGCCATCCGCCACGCCGCCAGCCACTCGAAGCGTCGGCAACGCTCCGAGCGACGCAAGTGCCTTGAACCCCACCATCGCGCCAAACGGCCCGATCGCCCCGGACGGCGGCCTCGAGGCGGACAACGCCGTCCCGTTGACCGGCGCCATCGTCCAGGGCGCCCGCGTCGCTCCAGACGATGGCGATGCGCCGGACGGACGCAGCGGCCAGCGGGCGCGGACGGGGCCCGTCCGCTCCGGCTGGGAGCAGGTCCGCGCCGCGCGCGCTGCCGGGCGGGCCTCGGCCGGAGCCGCGCTGGATGCGCTGCTCACCAGCGGCGTCGAGCTCGCGGGCGGCGACCCGACCGTCCGGGTCCGCCTCGGTCTGCTCTCCCGACCCGGCGCGGTGACCGCCTCCAGCGGGGTCGTCGGACCCGCCGGGACCGCGGCATCCGGCGCGCTCGCGGCACCAGGCGGGGTAGCGGGACACGGAGTGGTCGCGGTGGCGCTGGGCGCATGGCCGGGCGCCGCGCCGAGACCGGCTGGCTTTCGGCTACTCACGCGGGCCGCTCAGGTGGCCGGCAAGCTCGGGCTGCCGCTCGTGACGTTCGTCGACACGCCCGGCGCCGATCCGAGCCCCGCGGCCGAGGCCGGTGGCATCGCCGCGGCGATCGGCGCCGCGATGAGCGCCCTGCTGATCTGCCCCAGCCCGACCGTGTGCGTCGTCGTCGGCGAGGGCGGGTCGGGCGGCGCGCTGGCCGGGGCCTGCGCGGACGTCCTGCTGATGGCCCCGGACAGCTACCTGACCGCGCTGGCCCCCGAAGGGGCCGCGGCCACGTTGCGCATCCCGGCCGACCAGGCGGCCGACCTGGGCGCCCCGCGCCCGGCGGACCTGCGCCGGCTCGGATTCGCCGACGGTGTGCTGGACCGCGCCGAGCCGGCGAGCCTGGCCGCTGCTGCCGCCGCCGCGCTGACCACGCTCACCGCCACTGACCAGGCCGTTCGGCTTTCGGCCAGACGACGGAAATGGTCGACGGCACTGCCCGGAAGTCTGTAACGTTACGTGCCCTGACAACCACCAAGGGCTCGGATCAAGGACCCACCCGGAAGCCACGACCGGCACGCGGCCGCGGCGCTCCCCCGGCCGGACCTGCTCGACCGGCACGGCCGGCCGGAGGAGACCAGGGGCGCCCGGCGCGACGCCCCCGGCAGAAAGCGGTCCCGGTCATCGCTACCCGATTGCTGAACCAGCTGGGCCAGCTGGCCAACGCCGCCGGGAGACACACCCGGGAGGTGGCGGCCGCGCCAATCGGCATCGGCTGGGCATTCACGCGACGTGTCAGCGCGCCTGGGTCCATGGTGTGGGGCCTGGTCACCGAGGCCGCCAGCCTGGCCACCCACGTCGTCTTCTACCCGGCTGGGGTCCGGGCCGGCCGGGCGCAGGCCGCCGACCGCTACAGCCTCGCCGGGCTCGCGCCACTCCAACGCGGCCTGCTGATCGGCCACCCGGGGGCGGCCGGCATGCCGATCCTGCTGGTCCACGGGCTGGTGGACAACCGGTCGATCTTCGCGCGGCTGCAGCGCACCCTGCGCCGCCGCGGCTTCGCCCACGTCGAGACGGTCAACCTGCCGCTCTATGCCACGGACGTGCCGAATGCGGCGCGTATGCTGGCCGCGGCCATCGCCGAGGCCGGCGCGCGCACCGGCTACCAGCAGGTGCATGTCGTCGCCCATTCGCTCGGCGGCCTGGTCGCCCGGTACTACGTCCAGCGCCTGGGCGGCGACGAGTGGGTGCACACGCTGGTCACGCTGGGCACCCCGCACAGCGGGACCCGGCTGGCGCACCTGGTGCCCCGGGCCGTGCCATATCGGCTGGTCGCGTCCCTGCGCCCCGGCTCACCGCTGCTGTCGGAGCTGGCCGAGCCGGCGCCCGGCTGCCGGACCCGGTTCCTGGCGGTCGGCGGCGGCCTGGACTCGGTGGTCCGCCCGGAGTCGGCCCGGCTGTGCCACCCCGACCTGGCCACGACGAACGTGACCGTGCCCGGTCTCGGGCACCACGCGCTGCCGTTCAATGGTGATGTCGCGCACGCCATCGCCACCGTCCTGGCCCAACTGGACGGCCCGCCAGCCTGGCCGATCACGCCGCCGGCCCGGCACCCAACCCCCACCGCTGAACAGCGCCGGACCGCCCAACGCCTGTAACCCCGGTGGCCGCACCGACCGTGGCCCGACCCTTCGAGAAGCAAGCAACGACGCCAAGCCACGCGATGCTCACGCCCCGCCAGCGCACCCGACCAGGAACCTCGACCCGCCAGCGCGACCCAGCCCGACCGGGCGGAGCAGCCGTGGCACCTTCCGGGCGCCGTTCCGGCCGACCGCCGCGCCCTTCCGGCCAACTCCTCACCGATCCGACCGGGTCGGTTGACGAGTGCGGCACTGGTGCTAAGTTGGCACTCGGCACGTGAGAGTGCCAGCGACATACGGCGCCTGTTCACCCGCGACGGCAGGCCGCCAGGGTCGCTCTCTCATCCAGCGTAGGAAGGGGAGGTCGATCGTGACGACCGCCACCAAGGTTGCCATCAAGCCCCTCGAGGACCGCATCGTCGTCCAGCCTTCGGACGCCGAGACGACGACCGCCTCGGGCATCGTCATCCCGGACACGGCGAAGGAGAAGCCCCAGGAGGGCAAGGTCCTCGCGGTTGGCCCGGGCCGGTTCGAGGACGGCAAGCGCGTCCCGCTCGACGTGAAGGTCGGCGACGTCGTGCTCTACAGCAAGTACGGCGGCACCGAGGTCAAGTACGCCGGCGAGGAGTACCTGGTCCTCTCGGCCCGCGACGTCCTCGCGATCATCGAGAAGTAGTCGGTTAGGGGCGTGTCCCGGGCGGGGTTCCGACACTGTCGGCGCCGCGCCTGGGATGCGCCCTTCGGCGTTCTGCCGGAGACCGGCAGCGGGAGGAACCGCAGCACATGAGCAAGATCCTCAGTTTCCACGAGGACGCGAGGCACGCGCTCGAGCACGGGGTGAACACCCTGGCCGACGCGGTGAAGGTGACGATCGGCCCGCGCGGCCGCAACGTCGTCCTCGACAAGTCCTACGGCGCTCCCACCATCACCAACGACGGCGTGACCATCGCCCGTGAGGTGGAGCTGAACGACCCGTACCAGAACCTTGGCGCGCAGCTCGTCAAGGAGGTCGCGACCAAGACCAACGACGTCGCCGGCGACGGCACGACGACGGCGACGGTGCTGGCGCAGGCCATGGTCCGCCAGGGCCTCAAGGAGGTCACTGCGGGCGCGGCCCCGGTGTCGCTGAAGCACGGCATCGAGGCGGCCGTCGAGGCGGTCTCCGCGGCCCTGCTCGACGCGGCCATCGAGGTCGACGACAAGGCGAAGATCGCCCAGGTGGCGTCGATCTCGGCGCAGGACACCCAGGTCGGTGAGCTGATCGCCGAGGCGATCGACAAGATCGGCAAGGATGGTGTCATCACCATCGAGGAGAGCCAGACCATGGGTCTGGAGCTCGAGCTGACCGAGGGGATGCAGTTCGACAAGGGCTACATCTCCCCGTACTTCGTCACCGACCCGGAGCGGATGGAGGCCGTCCTCGAGGACGCCTTCGTCCTGCTGCACCCGGGCAAGATCAGTGCGCTGAACGACCTGCTGCCGGTGCTGGAGCTGGTCGTCCAGGCCCGCAAGCCGCTGCTGATCGTCGCCGAGGACGTCGAGGGCGAGGCGCTGTCGACTCTGGTCGTCAACGCGATGCGCAAGACGTTCCAGGTCGTCGCGGTCAAGGCGCCCGGCTTCGGCGACCGCCGCAAGGCGATGCTCCAGGATCTGGCCGTCCTCACCGGTGGCCAGGTCATCGCCGAGGAGGTCGGCCTCAAGCTCGACGCGGTCACGCTCGAGGACCTCGGCCGGGCCCGCCGGGTCGTCGTCGACAAGGACACCACCACGGTGGTCGACGGCGCGGGCGACGAGGAGTCGGTGTCCGCGCGGGTCAAGCAGATCCGCGGGGAGATCGAGGTCAGCGACTCCGACTGGGACAAGGAGAAGCTGCAGGAGCGGCTGGCGAAGCTCGCCGGCGGCGTCGCGGTCATCCGGGTCGGCGCGGCCACCGAGGTCGAGCTCAAGGAGAAGAAGCACCGCCTGGAGGACGCGGTCTCTGCCACCAGGGCGGCGATCGACGAGGGCGTGGTCGCCGGTGGCGGCTCCGCTCTGGTGCACGTCTCCGCCGTTCTCGACGGTGGGCTCGGCAAGACCGGCGACGAGCGCTCCGGGGTGAACCTGGTCCGGTCGGCGCTGTCCTCGCCGCTCAACTGGATCGCGCGCAACGCCGGCCTCGAGGGTCCGGTGATCGTCTCCAAGGTGGCCGACCTGCCGGTGAATCACGGCTTCAACGCGGCCACCCGGACCTACGGCGACCTGATCGCCGACGGGGTCATCGACCCGGTCAAGGTCACCCGCTCGGCCGTGGCGAACGCGGCGTCGATCACGGCGCTGCTGCTGACCACGGAGGCACTCGTCGCGGAGAAGCCGGCCGAGCCGGCCCCCGCCGCCGCGGGTGGGCACGGACACGGACACGGGCACGGGCACAGCCACGGGCCGGGTTTCTGACCGGACCTGGGACCAGGCAGAAGAGCCCGGTCGGTGCGCTGCGCACCGACCGGGCTCTTCCCTTTCCCCGAGGGCTGTCCGCCGACGTTGTTCCGCCGTCTCGTTGCCGACGAAACGACCGGCCCGGCCGCCGGAACGAGCGGCCACCCTAACCACTGGCACCTTCCGTTACCAGCCTGCCGCCGAAGGCGGGGCTCCCGCACCCGTCGCGGGTGAGCAGCGCGATGGCCCCGCGATGTCGGCATCTGGCCGCCCCGGTGAGCTCCTGACCGAACGCACCGCGCATTCGCGGCGTCGAGCTACAGCCCCGTACTCGCTGCGCTCCCACGAGACCTCCGCTCGCCGCCTCCTCCGCTCAGGCGACGACGGACGGCTGCCGGTAGGCCTGGTCGGCGCCCGCCCGAGTGCCTGCCGGCCCTCCGGCGGCCACGCCGTTGCGGCGCACCCCCGAAACGTCCAGATCTCCCTCGGTGATCTGGGCCGGGCTGACCGCAGCCGGACTGATCGACGCGGCGCTGCGACGCCGCGTGCGGCCGGTGAGGATCGCCTCCCGCTCGGACTCGCTCATCCCGCCCCAGACCCCATAGGGCTCACGGGCGGACAACGCGTGCTCGCCACACTCCTTGATCACCGAACAGCGCGCGCAGATGGCCTTGGCGGCGGCCTCACGGGCTGCCCGGGCCGGCCCACGCTCACCCTCCGGATGGAAGAAAAGCTCGGTGCTCTCCCCCCGGCAGGCGCCATGCAGCTGCCACTCCCACTTCTCCGCGCCGGGTCCAGGAAGACGTCGGACATCGGTCATCGGCTGTGCCCCCCTCTTTTGCCCCTCAGCCTTCGCCCCTCAGCGTTCGCCCCTGGCGTTCGATCTCGGCCATCGCCGCCAGGCGGCGACCGCACCGTCCGCACACCGTAGGCCGGGTCACAGTTGGCTCGATCTTGAAAAATTCACCCGTCGAGCCGGCACGGCCCACCCGGGGACGATCTCGGCGGCCGCGGTCGGCGGGTCGGAGGCGGGGTCACCAACCCTCGGGGCACCAAAAGGTCGGACAGGTGACTCGCTACCCGGCGCCGCTCCCGGCAATCAGGGCCAGGAGCCGGAGTTCGCGCGGGTCAGCCGCGCGCCTGCGGCGGGCCGGGACAACCGACCCGTCACAATCGGGATCCGCTCACCCAATTCGGGGCCAACGGGTCAGCCGCCGCCGACGAGGTAGTGGTCCGGGCCCGATTCACCCCGCCGTTTCCTAGCCGAGGATTCGGCGGCCAAAGGCGGCATCGGCCGCAAGACGCCGGGACATCTCAGGACAGCGGCCCACCGGTCTGGTCGCCGGAGGATCCAGCAGCCACTCCCTGCGGCCGTGGGCCTTGGGCGTAGCGTGGAGCGGGTGAGCGACGAGCCCATGGACCCGTTCGCGGGCGATCCGGAGGACCCGGCGTCCGAGCTCGCCCAGCTCGACTCGGGCGAGGACCATCTCCCGCCGCTGTCGCTGCACGAGCGCGAGGAGGTCCTCACCGAGCTCGGTGACCTGGACGTCTTCCGGACCCTGTTGGAACCCCGCGGCTTCCGCGGTCTGGTGGTCGACTGCGACGGCTGCCGCGAGCCGCACTACTTCGACTGGGACCTGCTCACCGGAAACCTGCGCCACCTGCTCGACGAGGGCCGCACCCGCGTGCACGAGCCGGCCTTCGCGCCGGACCCCAGCTGCTACGTCTCCTGGGACTACGCGCGTGGCTACGCCGACGGCGTCTGCGAGGCGTCCGAGGCTTCCGAGGCCTGAACGGGGTTCACGGCCTGACCGCGGTTCGCGCCCTGATCTGGCCGCACGGTCTGATTGGATTCCCGGCCGCGCCGCGGCGGCCCGGCTCGACCGGGCGAACACCGCCGCGGCGGGCTTCGACAAATCCGTAAATATGCCCTGAACTGTCCGCCCGCGGCGTGAGCCCGCGAATCCGTGACCGCTCCCACATCGCCGCCTGGTCGGCCATTAGGGCTGGCATTCTCGCCGACAGGCCCTTGTTTCCAGCAGATGTCGGAGCCCGGTGCGCCCCGCGGGGCGCGGCCGGGCCGCCGGTCAGGGTGTGGGCTTGCCTGCTCGGCCGGCGTGGACAGGCCCGTCAGGGGTCATGATGTCCAGGTGGGGTTTTCCGCGGCCCCGCCGCCGGTCGGCGTAACCCGAACGGAAGGTGAAATGGACGCTCCCGTCGCCACTCCGATCCCGACCGCGGCCGCACCGTCGCCCGTGGCCCCGACACCGCCCATCGGGAAGGACCCGATGTTCGCCGCGCCACTGGACGCCACGGTCTCCCAGCTCGCGGATCCGGCCGTGGCGACGCCGAAGCTCGCGATGCTCGGCCTGACCTACGACGACGTGCTGCTGCTGCCGGCGGCCTCGGACGTCGTGCCCGCCGAGGTCGACACCTCCACCCGGCTCTCGCGCAACATCCGGCTGGCCATTCCGCTGGTCTCCTCGGCGATGGACACGGTCACCGAGCACCGGATGGCGATCGCGATGGCCCGCCAGGGCGGCGTGGGCGTGCTGCACCGCAACTTGTCCATCGAGGACCAGGCGCAGCAGGTCGACATGGTGAAGCGCTCCGAGTCGGGCATGATCACGGCGCCGATCACCTGCGGGCCGGAAGCCTCCATCGAGGAGGCGAACGCGATGATGGCCCGCTATCGGATCTCTGGCGTGCCCGTCACCGCTGAAGACGGCACCCTGCTGGGCATCGTCACCAACCGCGACATCCGGTTCGAGCGCGACCACGCCCGCCCGGTCCGCGAAGTGATGACGCCGATGCCGCTGATCACCGCGCGGGTCGGCGTCAGCAGCGACGAGGCGCTGCGGCTGCTGGGGCAGCACAAGATCGAGAAGCTGCCGATCGTCGACGACCGGGACCGGCTGCGTGGCCTGATCACTGTGAAGGACTTCACCAAGCGGGAGCGCTACCCACTGGCCACGAAGGACGCGGACGGTCGCCTGATGGTCGGAGCCGCGATCGGCGTCGGCGAGGACGCGTTCAAGCGCGCCCAGGCGCTCGTCGCGGCCGGCGTCGACTTCCTCGTCGTCGACACCGCCCACGGCCACCAGCGGGCGGTGCCCGAGATGGTCCGGCGGATCAAGTCCGAGTGGCCGAACGGCGTCGATGGCCGGCCGCTGGACGTCATCGGCGGGAACGTGGCCACCGCGGCCGGCGCGGCCGCGCTGATCGCCGCAGGGGTGGACGCCGTCAAGGTCGGGGTCGGGCCCGGCTCGATCTGCACCACCAGGGTCGTCGCCGGGGTCGGCGTTCCCCAGGTCACCGCCATCCACGAGGCGGCCCGTGCGGCCCGCCCGCACGGTGTCCCGGTGATCGGCGACGGGGGCCTGCAGCACTCCGGCGACATCGCCAAGGCGCTCACCGTCGGCGCGGACAGCGTCATGCTCGGCAGCCTGCTCGCCGGGGTCGACGAGAGCCCGGGCGAGCTGATCTTCATCAACGGCAAGCAGTACAAGGCCTACCGCGGCATGGGCTCGCTCGGCGCCATGCGCAGCCGGGGCGGCGCCCGCTCTTTCTCGAAGGACCGGTACTTC
>Ga0207641_10003874_pt1 | contig 13099 bp, 8 predicted proteins | sample KBSSwiS62_FD_184306 | JGI IMG/M metagenome (GOLD analysis project Ga0207641, IMG submission 184306) | Switchgrass rhizosphere microbial communities from Kellogg Biological Station, Michigan, USA - KBS Switchgrass S6-2 (SPAdes) (version 2) | ecosystem: Host-associated > Plants > Roots >... | reverse complement strand
GGCGGGCGGGTTTGCGCCGACCGGGCGCCGCGTGTTGACCTCGTCCGGGTAAATCAGGCGTAGTGCGGTTTGCGGCTTGAACAGCACGGCATCCTGCTTGGCGATCGTGGCGTCGATCTGGCGCAGCGGCGTGACGTCGTCGAGGATCCAGAACGAACGGCCGTGCGTAGCGACGACGAGATCATCGCCTTTGATGAGCAGGTCGTGGATCGGGCTCGGCGGCAGGTTGAGCTGCAGGCTCTGCCAGTGCGCGCCATCGTCGAACGAAACGAACACACCACGCTCGGTGCCGGCATACAGCAGCCCGGAACGCGCCGGGTCTTCGCGCACCGCGTGCACGACGGCGCCGTTCGGCAGCCCCGCCGTGATCGATGTCCAGGTCTTGCCGCGGTCGGCCGTCTTCCACGCGTAAGGCTTGATGTCGTCGAGCTTGTGCCGATCGATCGCCAGATATGCCACGTCGGTGTTGTGTGGCGACGGCTCGATCATGCTCACGGTGCTCCACGCCGGCAGATCCTTCGGCGTGACGTTGTTCCAGTGCGTGCCGCCGTCGTTCGAAACATGCACGAGACCGTCGTCGCTGCCGGCCCACAGCAGACCCTTCGTTTTCGGCGATTCGGCCAGTGCGAAAATCGTGTCGTAGTACTCGACGCTCGTGATGTCCTTGGTCAGCGGCCCGCCCGAGGCAGTCTGCTTGCTCTTGTCGTTGCGCGTGAGGTCCGGCGAGATGATCTGCCAGCTGTTGCCATGGTCGGTCGTTTTCCAGACGACTTCGGACGCGGTATACAGCGTGTCCGGATCGTGTGGCGAGAGCGCCAGCGGCGCGGTCCAGTTGAAACGGTGCGCGAGCTCGCTGGCGGGATGCCCGGAGTTGTCGACCGGCCAGGCGCTGATGTCCTGAATCTGCTCGCGGCCCTTGTCGTAGCGACCAATCGCGTTTTCCGAGTTGCTGTAGATGATCAGCGCATCGCGCGGATCGGGCAACACGAAGCCGCATTCGCCACCACCGGCTGCATACCAGCTGCGCGGGCCGATCACGCCTTCGTCGTCGGCGCTGGCCACCGCGAGGTTCGTATTGTCCTGTTGCGCGCCGTACACCCAGTATGGAAAGCGGTTGTCGACGGCGACGTGGTAGAACTGCGCCGTCGGCTGGTTGTCCTGCGTCGACCAGGTCTCGCCGCCGTCGAGCGACACACTTGCGCCGCCGTCGTTGGCATTGATCAGGCGCTTCGGATCGGCCGGGTCGATCCATAGTGCGTGATGATCGCCGTGTGTCGCCGGCACGAGTGCCCAGGTCTTGCCGCCATCGTTGGAGTGCAGCATGCCGGTGTTGAGCACGTACACGGAGTCGAGGTTTTTCGGGTCCGCATAGACTTTCGAGAAATACCAGGCGCGTTGACGGATGCGTCCATCGTCGCTGATGCGTGACCAGTGCGCGCCGGCGTCATCGGAGCGGTACAAGCCGCCCTGTTCCGCTTCGATCATCGCGTACAGGCGTTTCGGATCGGCGCCGGAAACCGAGACATCGATGCGGCCGAGGATGCCTTCAGGCAAACCATTGCCTTTGAGCTGCGTCCACGTGAGGCCGCCATCGCTCGATCGATACAGTCCGCTGCCTGGTCCGCCGCTGGAGAAATTCCACGGCTGGCGCCGCACCTGCCACAGCGCGGCGTAGACGATCCTGGAATCGCGCGGATCGAACGTGACATCGATCGCGCCGGTGTTCTCGTCCTTGTACAGGACTTTCTTCCAGCTCTTGCCGCCGTCGCTGCTGCGGAACACGCCGCGTTCCTCGCTGGCTCCGAAGGCATGACCGAGTGCGGCCACGAGCACGATGTCCGGATCCTTCGGATCGACGATCAGCGCACCGATCTGGCGCGTATCGCGTAAGCCGATATTTGCCCAGTTCTTGCCGCCATCGGTGGACTTGTAGATGCCATCGCCGTACGTAATGTTGCCGCGCAGCGCGCCTTCGCCGCTGCCTACATAGATCACGTCATGATTCGATGGCGCCACCGCGATCGCGCCGATCGAGGCGATCGGCTGCTCATCGAACAACGGCTTCCAGGTCGCACCGCTGTCGATCGTCTTCCACACGCCGCCGGCCGCGGCGCCGAAATAGAAAACGCCGGGTTCGCCGCTGATGCCGGCCACCGCGAGTGCGCGGCCGCCGCGATACGGGCCGATGCCGCGCCAGCGCATGGCTTTGAACAGTGCCGGGTCGACGGCCGTTGCACTGGGCGTATCCGCCAGTACCCGCGGCGAACTCAACGCAGCGCCTGCTGCAGCGAGTGCAAGACACAGCGATACACCAACAGCACGGATGCCGATCATCTGCGAATCTCCAAGGGCTGTACGGAAGTGCCGGCACATAGTAGCGCGTCCGAAGCCGGCGTACGCATGTGCCGGGAGTCTAGATTGGCGGCATAAACAAGGGCGGATCGAGCAGCCATTCGCGCAGCGCGGCCTTCTCGAGCGGCGGGCTGATGAAATAGCCCTGCGCGAAATCGCAACCGAACTTGCGCAGCCGTTCGAGCACTTCGCGCGTTTCCACGCCTTCGGCGACGATGCGACGCCCAAGCTCGTGGCCCAGGTCGATCGTCGAACGCACGATCGCCGCATCGTGTTGATTGACGAGCATTTCGCTCGTGAACGAGCGGTCGACTTTGAGCTCGGTGAATGGCAGGTGCTTCAAGTGCATCAGCGACGAGTAGCCCGTGCCGAAATCGTCGATCGACAAGCCGATGCCAATCGCGCGCAGTCGTTGGAACGTGCCAGTCGCGAGCGTTGCCTGCTCGAGGATACCGCTCTCGGTGATCTCGATCGTGAGCCGCGTCGGCGCGAGCCCGGCTTGTGCGAGCGTCTGTGCGATGAAGTCGGGCAGCTGGTTGTCGCGCAGATTGTGCGGTGACAGGTTCACCGAAACGCCGATATCGAGTCCGGAATCCTCCCATTCGCGGCAATCGCGGATCGCTGTCTGCAGCACCCAGCGCGCGATGCGGTCGATGATGTCGCTCGAAGCAACCAGCGGCAGGAATTCGTCCGGCAACAGGCGGCCGCGCTCCGGATGATTCCAGCGCAGCAGCGCTTCGACGCGTTCGACCCTGCCGCTGTCCATGTCGATCTCGGGCTGGTAATGCAGCGCGAGGTGGGCATCGTCGATACTGTTGCGCAGCTCGCCGATCAGCTTGATGCGCGCCGGCGAATGCGCGTCCTGCTGCGAGTCATATACCATCGTGCCGGCGCGGGCAGTCTTCGCCGCGTACATCGCGATATCCGCGCGGCGCATCAGCGTGGTCGCATCGCTGCCGTGTGCCGGGCAGTGCACGATACCGATGCTCGCGCCGACGACGAGCTTGTGCTCCTCGATCTCGAAGGCTTGCTCCAGCGCCACCAGCAATTTTTCGCCGATCTGCCTGGCGGCGCGCGCTTCGGGCAATCCGTCGAGCACGATCGCGAACTCGTCGCCGCCGAGGCGCGCGATCGTGTCGGTCGCGTGCAATTGTGCGCGCAGGCGCGCACCGACTTTCGACAGCAACAGATCCCCCGTGTGATGCCCGAACGTGTCGTTGATCTCCTTGAAGCCGTCCAGGTCCAGGAACAGCAACGCGAACGGCGTGCCGTAGCGGCGCATGTTGAGGATGCTTTGTTCGATGCGGTCGTGCAGCAGCAGGCGGTTGGGCAAGCCGGTCAGCGCATCGTGCAAGGCCTGATGCTTGAGCGCATCCAGATGCGCCCGGCGGTCGCTGACATCGCGCAGTATTGCGATCCAGTGGTCCGGCCCGCCGTCGCTCGCGACCGGCATCGCGTGGATTTCCAGCGCATATGGCGACGCATCCGCGCGCAATGCCGTCACTTCGGCCTGGAACGGCTGGTTGCGTCGCACGCTTTCGGCGAGCGTATCGAACGCATGTTCCTCGCCGCCGGCCAGGCGCAGATGGCGCAGCGAGCGTCCGCGCAGGTCATCGGCGGTATGGCCGGTGATGCGCGAAAAGCCGTGGTTGACGAATGTGATCGCAAGCGGATCGACGCCATCGACGCGACGCATGATCACGAATCCCTCGGCCGCGTTTTCCACGGCCGAGCCGAGCAGCCGCAGCTGTTCGTTGGCGTGCTCGAGTTCGCGCGTGCGTTCCTGCACGCGCTGCTCGAGATTTTCGTTGGCCTCGCGCAGCTCTTCTTCGAGGCGCTTGCGCTGGAAGAATTCCGGCACCGCGCTTGCATGTCCACCCACGGCAGAGCCCGCGCGCAGGCCATGCGCATGCGCGTAAGCGGCCAGATGTTCCTCGATACGCGCCGGTGGCGCCATGATGAAACGGCAATGCTCGCCGCCCGCGGCAAGACATTCCACTTCCGCAGCAACCAGTGGCAATCCGAAACTTTCCTCGCACCAGCCCGAAGAGTAGCCGGCGTTCATCACGCACACGGGCGTGTCGCTGCGTTTGTGTTTGGCCAGCCACGAGTGTGATTCGAACGAAAACGGGTGGTCGTACAGCAGCAAATAGTTTTCGTCCGGCGACGGCCGCGATTCCGGGGAAATATCGACGAATGCCCAACCCGAAAAGGCAAAATGGATCGGTCCGGCGGACAGGTTGTCGATCGGATCGCTGACCGCCATTTTCTGCTGGAAACTGCGCGCATCGGCCTTGCCAATCGCGTGCGCGAGGTCGAACAGCAGATTGTTGGCGACACTGCGCGCTTCGTGCGCGCCCTTGTCCTGATACAGCTTCATCACGAGCTCGACGAATTCCACCGACAGCGATGCCGCACGCAGCAGCACGTAGCGTTCGCCGGCGATCGAGATCGTCGCGGTGTCCGGATGTTCGACGCGGTTCGCAAAGTAGCGCGCCACGTATTCCTGCGCGCGCAGGAACGGCACTTCGAACTGCGCCGGGACTTTCACCGTGGTGAGCCGATCCTTGTCGATCGGCATGCCCGCCTTGCTGATCGCGCCGAGCCGCGCGAGGTCCGCTTCCAAAGAAGCGATGCGCGCCAGCAATTCCTCGCGCGTGGGCTGCGCAGGATCAGCGGCCTTGCCGCGGCCAGCGGATCGCGGTTGCGGTGCCTTCGTGCCCATGCCCAGCTCGCGGAACAGAGGATCCGAGTCTAGTCCAAGCCCCGCATCCTTGCTATGTCAGACATCCCTGCCGACCCGTGCTCGAGCAGATCCACGTACTGGAATCGGCCTTCGCGCAACACGCGCTCGCGGCGCATCAGCGCAATCGGTGTCGCGAATAGCGGACCCGCATGTACGCAGGTATGAAATTCGCCATTTTCGCCGCACGGATCACAGGACGCCGGCAACTCGTCGAGCAGGGTGGCATCGTAGTCGCGCCCGCAGAATTCCGGCGCCAGTTGCTGCGTATCGACGCAGCTCAGGATGGCGCGATGGCCGCGCTCGACGAAATAGCGGGCGAGCCACCTGGTGTTTTCGCCCCAGAGCGGATAGACGCCGCGCCAGCCGAGGCGGTGCAACAGGTTTTCGCGGTAAGCCCGCACATCGGCAAGAAACAGATCGCCAAATGCGATGTCATGGAGTTCGGATTCGGCGCTGCGCGCCCGTGCGAGCGCAGCGGCGAATGCAGTCTCGTAGACTTCGTTCGTGGCGCTCGCCGGAATCGACGCTTCGAACAGCGGCAGCCCGAGGCTGTCTGCCTGCCGGTGCAGGATCGAGCGGCGCACGCCATGGATCGCGATGCGTTCGTAGTCCGTCGTGACGGTCGTGAGCAGACCGGCAACGCGCCAGCGCGGATCATTACGCAAACGCTCCAGTGCCAGCGTCGAATCCTTGCCACCGCTCCAGGCCAGCAAGATCGGCGCGCTCATGCACGGCGCTGCCAAACGAGGGTGCGGTTGTTCGCCGGCATCGCGACATCGTCAATCAGCGCGAACCCGGCGACCCGGGCCAGCGCATCGACTGCGGCGAAATCGCGAATGCCCATGTGCGGTGCGCGCATTTTCAAATCCTGGTCGAACGCCGCGTTGCTCGCACTGGTGTACTGTCCGGCGTAATTGAAGGGTCCGTAGATGACGAGCTTCGCCGCGTCGGTCGTGATAGTCGGCAACGTCGCAAATAGCAATTCGACTTCACGCCAGCTCATGATGTGCAGCGTGTTCGCGCTGAAGATCGCGTCAAATCTTGTCGTCTGCTGCCACGGTCCGCGCGCAACGTCGAATTCCAATGGCGCTGGCGTATTCGGCAAAGCGGCTTCGGCCAGCCATTGCCGTATCCCGGGCAGATTTTCTGCACGATCCGACGCCTGCCAGGTCAGATTTGGCATCGCCACGGCGAAATGCACGGCATGCTGCCCGGTACCGCTACCGATCTCGAGCACGTGACTGCTGTCGGCAAAATGTTTGCGCAATACCGCGAGGATCGGGTCGCGATTACGTTCGCAGGCGGCGGAGAAAGGTTTGTCGGGCATGAGCCAAGTTTAATGCGTAGCGCGTTCCTGCGATGAAATTCTCGCGCATGTTAGGCTTGCCGACACATGCTCAACTGGCTCTGGCTCGGCTTTTTTTTCGTCGCGACAATCGCCGCGCTTGCGCAATGGCTGCTCGGCGGCCACGCCGATGTGTTCGCAGGCATGGTCGCCAGTCTGTTCGACATGGCCAAGCTGTCGGTCGAAGTGATGATCCTATTATTCGGCACGCTCACGCTATGGCTGGGTCTGTTGCGCATCGCCGAACAGGCTGGGCTGATCGCGCTGCTCGCGCGCATGCTCGGGCCGTTGTTCGCACGCCTGATGCCGGAAGTGCCGCGGGGTCATCCGGCGTTGGGGTTGATCACGCTGAATTTCGCCGCCAATGTGCTGGGCCTGGACAACGCGGCAACGCCGATCGGCCTGCGCGCGATGCGCGAACTGCAGACGCTCAACGGCAGCCAAGACACGGCGAGCAATGCGCAGATCCTGTTTCTGGTATTGAATGCCTCGTCGCTGACGCTGTTGCCGGTATCGATCTTCATGTATCGCGCGCAACAGGGTGCGCACGATCCGACGCTGGTGTTCGTGCCGATCCTGCTCGCAACGAGCGCGTCGACCCTGACCGGGCTATTCAGTGTCGCGATCGCACAAAAGCTGAAACTGTGGAATCCGGTCGTAATAGCCTGGCTTGGCGGCTTTGCCATCCTGCTTGCCGGGTTCATCGCGCTGTTGACGACATTACCGAAGGAGCAGCTTGCCGGGCTTTCTTCGCTGCTCGGCAATCTGACGTTGTTCGCCATCGTGATCGGCTTTCTGCTCGCGGGTGCTTGGAAGAAAGTGCCGGTCTACGAAAGCTTCGTCGATGGCGCAAAACAAGGCTTCGATGTCGCCAGGAATCTGCTGCCCTACTTGGTTGCGATGCTGTGCGCCGTGGGTGTATTGCGCGCCTCGGGCGCGCTGGATTTGGCGCTCGACGGCATCCGCTGGATGATGAACGCGGCGGGCTGGGACGCGCGCTTCGTCGATGCGCTGCCAACGGCGCTGACCAAGCCGTTTTCCGGCAGCGCCGCGCGGGCGATGCTGATCGAGACGATGAAGAGCCACGGTGTCGACAGCTTCCCTGCGCTGGTGGCGGCGACGGTACAGGGCAGCACCGAGACGACGTTCTATGTGCTTGCGGTGTACTTCGGAGCAGTTGGCGTCCGCCGCGCGCGACACGCAGTGACGTGCGCGTTGCTGGCCGACCTGGCCGGCGTGGTCGCTTCGATCGGGATTTGCTACTGGTTCTTCGGCTAGTGCGCCTGCGCGCGCGCCGCGGCGCCCAGCAGGCGGCCGGGCAACGAACGGATGCGGTTGAGGATCGCCGCCGGAAGGCGCAGCGGTGAATTCTGGCTTTCCACAGACGGTGGCGCCGCCATGAAACGGCGCGCGGCGGTCGGATTCTGCTTGAGCTGCCAGTAGCGGCCGATGGCCGAATCCACGCTCAAGCGGCAAGTCCCCATGCGCACCGGCTTGATCAGCATGCGGTAGACCTGGCCTTCGTTGATCAGCTCGATCGCGGTCGCAGCATTTGCGCGTTCGGTGATGACCACCGTCGCGATGTGCGGATGATGGATCTTCAGCGCCTTGAGCAATGCGGTCAGGTCGCTGCGCCCGGCTTCGGTTTCCGAGATCACGACACCGGTTTCGTGCTGCTCCATCAATTGCAGTGCACGTTCGGCGGTGTTGGCGAAATTGACCTTGTAGTACGGCTGCAGAATCTCGCGCAGACGCTGCTGCACGGTCACGTCGTCCTCGATCACGAGCACGCCGACCTGACTGCGCGCGCGATCGTGTTCAACGGCTGGCAGGGCGTCTTTCTCGATCACCGGCGCGTCGCGCGAAATTTGCCCGGCTTCTTCGATCAGATTCTTCAGCTCGGTGTTGTTCCAGGGCTTGCTCAGGAAGCGATAGACCTCCGAATCGTTGACCGAACCGAGCACGGCTTTGAGGTCGGAGTAGCCGGTCAGCAGCACGCGCATCGCGCGCGGATGCGCGTCCTTGATGTCGCGTAACACGTCGATGCCGGCCTTTTCAGGCATGCGCTGATCGCATATCACGACGTCGACATCGTGCTGTTTGGCCAGTGTCACAGCTTCGAGCGGGTTGGTGGTCTGGAACGTGGTGTAGTCGCGCAACAACGCCTTGAGCGCACGCAGGATGCGGCTCTCGTCGTCGATCATCAGTATGCGCAGAGGTTGGCTCACAATGTTCTCGTTCAGGCAGCCACGGCCGCCGGCAAGGCGGCAGACGCAGTATGCCCATCTACCGGCAAACTAACAGTAAATGTAGTGCCTTTCTTTGGTGTCGTTCTCACTTTGATCGAGCCGCCGTGGCTTTTCACGATCTTGTGCACGATCGACAGGCCCAGTCCGGTGCCCTCGCCAACCGGCTTGGTCGTGAAGAACGGGTCGAAAATCTTCGGCAGCACGTCGTCCGGGATGCCGCAACCGGTGTCGCTGAAGCTCAGTTCGACGTTCTGTCCATCCGACTTGCTGTCAATCGTCAGCGTACCGTCGCCATCGATCGCCTGGGCGGCGTTCGTAATCAGGTTCAGGAACACCTGATTCATCTGTGAGGCCATGCACTTCACTTTCGGCAGCGGCTGCAGGTGCTTGACGACTTTGACGCGATCGCGCAGCTGATGTTGCGCGATCATCAATGCGCTTTCCACGCCTTCGTTCAGGTCCATCATGTCCATGCCGTCGCGGTCGACGCGTGAAAATCCTTTGAGATTCAGCACCAGCGTGGACAATTGCGCCAGGCCTTCGCTGGCATCGCCGAGCAGTTCCTTGGCGTCCTTGAGCAACGGGCTCTTCTCGACTGCATCACGGGCCTCGAACAGCTTGCGCCGCGCTTCCTCGACGTGTTTGACGAGCTTTTCCAGACTGGCCTTGTCGGCGCCGAAAATCAGGTCCACCGGCTGCAGGCAATATTGCACCGCGGCGTCGTATTGCTTGACCAGGGTGCGGTAGTCGTCGAGCAGATCGCCGACCACCTCGACGTTGCTCTTCACGAACCCCAGCGGCGTGTTGATCTCGTGCGCCACGCCCGCGACCATCTGGCCGAGTGAGGCGAGCTTGGTCGTATGGATGACTTGCGACTGCGACGCCTGCATTTTCTTCAGCTCATCCGACGACTCGGACGACCCGGCGCGCAGCAGCAGATTTTCGCTCTGCAGGCGGCGCACCTCGTATAGAAGCCAGATGCAGCCGCCGAGCAGCAGAAACAGGATCACGCTTAGCATGGACGAAACCTCTACCGAAGCGCCGAGTATAAACGTGCAAATGTTAGCCCGGCACCTGGCCGCGCCGCCATTTTCCACGCCCACCTATCCTACTGAACCCACGCCCCGGTTTGCGCGGATGCGGTCACAAAGCCCAAACGGCGCTCGCAGCCGGTTGAAACGGCGGTTTTAGCCGGTTCGACGACGCGGCGCGACGACTTCGGATTATCATTGCCCTCCCGTCGTCGTTCGGCGGACCAGTAACGGACGCGGCAGCCATGGTGGCGCCGCCAGCGGAGGATCAATGGCCGACGTCAAAGAAGCCAAGGTGCCGGACATCGGCAATTACACGAACGTGCCGGTGATCGAGGTCTTGGTCAAGGCCGGTGATACGGTGGGCAAGGACCAGGGCCTGGTCACGCTGGAATCCGACAAGGCGACGATGGAGGTGCCGGCCCCGTTTGCCGGCATCGTCAAGCAGGTCAAGGTCAAGGTCGGCGACGAGGTATCCGAAGGGAGCGTCGTTGCGCTGATCGAGGCTGGTGAGGCCGCCGCTCCGGCAAAACCGGCGGCTCCAGCCAAGACTGAATCGCCGCCCGCCGCCGCCCCGGCATCGCCGAAGGCGGCGAGTACGCCGCTACCGGCGCCAGCACCGGCTGCGCAGAGCGAACAACGCACGCCGCCGGTATCCTTCGGTGCCGGCACGGTCATGCCCGACAAGGTGCCGTACGCGAGTCCGGCGATCCGCCTGTTTGCACGTGAACTCGGCGTCGATCTTTCCCAAGTGTCCGGCAGCGGCCGCAACGGACGCATCACCAAGGAAGATGTGCAAGCCTTCGTCAAGCGTGCGCTCTCTGCGCCGCGCGGCACGTCTGCCGGTGGCGCCGGCACGGGCTTGAACCTGCTGCCGTGGCCGCAGGTGGATTTCGCCAAATTCGGCGAAGTGGAAACGCGGCCGCTGTCGAAGATCAAGAAGATCTCCGGCGCGAACCTAGCGCGCAACTGGGTGATGATCCCGCACGTCACTCAACACGACGACGCCGACGTGACCGAACTGGAAGCGCTGCGCGTCGAACTGAACAAGGAACAAGAGAAAGCCGGCATCAAGTTGACGATGCTCGGATTCTTGATCCGCGCTGTCGTCGCCGCGCTGAAGAAGTACCCGGACTTCAACGCCTCGCTCGACGCCAGCGGCGAAAACCTGGTGCTGAAGAAATATTTCCATGTCGGATTTGCCGCCGACACGCCGAACGGCCTGGTCGTGCCGGTGCTCAGGGATGCCGACAAGAAAGGCGTGATCGACATTGCCAGGGAAACGAGCGCGCTCGCGGCCAAGGCGCGCGAAGGCAAGCTTTCGCCCGCCGAGATGTCCGGCGGCTGCTTCTCGATTTCCTCGCTCGGTGGCATCGGCGGCACAGGGTTCACGCCGATCGTGAACGCACCGGAAGTGGCGATCCTCGGCGTGTCCAAGTCGTCGATCAAACCGGTGTGGGACGGCAAGACCTTCCAGCCGCGCCTGATCCTGCCGCTGTCGCTGTCCTACGATCACCGCGTCATCGACGGCGCTTCCGCCGCGCGCTTCACGGCGTACTTGGCGCAGTTGCTCGCGGATATGCGCCGTAGTCTGTTATGACGGCGCGGCCAGGAGACAGTCGCATGGCGCAGTTCGAGGACATCGTCATCGTCGACTTGGACGTGCAGAAGACGACGTGGTCGCGCGTGCACTCGGCGATGCGCACGCTATACCTCAAGCTGAATCGCGATCCGGACATCGCGTGGAACAAGTTTTTTTTCGAAGAGCGTAATTCACGCGTCGAGGTCAAGCGTCACGGCTTGTGGATCGAGGACGGCTACATCGTGTTCGACTGCCTGCTGATCGATGTCGACAGCCATCATCTGCCCGACATCCGTCAATCGATCGAGTACGCGAATGCACGTTCGCACGAATTGATCGAAACCCAGCGCGAAGAGCGCGAGCGCAACAAGGCCAAGGCGCGCGACGAAGCCGAGGTGCTCAAAGCTTTGCGCGCCAACATCCGCGAGGAGCGCACGCCTGATGCGATGGCCGAACCGGTTGCGGAGTTCGAAACCCTAGAAACGCCGGAGCCGGATACGGCCGTCTCGCTGGAGGAAGCGGCGCAAGCGCAATGGCCGACAGCACCGGAGCCTGCGCCGGTCTCCGCATCCGAAGCTTCGCCGTGGCCGGAAGCGGAAGTTGCGCAGCCGATAGCGCCAACCGAGCCAGCGCCAGCGGTGCCGGAACCGCCCGACGTGGAAGCTTTGGAGCTGGATCTGCAGCTGAAACGCAACGACTGGCGCGCGCGCTTTCGCGCCGCGTTCGAGCGCAACAAGAACTAGGAGTTCATCGTGACGACGACGGAAGTCAAGGTTCCGGATATCGGAAACTATACGAATATACCGGTCATCGAAGTGCTCGTGAAACCGGGCGATACGGTCGTCAAGGATCAGGGGCTCGTCACGCTCGAATCCGACAAGGCGACGATGGAAGTGCCATCCACGGTCGCGGGCACGGTCAAGGAAGTGAAAGTCAAAGTCGGGGATGAAGTTTCGGAAGGTTCGATTGTTGCGCTGATTGAAGCGGCCGGAGCAGCGGCTGCGCCGACGCCAAAGGCCGAGCCAGCCAAGGCGACTGCTACACCAGCACCACCTGCGCCTGCAGCGCCTGCGGCAGTGGCGCCGAAAGCCACGGCGGCGTCTGGCCGCAAGGCCGATTTCGAATGCCAGGTCTGCGTGCTCGGCTCCGGCCCCGGCGGCTACACCGCGGCGTTTCGCGCCGCCGATCTGGGCCAGAACACGGTGCTGATCGAGCGCTACGCCACGCTCGGCGGCGTGTGTCTCAATGTCGGCTGCATTCCGTCCAAAGCGCTGCTGCACGCAGCGAAAGTGATCGACGAGGCCGCGCATGCGGGCGATATCGGAATTGCGTTTGGTGAGCCGAAAATCGATATCGCCAAGCTTGCCGCTTTCAAGGACAAGGTCGTCGCGCAATTGACCGGCGGCCTGGCCGGGATGAGCAAGCAGCGCAAGGTCACCATCGTGCAGGGCGTGGGCAAGTTCGTTTCGGCCAATGAGATCGAAGTCGACGGCAAGGACGGATCGAGGCTAGTGCGTTTCGAGAAATGCATCATTGCGGTCGGTTCGCAGGCGGTGAAGCTGCCCGGCTTTCCGTGGGACGATCCGCGCATGATGGATTCGACCGACGCACTGCTGCTCCAGGAAGTTCCGAAGAAACTGCTCGTCGTCGGCGGTGGCATCATCGGCTTGGAGATGGCTTGTGTTTACGATGCGCTCGGCAGCCAAGTCACGGTGGTCGAGCTGCTGGATCAGTTGATGCCCGGTGCAGACCCGGATCTCGTCCGCCCGCTCGCGCAGCGCCTCGGCAAACGCT
>Ga0207641_10003868_pt1 | contig 13107 bp, 10 predicted proteins | sample KBSSwiS62_FD_184306 | JGI IMG/M metagenome (GOLD analysis project Ga0207641, IMG submission 184306) | Switchgrass rhizosphere microbial communities from Kellogg Biological Station, Michigan, USA - KBS Switchgrass S6-2 (SPAdes) (version 2) | ecosystem: Host-associated > Plants > Roots >... | reverse complement strand
AAAGTTTCGAGCGGCTCAGTATCGGCTCCGTACGGCAGGCGCGCAAGAAATCGTGGAATAGTCATCCCGAGGTATTCCGATTCGGGCATGCTGCGGAGAGTTGACCAGAGCTTTCCGGCTTCAGAATCGGCTGACAATTTCCAGGTCCGCGGATCGGCGTTTCCATTAAGCGAATGGACTCCGAGAACGTCCGGCCGCATGTGCGACACAAAAGGCGCATCGGCGCCGGCCGCGAGCTTCGATACACGAACGAGAGTTGCAGCGTCATCTACATTTGGCGAGAAATCGTAGGCGCCGATGATCAACGACCAGGGCTCGCCGCCAGGAGTCTCCAAAGCGTCTTCGATCAACGTCTTATATAACGCAGTTTCCGAAAGGTTGCTCGCAGATCTCAAATCTTCCGCCAATTCATCCTTACCGAGATCAAGAAGATGAATTGAAAGATCGGTATCCGTCTCCGTTTTTCTCACGAGCAGGAAGAGTCCGCGCCAAGCGGCCTCAAGTGCCTGAAATTCATGGTTGTGCAAGATCTTTCGCATCAACTCGCTTGTGGCTCCGTCGACGGCAGCGATCAAAGGCGCGCGCTCGTTTTCATCCACGCGAACAAGATACGGGCGAACAAGTTCACTGAGAAGCGAATTCAACTCCTGAGCTTCACGGGATCTTGATGGCTTCGGCACCGCACCTCCGCCGGGTTGAGAGAGGATCTGGCCCAACAGGTCCTGCGGCGCTTCCTCGCCCGCATCGCCAGCAGGGGCCGCAGGCTCTTCTTTTTCACCGGCGGGCGTCGGGAACCATGATCGGACTTCCCGCGCCGCCTCATAGAACGTGTCTTCGTTCTTCAACCGCCGACGAACGTCCTTCAGGTCAGTGAACAAAGGAACCTGAGCAAAAATACGATCCGGATGAAAATCGTCAAGCTCGGTAAACCGCAGCGTGATGGTTTGGTCCTGCAGGTCCACGTCCAGCGAGGTTCCAAGCCTATTAATCACTTCATCGAAATTATCGCGATCGATCTCAATAGGATTGCGCGACGTGACCGCACGCTTTTCCGCATCGCCGCTATAATTGCCGACAACAAGAATTCGAAAAGGTGGTTCATCGACGACTCCACCGCGCTCGCTTTCCATCGTAAATTTAGCTTCAAAATCGCTATCCGAAGGTGCCATTTTCTTTTTCGTCCTGCTTTGAATTGTGTGTGGTAAATATTATCCTTTTGGCATTAAAAGTCAACGAATTAGATAGGGAGGCGCTTTTATGATCGAAGTCGGGGAAATGAGTGACAAGGGTATCGAGGAATTGCTTTCACGCGTGGGCTATGGCCACTTGGCGTGTTCTCTTAACGACCAACCATATTTAGTTCCAATTCATTACGCCTATGAATCCGGAACTGTTTTTCTGTATACGACCGAGGGCAAAAAATCTGACATCATCGAAACAAATCCAAAAGTGTGCCTCCAGATCGAAGAGGTTCAAGATAATAAACACTGGCAAAGTGTGGTCGTTACGGGCGAGGCGAAGCGCTTGACCGATGAAAAAAAGCGTGAGGCGGCTCTCAAGGCTATCGTCAAGGTCAACCCGACACTCACACCGGCGGTGAGTATTCACTGGATGGACGATTGGGTGCGCGAAAATATTGAGGTGATCTACTCGATCAGGCCAAGCTCAAAGACAGGCCGGGAAACGGTATCGAGAGGAGAAACTGAAAAGCCTTTTGCTCCCCGCGCGCCGAAAATCCAATAGAGAAAAAAGGAGAAGCAGGTGCTAACGGCCGGCTGCCTTCATTATCTGATCGATCGCAGCCTTATGTTCGTCAGTTAGATCAGTAAACTTGATGCCAAAGCCTAGATTAGGCAGGACATACGCAACCGTTCCCGTAAATTTTAGTCTTGAGCCAGTGGCGTTTTTGAACTGGAAAGAAATTGCCTCTCCCTCTATAGCCGGTGAAATGGTGTCAACGTAACAACCGCCCGGGCTTACATCGCTTATACGAGCGCCACGCATTCCAGCAGCGGATTCCATCATTATTTCGGTGTAGAAAGGAACGCGTTCTTCTTCTCTTGGCATCTGAACAAAACTATCCTTTTTTCAAAAAAACTTCCAATTGTGTTTGAGAAGATTTGGCTCTATGGCTCACCACGAGGGTCTTCGTCATCATCGTCCTCGTCCGAGACAGAATGATACTTGACCATGCGGCCGGTTAAAGTCAGATCGGGCAGGCCGTTAAGTTTGAACTGTCGCTTGATTGCCGGAACCTCGGTGTCCTCGATGCCTTTCCAGCGCTCGATGATCGACCGCGAGTCAGCCAAAACTTGTCCTGTCGCTGCCGCAACATTCGCGGTCGGACCGGCGTCAACTTCCTGCAACCGGTTAAAGAGACTTGTAACACGGTCCATGAGGCTAAGCGTCAACTGCGCCCCAGCCCGTCGATTCTCAACGCCGGCGAGGTCGCCGAGCTTTTTACTAAGTGCGTCGATTTGAGAATCGAGCGGAGCTTTGACTCCGCGTTTCTTTGCATCATCAAGCTGTGCGGCGAGCGAGCTTAGTTCTTCATTTATCTGTTCAAGTTTAAGGCGCGAATCGTACAACTCTTTGGAAAGCTCAAATTGTTTTTGCAACTCGTCGCCAGAGATCTTTACGCGGGGATCGAGCTTGACCGACAAGGGTTGTTTAAATGTCTTTCCATCGACCTTTAATGTTATGGAGTAGACTCCCGGCAATACCCATGGCGCGGTCGATACGGGCGCAGTATTGCGATAAACCGCGGCGATCGGATAGTCGGGCTCAACGTTCGGAACTTGAGGATAGTGAAGGTCCCAAAGAAATCTATGCAACCCTGCCTCACGCGAAAGCTGTTGGGGCGGCCTGATCCAGTATGCGGGAACGTTGTTAGTATCTTTGACGGGGGCCGCCTTGTCCTCACTCCTGTATCGTCGGACAAGCTCGCCCTTGTCATTTCTTATCTCCAACTCCACATCTCTAGCTGATTTTTCCAAATAGTAATCGATCATCGCGCCGTCGGGGGGATTCTCACCTGCCGGCTCGTCGGGCGGAAGCGGTGTATCGGTGTTCAGATTCCAACGCATGCGCATAGCCGTCTGCGGAGCAAGTAGTCTCGTCTGATCCTTGTCGTCGAATTGACGCAGCGGCGTAATATTATCGAGGATCCAAAAACCGCGGCCATGCGTTCCAACCGCAATGTCGTCATCTTTGACGATCAGATCCCTTACCGAAGTAGCTGGCATGTTTAGCCGAAGCGATTGCCAATTCTCGCCGTCATCGAAAGAAACATAAACCGCTCGCTCAGTTCCCGCGAAAAGCAGGCCCTTTCGCTTCGTGTCTTCGCGGACCACATTGACCGTCTGGCCATCCGGAATGCCACGGACTATTTCTGTCCAGGCCTTTCCTCCATCACGGGTGCGATAAATGTGGGGGCGATTGTCGTCCAGTCTAAGCGTGTTTACAGCGGCGTATGCGGTGTTTAAATCGAAATGGCTTGCCTCAATGATCGACACCTTTTGCCACGCCGTAACCGGTTTCGGCGTAATGTCGGTCCAGCTTTTTCCTCCGTCGGTCGTTAAATGGATCAAACCGTCGTCGGTTCCCAACCAGATCCGATTAATATCCTGAAAAGACGGCGCGATGGTGTAAATGACTCCGCGTTGTGTCGCCTTTGCTGCAGTCTTAAATGTTCCAACACTTGCCGGAATATCCCAGATTTTGCGTGTGAGATCGGGGCTGATCTGTTGCCAATTGTTTCCGCCGTCCATTGTTTTCCAAAGCGTGTTGCCAGAGAAGTAAAGGGTCTTATTGTCAATCGGCGAAAAAACGATCGGTTGTGTCCGTATCATGCGAAAATCCGGACCGCGCAGTGCTTTAGGCAATATGTTTTGCGCCTGACCCGTTCTCCGGTCAAACCGAGTTAGTTTGCCGCCATAAACAATATCCGGATCAAATGGGTCGGTGACAACATACCCGTATTCTTCTGCCGCTACAGGTGTCCATTCTCGAAAAGTCACTTCGCCATAGTCCCCGCGGCTGGATACGCACGCAGAGCCACTCTCCTGTTGGCCGCTGCACAACCGATATGGAAATGCACTATCAGCGCTGACGTGATAGAGCTGTGCTGTCGATTGGTTGTACCATGAGCTCCAGGATTTGCCGCCGTTCAATGTGATGATGGCTCCTTGGTCACTCGATATCCCCATGATGTCGTTATCATTGGGATTTATCCAGATATTTTGATAATCATCGCCACCGGGAGCTCCGCGAAAGGCTGTCCACGTCTTACCAAAATCGGTCGAGCGCCATGTGACAACGCTCGCAACATAAACTATGTCCGCGTTCTTTGGATCAAACTGAATATCACCAAGATCGCCCGACGCGATCCTGGTCGTTGGCCGGGTATCTGTTTCGACATAGACCCACGTTTCGCCTGCGTCCTCAGATCGATAGAATTTTGTCGATTCGGGAGTTCTGACCGCCGCAAAAAGCCGTTTAGTATTACTTGGAGCTATAGCGAGGCTTGCCTGAGTAATTCCCGCTGGCAATCCTTTGGTCAATTGATTCCACGTTTTGCCGCCATCGGTGGATTTATAAATACCGCCGTTCGTACCATCCCAATGGCCGTTTTCCCAGGGGCCTTCGCGCGATTCCCAAAGCGACGCATAGACGATGGACGAATTCGTCGGATCCATAACAATGTCCCACCCACCGACATTTTCATTTTTTCCGAGCACCTTATCGAAGGTCTTTCCCCCGTCGGTCGAACGATAAATACCACGTTCGGCATTTGGCCCATAGGGATGACCCGCAACCGCAATGAGCACCTTGTTTTCGTCTTTTGGATCAATGATTATCTCGGCTATCTGTTGTCCATCTCGCAAAGCGTCTAGATGTGTCCACGTTTTGCCGGCATCGGTCGATTTATAAATGCCGTCACCGATCGAGAGGTCTGGACGGTGCAGACCTTCGCCGCTGCCTACATAGATGATATTAGGATTCGACGCGGAAACCGCGAGCGCCCCGACGGAACCCGTCGGTTGGTCATCGAAGATCGGGAACCAAACCCGCCCAGCATCGGTCGTCTTCCAAACACCGCCATTGTTCTGTGCCATGTAGAAAACGCTCGGCTGTGACGGGACGCCGGTGATCGCTCTGGTCCGTCCGCCCCGAAACGGGCCAATGTTGCGCCAACGAAGAGCGGGACCAAATTGTGCCGGCGTTTGTGCCCGTGTCGTCGAGACATGGACCAAAGAAGAAAGAACAAAAGCAGCGACGAGAACGATCCTTAATTTTTTCATTGCTTTTACCGGGGTTGGTTTATGGCATTTTACCCCTTCTATTGTCCGGCGCGTCAACTATAACGGAATCGTCCAAGGAAAAAAGGGGACTCAGCGATTTCGACTTCTTTTTGACGGCACTATTTTCCGATGCAGAAAGTGGAAAAAATGCGTGTGAGCATGTCCTCGGTAGTAGTCTCACCAGTGATCTCGCCAAGGTAACGAAGAGCGTTGTGAAGACCTACCAAAACTATCTCTTCACTCAGTTTTTGATCCAGGCGGTCTAATGATTGCTCGATCTCATAACCTGCACGCGACAAAAGATCGTGATGCCGAGCATCCGTTACAAGAAATCCTGAGTCAGAAAAATCCCTAGGTTCGAATGGTTCGACGATCGCCCGCTTTAGTGCATCGAGGCCTTCGCCCGTTCTGGCGGATACTCGAACGCATTGAGAATCAAACGAGCTTGCGAATGCGGCGGTATTCTTGTCCGGTGCCTTGTCGATCTTATTCAGAGCGATGACATGCTCGATGTCGGAAACACTTTTAAAAATTTGACGATCATCATCGGTCACCTCATAGGATGCATCGAGCATTACCACCACAAGGTCAGCGTCCGCCATGGTCCGCTTCGATCTTTCGACACCGATGCTTTCAACGGTATCGGTCGTCTCTCGAAGGCCCGCCGTGTCGATCAGCGAGATCGGTATATTGTCGATCGTAAATCGCTCATGGATCTGGTCCCGCGTCGTTCCCGCGATTTCCGTGACGATCGCACGATCGAGCCCGAGAAGTGTATTAAAGAGGCTCGACTTACCTACATTTGGACGGCCGACGAGGGCGACTCTTAAGCCTTCGCGAATCAGTTTTCCCGCTTGAAACGTTGAAGCAATTTGTTCGATCTTTTCTTTTACGGCACGGAGGCGTTCTTTGATCCGTTCCGATTGCATTTCCGGCAGGTCGTCCTCGACAAATTCAAGCGTCGACTCAAGTGCAACGATCACATCCAGAAGTTCATCCTTGAGTGGCTGCAGTTCGTTTGAAAATTCGCCGCGAAGTTGCCGGACAGCTTGCCTGGCAGATGCTGTCGTCCGCGCGTCGATCAAATCGCGTATGGCCTCGGCCTGTGCCAGGTTCATCCGGCCGTTTGCAAGGGCGCGAAGCGAGAATTCCCCGGGCTCGGCCAAACGGGTATCGAGCCGAAGACAATTATCAATAATCTGACGGAGCAGGACCGGAGAACCGTGACAGCTTATTTCGACGACATCTTCGCCCGTGAATGAGTGGGGAGCCTTAAAGTAAGTGATGATCGCCTCATCAATCACATCTCTAGTTTCAGGATCGCGGAGTTGTCGAAGGGTCGCGTGACGATGTCGAAGAGAAACATCTACTTCGCCGATGAGATTTCCGATTATGGCTAACGCGTCTCCGCCGCTAAGCCGGATAACCCCGATCCCGCTTCGGCCAGTGGGAGTTGCTAGTGCGACGATAGTATCGCTGGACATAAAAATTAGCCGCGGATAAACACAAATATGCGCGGATCAATCTTAAATCAATCCGCGCCATCGGCGTAAATCTGCTCTGAAATATCTATTTCAATCTCACCTGCAGCCGTCGTTCGCGTCCGTCGCCGACCGACTCTGTTATTAAGTCTTCTTCTACCTGAAGCGTCAGGTGAATTATGCGGCGTTCGGTGGAATTGAGTTTGCCAAATGTGAACGCCCGCCCGTTTTTTCTTACGTTGTCAGCGGCAAAGTGGGCCATGGCTTTTAGTTCGGCTTTGCGGGTCTTGCGAAATCCCTCCGCGTCAACAACAAAGCGATGTTCGCGATCAATTTCGCGGCCGTAAATCTGGAATAACAGAACCTCGAAGGCGTCCAATAATTCGCCATTCTCTGCCAGGGCGTAGTGTGAATCCTCGCCGCTAAGATCAAGTACGCAGCCTTCCTCGGTCCAGTCTGCTGCCACGCTAAGATCGAAGCGCATGTCGGACAGAACGCCGGTCAAGAATTCTTTTGCGTTTTCGCAAGTTTCGTTCATAGGTTTAAGAAGTGCTCAGTTTCGGCTTTACCTTCTTCGCTCCAGCCGGCACGCTCTCGACAACCTCCGTCGACGGCGGAGTATTCTTTTTGTTCAAACGATTGATGACCATTTGCTGGCCAAAGCTGATCAGGTTTCCGAAGAACCAGTAGAGCAGTAATCCCGACGGAGCGGACCACATGACCCACAACATCATCAGCGGCATAAAGTAGGTCATCATCTTTTGCTGCATCTGCTGCTGTTGTTGTTGCTCCGCCGACATCGCCGCCTGCGGCTGCGGCGTGAACTTCATCGAAAGGATCATCGAGATCGCGAATCCAAACTCAAGGATATGATACGGATCAGCCGCCGACAGATCTGGCAGCCACATAAAGCTTGCCTGACGAATATCAAGAGCGACCGTGACCGCCGTATAGAAAGCGATCAACAGCGGAAGCTGAAGCAACATAGGAAGACAGCCACCAAGCGGGATCATGTCCTTTGTCATCTTCAGCGATTCCATCTGCAGGGCCCTGATCCTCGGATCGTCAACTGGTATCCCCTTCGCCTGCAGTTCTTTGATCTTGTCCTGTATCTCTTTCATCTTCGGCGCATTGCCCGACGACTTCTTGAAAGACCTCGACTGCGACCATCGGAGCGGGAACAGCAGCATGTAGAACAGGAAAGTAAAGATAATGATCGCAATACCGTAGTTGTGCGTCAGCTGGTTAAAGAAGTGCAGCGCGTAAAGAATAGGTATTGCAAGCGGTTTAAAGATCGGGCGGAATAGCTTGTAGTTGCTGAAGTTGATCAGGTCAACGAGACTGATACTTCTGCCGGTGCTTTGCGTGAGTTCGCCGCTGTAGCCATTAGCGAGTGCAAAGTAGTCCTTGGTACCTGTATAGACCTTTGTGACTGATCCATCCGCGGCGATCGGAACGTAAGCCGTGATCAGATGTCGCGTTTCCGACGTGCTTACCTTTCCGCTAACCCATGCAATGATTCCGTCGTGGTAGGGCGCCGTCGGGTGGTCATACTTCGATGCGTGATATTCAAGTCCCTGCGTCTGAGTTGCAGGCACAGCCGCCATTGCAAAATACGCGTCAGCCACGCCTGCCCAATCGACCGCCCCTGGAGCAGGCATCACGCTCTGGTTATTTGTGTCAAAGGTGAAGGAAACGCCCTGATGCCTGAATAGCGCATCGTCAACATACGCAACCGCTTCCGGCTCGATATGATAAAGGCTGTGACGCTCGATCCCCTGGTCACCGACGCTGGCACCTATCAACAGTTTGGTGTTCGGAACAGGCTGGCCGCTCTTGGTCAGGTTGACTTTGAGGTCAGCGAGATAGGACTCAGCCCGAAAAACAAAGCTTTTTGTTACCTCGACACCGCTTGCGTCGGTTAACTTAAAGTCGATCTGCTTTTCTTGTCCCGGCGCCAGTTGGATCGTATCGCCCGCTTCCGAAACCGTGTAATTCCGGTCGTTGACCAAATTGTTGACCGCTTGATCATCCGTCGAAAGACGAAAAGGAACTTCACGCGGCGTTCTCGACAACGCCTCTGGCGAGATCAGCTGAAGCGGTTTCTCGTTTGCAGGCGTTGAGCCATCGGCATAGATCGGCGACTCCACTTCCGCAACCTTGTTCTTTAACAGGATCCAGCTTGTCGCAACGGCTCCTTTGGAATCGAGTGTAACTTCGTAAACCGGCGTTTTGATGGTTATTGTCCGATTGGGCGTCGTGTCGGGCGTGACGGCAATGCTTTCCGGAACAGGTTGCGGCGCCGGCGTCGCTTGCGGAGCAGGAGTTGGTGCATTGGTATTCGCCTGCGTCGCCGTGTTCGAATTATCGGCGGGTTTCGGTTTCGGCGCGAAAAAGTAAGACCAGGCGAACAGCACTAACATGCAAAGTACTGCCGCGATCAAAAAACGACTCTGGTTACCCGAATTACTGCTATTTTCCATTATCTGACCGGGTCATGCCCGCCTTTACAAAACGGTTGACACCGTAAGATACGCCTGAGACCCATCCAGGTTCCGCGCATCGCGCCGTATTTCTCAACGGCCTGCCTAGCATAGTCCGAGCACGTCGGCTCAAATCTGCACGCTTGCGGCAAAAATGGCGACAGAAACATCTTGTAAACACTCAAGAGGTCCAGCACCAAAAATTTCATCGTAAATGTATTTTGCCACAGAGAACGCCGGAAACGCAGAGTGAACGGAGCAAACTCCATGAAATCATTCTGCCTCTCGCCGTCGCCCCTGTGGCAACAATTCCTGCTTCCTACTTTCTTTTACCCTTTCGATTATGGCCCTGAATTCCGTCAAAGGCTTATCGAGCCTCACCCTTAAAAGGCTTCGTCTCGCGTTCAGCACCCAATCCGACTTTTCGCCAAGAACGCCAAGTTCCGCGGGACTCAATCTAAATGCCTCCCGCAGCAGGCGTTTCGCGCGGTTCCGGTCATGGGCCTTTCCTATTGCTTTCTTTGTCGCCGTTACTCCAAGCCGGTGAAATTTCCGGTCATTGGGCAAAATGAAAACCGTCATAAAACGGCCTTCGTAACGCGATCCACTCTCGTAAACCTTTAAAAACTCGGCGCGCGTCCTTAGCCGAGCCTCTTTGGGCAACCGGAGACTTAATAGTGCTGAACCGTCAGGCGCTTGCGGCCCTTGGCTCTTCTGCGTTTCAGGACGGCTCGTCCGTTCTTGGTCGCCATCCTCGCGCGAAAGCCGTGTTTTTTGGCGCGTCGACGGTTGTTTGGTTGAAATGTTCTCTTCGGCATAATTGCTCTCCATTAAATTCACCCGAAAGTGAAAACCTATAAATTAGCGTTCTAAAGGTCCAATGTCAAGGAAAAGACTGGAGTTTTCAGCTCTTACTTAACCCGAAGTCGGTTTCAGAAATTCGTTGCAGAAATCGTCCGGATAGCCCAAACTAGCAGAAAAAGTTTTTCAAGGGGTAACGTATGACGGTTAAAAAACTGATCGAGCCGACGACCTGGCCAGAGTTTCTGGCGGAATTCTCCGAGCGCAATAGAGGCCGTAGGGCAAGATTTGAGCTGTTCCGGCGGGACGGAGAGACCGCGGAAGAAGGCCAGGAAGGACATTTTGAAGGTATTGCGGTCGATGGCCGGGTGGTTACCGTCAATCGAACATACGATCGGCTGGGCCAAAACCGGCTAATGACCGACGAATTGCATGATACCCACGGCATCGAAGTCCAGTACGATGCCGACGGCAGCGAAGACACGATCGAATTCACCGATCACAAAGGGGACATGACCGTCCTGCATTTCGAATCACGGGTCGACGGCGATTCTTAGAGTTCGCCACAGAGAACACGGAGATCACGGAGAGGAATTTGAATTCTTAAAGCGGGACACGACCGCCAGCCAGTCGACGATTTAGGTTGGCCCAGAAATCGAGTTCCCGTTTGACATATTCTGCCACGGCTTGCTCAATTGAATCGAAGAAGAGTTTCTCTGACCGGGACTTTAAGTTGCCGATAAATAATGGGTCTTCTGATAGCCACCAACCGCCATCTGTACGCTTGTCATCGCTGTACATCACCCATTCCTCAATCAGAGAAGGGTTTTGGTGTATCAGCGGTAAGAGGTCCGATGCATTAAATCGATCCTGTAAGGCGAAATAATTAACGCGCTTGAGTGCATCCCGGAGTGATATGCCCTCGCCGCGCATCGACGTATCAAGACCAACTTTTAGAATTTTGAATAGTTGATGCGAAAGTTCCGGTGGAGTACGGGATCGCTCTACCCCCAGTTTTCTAATGGCTTCTACATAGAGCTTATGCTCTTGCTCCAAGATCCTCTCCGCTAAGGTTTCCGCAGTGTCGCCGTCTTTTACCTCGATGGCTCGCTGCAAAATGATCCGGCCCGCATCGAGATCTTCGTTCACAAAATGTACTGTGCAACCGGTGATCTTGACGCCGTGATCAAAAGCTTGCGTCTGAGCATCCAATCCAGGAAACGCCGGCAGCAGACTCGGATGAATGTTGATGATCCGATCTGGAAATTCCCGTACGAACGGCGGCGACAGCAAGCGCATATACCCCGCCAGGCAAATTAGATCGACACCCTTTTCTTTGAGTTTCGCAGCGATCTCCGAGTCATGCTCTTCGCGAGTTCTCCCCCTTCGTTCGATGACGGCGGTCTCGATGCCGCGTGTGCGAGCCTTTTCTAAACCCGGAGCACCAGGCTTGTCGCTGATAACTATCGCTACCTCCGAATGCGGTATCTCGCCGCTTTTAACCGCGTCGACAAGGGCGACCATATTCGACCCGCGGCCGGAGATGAGTATGCCGATCTTCACAAAAACTTCAGCACCTCGTACGAATTGGCGTCGAAGATCACATCGGCGTTCTTTGGGTCCTGGACATAGTTGATGTGCGTTAGCCGGTTTGATTCCTTCACTGGTGTCTTGCCGATCTGAAATCCCGGAAGCGTCGTTTCCGCGATCATCCAATTCTTGTGGCTCCAGTTGAAATCCAGTTTGTTATCGTCCGGAAAACCGCCCTGCGGGACCGCGACGGTGATATGGCCCGGACAATAAAGCAGGATGTATTCCTCATTGATCTGCTCAAGCAATGAGGCGAGCAGGATAGTCTTGTTGCTGCAATCGCCGTTTCCTGTCATCAGGGTTTCATTCGCACGCTTCAGCGTTTCACGCGATCCAAGAGCCTCGGCGTAGCTGTACTGGATGTCATTCGAGACAAAATCAACGAGTCGTTGAATTCGCGCTTCACGAGTCGGCTCGACGTCCTTCAGGAGTTCCTCGGTAAGGCGCTTCAGTGAAGGCTCGTCCGGCTTTGCCACCATGATCCCGTGATTTGCGAAAATGTACTGAGGTCCGTCGCGGCGGTCGGGAACTCGCGCCACCATTCGTCCGCCGTAGACCTCTGAATTATTGGCGAGGTTCTTCATCTCATTCAAGCTTATTGTGTAAGTAACGTCTTTTAGCGGAAAGCTGAGATCCTGTTTTTGGTCGATCCGTATATTGCTAAGTGGTGTTCGAAAGAACCGCGCCGCGTCATGGGATAGCGGCAGCGAATAACCTCCTAGTTTCAACTCGCCGCCTTTAGCCGTTCCAAAATCGACCTTCGCACGGTCAGCAAAGTATTTGTTCAGAAATGCTTCAAATTCCGCATCATCCGATTCCGGATAAACGAAATACGCGTCCTTTAGCGACCAGACGAATTTGATCAGTCTTCCTTTCCCGAGGATCTGCTCCTGAAACGATTCGCCCGTAAAGCCGGGTTGGGCGAGCATCAATACGGTCGTGTCACGAACCTCGTCGCCAACGACGTCGTCATAGCTTCGCTCCGCCGGCTTTGAGTACCAATAAAGGCCGAACCCCGAGCCGCACATGACAACTAGCGCAATAAAGGCGATCGCAAAGATCTTGAAATTACCGCCACGCTTTTCTTCAGATTCGAATATGCTTCCTGCGGACATTTGTTCTACGAGTGAGGTATCAGCACCTTTGGAAATTTTAACTCGCCGGACCAGGCCCGTATTCGGCTTGATTCCGGCGGATGCGAGATCAATTTCGCTTCGAGATAATATTTGCCCTTATCGCCGGGCTTAATGAGCCAATTACCGCTCATCATCTGGACGTTCGACCCGCTGTTATCATATACGCCGTAACCCGTTACAGAGATCTTAAATTTCAGCCTCCCGTCACTCGGTATTGAGAGCCAGTAGGCCGAGGGAGTAATGACATCTGCGGCAGTCGGCGGCTGCATGAGGTCCTTTCCATTTGAATAAAAGCATCGGCTTTCGATCGATT
>Ga0207641_10003865_pt1 | contig 13115 bp, 11 predicted proteins | sample KBSSwiS62_FD_184306 | JGI IMG/M metagenome (GOLD analysis project Ga0207641, IMG submission 184306) | Switchgrass rhizosphere microbial communities from Kellogg Biological Station, Michigan, USA - KBS Switchgrass S6-2 (SPAdes) (version 2) | ecosystem: Host-associated > Plants > Roots >... | reverse complement strand
GTACTTCTCCAGCGCGCGGTAGGAGCCCTCCGGGTCGCGGCTGGTCACCCGGCGGGCGCCGCCGCGGACCGTCTCGATCGCGCCGCGCAGCCGGTCGGCCGTCGCGCCGCCGGCGGTCAGCGTCCGGCCGGCCTCGCCGCCCTCCTCGGCCAGCGCGATGACCAGGTGCTCGACCGAGGTGTACTCGTCACCGAGTCGGCCGGCCTCCCGCTCGGCGCGCTCCAGCACGGTCACCAGCTGGCGGGACAGCTGTGGCGGCGAGACGCTCGCGCCGGTCGCGTGCGGCAGCCGGCCGACGGCGTTCTCCGCGCGCTGGCGGATCGCGTCCACGGAACTCCCCGCGGCGGTCAACAGCGCCGTCGCCACACCGTCCTGCTGGGCGAGCAGCGCGGTGAGCAGGTGCAGCGGGTCGACGAGGGGCGATCCGTCACCGGTGGCCCTCGTGATGGCGGAGGCCAGCGCCTCCTGGGAGCGGGCGGTCAGCCGGTCAGCGTTCATGTGGTTCCCCACTGGTTCCTCGGTCGTCGGCAACTACGCCAGCCGTCCGCGGTTCGGTACCTCCGACCGCCACGGCCGTTCTCAGTGATCTCACTTCTCAGTGATCTCACTTCTCAGCGATCCCACTTCTCAGGGGCCTCGCGCCTCCTGGACTGAGTATACCTGAGTCCATCTAGCTCAACTTGCTGGGGCGGACCGTTTGTTCCACCCGTTGGCCATGCGCTTCAGATCATCAGCGAGGCTCCCGCCCGAGCCGAACAGGGCCCGCCAGATCTGCCCTCTGGGCTGGACGAGAGTCCCCCGAGCCGACGCGGCCAGGCGGGTGATCCCCGGACGGGTCGGCCGCTGCGTGCCTGCTGTGCGCCCATGGCCTGCGTGCTGTGCGTCATCGTCGGCCTCGCGCGGCGGCGGGTACTTCCCGCTGCTCGCCGCCAAGGTCACATGGGCGGAGGCGAAATGTCGGATTCACGACGGTGTGGCGCCTGGTTGATCGGGGACCGGCTACACCTTTTACAGCGCTATCGTCCTGCCCGCGCGCGGTCGGATCGTTCGGGTTTCGCCGCTTGACCACAGATCAGGGACACGACCATGTTGTCGTCCAGCCACCGGGCCGGCCTCCGCTGCGTCGCCGTGACCGGCGTCGCGGCGCTCTCCTTCGTGATCGCCGGCTGTTCGTCGTCCGGTGACGCGAGCGCGCCGCGGACGAGCGTAGGCCCGGCTACGACGACGCCCAGCGCCTCGCCGACGGTGAACGCGCTCGATCCGCTGAACTTCGTGTACTCGAAGGCGGTCGAGACCGCCTCCTACACGGTGACCTCTCAGGCGAAGACCGACGACGTCAACGATCCCGAGGCGAGCCCGTTCACGGACATCGAGTCCTGCATGGGCGTGAAGACCGATCTGCCGACGGCCGCCGCGGACGGGGCGGAGCTGACCCTCGACGACCAGCAGATCACTCTTGATTCCGGAGCGCAGATCGTGTCTCCCGCGCTGCTCGCACGCCAGCAGCAGGAGATGGCCGACCCGCGGTTCGTGCCCTGCGTCCAGAAGGTGCTCGTCGACACCATCAGCGAGGGCGGTGGCGTCCACCCGGGCGACCTCACTCGCCGGAACGTGCCTGTCCCGTCCGGCGCGCTGGCGCGGGTCTCCTTCGCGTTTCCGGTGAGCGACGACGCCAGTGGTCAAACTCGGAACTACATCGTCGACCTGGTCTTCCTGGGCTCTCGCCAGGTGGAGAACCAGGTACTCGTCATCTCCAGCTCCGGCGCCATCGACGGCCTGGTGACGAGCGCGACCGCGCAACTGGTCGCCAAGCTGAAGCAGCAGTGACCCAGCCCGCCGCGGCCGCCGACCGCCGCGGCCGCGGCAGGCACGAGCGTGTCCCCGGCTGACGCCCCAGCCTGGCGTTCCCACCCCTGCTGGGCGAGGACGCACTGCTGGGCGTGGTCCGCGACGGCACCGGCCTGTCGACGCGGCTGCTGCGTACCGCGTTGCGCTACTGGGCCGCGTACCCGGACGAGATCGACGCCGAGATCGCGGCCGCGGACGAGGCCGAACTCGCCGCGGAACGCGCCTGGCAACGCGAGCAGGAGCTGTTCGCGCGATGACGCGGCCGCTGCTGCTCGACGAAATGCTGAGGCAGCGGATCGCCAGCCAGCTGGCCGAGGACGGGCACGATGTCCGCGCGGCCGTCCTTGACCCAGCTCTGCTCGGCCTGCCCGACGATCAGCTGTTGGGAGAGGCGACCCGTCAGGACCGCTCGCTCGTCACCCTGAACATCAAGGACTTCGTCCGCCTTGACGCGCAGTGCCGCGCCGCCGGGCAGGCCCACGCGGGTCTCGTCCTCGTCTCGACGAAGACGTTCCCGCTGGACAGCCGTTTCGTCGGGGCCGTCGTGCAGGCACTCGGCAAGCTCCTCGCCGAACCCGCCCGCCTCGGCCCCGACCTGGTTGTCTTCCTCCAGCGGTGAGCGTTTAGCGGCGGGGGCCCGGCCGCCAGACGACGATCGCGCCGCGGTCGATCGGGACCAGGTCGCGGCGGTGGCTGGCGTGGGCTTCGGCCACCCGGCGGTCGGCCTCGGCCCGGGCCTTCGTCAGCTCGTCACGCAGTCGGGTGACCTCGGCCTGCAGGGCCATCACCTGGGCGCCGAGCTGGAGGATCTGCCGGATGCCCTCCAGGTTGACGCCCTCCTCCTGGGAGAGCCGCTGGACCTCGCGCAGCAGCGCGACGTCGCGCGCCGAGTAGCGCCGGCCGCGGCCGGCTGTCCGCCCCGGGGTGACCAGGCCGAGCCGGTCGTACGAGCGCAGGGTCTGCGGGTGCATGCCGGCCAGCTCGGCGGCGATCGAGATGACGTACACGGGCGCGTCCTCGTCGTGCGCCGGGGCACCCAGGCCTGGTAGCGGGTACGACGGCAGCCCGGCCTCGCGCGGATCCGGGGCGCCGCCGTCTGCGCCGTGCTGCTGCCCGGTGGCCCGCCCGACGCGGCGCGCGGTGTCACTGTGCGTGCTGTCGCCCTGGGTGCCGCCAGCCTCGGCCCGACCTGTCGGCCGGTTCGTCGGCGGGTCCGAGGTGCGGTGCACGCGTGGGTTCTTCATCTCGCCTGCCTCACTGAACCTTTTCCATTTATAGGTCGACTCGTCAAGGTCGGGCCCGCTTGCCAACGGCAATGAAAAAGGTTCACTTCCGCTCCCGATCCAGGAGTCGGTCGAAGTGCCTCCCCGCAGGACGAGCCTTTCCATCATGGCCTCACACCCGGGACCCTGGCCCCGGTTTCCGGGTGAGATGGCAGGCTCACTGACGAACGGTTGGCGCAAATGCTCACTGCCGGCGCCGGTGGTGCCCGCCTAGAAGCGGGCACGACACCGGCAAGGGTATTTCTGGCTTACTGCTGCCCGAGCTGGGCCATCAGGGCTTCGCGCGGGTCACCGGGGTGCGCCATCGCGAACTCCTGCAACGCGGTCCGGGCCTTCGGGGACAGATCGGAAGGCTTCGGAACGGCGACCTCGACGGTGACGATCAGGTCGCCGTTGCCGCCGCCCGGCCTCGGCACGCCGCGGCCCTTGGCGCGCAGCCGCTTCCCGCTGGACGTGCCCGGCGGCACCTTCACGGTCAGCGGGGCGCCGTCCAGGGTCGGCACCCGCACCGACGCGCCCAGCGTCGCCTCGGAGAAGGTGATCGGCAGCACGATGGTCAGGTTCGGTCCCTCCCGGCCGAAGACCGGGTGCGCCTGGACGTGCACCGTGACCTCCAGGTCACCGGGGCTGCCGCCGCGCTCGCCGGGGCTGCCCCGGCCGCGGACCTTGAGGCGCTGGCCGTCGGCGACTCCCGCGGGGATGCGGATCCGCTGCTCCCGCTCGCGCCGGCCGCTGCCGTGGCAGTCGGGGCAAGGGTGATCGATGATCTGGCCCTTGCCCAGGCACTCGCGGCACGGCTCGGACAGGGCGAAACCGCCCTGGGAGCGGGAGATCACCCCGAGCCCTCGGCAGACCGGACAGGTGCGCGGCATCGTGCCCGGCCGCGCGCCGAGCCCGTTGCAGGTCGCGCAGGTCGCGGCGCCCGGAATGCGGACGGTCGCCTCCAGACCGGTCAGCGACTTCTCGAACGGGATCGTGACCTCGGCCTCGATGTCCGCGCCCCGCTTCGGGCCGCGGCCGGGGGACTGGCGCTGGAACAGGTCACTGAAGCCGCCGAGCAGGTCATCCATGTTGATGCCGCCCGAGCCGCCGAAGCCGGCGTTGCCGTAGCCGCCGGCCCCGCCGTAGCCCGTGCCGTACCCGCCGCCGCCGGCCGGTCCGCCCGGGCCGCCGGAGAAGCGGCCGGACTGGAACAGCGCCCTGGCCTCGTCGTACTCCCGCCGTCTGCGCTCGTCGGAGAGGACGTCGTAGGCCTCGGAGACCTCCTTGAAGCGCGCCTCGGCCTTGCTATCCCCAGGGTTCTTGTCCGGGTGGAGCTCACGGGCGAGCTTGCGGTACGCCTTCTTGATCTCCGTTGCCGGCGCGTCCTTGGGAACGCCGAGAGCGGCGTAGTAGTCCTTCTCGACCATGTCGCGAACACTCACGGCGCCCCTCCTCTCTTCATGATTTTCTCACCCAGCCGTCGGCGCGCCCGGATCCGAACGCCCGGTGCCCCGGTACCCCGGGCTCCGATTGTCGAGCGAGGCTCGACGGCGGGGCTCCTGGGGCCGGGGTCGTGGGCGAAACGATCTCACGCGTCGGTGTCGTCCGATCCCACCGTGATGTCGCCGTCCCCAGTCTCAACGGGGGGCGCGGGCTCGTCCGCCGGCTCGGCGACCGCGACCTGCGCGACCCGCAGGACCCGCCCGCCGAACGAGTAACCGGGCCGGAAGACCTGGACACAGGTCGTCGTGCTGACGTCCGAACGGTACGAGTGCATGAGCGCCTCGTGCAGCAGCGGGTCGAACTCGTCGCCGACGGTCCCGAACCGCTCCAGCCCGAGCCCCTCCAGCGCGGCCTCCATGGACTCGGCCACCGACTTGAACGGGCCCTCCAGATCGCCATGGTCACGGGCGCGCCCGATGTCGTCCAGGGTGGGCAGCAGCGCGCCGAGCAGCCGTCCGGTCGCCTGTTCGGCGACCATCTGGCGGTCCCGGTCGACGCGGCGCCGATAGTTGTCGTACTCCGCCTTCAGCCGCTGCAGGTCGGCGGTGCGCTCCCGCACCGCCGAGTTCAGCGACTCGATCATCGCGAGCAGCTCCGCGTCGCCCGTGGAGCCGGCGCCCTCACCGGCCGGGGCCGGCTCGCCGCTCTCGGCGGGCGCGTGGGCACGCACCTCCCCGCTGCGCGGGTCGATGCGCCTCCGGTCACGCACCACGACCGGAGGCTCTTCGGCCGAGCCCGCGTCGTGGTGAGAGCTCACTGCTTACCCTCCTCGTCGACGATCTCGGCGTCCACCACGTCGTCGTCAGCCGGAGCGCCGGCGCCACCCGCGGCACCGGCACCGGCACCGGACGCCTGGGCCTGCGCGTACATCGACTGGCCCATCGCGGTGCTGGCCTTGCCGAGCTCCTCGGTCGCGGCGCGGATCGCGGCGATGTCGGTGCCCGCGACAGCGCCGCGCAGGGTCGACAGCTTCTCCTCGACGTCCGCCTTGACGGCCTCGTCGACCTTGTCGCCGTTCTCGGCCAGGAACCGCTCGGTGGAGTAGACCAGCGACTCGCCCTGGTTGCGGGTCTCGGCCTCCTCGCGGCGCTGCTTGTCCTCCTCCGCGTACTGCTCGGCGTCGCGGACCATCTTGTCGATGTCCTCCTTCGGCAGCGCGGAGCCGCCGGTGATGGTCATCGACTGCTCCTTCTGCGTGCCGAGGTCCTTCGCCGAGACGTGCACGATGCCGTTGGCGTCGATGTCGAAGGTGACCTCGATCTGCGGCACGCCGCGCGGCGCCGGCGGCAGGCCGGTCAGCTCGAACATGCCGAGCTTCTTGTTGTAGGCCGCCATCTCGCGCTCGCCCTGGAAGACCTGAATCTGCACGGACGGCTGCGAGTCCTCGGCCGTCGTGAAGATCTCGGAGCGCTTCGTCGGGATCGTGGTGTTGCGCTCGATCAGCTTGGTCATGATGCCGCCCTTGGTCTCGATGCCCAGGGACAGCGGGGTGACGTCGAGCAGCAGGACGTCCTTGACCTCGCCCTTCAGGACGCCGGCCTGCAGGCTGGCGCCGACGGCGACGACCTCGTCCGGGTTGACGCCCTTGTTCGGCTCCTTGCCGCCGGTCAGCTCGCGGACCACGTCGACGACGGCCGGCATCCGGGTGGAGCCACCGACGAGGACGACGTGGTCAATCTGGGAGACCTTGATGCCCGCGTCCTTGACCGCCTGCTGGAACGGGATCTTGCAGCGGTCGATCAGGTCCTGCGTCATCCGCTGGAACTCGGCCCGGGTCAGCGAGACGTCCAGGTGCAGCGGGCCCTCGGCCGACGCGGTGATGTACGGCAGGTTGATCGTGGTCTGAGTCGACTGCGACAGCTCGATCTTGGCCTTCTCGGCCGCCTCGCGTAGCCGCTGCAGGGCCATCTTGTCCTTGGCGAGGTCGACGCCGTGCTGACCCTGGAAGGTCTTGATCAGGTGATCGGTGATCCGCTGGTCCCAGTCGTCACCACCGAGGTGGGTGTCACCGTGGGTGGCCTTGACCTCCACGACGCCGTCGCCGATCTCCAGCAGGGACACGTCGAACGTGCCGCCGCCGAGGTCGAAGACCAGGATCGTCTGCTCCTTCTCGCCCTTGTCCAGGCCGTAGGCCAGGGCCGCGGCGGTCGGCTCGTTGACGATCCGCATGACGTTCAGGCCGGCGATCGTGCCGGCCTCGGTGGTCGCCTGCCGCTGGGCGTCGTCGAAGTACGCCGGGACGGTGATGACCGCGTCGGTGACCGTCTCGCCCAGGTAGGCCTCGGCGTCCCGCTTGAGCTTCTGCAGGATGAAGGCGCTGATCTGCTGCGGAGTGAAGTCCTTGTTGTCGACCTTCATCTTCCAGTCGGTGCCCATGTGGCGCTTGACCGACCGGATGGTGCGCTCGACGTTGGTGACCGCCTGCCGCTTCGCGACCTCGCCGACCAGGACCTCGCCGTTCTTCGCGAAGGCCACGACCGACGGGGTCGTGCGCGAGCCCTCGGCGTTCGCGATGACCGTTGGCTCACCACCCTCGAGCACGCTCACGACGGAGTTCGTGGTGCCGAGGTCGATGCCGACCGCTCGTGCCATGTCTGTGTGCCTCTCGATCTGATGGCATCCGCCACGCCTTCGTGGGCGGTGCCGCCGTTTCGTCTGTGGGTCCCCTCGGCGGGCAGGCTGACCGGCGACAGCCGGCCCGCTCCCGAGGTCGCTGACAGCTGACTCTAGGTCAACCCCCAGCCCGGACCGTATGGGTTGAGTGTGTGCCACTCAGGATCGTCTTGCCACTATAACGCTTGAACCTGAGTCGTACAGACTCAACCTTGCGGAGCCGATTTTCTTCCCGTTGGGGGCGGCTCCCGCTGGAGCGGAAATGACGACGGCGCGTCGCCGGATGGCGACGCGCCGTCGTGAGCTGGGCGGTTGGTGTCCTTATGGCGCCGGATTGTTCGGCTCGTCGTCGGTGCCGGTGGCCGGCGGATCCTGCTCCGGGCGGACGGAGGCGAGGCTGGGGCGGCTGCCCGGCTGACGGCGCGCACGTGCCCGGCCCGAGGGGCGCAGCGAGCGGATGATTCCGCCCTCCCGGCCGTCGCCCGCGCCGGGCTCGCCGGGGTCGTCCGGGCCGGGCAGCGCGTCGATCCCGCTCAGGTCGTCCGGCGCGGCCGGAATGCCGACCCGCTCGAAGCCGTCGCCACGTCGCGACAGCTGCTTCTCGAGCGCGGCCAGCCGGTCCATCAGGCCGGACGCGTCGCCGTCCCGCTCCCGGATCGCGTGCAGTGTGTCCATCAGCATCAGCCACTGGTCGCGGCCGATCGTCACCTGCTCCAGCGACCGGTTGTCGACGAAGGGCGGGAAGGTCTCCTTGACCGCGGCCACGACCTCCTTGACCTCGACGGGGTTCAGCCGGCGCGGCTTGTCCCGGGCGAAGTCGAAGATCCGCCGGATGTTGATGATGGTGACGCCGGCGACCGCGCCGTCCTTCCAGAGGACGTCCGCCTCGGTCATCACCATCACCGGGTAGACGGAGAGCTTGATCAGCGGAAGCTTGGCCTGCAGCTCCGACTTGATCTGGGTCCCCACGAAGGCGTCGCGCTCGATGGCCGCGGTGAGCGGCTCCCCGTCGACGGTCGCGACCTTTTTGGTGTAGCGGACGACACCCTTACGCGCCTCGCTGTTGATGACCAGGATGCCGGCCGGGCCGATCACCAGGTGGCCGACGACCGCGTCCGCGCTCGGCACCTCCAGGTCATGCAGGACCGTCCAGCCCGCTCGGCGCAGCCGGGCGAGTGCCCGGGCCGTCTTGCGCTCGGCCTCGGCGCTCAGGCGAAGCGTCTCGATCTCGTCGTCCCGGCTGAACGCCGTCGCGACGATGACCGAGCTCCACCCGACGACGATGAGCGCGAACACGGCGAACGCCAACCCACCGGATGCGTCGACCCCGAACTTCAGGACGAGGAAGACCAGCAGCGCGACCGGCACCGACTTGGCCAGCGAGCGCGGCAGTACCCGCCCCAGCCGGTCGCGGCGGACCAGGGCCTGGTGCTCTCGGCCGCGTCGGTACTCGGAATACAGATAGGAACCCGGCCGTCCGGTCCTCGTGTTCGCCGTCGCCGGCCTGGTGATCGTCGCCATCGTGCCCACCGTGGTTCGCAGGAGTCTTGGTGTGCCTTGGAAGGCCAGTCTTGAAGGCCCGCGAGGAGGCTTCCTCGGAGATCCTCGTAGGTCTGTCAGCCTGGCGCAGGCGGCGGTTGGGCGCGCCACGTGGCCAGGGTGGGGCATACGGTGCCGAGTGTTCCTATTTGCGGTCTGGAGTTGCGACTGAGGGTAGCAGTGGTGCGAGGGGGCAGGTGGTCGAACGAGGGCCGCTGGCCTTGCTTACCGCCGAGATGGGTAGTTGGACTGCGTGGGGCCCTGCCTGGCGGCAGTTCCCCGACGGGCCCGCAAGCCCAATGATCCCTCAACTTCGCTGCTCCGCCCACCCCGGATGCCCCATTCGCCGCGAAGGCGGCAGCCAACTCGTGCCAACGCGAGCAGGTCGTGGCAGGGTCGGGGGATGTGGGGTTGCCGTACGGCCCACGGCGGGCGGATGGGGTAGCAACCGTGGGTGGGCGGCGGGTGGCGCGGGACACTTCGTGCCCCAAGTTACTGGTGGGTACGAGTAGGCTACGCCCCGTTCGCGGAGCATAGGAGGACCAGACTGATGGCGCTGAGGATCGCGATCGGTGGGGCGATCACAGTGATCGCCCTGGCGATAGCCGGAAGGCGATTCTTCTGGCTGTTCAGGCTGATCCAGACCGGTCAGCCGGCGCAAGGACGTCTCGACGACCTCCCGACCCGGATCTGGAGCGAGGTCAGCGAGGTCGGTGGCCAGCGCAAGCTGCTCAAATGGTCGGTGCCCGGGATCGCGCACGCCTTCACCTTCTGGGGCTTCACGATCCTCATCCTCACGATCATCGAGGCCTTCGGTGGCCTGTTCGACGACGACTTCCACATCTGGGGCTTCGGGCACTGGGCGTGGATCGGCTTCCTCGAGGACTTCTTCGCCGTCGCAGTGCTCGCCGGCCTGGCTACCTTCACCGTGATCCGGATCAAGAAGGCCCCGGCGCGGCTGGAGCGCAGGTCCCGCTTCTACGGCTCGCACACCGGCCCGGCCTGGGTCATCCTCGGCATGATCACGGCGGTCATCGTGACCCTGCTGGTGTACCGGGGTGCGCAGTGGAACACCGGCAACCTGCCGCAGGGCAAGACGAAGTGGGCCTTTGCGTCCTACGTGGTCAGCCGGATCTTCTCCGGCCTGTCGTACGACGCCAACCACGCGATCGAGACCGCGTTCCTGCTGCTGAACATCGCGATCATCATGGGCTTCCTGGTGCTGGTCGCGTACTCCAAGCACCTGCACATCTTCCTGGCGCCGATCAACGTCGTCCTGAAGCGGGAGCCGAAGGCCCTCGGCAATCTCGGCACGACGCCGGACATCGAGACGCTGATGGAGCAGGACGAGCCGATCATCGGCGCGGGCAAGGTCGAGGACTTCTCCTGGAAGGCGATGCTCGACTTCTCCACCTGCACCGAGTGCGGCCGTTGCCAGAGCCAGTGCCCGGCGTGGAACACGGGCAAGCCGCTGTCGCCGAAGCTGATCATCATGGACCTCCGCGACCACCTGTTCGCGAAGGCGCCGTACCTGCTGGCTGGCACCGACACCGAGTCGCGTGAGGCCGCCGCCGAGAAACTGGCGGAGAAGAAGGCCGTCACCGGAGTCTCCGAGGACGCGTCCGAGGAGCACACCGTCCACCACGTGCCCGAGTCCGGTTTCGGCCGGGTGCCCGAGCCCGGCAAGGCGCAGGCCGAGCGGCCGCTGGTCGGCACCGCCGAAGAGGGCGGCGTCATCGACCCGGACGTGCTGTGGTCGTGCACGAACTGCGGCGCCTGCGTCGAGCAGTGCCCGGTGGACATCGAGCACGTCGACCACATCGTCGACATGCGCCGCTACCAGGTGATGATCGAGTCGGCGTTCCCGTCCGAGGCCGGCGTCATGCTGCGCAACCTGGAGAACAACGGCAACCCGTGGGGTGTCTCGCCGCGCAGCCGCACCGAGTGGACCGAGGGCCTGCCCTTCGAAGTCAAGATCATTGGTGAGGGCGAGGAGATCCCGGAGGACGTCGAGTACCTCTACTGGGTCGGCTGCGCCGGCGCCATCGAGGACCGGGCGAAGAAGGTCTCCCGCGCGTTCGCCGAACTACTCGACATGGCCGGCGTGAAGTTCGCGATCCTTGGCTCGCAGGAGTCCTGCACCGGTGATCCAGCGCGGCGCCTCGGCAATGAGTACCTGTTCCAGGAGATGGCCAAGGCCAACATCGAGCTGTTGAACGAGACCAAGGTCCGCAAGATCGTCGCGACCTGTCCGCACTGCTTCAACAGCCTGGCCAAGGAGTACTCGGCACTCGGCGGCACCTGAGAGGTCGTCCACCACACCCAGCTGCTCGGCAAGCTCGTCGAGGAGAAGAAGCTGGTGCCGATCACGCCGATCGAGTCGTCGGTGACCTACCACGACCCGTGCTTCCTCGGCCGGCACAACAAGGTCTACACCCCGCCCCGGGAGATCCTGGAGGCCATCCCCGGCCTGCGCGGCCAGGAGATGCACCGCTGCAAGGACCGCGGCTTCTGCTGCGGCGCCGGCGGCGCGCGGATGTGGATGGAAGAGAAGATCGGCACCCGGATCAACGCGAACCGGGTGGAGGAGGCGCTCGGCCTCGACCCCGACGTCGTCTCGACCGCCTGCCCGTTCTGCATCGTCATGCTCTCCGACGCGGTGACGGAGCAGAAGCTGGCCGGCACGGCGAAGGACTCCGTCGAGGTCCTCGACGTCTCCCAGCTGCTCGCCCGCTCCCTGGCCGCCCCGGCCGCGCCCGCGCCCGCCCCGGAGTCCGCCCCGATGAGCTGAGCAAGCCCTCTGAAGCCACCTCGGCGGCACGTGCCGCCGAGGTGGCTTCTTGCTGCGTTGGCCCTGGAGGCTTCGGCTCCCTCGCGTCCCGGCGCTGGTGGCGGGGCGTGCGGGTGGATCGGGTCATACCTGGCGGTCCCCGATTGACGCCAGCCGTGACCACCGCGTATTACCCATCGCGGTCGACCCTCCGAGTGCGCTGACCCGGACACCACCTCGTCGGATGGCCCGGCGCGAGGCCTCAGTCGCCCGGGCCGTTCGCGTTTGTGCAGATCGTCATCATGGGGTACTGTCTGCTCAGACAGGGTCTGAGTCATCAGTGCCTGCTTCTTAGCTGCCACCGTTGACATCGACAGACCTGGCTGGTGAGGGATGGGAGGTCTGCCATGGCGCCGCAGATAACGGCCGAGCGGTCGGTTGTCGGTCATTCGGCGGCGGAGCTGTCGGTCGAGTGGTGCGTCAGCTCGCTGATCCGAAGCGCCGGTCGCCCGGCCGTCGACGAGCGGGCCGTCGAAGCCCAGTGCATGCAGAATGCATGTATGACGACTGTAGTAGTTCGGGACGTGCCCGAGGACGTACACCGGCGGCTTCAGGAGCTGGCGAAGGCGGCAGGCCAGTCGCTGCAGCAGTTTCTGTCCGGCGAACTCGCCCGGCTCGCGGCGACTCCCACGATGCGCGAGGTCCTCGACCGGATAGAGGCGCACGTGACCGGTCATTTCGAGGTCGAGGACGTGCTCACCGCGCTTGAGGGCGAGCGGCGTCATCCCTGAGGCGGTGGGTCTTGAACCATCCTGCATTGCCCCGCCCCTGAGGAGTACAAGTGATCGTTCTGGATGCGTCCGTGCTCACGTTCGTCGTGGCTCAGGCTGAGACCGTCGGCGCGGGTGCGCGAAGCGTGCTCCGGGAGGCGGGAGCCGCCTCGGTCCCGGACATCGCCGATGTCGAGACCGTTTCAGCCCTCCGACGGCTGTGGCGGACGGGCAAGCTCGACCTGGAGCAGTTCCGTACGGCCACCGGCGACCTGGTCGCGCTTCCACTCGCTCGCTACCCAAGCCGGCCACTGCTCGGCCGTGCCTACACACTGCGGGACAACCTGACCCCCTACGACGCTTGCTACGTCGCGCTCGCGGAGACCTTGAGCTGCCCGCTCTACACAGCCGACGTGCGCCTCGCGAACGCGCCCGGCTCGAAATGCGAGATCCGCCTGTTCCCTTGAGGCGCCCGAAGTTCGTCGGCTCAGGCCTGGTGGTTCACGGGGGGGACCGGGGCGCGGGTGAAGTCGCGGTAGGCGCGGGACGGGGTGGGGCCGCGCTGGCCCTGGTAGCGGGAGCCGTAGATGGCGGCGCCGTAGGGGTGCTCGGCCGGGGAGGACAGCCGGAACAGGCACAGCTGGCCGATCTTCATGCCCGGCCAGAGCTTGATGGGCAGGGTGGCGACGTTGGAAAGCTCCAGCGTGACATGGCCGGAGAAGCCGGGGTCGATGAAGCCCGCCGTCGAATGCGTGAGCAGGCCGAGCCGGCCGAGGCTGGACTTGCCCTCGAGCCGGCCCGCCAGGT
>Ga0207641_10003862_pt1 | contig 13118 bp, 11 predicted proteins | sample KBSSwiS62_FD_184306 | JGI IMG/M metagenome (GOLD analysis project Ga0207641, IMG submission 184306) | Switchgrass rhizosphere microbial communities from Kellogg Biological Station, Michigan, USA - KBS Switchgrass S6-2 (SPAdes) (version 2) | ecosystem: Host-associated > Plants > Roots >... | reverse complement strand
TCGTTTTCAGCACAAACAGATTCTTCCTCAGAGGATTCCCATCTGGGGTCAGGGCCAGTCTCTTCCTCTGGGCAGTTCTCACAGCCCTCCTCAGAGGACTCCATGGAAGAATCTCCTTCAAGCGATTGCTCTTGTGCTGCTTCCTCTTTGGCGGCCCCCTCTCTAGCGGCTTCCAAAGCGGCTTCCTTTTCCTCATAAAACTGATTGATCAACCTTTCTAGCGAATCTTCGCTGGATTCGTCTGAACTTCCCTGCGCAAAAACAGTACTCGGCAAAATCAAAACCGCGGTAATTAGGCTTAGGAATAGGTACGTTCTCTTCACGAAAAAACTCCTCAACACTGATTTCAACATCATCACTTTGACGGATGGACTTCAATAATTCGACTAACTTATCGTGACAGTCTGTGCACTTTCGCGCAGCTAAAAAATCAAAGCCGCTCCCTTGAAGTTTTCTTGGCGGATCACACAAGGGAAACGGCAGCCTACGGAGAGGCCGAAAACAATTTAGCCTCTCAGATCGTGCTGTCAACGCGGCTTTGCGTAACGGAGAAGTTGCATGTCGACGTCAAAAAGCCCAACCACCATTTGCCTGCCTGCCCACATTCTGGATGCACACATTTCACCGCGCGCACGTGAAGTGTTGATGCTGCTTGCATCGCAAACCACACCACAAAGCCCTACTGTGTGGGTTTGCCACGCAGCGATTGCAGAGAAGTTGCGCTGTTCAGCCATCACAGTGAAACGCGCGATCCAAAAACTTGTGGAAGCAAAACTCCTAGACGAAACGGGTGATTTGCATGAGCGGCATTACAAGTTCTATCGCGTTCGCTGGAGTCTCAAGGTTGTCACCCCAGCGAAGGGCGCACCCTGCGCTGGCATGGCAAAGAAGAAACCAAGATCTGCGCCTATTGAGAGGCCAGAACCAACTCCAGAGACAACAGAGATTGCGCCACCGCCGCACCCGGCGATTGATCATGCAGCGTTACTCAAACATAAAGACATCGCTTATTTTGCCAAAGTCGCGCAGGAAATCCATCAGGAGAACTTGCGGCGTTATCGGATGGATTTGCTTTCGCTTGAGCGGCAAGAACGCGAAGCACGTCAGGATAAGCAACGAGGTTAGGGAAAATGGAGTGCACAATTTTTTGTCCAGATTGTGCGTTAAGCGGATAGAACTTTCATGACGCAACCAACAAATCCTCTCCTTCCCAAGGCAGTGCAACCCTACCTTGAGAGCCTACAGCACTACCAACCTGCGCCCGCACGCAGCATCGCAAACTATTACATTGAAGACTCAACGATCAAATCTCAGCCAGATGCTCTGGCAACACCCAAAGCCAAAACGTTTAGCGATTCATTTAGCGATGGTTTCGGGGACGCCGTGACCGCGCCATTTGATGCCACACTCGAGTATCTTTTCTCATTCACGGCCGGAGGTCCAAGTGCCCTCGGTGCATTGGTGTTAATTGTGCCGCCTGCAGTTTTAGTTGGTGTGATTTCCTTGCCTGTTAGTGTGCCCTTCGGAATTGGCAAAGGATTGGTTCAAGGCTTTCAAACTTGGGTAGGCACACAAATTCCTAAAGGCTAAATGCGTGGTCCAAGAAGCATAGACCTCACGTGCCCGACTCTAAAAACTCTTCGCGTGAGCCGTGCTGCCATTTGATCAAGGCGACTTGAACTTAACGATAAGATTCCAGCTGTCTGTCTATTAATGACTGATCTTTGCCGCCCTATGCGGCAATACAAAAATGCAGATAAGCATAAAACCAAGCAAAATACCGGAAGCGGTGAAACGACTGAATGCAAGCCCTCCATCATCAAGAGGCTTGTCGAGAAAATCACCTAGTACCGCCCCAAGAGGCCGGGTTAATACAAAGGCCCCCCAAAACAAGAGTGTTCGTGAGAGAGTTGTCGACAAGTAGAGGATAACAATCACAGCGATCAGAGTCCCAAAAGCGATTGTGCTACCCGCATAACCAAGGCCCGCTGAATCTGCCGTCCAATCGCCCAAAGCGGTGCCTAGCGTTTGCGAAAACATAATCGTGAGCCAATAGAACAGTTCCGATTTCGGTGTTGCAACCGTGTTTACCGAAATCGAGCCGAGTGCGCGATACCACACCCCTAACGAGCCCACGAGAAGTATGAATAGAAGCGATGTCCCGCCCCCATATCCGATGCCCAACGACCGGTCGGCGAAATCTGCGAGTGTGGTGCCCACTGTCGTTGTCGCTACGATGGTGGTCCAATAGATCATTGGATGGAATTGTTTAGCGCGCACTTGAACGACGACGGCAAGCAAAAAGACGGCGCCGAAAATGGCTGTGCTGACGAGATAACCTACCTCAAGCGACATTGACAAAGCGTCGCCACCGGTTTCCCCTAGAGTTGTCGCCGCGATTTTCATTACCCAAAACAAGAGTGTCAGTTCTGGAACTTTGCTCATATTCAGATACTGGCATCGCCCCTTGTTAGCACACAACAGGGACGCTCTAATTTCTCATGAGTGGTATCGTTCACCAGCTCCTGAACACGCCATCAGAAAGTACCGCGTCCATCACGATCCAAAACGGATAAAATGCCTGCCATTTCTTTCGCCTTCAGTAAATTTTCTTCGAGAATTTCTAATAACCTGTTTCGATATGCAATATGCTCACGCGTCATCAATTGAGTTTTCGATGCAATAAAAAACTCCACGATCGCGTTAAAAAGCGAATAACGCGTTATGTCTATTCGTTTTAGCTCCGCATTAACGTATTCGCCAAGCCACGCATTAGTTGCTCCTCCTGTGTTGTCATTCTTTCTTTCGTATCTAAATGGTTCATTATTTCCAAATTCTCTCTGCATCCAAGCCAGCATGACTAGATGAGGGGGCGAGAGAAATGATATTAGCAAATCTGGGTGGATGACTCCTGTAATGAGATGCAGGTACTGTTGCATTAAACCTGTTGTTAAGGCTGCGTCGAATAGCCCTCTATAATCTTTCTCCTCATACGCGTTCTGTAAAGCGATATTGAAGAAGTCGTGGGTTGGTTGCGGGTAGTTAAGATGCAGAAGTTTCTTGTATAACGCCTGGCATCTTTTGGTTCTACATTTGAGATCCTTGAATGAGAGATACCCCGTTGCGATCTTTACTGCGACTTCAAGCTCATCATGTATTTGAAACAGTAGTTTCGCGAGCCTGTTATCTTCGTCAGGGGTTACGCCATGTTCTGGCTTTGCTTTAGCAAATGATTGCAGGACTCCGCTAAAATATGAATAACGCGTTATGGTTATCGTCACACCTTGGTAGGTGATATATGACCCGAGCACGGGATTGTTGGCATTGTTTTTCGAGCCTCTATCATCTGTGAACGCGAAGGGATCCTTCTTCCCATAATGTCGTTGCATGTAAGCGACCATCAACAAATGTGGCGCGGTTATAAATGATTCTAATAATTCAGATGTTGGATTTGCTCTAATTATATTTTGGTATTGGGTTTCGAGACCTGTTATCTCCGCCTTGTCAAAAATGCCCTTGTAGGCTTCTTGCGCGAACGCATGTTGTGAAGGTTCGGTGAAATACTTATGAGTAGGTTCTGGATAATCGAGGTCAACGAGTTCTTCATATAGGTCCAGACATACTTTTACCAAGTCTGACAGAGGATTGTCCGCGTGGGATATCGCAGGCACTTGTAAAAATATGAGAACCGCTGTTGCCGCTTTTATGGTTTTAAACATCAGAGCTCTCCGTATTTTTGCTTAGACAACCGGTGTGCTTTTTTTCGCCTTGAGCTTGCGTTGCCATTCGCTGTTGAAACCGTCAACACATGCTGGATATGAAGACCGGAGGAATCCGGCAAGCTTATTTATTACGTTGCCAGAAGTGCTTCTTTTGTTCTCCGCCCTTGTCTTTCTTGTCTTTCTTGTCTTTCTCGTCCTTCTCTCTTTCTTTTTTCTCTCGCTTCCGTTTTGCCTCGCTTTCTTTCTTCTCTTTCTTTTCTTGTTTCAGACTCTTCACGTCTTCTTGAGGCAAGTCTTCAGGCTGCGCTATTCTAATACAAATGGCACTATGGCTTGACCCTTGAATTCTCCACCACGAAAGAAGATTGTTACTATACAGGGACAACCCTTTGTTGTGTTCCTGCGAGCGAGGGAAGATCACTTTATTCACATTTGGGTTGACGAAGCAGTAGATCTGTCCAGGTTCGCTTGGAAGTGACACTCCCATAAATTCATCAAGTTCTTCATATCCATCGCTAACGAGTATCCATTCCGCGTCGAGCAATGCGCCAAAAATGATGTTGAAATTTTGAACTTCATCCGTGATTTGATGCGTTTGACTCTCAGAATTTATGTATAAAGACGCATGGTATAGATTAGCCCCACTCAGAGGTTCTGACGGCGGCAACTCTGACGGCGGTTCGTCTGTAGGATCGTTAGTCACTGTATTTCGACTTTTTGGAGTTGGCTGACACGAATGCTGTGCGGCGGCTTCTGGAGTCACGGTAGATTCAGAAGAAGTCGTCGGCTCTTCGTTTTCTTTTCCTAGAGCAATCGCCAATCGGCGTGATCTTTCCTTAACACTCACAGTTGGAGCACTGTCTGACTGCTCTCTCGAATCTTGGGACGGTTGGACTGCAATTTCTGATTTAGTTTTTACTGCGGTCCCTCTATTCACTGTCGGTTCAGGTCGTGTAGGCGCTGTTTCCAGCATTTTTGCCAAATGTCGTTCCAGAAACTTCTGATTTGCAAGAAACTCGGGAGATTTTTGCCCTCTCTCTGGCTTCTTCGAGGCTTGAGAAGATTCTGCCAAAGGAGTTTCAGTAACAGTCACGGTCTCTTTAAGTTCAAAAGTTTCCTCAAGCTTAGTAGCCTTCTCAACAGTGCTAGACGCAGCTGTCGTGCTCTGATCATCGATCAGGTGTTGTGAAGCAATGATGGTCGCAACTATAGGAGCTACTTCAATAGCTTTTTTCACAGTGCCTTCGTCTGGCGCATCAGCATTCTGCTCTGGATGCCAGCGTTCGCTGGCATGAAGATCTGACTCTGATGGAGGCTGCCGTCTTTTCTTAAACCAACCTTTTATTGCATCTCTCTTGAGGAATACCCCAAGCCCAGCAACACCAAGTGCAATCGTTACAGCAGCAATGTAGTAATATGGTGTGTTTGGGTCTTCTTTCTCACCTTCAGTATTTGCGAGAACAGGATTTACAAGGCCAAAAACGAGAAGCGATATCAAGATTCTCTTTGAAAGGTGCATGCTGTGCCTGTTGCATAGATTCAAAAATTTGCAAATGCACTCATTACCCTTCACAATAACAATGATGGAAAAGAGCGTAAGGTCGCAACGTGTATTGGTCATGATGAACGAATACGCGTTACCGCCAACCAACATCGACCCATCAACCATTGACCGTGATTCATGCGAGTGGATCATGCAATATGATGTGATGAGTCATTTGAAGAAGCTCAACTTCGATGTGCAAGCTCTTGGGCTTAGCCACGATTTGAAGCCGCTTCAAGATTGCATTCAGGGCTTTGATCCGCATATCGTTTTCAATCTAATCTATGAATTCGCTGGCGAATCGATTTTCGATCAGAACATCATCGCTTATCTTGAGCTCTTGGGTGTGCCGTTCACCGGCTCAAATCCTCGAAGCCTCATGCTCGCGCGCGACAAGGGCGTCACCAAAAAGATATTGACCTATCACAACGTCCCAACACCAAACTTTCTTGTTTATGAGAAAGGGCAACCCATAGCGCAAACTCAGGCACTCAGGTTTCCAGTTATCGTGAAGTGTCTAACCGAAGACGCGTCCCTTGGCATCTCGCTCGCATCTCTCGTAACAAGCGAAGACAAACTTGTGGAGCGCGTTCAGAACATACATGAACGCTACAACTGCCACGCAATCGCGGAAGAATTCATCGATGGTCGCGAGATCTCGGTTGGGGTCATTGGAAATGGCAAGCTCACCTCTTTGCCGCCATGGGAACTTGTATTTGAAAACAGCCTTTCACCAGAACGCGAGTTCTACCATGGCTATGCAAAGTGGAACAATGCCTATCGGGCGCGAAAAGGGATTCGATCCAAAAAAGCTGAACTCGATAAGAAGACTGAAAGAGCAATCAGCCAACTCGCAAAGAAGTCATACCAAGCGCTTGGACTCAAAGGCTACGCGCGCATTGATTTTAGACTCAACGCAAAAGGCGAACTCTTTGTGATCGAAGCAAATCCAAGTCCGGATCTAAGCCGGACCGAAGATTTCGCCATGGCAGCGCAAGAGCACGGCATCGATTACGAAACACTCATCGGTCGAATCGTGCATCTTGGGCTCAGGTCGGCTTAAATCACTTCAACCATTCATGCAGCCATCCGATGACAGTGTCGTGCCAGAGAATGCTGTTGTGCGGTTTGAGCACCCAGTGGTTTTCGTCAGGGAAGTACAAAAGCTTCGATGGTACACCGCGGCGCTGAAGAGCGGTGAAGGTTGAAAAGCCTTGTGCATCTGTGATGCGATAGTCCTTGGCACCCTGAATCACCAGCGTTGGTGTTTTCCAATTCGCCACGTAGTTCGATGGTGAGACTTTTGCGTAGAGCTCAGGGCTAAGCCAGGGAGTTCCCTTATGCTCCCATTCCTCGAACCATAGTTCTTCAGTTGAGTAGTACATACTAACGCTGTCAAAGACTCCATCGTGATTAACAAGACATTTGAACCGATCTGTGTGGCCGTTAATCCAGTTGATCATGTACCCACCATAGCTCGCTCCAAGCGCAGCGACCCTGTGCTCGTCGATCCATTTGTTGTGTGCAAGTACATGGTCAAGGCCTTTCATGAGGTCTTCGAACGGCTTTCCACCCCAATCGCCAGAAATCGAGTCTGTGAACTGTTGACCATAGCCGGTTGAACCATGGAAATTGATAGTCACCACACCGAAACCTGCTCCTGCGTAAGCTTGTGGGTTCCATCGATAGCTAAAACTATCATCCCAGGCGCCTTGAGGCCCACCGTGAATCAGAAATGCGAGCGGGTATTTTTTTCCTTCCTTAAAGCCCACTGGCTTCAAAATCCACCCGCGCACTGTTTCTCCGAGCGCTCCGACAAACTCAAACTCTTCAGGCACAGACCTCTGCGCGTTTGCAAGCCGTTCCGCGTTGACGTGTGTCAGCTGCTTTTGATGTCCGGATTCATCGGCACTCCAAATTTCTGCAGGCCCCATCAAGGAGTCTTTTGCGTAAACCACTCCATGAGTCGAAGCGATCACGTTGACGGCGTCATTGTGGCCATCTGCCACGCGTTCTTTCACGCTTGAGTCTGCCACGTTCACTTCGAAGATTTTTTGGCGCGCTTTCTCCTCAGCCGTCACCAAAAGCGATTTGCCATCTTTCGTCCAGCTGAGAGATTGCACTGAGCAATCCCAGTTATCCGCAATCGTTTGGATCGAGCCTGTTTTGCGATCATAGAGTTTGATCTTGAGCTGGTCAGATTCGAAACCACCGCGGGCCATTGCAAGGTAGGCGATGGTCTTACCATCTGGAGAATAGGCTGGGATTTTATCGGTAGCCTTGTTTTCGCACGAAATGCACTGCGCTTTGTTGCCCGAGACTGGCACAACATAGATGTTAAGATCTGTGTTCCACGCCATGTCGTTGCCGATTTGCATCGTATAGGCAATTTCTTTGCCATCGGGAGACCAGTCAAACTCCTCAGCACCACCGAATGGTTTTGTTGGGCTATCACCATTGACGCCTTGCATGAGGTCAATAGGTTTTCCAGCCAGAGACCAAGCAGCGTGATGACTATGACTTTTTTCGACCGGCACAACAAAAATGTGACTGCGCTTACCAACAAACCACTCATCCCAGTGACGAATCATCAGGTGATTAAAAATCATTCCCTTCGCATGGCTTGCTTCTTTATCCTTGTCGCGCTTTTGCGTGTCTTCTAAAGAGACTGCCTCAGGGTAGACGTCGGCAGTGAACGCAAGCTTCGCGCCGTCAGGGCTCCACTTGAAGTTTGAGACATCAACCTGAAAATTACTCAACTGATGGGGTTCGCCACCAGCAAGGGGTATCAGCCAAATCTGCTGCGACTCGCCACGATTAGAGAGAAACGCCACGCTGTTGCTATCTGGTGACCACACTGGTGAATTGTCGCTTTTGTGCTTCACCGTTGTGAGCGGCCGTGACATTGTACCATCGGTTGAAACGAGCCACAGGTTTGACGTCCATTTGTTGGCGTTCAAATCAAAGGCTCTGTTCACATAAACAATCCACTTCCCATCAGGGGAAACTGCGGGCTGGCTGAGGCGTTCCATCGCCACCATATCGTGAACAGAGAATGGATGAGTCTCTACATGGGCAAGTGCGTTTACGCACAATAGAGCCAAGAGTGATGCTTTCGCGACTGTCTTCATGAGCATTTTGCCACCATTATCGACGTTTGCGTTGATCTGCACGGCGTACATACACCTTCGTTGTTAAATTGAAACCGGAGCTACGTTTATGAGAAGTCTTTACAGAAACTCGGATGACCAATGGGTTGCTGGAGTATGTGGCGGACTCGCAAAACAGTTTGACGTTGATCCGTCTATCATCAGAGTGCTGATGGCCCTTTTTTGCCTGAGCGGAGGCTGGGGCATCATACTCTATGCGGTCTTGTGGATCATCCTACCAAGGAAGGCGCTCGGAAATTACGCTGGCAAGCGATTCTTCCGTGACATGAACAACAGAATCATCGCTGGCGTGTGTAGCGGGATTGCACACTATTTTGCGTGGGATGTACGTGTCGTGAGACTCGTGTTCTTAGCGCCTGTAATTCTTGCTCTGTGCTTCGGGATATTTAGTTGGCCGCTTTTCTTGCAAGGAGCCTGGTATTGGAGTTTCTTCTTTCAGGGCTCGCTTGTCAGCTCCTTTGCTTTTGCTTACATCTTGCTGTGGATCATTCTGCCACCAACGCACGATATCGAACCACATCAAAAATCTGGATCTCAGCTACAAGCACCCCCATTTGTGGCACCGGGGCACCATAACGAAGATCATGACCACCGTGTATCTGAGAGCGTCGGTCAGGCGCTCGGAGCTATCGTTCGCGTGTTCTTGTTGTTTTTGGTTGCTATTCTTATCTTTTGCTTTTTTGTCGTATTGATGGCCTCCTTGTTTGCCGGCGCATTGCTATGGCCTTTGAACGGCTTTATTTGGACGAGCGATTGGCAACAATATTTGGCGTTAAGCGTACTGATCTTCTTTGTCGGAACACCTGTGTTAGGGTTCATCATTTGGCTCATCCGAAGAGCCTCGGGAATCCGCTTTGGCAGCCCCTTTCTCAGATGGACCTTTGGCTCGTTATGGCTTGTTGGAATTGCATCGCTAATACTTCTGATCATAAGTATTGCCGGCGATTTTCGTTACTATGATAAAAGCGAGCCTGTCGCGCTCTCAATTGCCCAACCACCAGGCGGCCTCATGTCGGTTCAAGTGTCTGGGCCAGCCTTGCGCGCAGACAATATTTGGATTCTTGGCGGCAATTTAGGCAACTGGGATTTTAGTGAAACGACTTTGAAACTGCCCTTTGTGGATATCAGAGTCATGAAGAGTAAAGACTCAAGCTTTCATGTCACGATCCTCAAATTCAGTGCGGGCCGAACGCGAGACGATGCCAAAAGGCGCGCGGATAAAATTGAATACCCGGCACTTTATAAAAACGGTGTTCTTGATTTAGGAAATGGATTTAGCGTGCATCAGGAGAGTAAGTATCGCTTCCAAAATGTCTTTGTTGATATTGCCATACCAGTTGGCAAAAAAATCCGTTTTGATGAAAGTGCCAAGCAAAAACTGAGTCGAATTGAAGTTCATGTCAAAAGCGGCGAAAGATGGTCAAGAAAAGAAGTGGAGATACGCTCTGAGGCTTTTCCTTGGAAAACCAACGCGAACTATATGATGGCTGCGGATGGAAGCCTTAAAGAACAATAGGTCATGCCAGCGTAGGCTGGCATCCAGGGCAGAAGCGTTGGTATTACTCTAGATTCCAGCCTACGCTGGAATGACAAATTATGTGAACTGTCGACAGATTTCGTCCCACGAGCCTTCAAAGAGGGCTGCGCTTCTTTCGCTCTCATTTCGCAACATTTTAAATGGCTTACCCTGGTCACGAACAAGTATGGTGGTAATGCCACATTCGACAGCTGGGCCGTCATTTTTATCGTCATTTCCAATAAAAAGGCACTCTTCTCGCGAAATGCCTTGGCCCGCGAGCAGGATCAAAATTTCTTCGTAATAGCGCGTGCTGGGCTTAAATGCATGCGAGTTTTGAGAGTTTGTGATGTAAACAAAATCCTTGGATGAAAGCCCAGTCCAAGAAATTCTCAGGTCTGTGATTTCCTGAGGAAACACCGGGTTTGTCGCAAGAACAATTGGATATTTTTCGGACATCTCTTTGACGAAACGAACGCCCGCTGCGATTGGCTCAAAGTAGCGCTTAACGGATTCGAGCACTTGCATGAGCTTGCCGCCAAAAAGAGATTCGCTTTCCTCAATTGATAGTCCGGTCGCATTCGCGAAAGCCTGAACGAAACGATCATGATTCATCAAATCGTTTGTGTTCGTCCTAGCCTGCGACATCGCGCCCAAAGCCTTGAAGAATGCTATCGTGCCGAGCTCGGGTCGAAGCCGAAAGAACGCTCGCAAAACGAACATGGGTTGCAACAAACGCGCGTTAGTTAAAAGAGTGTCATCTAGATCTATTAAAATACACTTAATTTTTTGCCTGTTTAGCATGGAAGCTCCCAGCAAATATCAGTGTATCATAGTTCTATTTCTCATGCCAGCGCGCAGTCGTTTGTCACCTTATCGAGCGCAATCTTGCGACGGTCACTGATCTTGTCAGGGTCAATCGACAGCACTTCAAGCTGCGTACGAATCTCTCGGCTATGTAGAGCCCAAGGCTCGAAACCCAAATCCTTCGCAATAACTCTCAACATGAAATCCAGTATGCGCGGACTGCCGCCACTTGCGTGTTGCCCTTGTTTAAGAAGGCTTTTGAGTCCACGAATATGTTTGGATTCATCCCTCAAGATCTCTTCAAAGATAGCAACTAAGTCAAAAAGCTCATTTTGTCGTGCACTCTTCATGAGCTGCGCGTAAAGTCCGATTGAGAATCTCTCGTAAAACAAGAGTACCGCCAATCCATAACGTGCTCGCTTCGCCACAAATCGGCGAAGAAGAGGCAATACGATCGAATAGAAGAGTCGATCCGAAAAAGTCGGCCTTCGTTTCAGATAGCCGAAATGCGCTGCAAGATACTTTTTCATGTGCTCGGCATGCCTCTCTTCATCGAGCGATTGCTCTTTGAGAAGAGTCAGTGATGCCTCATCTTCGATGGCTGCGATGAGAGGCTCGAGAACCTGACATTCCATCATTTCGCTCGTTTGAATGGCAGAAAGAACTCGCACCCAAGCGGATCTTCTTTCACTGGTGAGCGCTGCACAAGCTTCTGATTCTCGTCGGGGATGCACTGTTCTCATGTTTCGTTTGCTAGCATCGAAACTTTGTTTTGCAATGGCCTTGCAAAAGAGAGCGACTCATAGATAGCGTTATGTATGTTCAAAAATCGTTTGGAAGCGGCAACGAAGCTCGCCGAACATTTAGATCAATACAAAGATCAAAATGCACTTATTCTTGCCATTCCTCGCGGCGGTGTTCCAATCGGAAAGGTGATTGCTGACGAGCTTTCAGCAGATTTGGATGTCGTCTTGGTACATAAACTCGGGCATCCTTATAATCCGGAATATGCTTACGGAGCCATCGATGAAGATGGTGTCGTTTATGTTGAACCTAACGAAGACAGACATACAGAAATTGAAAGAGCTGAGCTCGAACATCTCGTGTCACTTCGTCACAAGTACACACCGCTCACAAGGAAGATCGACCCGAAGCGACGCGTTGTCGTTATTGTGGATGACGGTATCGCGACAGGTTGGACAATCAAAGCGGCGGTAGCCTTTCTAACGCGAGCGAAAGCGCAAAGCATTATTGTTGCCGTGCCAGTTGGCCCACGAGAATCAATTGAAGAGCTCCGTTCAGACCCCCGGATTTCGGATGTGATTTGCCTTAAGAGACCCCTACACTTCTCCGCAGTTGGCCAGTTTTATGAAGATTTTTCGCAGGTCTCAGATCAAGAAGTTGAAACAATTCTGATGTCTCGCAGGAGTCATAAGTGAATCGGATTTTAGCAGCCATGTGTATGCCGCTCTTTATTTCACTGGCTGCTCAAGGTGCGAGCAGCCGAGTTGTTCTTCCTACAGATGTGACACCGATTCACTACAAGATTTTCTTCACACCCGACATGCAGAAGTTGACTTTTGATGGCAACGTGACGATCACCATTAAGGTGAACGAACCGACTCGCGCAGTGGTGCTCAACGCTGCCGATCTGGTTCTCAAACACGCTCATATCGACAAAATAGGTGATGCGCAGATTACCTATGATTCCAAGTTGCAAACCGCAACAATGACGTTCGCACAGACACTGCAACCCAATGATTACGATTTGACCATTTCTTACAGCGGCCTCATTTTCAAGAGCGCAAATGGTCTCTTTGCGCTCGACTACGGGACGAAAGAAGAACCACAGAGGGCTCTCTATACACAATTCGAAGCCGCAGATGCGCGTCGCTTTCTTCCGTGTTTCGATGAGCCCGGTCTCAAGGCCACTTTTGAACTCACCGCACACGTGCCTGAATCTCTTATGGCGTTGTCGAACACGCAAATTGCACAATCAAAACCAGACACCAACAAGATGAAGACTGTGCGCTTTGAACGAACGCCGAAAATGTCGACTTACTTGCTCTTCTTTGGTTTGGGTAATTTTGAGCGGATTTCTCGAAAGGTGAATGGAGTTGATGTCGCGGTCGTGGTTAAAAAGGGTGATACATCGAGAGCTTCTTACGCGCTTGACACGGCAACCAAGCTACTGCCTTTTTATGAAGACTATTTTGGTTTGAACTATCCGCTTCCCAAACTCGACCTCATTGCGTTGCCTGGCACGAGTCAAAGTTTTAGCGCGATGGAGAACTGGGGTGCCGTTACCTATTTTGATCGCGCCATTCTTGTTGACCCAGCCATTACAACGGAGACAAATC
>Ga0207641_10003857_pt1 | contig 13128 bp, 11 predicted proteins | sample KBSSwiS62_FD_184306 | JGI IMG/M metagenome (GOLD analysis project Ga0207641, IMG submission 184306) | Switchgrass rhizosphere microbial communities from Kellogg Biological Station, Michigan, USA - KBS Switchgrass S6-2 (SPAdes) (version 2) | ecosystem: Host-associated > Plants > Roots >... | reverse complement strand
CTGCACCACCTCGCCGGCGGACGAGGGCCCGGACCCGCTGATCCCGCTGGCCACCCGCGCGCGCAGCGACGCCGCCCTGATCGCGGCCGCGATCACGGCCACCCCGGCGCTGGGCACCCGGCTGGACCCGCTGCGCGTCGCGCGCACCGACCACGCGACCGCCCTGCAGCAGGCGATCGACCGCAGGGCCGGGGCGACCGCCACACCCACCCCGGCACCCGCCGCGGCCGCGCCCGCCGGACCCGCCGACCTGGACGCCGTCCGGCAGGCCATGGACGCCGCGGCCAAGGAGGCCGCCGGGTTGATCGGCACCCTCCCGACGACGCGGGTCGGGCTGGTCGGCTCGGTCGCCGCCTGCTGCACCGCGTACGCCGTGGTGCTGGCGGTGCCGGCATGAGCGGCGCCGCGAAGATCGAGCCGTCCGCGGTCCAGGCGCTGCAGGCCGCGCTGGCCGCGGAGCACGCGGCGCTGTGGTCCTACACGCTGGTCGTGGCCTGGGTGCCCGCGGACCAGGCCGCGGTCGCGCGGTCGGACATCGAGGCGCACCGCACGCTGCGCGGGCAGGTCGAGCAGACCCTCACCGACCTCGGCGCCCGCCCGGTCTCCGCGGAGCCCGCCTACACCACCCCGGCCCCGGTCACCGACGCGCTGTCCGCCGGGCGGCTGGCCGCGGCCGCCGAGGCGGACGCGCTGGCCGCCTGGCGGTCGGTGCTGGAGCAGACCCAGGACGTCCAGCTGCGCACCGCGGGGTTCAAGGCCCTGGTGGAGGGCACCGGCCGGGCCGCGCGGTGGCGCGCCGCCACCGGGACCACCCCCGCCATCCCGAGCCTGCCGGGGATCATCCGCTGAGCGCGGTCAGGGCCCGGTCCACGTCGTCGGGGGTGCTGTAGAGCGCGAACGCCAGCCGGGCCCCGCCGCCCCGCGCGGTCGCCGTGACCCCCGCCGCGGCCAGCCGTTGCGCCGCCTCGGACACCCGGACGTGCACGATCGCCGAGCCCGCCGGCTCCAGCCCCATCCCGGCGCGGAACCGGTCCGCGAGCCCCACGCAGTGAGCGCGGATCCGCTCCAGGTCCTGCCCCGCCAGCCAGGACAGCGACTCCGCGGCGCCGACGTGGGAGTACCAGGCAGGCGAGGTGTCCAGGCGGCGGGCGTCCGCGGCGAGCCGGGGCGGCAGGCCCGTCGTGCTGCCCCAGGGATCCTCGGCGGCCCACCAGCCCGCGGCGTGCGGCACGAGCTCCAGGCCCTCGCGGACCGCCATCCACGCCGCCCCGCGCGGCGCGAACAGCCACTTGTAGCAGGCCCCGACCACGGCGTCCGCCCAGTCCAGGGACAACGGCATCCACCCCGCGGCCTGCGTGACGTCCAGCACCACCGTCGTGCCCGCCTCCCGCCGCGCCCGCAGCGCCGGGAGGTCGGCCATCCGGCCGTCGAGGGACTGCACGACGCTGCAGGCGATCACCTCGGCGTCCGCCTCGGCGAGCTTCTCCAGCGGCACCTCGGTGACCGTGATCCCGCGGCCCTGCACCGCGAACGGGTAGGAGACCGACGAGAACTCGCCCTCGGCCACCGCCACCCGCACGCCGTCCGGCACGGCCGCCGCCACGAGCCCGACCAGGGGGGACACCGCCCGCCGAGCGCCACCCGCTCCGGCCCGACGCCCACCAGCGCGCCGAACGCCGCCCGGGCGCGCGCCACGACGCCGTCGAACTCGGTGGCCCGGCCGGCGCCGGTCCGCCACCGCTGGAGCGCGGCGGCCACCGCGTCCGCGGTCTCGCGGGGCGGGACGCCCACGCTGGCGGTGGCGAGGTACCCCGCCGGGACGTCGAAGGTCCGACCGAAGGCCGTGCGCACGGGCGGACCCTACGCTCTCGACCATGGACAGCGAGCTTCTCGAGATCCGCACCGGCGCCGCGGAACGGGTCGTGGACCTCGGCTCCCGGATCGACGCGTTCCTCGACGGCCGCGGGGACGGCCTGCTCACGGTGTGGGTCCCGCACGCCACCGCGGGCATCGCGGTGATCGAGACCGGGGCGGGCAGCGACACCGACCTCCTCGAGGCGCTGCGCACGCTGCTCCCCGCGGACGACCGCTGGACCCACCGCCACGGCAGCCCCGGACACGGCCGGGACCACGTGCTCCCGGCGTTCCTGCCGCCGTCGATGTCGGTCCCCGTGCTCGACGGCCGGATGGCGCTGGGCACCTGGCAGTCCGTGTGCCTGGTGGACACCAACGTGGACAACGCCGTCCGCACCGTCCGGCTCAGCTTCCTCGCCGGTTGAGCCTCCGCAGGACCCCGGGCCGCCGGGCCACGGCGGCGGTCTCGCCCTCGTCGTCCCGGATCCTGCGCAGCTCCGCGCACTCGTCCTCGTCGAGGGCGACGGGCGGGACGGCGCGAGCGTGATCACAGCGAGACCCGTACCGTCTAAGCTCCGCGCGTGGACAGTCCGGGGGGAACGGGCGGGCCGGACCCGTCGGCCGAGGCGCCGCCCACCGAGGTGGGGGTACTCGGCCATTTGGGCCCGCTCCACCCCGACCATCGGGTGCAGGCCCCGGTCCGCCCGGAGCACACCGGCCGCTGGATCGCCGGGCTGAGCGCGGTGATCGTCGTGGTCGCGGGGCTGCTGGGCGCGGGCGTCTGGCTGGTCACGCGGGCGCTCGGGCCGTCGGTGCCCGCCGGGTTCCGCGCCGTCGACACGCCGTACCTGACCTACGCCGTGCCCGCGGACTGGGTCCCGGTGGACGGCGAGGCGACCCGCATCCTGGGTGTCACGTTCACCGGCGGCGCGGACGGCCCGCAGTACACCTGCCGCGGGGACGTCTACCGGCGTGGCCTGGCCACCGCCGCCCTCGTGCAGACCGGGGAGGATCCCGTCGCCGTGGCCCGGCGGTTCGCGGGCGAGCTCGGCCGCAGCCTCTACACCGACTCCGCCCGACACACCCCGCGCGTGACCCTCGCGGACCCCCGCGAGGTGCACGTCGGCGGGGCCACGGGCGCGGTCGTCCAGTCCTCGGCGACCACCACGGCGGACGACGGCTGTCTCGCCACCGCCGGCGTCGTCTCGGTCCTCGCCGTGCCGGTCGCGGGCGGCGGGACGGCCGTGCTCGTGGCGAACACGGACACCGGGGGCGGGCCCGCGGACGTCCCGCTGCCCGCGGCGGACACCGTGGACGCGATCGTGGGGAGCGCGGGCTGATGGAGGGCACCACCTTCGGCCCGTACACGATCGAGGAGCTGCTCGGGCGCGGCGGGATGGGCGAGGTCTACCGGGCCTTCGACACCGAGACGGACCGCGAGGTCGCGCTCAAGGTCCTCCCCCCGCACCTCGCGGGCGACCCGGAGTACACGGAGCGGTTCCGCCGCGAGTGTCGCGCCGCCGCCCGGCTGCGGGACCCGCACGTGGTCCCGATCCACCGGTTCGGCGAGATCGACGGTCGCCTCTACCTGGACATGCGTCTCGTCGAGGGCAGCGACCTGGGCACCCGGCTCGCCGAGCACGGCCCGCTGCCCGCCGCCACGGCCGTGTCGGTCGTCTCCCAGATCGCCTCCGCGCTCGACGCCGCGCACGCGGAGGGGATGGTCCACCGCGACGTCAAGCCGTCGAACATCCTGCTGGCCGGTCCGGTCACGGCGGAGTCGGTCTTCGCGTACCTGTTCGACTTCGGCATCGCCGGTTTCACCGGCACGTCGGACGGCGGGGAGCAGCTCACGCGCAGCGGCACCGTCCCCGGGTCGGTCGCCTACCTGGCCCCGGAGCGCTTCCGCGGGGTGCCCGCGGACCCGCGGGTGGACGTGTACGCGCTGGCCTGCGTGCTGCACCAGGCCCTCACCGCCCGCGCCCCGTTCTCGGGCGACCTCCCGACCCTGATGCACGCCCACCTGCACCTCCCCGTCCCGCTGATCGGCCGCGCGGACGTGCCCGCCGGGCTGGACGACGTCGTCGCGCGCGGGATGGCGAAGGACCCGGTCCACCGCTACCCGACGGCCGGTGCCCTGGCCGCCGCGGCCCGCGCCGCCGTCGGCTCGGGCCCGGTCCCCACCGCCCCGCCCACCGCCACCGACACCCCCCGCCCCTCCACCTTCGGCACCGCCTCCTCCTTCGGCCCCGCGGCCACCGGGGCCTCCCCCGGACCCGCGGGGGCGACCGGCTCGCCCCCGGCGTACTCCGGTGGCCCGGAACCGAGTGGGTCGTGGCCGGGACACCCGGGCGGCGGCGCCTCCGATCCCCGCGCCGCGGCGTGGGCCTCCGCCCCGGACACCGCGGTAGGGTGGCAGACCGGCCCGTCGACCCGGCCGGCCCGGAAGGGCACCGGCGCGGGCAAGCTCGCCGCCGTCGTCCTGGCGGTGGTCGTGCTGCTCGCGGGCCTGGGCACCGCGGGGTACCTCCTGGTCGACCGCGTCGCCGGGCACACCGACCCCACCCCCAGCGCGCCCACGCCGACCCCACAACCCGTCTCGACCGCCCTACCGGGCTCTGGGGACGCCCAGCTGCTCGCGGACCTCCCGGAGGGCTTCTCCGCCGCGAACTGCACCCCGGACCTGCAGACGGCGACCCGCATCGGCGGCACGTCCTACCTGGGCTGCGAGAACGGCCCCGCGGACGGCCCGGACGGCGGCACCTTCAGCCGCTACGCCTCCCAGAGCCTGCTCGACGAGGGCTTCGACGGCGCCGCCACCGCCGCGAACGTCCCCCAGCAGCAGGGCGCCGAGCACTCCGCCTGCCGCGACGGGACCTCCCTGGCCACCGGCTACTCCGTCAACGACCGGTTCGCGGGCCGGGTGGGCTGCTACCTGGACCCGAGCGGCGCCGCCTACCTGTTCTGGACGGACGACACTGCCCTCTCCTTCGGCTACCTCCGCCGCTCCGACGGCAACGCGAGCCTGCTCTACGACTGGTGGCTCGCCCACGACTTCGCCCACCACTAGCCGCAGCCCCGAGACCGCAGCCCCGCCACCGCCCGAGATCGTACGTTTCGTGCTCTGAGCGTGATCGCACGTTTCGTGCTCTGAGCGTGATCGCACGTTTCGTGCTCTCAGCGTGATCGCACGTTTCGTGCTCCCAGCGTGATCGCACGTTTCGTGCTCCCACCGTGGCGCGATCACACCGAGCGTGCGCTCAGCGTGGTTCCGGCCACGCTGAGCGCACACTCCCGCGGATCATGAACCGTACGCGCGAGTCCGGCCCGCCCGCGGAGGGTGGTCGAAGTCCGGCACCCCGTCGGTCTCGTTCGGCAGCGTCGCCGGCAGCGCGTCGAACGGCGGCTCCGGCAGCCCCGACCCTTCGCTCGATGATCGATCTCACCCTCGGACGAGGGCGGCGAGGGCCTGTGCCGCACCCTCGCGCGGGATCTCGCTCCGCTCGCCGGTCGCCCGGTCCTTGACCTCGAGCCTGCCCTCGGCGAGCCCCCGCCCGACGACGACGATCGTGGGCACCCCGATCAGCTCGGCGTCGGCGAACTTGACCCCGGGACTGGCCTTGCGGTCGTCCAGCAGCACGTCCAGGCCCTCGGCCTCGAGCTCGGCGGCCAGCTCCGCGCCGCCGTCGACCAGCTCCTGGTTCTTCCCCGCGACGACGACGTGCACGTCGAACGGGGTGACGGCCCGCGGCCAGACCAGCCCGGACTCGTCGTGGGACTGCTCGGCGATCGCCGCGACGAGCCGCGAGACGCCGATCCCGTAGGAGCCCATGGTGATCCGGACGGGCTTGGAGTCCGGCCCGAGCGCGTCGAGGGCGAAGGCGTCCGCGTACTTGCGGCCGAGCTGGAAGATGTGCCCGATCTCGATCCCGCGGGCGGCCTCCAGCACCCCGGTGCCGTCCGGCGAGGGATCGCCGGCGCGGACCTCGGCGGCCTCGATGGTGCCGTCGGGGGTGAAGTCCCTGCCGACGACGAGGTCGACGACGTGATGGTCCGCCTTGTCCGCGCCCGTCACCCAGGCCGTGCCGGTGACGACCCGAGGATCGACGAGGTAGCGAACCCCGTTGTCCTGCAGCGCCTTCGGCCCGATGTACCCCTTGACCAGGAAGGGGTTCCTCGCGAAGTCCGACTCCTCCAGCAGCGCCACCTCGGCGGGTTCGAGCCCCGCCTCGACGCGCTTCATGTCGACCTCGCGGTCCCCGGGCACGCCGATCGCGAGCAGCTCCCACTCGCCTGCGGGCTGCCGCACCTTGAGCAGCACGTTCTTCAGCGTGTCCGCGGCGGTGAACTTGCGGTCGGCGCCGATGCTCGTTCCGCCGGCGCTGCTCTCGTAGTTCGCGTTGAGGAAGTCCACCAGCGTCTCGATGGTGGGCGTTTCCGGCGTGTGGTGCACGACGGCGGCCGGCTTGTCGTCGATCGGCTGCGCGGGGGGCGCGGGGGTCGTCACGGCCTCGACGTTCGCCGCGTAGCCGCCGGGCCCGCGCACGAAGGTGTCCTCGCCCGTCTCGGACTCGGCGAGGAACTCCTCCGACGCCGAGCCGCCCATCGCGCCGGACGTGGCCGCCACGATGACGTACTTGAGCCCCAGCCGGTCGAACGTCTTGATGTACGCGGCCCGGTGCTTGGCGTAGGACTCGGACAGCCCCTCGTCGGTCAGGTCGAAGGAGTACGAGTCCTTCATCAGGAACTCACGGCCGCGCAGGATGCCCGCGCGGGGCCGCTCCTCGTCCCGGTACTTCGTCTGGATCTGGTACAGGATGACCGGGTAGTCCTTGTACGACGAGTACTCGCCCTTGACGGTGAGCGTGAACAGCTCCTCGTGGGTGGGGCCGAGCAGGTAGTCCGCGCCCTTGCGGTCCTTGAGCCGGAAGATGTTGGGTCCGTACTCGGTCCAGCGGTTCGTGGCCTCGTAGGGCTCGCGGGGCAGCAGCGCCGGGAACTGGATCTCCTGGGCGCCGATGGCGTCCATCTCCTCGCGCACGACCGCCTCGATGCGCCGCAGCACCTTGAGCCCGAGCGGCAGCCAGGAGTAGACGCCCGGGGCGATCCGGCGGACGTAGCCCGCGCGGACCAGCAGCTTGTGGCTGGGCACCTCCGCGTCGGCCGGGTCCTCGCGGAGGGTGCGGAGGAACAGCGACGACATCCTGGTCAACACCCTTCGCAGCGTACTGAGCGGCGGCACGCGGTTTCGGAATGGGGCCGCGGCCCGCCGGGTTGGCCACGACGTGACCGACACCAAGCCCGATCTGCACGCCCTCCTCGCCGAGGCCCGCCTCGGTGTCCTCGCGACGATCAAGAAGGACGGGGCGCCCCAGCTCTCCCCCGTCACGCCGTACTACGACCGCGAGGCCGGCGTCGTCTACGTCTCCATGACCGAGGGCCGCGCCAAGACCGCCAACCTGCGCCGCGACCCCCGCGCCGCGCTGGAGGTGACCAGCTCCGACGGGGGCACCTGGGCCACCGCCGAGGGCTCGGTGACCCTGACCGGCCCCGGCACGAGCGAGGACTCCCCCGAGGTCGAGGCGCTCGTCGACTACTACCGCAACGCCGCAGGCGAACACCCGGACTGGGCGGAGTACCGCCGGGTGATGGTGGCGGACCGGCGGGTGCTGATGGCACTGACCGTGGAGAAGGTCTACGGCGCAAGGATCTGGTGAGCGCCACGGTGAGCGCACGTTTCGTGCTCCCAGCGTGGTCGCGGCGGTGATCGCACGTTTCGTGCTCCCAGCGTGGTCGCGGCGGTGATCGCACGTTTCGTGCTCCCAGCGTGGTCCCGGCGGTGATCGCACGTTTCGTGCTCTCAGCGTGGGTTGATCACGGATTGCGTGCGCTCAGCGTTGCCCGCACCACGCTGCGCGCACCCGACTCGCGATCACCCGACCGGGGGCCCTCGACGGCCCCGTCGAGTGATCACCCCTCCCGCCCCACCCGTCACGCGTGATCACATCCACCCCGTTCACCACGACAACCGGGGGGCGTGATGCGGGTCGGACGACTGAGTGTGACCGTCGGGGTGGCCTTGTTGCTGCTCGCGCCCGCCGCGGCCGCCGAGGAGATCCCGCGGCCGATCATCGAGTCGATCGGCCCCGCCGTCGAGGTCGCGCCGGGCATCACCCACCGCGACGTCACCACGAACCTCGGTGCGGGCCAGGTCATGGCGGACGTCGTGGACGTCGACCTCTCCGATCCCGCGGTGCGCGTCGACCTGCTGTGGAACGGGGCCGTTGCGTCCCGCGCGCCGGTGAAGGCCATGGCGGACCGGATCGGCGCGGTCGCCGGGATCAACGGGGACTTCTTCGACATCGGCCGCTCCAACGCCCCCGCAGGGCCCGCCGTGCTCGCCGGGCGCGCGTTGAAAGGCGCTGTGCCCCAAGGCCGTCGGGCCGCACCGGCGGTACCGGGCGCCGAGATGGACTACGTGTTCGCCGTCGACGCGACCGGCGTCGCGCGGGTCGACCGGCTGCCCCTGCAGGGCGAGCTGCGGCGCAAGGGCGTCCAGCTCCTCGCGCAGGGCGCCGAGACCCCGCCGCCGCTCCCGATCGTCGCACTCAACCAGTCGGCCGTGCCCGTCAACGGGATCGGCGTGTTCACAAGCGACTGGGGCGACGCCGACCGCGCCCGCACCCTCTGCGGCTCCGACGACGACCGGGACGCCCCCTGCGCCGCGGACCAGGTCGAGGTCTCGGTGCGGGACGGGCGGGTCGCCGAGATCCGCCCGCCGCGCGGCGGCACCCTGCCGCCCCAGGAGACGGTTCTGGAAGGCCGCGAGCAGGGCGCCGCCGCCCTGCGGACGCTGCAGGTCGGGGACCCCGTCGACGTCGACTACGGGCTGCGGCCCGCCAGCGGCGTCGCGCCGTTCATGGCCGTCGGCGGCAGCCCGATCCTGCGCGACGGCCACCCGACCGAGGACCTGAACGACTCTGCGCGCGCACCGCGCAGCGGCGTCGGCGTCGCACCGGACGGACGACACATCTCGCTGGTGACGGTCGACGGGCGGCAGTCCGACAGCGTGGGCGCCACCCTGCTCCAGTTCTCCCGAATGCTCGGCGAGCTGGGCCTCAAGGACGGGATGAACCTCGACGGCGGTGGCTCCTCCACCCTCGCCTACCGCGGCCCCGGCGATCCCGCGACGACGATCGTCAACGACCCGTCGGACCCGTCGCCGCGTCTGGTGCCCAACGGGATCGCGGTCTGGACCGTCTGATCCCGGCTGCACGACGCCGGGCCGCCGCCGGCAGGCGACCTCGACCAGGTCCACGTCAGCCGCGGCTCAGTGTGACGCCCGAGCGCCGGCCGGCGACGCATGGGCGTCCCGAGCGTCACGCCCCGGCGAGCAGCTCCCCCGCCAACCGCCCCACCGTCTCCCACTCGATGAGGAACCCGTCGTGTCCGTAGGGCGACTCGATGACCTCGAGCCGCGCCCCCGGGATCGCGCGGGCCAGCTCCTCCTGCTGCGCGACGGGGTACAGCCGGTCCGAGCTGATCCCCACCACCAGCGTCCGCGCCTCGACCGCCGCCAGGGCGGCGCCGACCCCACCGCGCCCCCGCCCGACGTCGTGCGCGTTCATCAGCTGGGTCAGCCGCACGTAGGAGCCGGCGTCGAAGCGGCGCACCAGCTTCTCGGCGTGGTGGTCCAGATAGGACTCGACGGCGTACCGGCCGCCGTGGAACGGGTCCTCCCCGTCCTGCGGGTCCCGGCCGAAGCGGGTCGCCAGCTCGTACCCGCTCCGGTACGACAGGTGTGCGATCCGCCGCGCCACCCCGAGCCCGCGGTGCGGACCGGAGCCCGCGGGCAGGTGGTGGTAGTCCCCGCCGTGCCAGCCCGGGTCCGCCTCGATCGCGGCGATCTGCGGTGCGGCCCACCCGATCTGGTCCGCGGCCGACGCCGCCGGCGAGGCGAGCAGCATCAGCCGCTCGACCCGGGCGGGCTCGGTCACCGCCCACTCCAGCGCGCGCATCCCGCCCATCGACCCGCCGACGACGAGCGCCCACCGGCCCACTCCGAGCGCGTCCGCCAGCGCGACCTCGGCGCGCACCGAGTCGCGGGCCGTGACCAGCGGGAACCGTGACCCCCACGGCCGCCCGTCGGGCGCCGTCGAGGACGGTCCGGTCGTCCCCTGGCACCCGCCGACCACGTTGGGCGCCACCACGAAGTACCGCTGCGGGTCCAACGCCCGGCCGGGGCCGATCAGGTCCCCCCACCACCCGGGCGTCGGGTGCCCGGGCCCGGGCTCACCGGTGACGTGCGAGTCCCCGGTGAGCGCGTGCAGCACGAGGACCGCCGGGGAGCTGGGCGAGCCCCACGTCTCGTAGGACAGACGCACGCCGGGCAGCTCCCCGCCCGCCTCCAACGGAAGCGGCGCGGGGAGCTCCAGGAACCTACGCCGTCCGGCGTCCGATCCCTCCCGCCACGCACCGGTGGCGGGAGGGAGTACGAGCGTCACGCGCTCTTCGCGGCCCGGAAACCGGCGTCGAGGTCCGCCTTGATGTCCTCGATGCCCTCGAGCCCGACCGACAGCCGGATCAGGCCCGGCCCGACGCCCGTCGACAGCTGCTCCTCACCGGAGAGCTGGCTGTGCGTGGTCGACGCCGGGTGGATCACCAGGCTGCGCACGTCGCCGATGTTGGCCAGGTGGGAGTGCAGCTCCAGGGCGTCGACGAACCTCTTGCCCGCCTCGACGCCGCCGCGGATGTCGAACGCCACGACGGCACCGGCGCCGCGCGGCAGGTACTTCTGCTGCAGCGCGTGCCACTCGCTGGACGGCAGCCCCGCGTAGTAGACCTTCTCGACCTCGTCCCGTGCCTCGAGCCACTCGGCCACGGCCTGCGCGTTCTGCACGTGCCGCTCGATGCGCAGCGACAGCGTCTCGATGCCCTGGATCAGCAGGAACGAGTTCAGCGGGGCGATCGACGGGCCGAGGTCGCGCAGCAGCTGCACCCGGAACTTGATCAGGAACGCCAGCGGGCCGAGCGCCTCGGAGTAGTTCAGCCCGTGGTAGCTCGGGTCCGCGGTGGTCAGGCCGGGGAAGCGCTCGGCATGGGCCGCCCAGTCGAAGTTGCCGGAGTCCACGACGACGCCGCCGATGCTCGTCCCGTGCCCACCGAGGAACTTGGTGGCGGAGTGGATGACGATGTCCGCGCCGTGCTCGATGGGCCGCACCAGGTACGGCGTCGGCACCGTGTTGTCGACGAGCAGCGGCACACCGGTCTCGTGCGCGATGTCGGCGACGAGCCGGATGTCCAGGACGTTGCTGCGCGGGTTGCCGATCGTCTCGGCGTAGAACGCCTTGGTGTTCGGGCGGACCGCGCGGCGCCACTCCTCGGCGTCGTCCGGGTCCTCGACGAACGTGACGTCGATGCCCAGCTTCGGCAGCGTGTAGTGGAACAGGTTGTAGGTGCCGCCGTAGAGCGACGCCGACGACACGAAGTGGTCGCCCGCCTGCGCGAGGTTGAGGATCGCGAGGGTCTGCGCGGCCTGCCCGGAGGCGACGGCCACGGCCCCGATGCCGCCCTCGAGCGCGGCGACGCGCTGCTCCAGCACGTCCTGCGTCGGGTTCATGATCCGGGTGTAGATGTTGCCCAGCTCCGCGAGCCCGAACAGCGCCGCGGCGTGGTCGGTGTCCCGGAAGGTGTACGACGTCGTCTGGTAGATCGGGGTGGCCCGGGCGCCGGTGGCGGTGTCGGGGGCGGCACCGGCGTGGACCTGCTTGGTCTCGAAGGACCAGCCGGCGGTGGGGTCGACGGGGTCGGTCATGACGGTCTTCTCCTGTGGGTTCTGCGTGCGAAAGACGAGGTCAGCGCGAGCGCGAACAGCTCGCGCTGGCCACGCGCATCAGATCGACATGGCGTCGCGCCACGAGCTTGATCTCCGGGAGGCCCACGACCAGGACCGTAACGGGGCCGTCATAGCGGCACAACTAACGTTGCCCCGTGCTCGTCCTGCTTCCCCCGTCGGAGACCAAGCTCGCCGGCGGCGACGGTCCCCCGCTCGACCTCGCCGCGCTCTCCCACCCGGAGCTGGACGGCGTCCGCAAAGCCCTGCTCGACGAGCTGGTCGAGCTCGCCGCGGACCTGCCCGCCTCCCGCGCGTCGCTGGGCGTGTCGGAGCGGCAGGACGCGGAGGTCGCCCGCAACGCGGCGCTGTGGACCGCCCCCACCGCGCCGGCGATCACCCGCTACACCGGCGTGCTCTACGACGCGCTGGACGCCCGGTCGCTCAAGGGCGCCGCCGCGGCGCGCGCGAGGGCGCGCCTGGCCGTCGGCTCCGCCCTGTTCGGCCTGGTGCACGCCGGCGACCCGATCCCGGCGTACCGGCTCTCGGCGGGCTCCGCCCTCCCCTCGGGCGGCACCCTCGCGGCCCGCTGGAGGCCGGTCCTCGAGCCCGTCCTGGCCGCCGTCGACGACCTGGTCGTCGACCTGCGCTCGGGCTCGTACGCCGCACTGGCCCGGGTCCCCGGCGCGGTGACGGTGAACGTCCTCGCCGAGCGCCCCGACGGCTCCCGCTCCGTGGTGAGCCACCACAACAAGTCCCACAAGGGCGCCCTGGCCCGGCTGCTGGTCAGCACCCGCGCCGAACCCCGGGACGCCGCCGGTGTCGCCCGGATCGTCCGCAAGGCCGGCCTGACGGTCGAGCGCACCGGCACCCACCTCGACCTGGTCATCCCCGCCTGAGGACGTCCGACTCGCGGCCGGCTGTGTGGGACTCGCGGAAGGTTCGCGCGAGTCCCACACCACCGGCCGCGAGTCCTACCGTCCCGCCGCATATCCCTGCGCCCCGCGCGGATCGGCCGCCGCCCCCAGCTCACCCGTCGCCGGGTCCCGGGTCACCACGGACAGCCGCCCCAGGCTCCACGGCGGCGCGACGGTCACCGCGTGCCCGCGCGCCGCCAGCCCGTCGAGCACGGGGCCGAGCCGGGACTCCCCGACGACCCCGCGGGGCGTCCACGTGCGTGGCCAGAACGAGCCGGGCATCGCCGTCGTGTGCAGCGCCGGCGCGTCGATCGCCTCCTGCGGCGTCATCCCCAGCACCAGGGTGCGCAGCAGGTAGAGCAGCTGCCACTGGTCCTGCTGGTCCCCGCCGGGCGTGCCCAGCGCCGCGACCGCCTCGCCGCCGCGCAGCAGCAGCGTGGGGCTCAGCGTGGTCCGCGGCCGCCGTCCGGGTTCCAGGCGGGCTGGGGACGCCGGGTCCAGCCAGGTCATCTGCAACCGGGTGCC
>Ga0207641_10003856_pt1 | contig 13128 bp, 10 predicted proteins | sample KBSSwiS62_FD_184306 | JGI IMG/M metagenome (GOLD analysis project Ga0207641, IMG submission 184306) | Switchgrass rhizosphere microbial communities from Kellogg Biological Station, Michigan, USA - KBS Switchgrass S6-2 (SPAdes) (version 2) | ecosystem: Host-associated > Plants > Roots >... | reverse complement strand
CTGACCCTGCGCGAAGCCGCGCTCGCCAGCGGCCTGATCGACGAGGCCAGGTTCGACGCGGCGGTGCGCCCGCTCGACATGGTCGGCCACGGCCTCGCAGGAGCCTGAGGCATGGCGCTCAACGACATCGCCACGCGCACCTACGACCACAATTTCCGGCTCGACCCGATCGTGCGCAGCCTGCTCGACACCGACTTCTACAAGCTGCTCATGCTGCAACTGATCCGGCACTTGCATCCCGACGTGACGGCAACCTTCTCGGTCATCAACCGCAGCAAGTCGGTGCGTCTGGCCAAGATCGTCGACGAAGGCGAACTGCGCGACCAACTCGACCACGCGCGCACCGTGCGGTTCACCCGCAAGGAGCTGATCTGGCTGGCGGGCAACACCTTCTACGGCCGCACGCAGATGTTCGGCGCCGACTTCCTCGCCTGGCTCGCCGACTTTCGCCTGCCCGAGTACGAGCTTTCGGTGCGCGACGGACAGTACGAGCTGCACTTCGCCGGCACCTGGGCCGAAGCCTCGATGTGGGAAATCCCGGCGCTCGCCATCCTCAACGAGCTCAAGAGCCGTGCCGCCATGCGCGACAAGGGCCGCTTCGCGCTCGACGTGCTCTACGCCCGGGCCAAGGCGCGATTGTGGGGCAAGGTCGAGCGCCTGGGCGAGCTGCCGGACTTGCGCATCTCCGATTTCGGCACCCGCCGCCGCCACGGCTTCCTGTGGCAGCGCTGGTGCGTCGAGGCGCTGAAGGAGGGCCTGGGCGAGCGGTTCATCGGCACCTCGAACGTGCTGCTGGCGATGGACGCCGATCTCGAGGCGATCGGCACCAACGCCCACGAACTGCCGATGGTCGCCGCCGCCCTCGCCCGCGACGACGCCGAGCTGGCGGCGGCGCCCTACCGCGTCCTTCAGGAATGGGCGCAGCACTACAACGGCAACCTGCTGGTCGTGCTGCCCGACGCGTTCGGCACCACCCGCTTCCTGCGCGATGCGCCCGGGTGGGTGGCGGACTGGACTGGCTTCCGCCCCGACAGCGCCCCGCCGATCGCAGGCGGCGAGCAGATCATCCGCTGGTGGCAGGAGCACGGACAGGACCCGCGCGAGAAGCTGCTGATCTTCTCCGACGGCATGGACATCGACACGATCATGGCGACCTATCGTCACTTCCATGGAAGGGTGCGGATGAGCTTTGGCTGGGGCACCAACCTCACCAACGACTTTCGCGGCTGCGATCCATCTGGCACGAGCGCGCTCGATCCGATCTCGCTGGTGTGCAAGGTGACCAGCGCCAATGGCCGGCCGGCGGTGAAGCTGTCCGACAACCCGGCCAAGGCGACCGGCAACCCGGCCGAGATCGCGCGCTACTTGCGAGTGTTCGGCGAAGCCGGGCGGTTGGAGCATGGGGTGTCGGTATAGCGCCCTCCTTCCCCCTCGATGGGGGAAGGATAGCGCAGCTTGCCTCTGCAAGAGGCTAGCGGAGCTTGGATGGGGGTGTGCTATCGGTTTACATTCCCCTTAACGACGCACCATCACCCTCATCCCACTTCGGCTAACCGGCCGAGCCGGTAAGCCTGCGTATCCTTCCCCCATCGAGGGGAGGACAGCCGCCGATATTCACGCGAGCTATCACCTTCCCTCGCAGCCAACCGCGGGCTCGCGCATTGCATGGAGCATACGCGACACAGCGCACGGGGACCCTCTTGAGCCAATTGCCCGACCGTCTCGAAGGCGGCCATCCTTACCCGCTCGGCGCCACGTTCGATGGCCTGGGCGTCAACTTCGCCGTGTTCTCCGCCCACGCGGAGAAAGTCGAGCTGTGCCTGTTCGAGCCGGGCGGCAAGCGCGAGGTGGCGCGGTTCGCCTTGCCCGAGTGCACCGACGAAGTCTGGCACGGCTATCTGCCGAATGCCCGGCCCGGCCTGCTCTACGGCTACCGCGCCTATGGTCCCTACGAGCCGGAAAAGGGCCACCGCTTCAATCCCCACAAGCTGCTGCTCGATCCTTATGCCAGGCGCCTGGCGGGGACGATTCGCTGGAACGACGTGCTGCACGCCTATCCCTTGCGCGGGCGCCGCGCCGATCTCGGCTTCGACAAGCGCGACAGCGCGCCGGCCATGCCCAAGGGCGTGGTCACGCACGATGCCTTCGACTGGTCGCGCGACATCAAGCCGAACACGCCGTGGTCGGAAACGGTGATATACGAGGCGCATGCCAAAGGCCTCACCAAGCTGCTCGAGCATGCCCCGCCGCAGGAGCGCGGCACGTTCGCCGCGCTCGCCCACCCCGATGTGATCGGACACTTGAAGCGCCTGGGCGTCACTGCGCTCGAACTGCTGCCGATCCACGCCTTCACGCAGGACCGCTTCCTGCAGGAGAAGGGCCTTCGCAACTACTGGGGCTACAACACCCTCAACTTCTTCACGCCCGAGCCCAGCTACTTCGCCGACCCGAACACCCAGGACGAGCTGCGCGTCGCCGTGCGGCGGCTGCACGCGGCCGGGATCGAGGTGATCCTCGACGTCGTGTTCAATCACAGCTGCGAGGGCAGCGAGCTGGGCCCGACGCTATGCTGGCGCGGGCTCGACAACGCGACGTACTATCGCCTGGTGCCCGGCAACGAGCGGCACTGCCTCAACGATACGGGTACGGGCAACACCTTCAACCTCACCCATCCTCGCGTGATCCAGATGGTGGCGGATTCGTTGCGCTACTGGGCGACGAGCTACGGCATCGACGGCTTCCGCTTCGACCTGGGCCTCACGCTCGGCCGCACCGACCGTGGCTTCGATCCCAACGCCGCGTTCTTCCACGTGCTGCGGCAGGACCCGATCCTGGGCGGGCTGAAGCTGATCGCCGAGCCGTGGGACGTCGGCATGGGCGGATACCAGCTCGGCAACTTTCCGCCCGGCTTCGCCGAGTGGAACGACAAGTTCCGCGACACCACCCGGCGCTACTGGCGCGGCGATCCGGGCCAGCGCGCGGACCTGGCCGCGCGGCTCTCGGGCTCGGGTGACTTGTTCGACCGGCGCGCGCGGCGCCCTTGGGCAAGCGTCAACTTCCTCACCAGCCACGATGGCTACACTCTCGCCGATCTCGTCGCCTACGAAGAGCGGCACAACGAGGCCAATGGCGAGGACAACCGTGACGGGCACGACAACAACCTGTCGCGCAACTGGGGTGCCGAGGGGCCGACCGAGGACACCGACATCCGCGCCTGCCGGTCGCGCGTCCAGCGCTCGATGCTGACGACGCTGCTCGCCTCGCTCGGCACGCCGATGCTGGTCGCGGGCGACGAGTTCGGGCGCACGCAGGGCGGCAACAACAACGCCTATTGCCAGGACAACGAGATCAGCTGGATCGACTGGTCGCTGCTCGAAAGCGAGGACGGCGCGGCGCTGTTCGCCTTCACGTCCAAGCTGATCGCGCTGCGCAAGCAGTACCCGGTGCTGCGCGCGCCGGTGTTCCTCTACGGCCAGGATTCGCCCGGCGAAGGCATCAACGATGTGGAGTGGTGGGACGAACGCGGGCAGCAGCTCTCGCCTGAGGACTGGCACAATCCGGAAGGCCGTGCGCTGTCGATGCGGCGGGCGAGCCGGCTGGACGACGGCCGGGTCGAGGCGATCAATCTGCTGCTGAACGCCAGCGCCGACCCGATCCGCTTCGTCCTGACGAGCGCCGCCGTCCAGCGCACCTTGCTCGCCGACAGCAGCCGCCCCGAGGCGGACGAGGAGGAGATCGGCGGCGAATACGAGCTGGCGCCGCAAAGCGCCGCGCTGATCCGCTCGGTCGCGGATTTCACCGGATGACGCGAAGCTGGGGGCCGCAGCGGGTCGGCGACGAGCGCTGGCGCTTTCCGCTGTGGGCGCCCGACCAGCGCCAGCCGCGCCTCGAGATCGAAGGCGCGGAGCCGGTCGCCATGTCACCCGGGCCCGATGGATGGTTCGCCCTCGAGACCGAGGCGCAGGGCGGCACGTGCTATCGTTTCGTCCTCGACGACGGACTCGCGGTGCCCGACCCCGCCTCGCGCGCGCAGGCAGGCGGTGTGCATGGCTGGAGCGTCATCGTCGACCCCGACGCCTACCACTGGCAGCAGACCGACTGGCGCGGGCGGTCCTGGGAAGAGACGATCCTCCTCGAAGTGCATGCTGGCGTGCTGGGCGGCTTCGCCGGAGTCGCGCGAGAGCTGGGACGGATCGCGGACCTCGGCGTCACAGCCGTCGAGCTGATGCCCATCGGCGCCTTCTCGGGCACGCGAAACTGGGGCTACGACGGGGTCCTGCCGTTCGCTCCCGTCGAGAGCTACGGCACGCCCGAGGAACTGAAGGCGCTCGTTGACAAGGCGCATGGGCTGGGCCTGATGGTGTTCCTCGATGTCGTCTACAATCACTTCGGACCCGACGGGAACTACCTTAGCGCCTACGCCCCCGGCTTCTTCGACAGCGCCATCGACACGCCCTGGGGCGGCGCGGTGGCCGTCGAGCAGCCGGCGGTCGCGGCATACTTTCGCGAGAACGCGTTGATGTGGCTGCAGGATTACCGGATCGACGGCCTGCGCTTCGATGCCGTCCACGCCATCGGCAACCCCGCCTTTCTCGACCGGCTGGCGCGCGACATTCGTGCCGAGATCGGTCCCGATCGCCATGTCCACCTCGTGCTGGAGAACGAGCACAACGAGGCGGATCGCCTGCTCCCCGGCGGCTACGACGCGCAGTGGAACGACGATTTCCACAACGTCCTGCACGTGCTGCTGACCGGCGAGACCGACGCCTACTACCGCGACTTCGCCGACCAGCCGGCACAGCGCCTCGCTCGTTGCCTGGCCGAAGGCTTCGTCTACCAGGGCGAGCCATCGCCCAACCAGGACGGCAAGCTTCGCGGCAGCGCCAGCGGGCACTTGCCGCCGAGCGCGTTCGTCGCGTTCCTGCAGAACCACGACCAGGTCGGCAACCGCGCCATGGGCGAACGGCTGACGCGGCTGACCAGCGCCGACAAGCTGCGCGCCGCAACCGCGCTGCTGCTGCTCTGCCCGCAGATCCCGCTGCTGTTCATGGGCGAGGAGCTTGGGTCCGACACCCCGTTCCTGTTCTTCACCGACTTCCACGACGAACTGGCCGACGCGGTGCGTGAAGGGCGCCGCCGCGAGTTCGCCAAGTTCGCCGCCTTTGCGGATGAAGCGGCACGGGCGCGGATACCCGACCCCAACGCCGAGAGCACGTTCGTATCCTCGCGCCCTCAGCCCGGCCTTGAAGCGGAGGCCTGGACCGCGCTCTACCGCAAGCTCATCGCCTTGCGTGCAAGCGCGGTCGTCCCCCGGTTGGTGGGTGCGGTGTCGAGCGGCGCGCGAGTGCTGGGCGATCGCGCTGTCGCGGCAAGCTGGCGCATGGGCGACGGGGCGATCCTCTCGCTGGCCATCGACTTGAGCGACGATCCCGCACCTCTCCCCGAGCCGCCCGGTGAGATCCTCTTCGCCGAAGGCACGCGCTTCGTCGCGCGGCTTGCCTGGCCGTGAGTGCGCTCGACGAACTGGCCGGCGCGGTCGGCCTGGCGCGCTATTGGCGGGACGCCGCCGGGCACGGCCAGACGGTTTCGGACGAGGCGTTCGTCGCGGTGCTGCACGCGTTGGCCTACGAAGCCGGCAGCGAAGCCGAGATCGCGAGCAGCCTCGATCGCCGCCGCGCCGAACTCGCGCAGCCGCCGGCCTTCCTCTCGGCCGACATCGACACGCCCATTGTCCTGCCCGGGGCGCTTCGCTCCGCCGGCGCGGTCGAGCTGGAACTGGAGACGGGCGAAATCCGCCGGTTCGATCTGGGACCCGAGACCGGGCTGGCGATCTCGGAGCCCGGCTATCACCGCCTACGCTCGGCCGATTGGGACGTCACTATTGCCGTCGCCCCACCGCGCTGCCTCGTCCCGGCCGATCTGCTGGCGAAAGTTGGCCGGTCGCCTGCGCGCCTGTGGGGGCCGGCGATCCAGATCCCGTCTCTGCGCGGACCTGCTCCGAGCGCTTTCGGCGACCTTGGCAACTTGCGCGAGGCGGTCGCGCTGTTCGCCGCGCAAGGCGCCGATGCCGTCGCGATCAGCCCGGTGCACGCGCTGTTCCCCGGCCGGGGCGTGCCGTTCAGTCCCTACTCGCCCTCCAGCCGCCTCGCGCTGAACACTCTGCTCGCCGATCCACGAGACGCGGGCCTCCCGCCCTTCTCTGCCGGTACGCCGGGCGAGCTGATCGACTGGGCCCGCGAAGTACCCGCCCGGTTCGAAGCGCTCACTCTGGCTTTCGCACAGCTGGGACCGGAGCAGCGGCGGGCGATAGCGGCTTGGGCGAATGAGCGCGGCCCCGCGATCCGCCGCCACGCGCTGTTCGATGCGCTCTCGCGCCACTTTCGCGATCGCGGCAGGCGCTGGCAGGACTGGCCCGCCGAATACCACGATCCAGACAGCGAGGCGGTCGCCCGCTTCGCGCACGAGCAGGCCGAGGCGGTCGAGCTGCACCTCTTCGGCCAGTGGCTCGCGGAAGTGTCCCTCGCACGTGCGCAGACTGCAGCAAGCCACGGCGGCATGGCGATCGGCCTCATCAGCGACCTCGCCGTCGGCATCGACCCCGGCGGCAGCGACGCCTGGGCCATGCGCGAGGCCATGCTGCAAGGCCTGACCATCGGCGCGCCGCCCGATCCTCTGGGGCCGGACGGGCAGAACTGGAACCTCACCGGCTTCTCGCCCGAGGGGCTGCAGCGCAGCGCCTTCGCGCCCTGGATCGCGATGCTGCGCGCCAGCCTGCGCCATGCCGGCGGCGTGCGGATCGACCATGCCTTCGGGCTGCAGCGGCTCTGGGTCGTGCCCGAGGGCGGCAGCGCGGCCGACGGCGCCTACCTCTCCTATCCGCGCGACGACCTGATGCGGATCGCCGCGCTGGAATCGCATCGGGCCGGCGCGATCGTCATCGGCGAGGACCTCGGCACCCGGCCTGACGGCTTCATGGATGCGGTCGCCGCGCGGAACATCTACGGCATGCGCGTCCTGTGGTTCGAGCGCAGCTGGGACGGCCGCTTCATCACGCCCGAGGAGTTCGCTCCGCCGACCGTGGCGATGACCGGAACGCACGACACTGCCACGATCGCCGGCTGGTGGCGCGGGCGCGACCTGGAGTGGAACCGGCGCCTGGGTCGTGGCTCGGACTGGGACGGCGCCGAGCACCAGCGCGCCGAGGACCGCCACAAGCTCTGGGCCGCGATCGGCCACGGCGCGCCCGAACCGGCGATGGACGATCCCGGGTCGGTGGTCGAGCAGGCCCTCGCCCATCTCGGCCAGACCCGATCCGAACTGGCGATCGTGCCGCTCGAAGACCTGCTCGCGCTGGACGAGCAGCCCAACCTGCCCGGCACCATCGCCGAGCACCCCAACTGGCGCCGCCGCCTGTCATCCCCGCTCGCCGACCTGCTCGCCGAGCCGGCCACCGCGCGGCGCATCGCGGCCCTGGTCGCAGCGAGAAACGCATGATCCCGCGCGCGACCTACCGGCTGCAGCTGCACGCCGGCTTCACCTTCGCCGATGCCGAGGTGATCGTGCCTTATCTGGCGGACCTCGGCATCAGCCACGTCTACGCCTCGCCGATCACGACGTCGGCGAAAGGCTCGACCCACGGCTACGACGTGATCGACCCCACGCGCATCAACCCGGAGCTGGGTGGCGAAGACGGCCTGCTGCGGCTCGTCGCTGCGCTCAAGGCGTGCGGCATGGGCCTGATCATCGACATCGTGCCCAATCACATGGGCGTCGCCGGGGACGAGAACGCCTGGTGGCTCGACGTGCTGGAGCATGGGCAAGCGAGCGCCTACGCGACCGTGTTCGACATCGACTGGTCGCAGCCGGTCATGCTGCCGGTGCTCGGCACGCCGCTTGCCGAGGCACTGGAGAGCGGCGCGATCAAGCTGGCCGAGCGTGACGGCAAGCGCGGGGTGCAGCTTTACGACGGCCCGATCTACCCGCTGCGGCCCGATATCGAGGACGACCTGCAACTGGCCGAACTGCTCGACCGGCAGCACTACCGCCTGATCTACTGGCGCGCGGCGAACGATGCGCTCAACTGGCGGCGCTTCTTCGCGATCAACGAGCTGGCCGGCGTGCGGATCGAGGACCCGGCGGTGTTCGAGCGCACCCACGCGCTCTACTTCGACCTCTACCGGCGCGGGCTGATCGACGGGGTGCGGATCGACCATGTCGACGGCCTGACCGATCCCGAGGGCTACTGCCGCGCCTTGCGGGCGCGCCTCGACGCGATCCGGCCGGATGCCTACATCGTCGTCGAGAAGATCCTGGCGCCGGGCGAGCACTTCGCCAGCCAGCGATGGGGCATCTACGGCACCAGCGGCTACGACTTCATGCGCGAGGTCTCCGAACTGCTGCACGATCCCGCCGGCGATGCGCCGCTGCGGGCGCTGTGGCACGCGATCAGCGGCCGCAATCCGAGCTTTGCACCCGAGGTGTTCGAGGCCAAACGCGACATCCTCGCCTGGCAGTTCGAGGGCCAGCTCCGGGGTTGCGTGCAGGCCTTCCGGGCCCTTGCCCAGGCCGAGGACCACGACTGGGTCACCGAAGGCATGCTGCGGCGCGCGGCGGAGCGGCTGCTTTGGGTGTTTCCGGTCTATCGCACATACGGGACCGGCGCGGGCGCTCCGCCCGAGGACAAGGCCGTGCGGCAACAGGCGCGTGCGGCCGCGCTGCCGCTGATGCCTCCGGGCGAAGCGCCCGTGCTCGACCTGCTGCTCGGCTGGCTGGCCGGCGAAGGGGCAGCGCAAGGCGCGCTCGCCTCCGAGGCGGTGCGGCGGTTCCAGCAACTCTCCGCCCCGATCGCGGCAAAGGGCGTGGAGGATACCGCGTTCTACCGACACACCGTGCTGCTCTCGGCCAACGACGTCGGCTTCGAGCCCGAGCACTTCGCGCGCAGCATCGCCGACTTTCACGCGGCGATGCAGGCCCGGGCCGAGCGGCATCCCCATGCCCTGCTCGCCACGGCGACGCACGACCACAAGCGCGGCGAAGATGCCCGCGCGCGCCTGGCGGTACTGAGCGCGGTGCCCAATGAATGGGCCGCGGCAGTCCGGCTCTGGACCGAGCAGGCGGGCGCGTTCGCCGCTGGAATCGACCCCGCCGACCTCTACGCCCTGTTCCAGACGCTCGTCGGCGCATGGGAGGGCGACGGGGCCGAACTGCTCCCACGCGTGCAGGAGTGGCAGCGCAAGGCCTTGCGCGAGGCCAAACTGCGCAGTTCGTGGGAAGCGCCCGACGAAGACTACGAGGGACGCACCGCCGCGCTTGCCGAGAGCCTGCTGACGGGACGCGAGGGGGCGCCGTTCCGCGAGGCTTTCGCGCGCTTCCTCGCCGATCTCGCCGCCCCGGCGCTCGCCAACACGCTGGCGCAGACGGCGCTGCGCTACACCGCGCCGGGGGTGCCGGACCTGTATCAGGGCTGCGAGCTGATGGACTTCTCGCTTGTCGACCCCGACAACCGCCGCCCGGTCGACTACGCTCTACGGCGCCGGGTCCTTGCCGGCGGTGAGGCCGCTGGCGGGGGAGATGACAAGCTGCACCTGATCGCCGCTCTGCTCGCTCGGCGAAGGGAGCAGCGGGCGCTCACCGACGGTGGCTATCATCCGCTGCGCGTGACCGGGACGCGCGAAGGACACGTGATCGCCTTCGCACGCGGCGACGGCACGGAGGTGGTTCGCTGCGCCGTGGCCATCCGATTGGGCGCGGTCCTTTTCGGCCAGTCGCGGGCCATTCCCGATCGGCAATGGTGGGGCGACACCCGGGTCGACGGTATCCCGGCCGCCGAACTTTTCCAGGAGAGTGTCGTCGCTTTTCGGTGAGGCCGGAACCGGAAGCCGTTGCTGCTGGTTGCATTGGCGAAATCGCCCCGGAGGCAGCACATGGCCGATACCACCGACACCGACGCCACCCACATCCTCACCAAGGACCACCGCGAGGTGGAGGCGCTCTTCGAGAAATACGAGAAGGCCAAGGGCCTCGAGGCCAAGGCCAAGCTGGCGCAGCAGATCTGCACCGAGCTGAAGATCCACGCGACGATCGAGGAAGAGATCTTCTACCCGGCGCTGCGCGGCAAGATCGAGGACGACGATCTCGACGAGGCCTATGTCGAGCACGACGGCGCGAAAGTGCTGATCAACGACATCGCCGACGGCAGCCCCGACGAGGACTTCTACGACGCCAAGGTCAAAGTGCTCTCCGAAGAGATCGAGCACCACGTCGAGGAAGAAGAGAAGTCGCGCGGGAACATGTTCCAGCAGGCGCGGGCGGCCGACGTCGACTTGAAGGCGCTGGGCGAACAGATGCTGGCGCGCAAGGCTGAGCTGAAGAAGCTGGCCGAGAGCGAAGGCCTGCCGGAGGCGAAGCCCGCGACGATGTGAGCCTGCGGGGTTCCGGCCGGAAAGGCGCTCAGTCCCAGCGTGCCGGTTCAAGCAGGATTAGCACCGGCTCGGACAGCGCCGTCCAGCCGAGCCGCGCGAGCACCTCGTTGCTCTGCACGGCGCGGCGGCCGCGTTCGCGATCCAGCGACCAGGTGATGTGATAGGTGCTGCCGTCCGGCCGGTCCGTGGTGCCGTCGAGTTCGACCACGAGCGCCTGCAGCCCCTCGCCATCGTCCACCCAACCGACGATCCGCGCGGAACACTCCGGCGGCAAGGGCTCGTCTGCGGGCGCTCGCCGCAAGGTCACGTGATCCGCGATGACATCGGGCCAGGTCGGCGCGAAGCGCTTCAACAGCGCCTCGCGCTCGGTCCTGTCCAATTTCCACCCGATCACCGGGCCACGACTATCCGGCATGTCCACCCCGGCGCAACAGCCTCACAGGAGCGGCTTGCCACCGGTGACGGCGATTGTCGCGCCCGACATGTAGCTGGCCTCGTCGCTCGCGAGCAGCACATACGCGGGCGCCAGTTCCCTGGGCTGCGCCGGCCGGCCGAGCGGCGTCTGCTGGCCGAACTCCTTCACCTGGTCCGCCGGCATCGTCGAGGGGATCAGCGGCGTCCACACGGGCCCGGGCGCGACGCAGTTCACCCGGATCTTCCGCTCGCCCAGCAACTGCGCCAGGCCGCCGGTGAAGTTCTGGATCGCACCCTTGGTCGTCGCATAGGGCAGCAGCGTGGGCTTGGGCATGTCCGCGTTGATCGAGGTCGTGTTGATGATCGCCCCGCCCTCGCCCATGTGCGGCACGGCCGCCTTGGCGAGATAGAACATCGCGTGGATGTTCACCGCGAAGGTCTTGTCCCACTCCTCGTCCGGGATCTCCTCCAGCGTCTTGAAGGTCATCTGGTGGGCGGCGTTGTTGACCAGGATGTCGATGCGCCCGAACGCCTCGACCGCTTGGTCGACAATCGCGCGGCAGTGGCTCGCCTGGCTGATGTCGCCGGGAACGAGCACCGCCTTGCGCCCGGCCCGCTCGATCCAACGGGCGGTCTCGCGTGCATCCTCGTCCTCGCACAGATAGGCGATCAGCACGTCAGCCCCCTCGCGCGCGAAGGCGATGGCGACCGCGCGGCCGATCCCGCTGTCGCCGCCGGTGATGATCGCCTTCTTGCCCGCCAGCTTGCCCGATCCCTTGTAGCTCTCCTCGCCGTGATCGGGCCTGGGGTCCATGGCTTCGGTGAAGCCGGGTACCTTCTGCTGCTGCTCGGGGAGTGGCGGTTCGATCGTCTGCAGAGTGTCGCTGCTCATCGCTGAAGTCCTTCACGGCTGTAAGCTGTGGGTACGGCGCAGCGATCGGTTCCGTTCCCGGGGCGGCCGGGCTCGCGCGGTCTGCGGCATCCACCGTGCGCCAGCCCGACTCGCCGTGCCGAGAGGCTAGAGCCGCCCGCTCTTCCACACCACGCGGCCGATCACCTCCACCTCCTCGGGCGCGCATTCGATGGGCGGGTAGCTGCGGTTCTCGCTGTGCAGGACGATGCGGCCCGGGCGGCTCGCCTCCAGCCGCTTCACCAGCAGCGCGCCATCGAGGCGGACGACGTGGATTCCGTCGCGCGGGGTGCGCTGCCCGGCATCGACCAGGATCTCGTCGCCATCGCGCAGCACCGGCTCCATCGAGTCCCCCCGCACCCGGATGGCGGAAAGGCGGTCGGGCTGGAGCCCCTGGTCGCGTAGCCAGCGTTGCGAGAAACGGAAGCTGCCGGCCGCGTCCTCTTCCTCCACCGTCGCCCCCGGCCCGGCGGACGCGTGCAGCGTCAGGCGGGGCAGATCGACCCAAGTGCTGCCGGCGGTGCTGCCGGCGCGCAGACTGCGCGAACCTGTGTATTTTTCCTTCGATGCGCCAAGCTCGGTCTCGGCCACGCCGAAGAACTGGGCAAGGACGGCGCGGTCGTCCTCCTCCAGCTTGCGAGGGCTGCCCTTGCGGACAAATTGCTGGAGATAACTGCCGTTCTTGCCGATCAGCCGGGACAGTCGGGACAGGCTGACCCCGCGCTCCTCCGCGAGCGCGAGAATACGGCGGCGCGGCGGATCGAGCTCCATGATGTTCGCTTTACCCGAAGGAAATTTCCTAGACAAGTAGGATTTCGGCTGGAACATAGAGAGAACCAAAGATCGAATCGCACCGCCCGGAAGGACCCCCATGCTGCTTCGTCGCATCGAGCGATTCCTGCGTCGCACGCAGATGTCGGCGACCCGCTTCGGGTGGCTGGCGGTGCGCGATCCGCGCTTCGTCCACGACTTGCGCACGGGTCGCGAACCGCGCCCCGCGACCGAAGTTCGAGTAGAACATTTCATGAACAAACATCTGGAGAACCATGATGCAAGCTGAGACCTTGAGCCGCCACCCGACCGTCGATGCCCTGCGCGCCATGGGGGCGCGCGGACCCTGGATCGCCCTGCTCGACGCCATCCTCAAGCTGGCCGGCAGCAGCGCGCTGTTCGCCGGGCACACCGAGCGCCCCTGGGCGAGCGTGACCTTCAGCGGCGCGCGCCACCGCTTCCGCTTCGTGTTCGAAGGGCATCCCGCCGTCGCGCGGGGCGAGGCGTTCCTGGCCGCCCTGCCCGACCACCCCTTCGACTTGCGCGGGCAACTGGTGGCGGACACCACCATCGTTGCCGTCGACCACGACCTGGCGAACGGCCCGCGCATGA
>Ga0207641_10003852_pt1 | contig 13138 bp, 9 predicted proteins | sample KBSSwiS62_FD_184306 | JGI IMG/M metagenome (GOLD analysis project Ga0207641, IMG submission 184306) | Switchgrass rhizosphere microbial communities from Kellogg Biological Station, Michigan, USA - KBS Switchgrass S6-2 (SPAdes) (version 2) | ecosystem: Host-associated > Plants > Roots >... | reverse complement strand
TACGCCGAGCGCAGCGACGGCGGCGACCGTCAAGTCGCTGGCCGAGCCGATCAGAAGGTTCACGGGCTTCGGCGCGACGGCCGCGACCACCGCCGTGATCTGCTCGCGCGTGCGAATGCCCGGCGCGTAGAGGCAATCGGCGCCCGCGTCCGAATAGGCTTTGAGTCGCGCAATCGTCTCGGCAAGATCGGGGCGACCTACGAGGAAGCACTCGGCACGCCCGACGAGCAGCGTGTCCCCACCCGCCTGGTCGATCGCGCGGCGCGCCGCGCGCATCCGCTCGACGGCGAGGGGCAATTCATAAAGTGGTGCTGCCGCATCGCCGGTCGAGTCTTCGATCGACAGCCCGGCGACCCCTGTCTCGACGGCGAGGCGCACGCTTTCCGCGACACCGGCCGCGTCCTGCGCGAAGCCGCCTTCGAAGTCGGCGTTGATCGGCAGATCGGTGGCAGCGACCATGTCCCGCAAATGCGCAAGCGCCGCGTCGCGCGTGATGCCGTTGTCCGGGCGACCGCGCGACCAGGCGAAGCCCGAGCTCGTCGTGGCGAGAGCCTTGAAGCCAAGGCTTTGCAGATAGCGCGCGGTGCCCGGGTCCCACGGATTGGGAATGACGAAGCAACCCGCCACGTGCAATTCGCGAAAGGTGCGCCGGCGGTCGGCAATGCTCTTCTTCGGCTCGTTCATGGATTCTCCATTTGCGCTTCGCGCCATCCTTGCAAGAGTGACCTATTCGCGCCTGCAGAGGCCATGGCGGCGCCCATTGTTCGCCCTCAATGTCCTGGAAATTGGCACAGCGCCAGCACGGGAAAGCCCAGTCGCTCCAGCTTTGCGCGGCCGCCGAGATCGGGCAGGTCGACGATGAAGGCACAACCCACGACCGATCCGCCAGCGAAGCCAACAAGCTTGAGCGCGGCTTCGGCCGTGCCGCCGGTGGCGATCAGGTCGTCGACGAGCAGCACGCGCTCGCCGCGCTGTATGCCGTCGCGGTGCATCTCGAGCCGGTCGGTGCCGTACTCGAGCTCGTAGTCCTGCCCGAAATTCTCGGCCGGCAGCTTGCCGCCCTTGCGGATCGGCACGAACCCGGCGCGCAGCCGGGCCGCAAGCGCAGCCCCCACGATGAACCCGCGCGATTCGATCGCCGCGATCTTGTCGATTGGCCGGCCGTGGTATGCGGCGACAAACCCTTCGACCACCGCATGCAACGCATCGGGGTGTTTGAGCAGCGTCGTGATGTCGCGAAACATGACGCCCGGCCTGGGAAAGTCGGGAACCGTGCGGATCAGCGCTTTGAGATCGAGTTCGATGGTCGAATCCGTTGCGTCACTTGCGCCGGGCGAGATCGATGTCGAGATATTTCCAGTAGCTCGAGAACACGCCGGGGCGGAAGCCCTGGAGCCACGGCTGCACGTAGTTGCTCTCCAGCCGGAAATACACGGGCAGGAGCGGCATGTACGTGCGCGCGATCGCGGACATCGTCCGTGCCGCGGCAAGCTGCTCTTCGTCGGAGGGACTCTTCAGAAACCCTTCGGCAGCGCGATCATACTCGGCGTTGGCGAACTGCACGGTATTCACCCGCTGGGGCTGCCTGCCGTGCAGTTGGGAATGCTCGTTGTAGCCCGATGGCGAACCGCCGAAACCGCCCTGGTACATCTGGAACTTGCCCTTCTCGAGGTCCTTGATGATCTCCTGGAACGGTGCGACGTTGAACTCCGTTCGCAGCCCGATCGCCTCCATGTTTTTCTTCCACAGCGTCTGCACCTCGCGCATGATGCCGCCGGTGCGCAGCGACAGCGTGAGCGTCAGGCGCTTGCCGTCGGGCGCCCGGCGAAAGCTATCGGGGTCGCGCTTGTCGTAGCCGAAGCGGTCGAGGAGCGCTCGCGCCGTGGCGGGATCGTACAGCGATTTCACCGGCAACTCGGGATCGTGCCCGCCCACCCCGGGCGGCACCATCTGGTTTGCCGGGATCGCCTGCCCGGCGAGCACGATCCGGATGAGCGTATCGGCATCCCATCCGAACGCGATCGCGCGCCGCAGCGCGATTCGCTCGTTGGTCATGCCGCCCACCACCGGATCCTTGGTGTTGAAGTAGAGCGAAAACAGGAAAGGCTCGGCAATCACCGCGCGCGTGATGCCGCGGGCCGCGTACTCGGGCTTGACCTTGCCGTCGGCCAGAAGCCGCGTCGCGATCTCGCCGCGGAGCTGGACGAAGTCGAGCCCGCCCTGCTCGAACAGCAGGAGGCGCGTCAACTCCTCGTCGATGAAGTTGACCTCCACCGTTCCTGCCAACGGCACGCGCTTGCCTTTCATGCTGCGCACGAGCTCGGCGTCCTCGTTGCGATCGCTGTCGGGAAAATACGCCTCGCGATAGCCCGGATTCGCCTCGAGCGTGAGGCGGGAGCCGCGCTTCCATTCCTTCACCCGGTAGGCGCCGGTGCCCACCGCACGCGCGCGAAGGTCGGGCCCGGCGGCCTCCACTACCTCGCGGGCGACGGCGCCACAAAAGCTCAACATGTCGCGCAGGTTCGGGTAGTCCGGTTCGCGCATCCGGATCTGCAGCGTGTAGCGGTCGAGCGCGCGCAAGCCCTCGACCGGTGCGTCGAAGTCGAACTTGCCGGCCCTCTTGGCGGCCTCGACTACCGGCCGCGCACCCAGGATGAGATCGGTGAGAATCGGGTTGCCAGCGCGGCGTCCGTTCGGATCGAGCCAGCGCTTGTACGAATAGACATAGTCCTCGGCGACGAGCTCGCGGGGCTTTCCCTTGAACGCAGGGTCGTCGGTGAAGAGAATTCCCCGCTTCAGCCGGATCGTCCACACCCGCCCGCCGTCCGTCACTTCCGCCGGCGCGGCCGCAGTCAGCGGCGAGAGCTTCGGCGTCGGCGAGAGGTAGTCCCATTCATAGACCGGCTCGAAGATCGCCATGATGACCTGGAACGACGGATCGTCGCTGTACTGCTGCGGGTCGAGCGTGTCGATGTCGTATTGCGCGATGCGCAGGACCTTGGCGGGATCAGCGGCATGGGCCGCAAATGCGAGCGCACACGCGAGGATGACGATGAGCGCGCGTACAAACGCCCGTGCGTGGTGCTCGATTGCGCTGTCACTGATCATGCGGCGTGAGGCCACTTGAGACGGTGCGAGTTACTGCGGCGTCGCCTGCAATGCGCGCGCCAGCACGCGCACGACGTGGATGGGCTCGCGCTCTGCACTGCCGCGCGAGAGATCGGCGATCTGGTGGCGGCAGCTCGTCCCGTCGGCGACGATCAGCGTGTCCGCGGCCGCCGCGCGCACGGCGGGCATGAGCGAGAGCTCCGCCATCCGCACCGAAACATCGTAGTGCGCTGCTTCGTACCCGAAGCTCCCCGCCATGCCGCAACAGCTCGATTCGATGAGCTCGACCGCAAGACCGGGCACGAGGCCAAGCACCGCCTGCGTCGCCGCTACCGCGTCGAAAGCCTTCTGGTGGCAATGCGCGTGCAGGAGTGCGCGTTTCTGCGGCAGCGCGGCGAGCGGCAGCGACAAACGTCCTTCGCGGTGCTCGCGCGCGAGGAATTCCTCGAGCAGGAACGCATTTTCGGCTACGCGCTTTGCAGCATCGCCCAGCCCCATCGCCAGGAATTCATCGCGCAGCGACAGCAGGCACGACGGCTCGAGGCCGACGATGGCGGCGCCGCGCTCGACGTGCGGTGAGAGTGCAGCGACCACGCGGCGCGCCTCGGCTTTCGCCTCGTCGACCATCCCCGCGGCGAGGTAGGTGCGCCCGCAGCAGAGCGGCCGCGCGGCCTCGGGATCTGAGCGGAGCGCTCGGGCGACATCGACGGAAAAGCCCGCCGCGCGCAGCACCTTGACGGCGGCATGCGCGTTTTCGGGCTCGAAGTAGTTGGTGAAGGTGTCGGCGAAGAGCACGACGTTGGCATCGGCCGCTGCATCGCCATGCGGCGCGGCGGAACTCCCCAGAAAGGTGTCGCGCCGCCACCGCGGCAGCGACCGCCGCGCCGAGAAGCCGAGCCAGCCTTCGCTCAGTTTCGCCATCCCCGGAATCGTATCGCGCAGGTTCGCAAGCCACGGCAGGCGCGCCGACCACCGCGACCAACGCGGCAGGTTCGCGATAAGGCGAGCGCGAAACGGAAGCCCGTGCACGCGGGCCCGCTGATGGAGCGCCTCGATCTTCATCTTGGCCATGTCGACGCCGGTCGGACACTCGCGCCGGCAGCCCTTGCAGCTCACGCAGAGGGCGAGCGCTTCGTGCACCTCCGCCGAAGCGAGGCCTTCCGCGCCGAACTTTCCGGACAGTGCAAGGCGCAGAGTGTTGGCCCGCCCGCGCGTGACGTGCTCCTCGTCGCGCGTCGCGCGGTAGCTCGGGCACATCGTTCCCGCGTCGAACTTGCGGCAGTGCCCGTTGTTGTTGCACATCTCGACGGCCTTCGCGAAGCCCTGGGCCGGGTCGCCACCGGTTCCGGGCGCCGTCTGGGCTCCGCTTGCCGCATCACTCTTCACATCCCACGCCGACCAGTCGAGTCCCGCGGTCATCGGCTGGATGCGATAGCCCGGCGGAAACCGGAACAGCGTCGCATCGTCCATCTTCGTTCCGCGGACGATCTTGCCCGGATTCATGAGGCCGGCGGGATCGAGGAGGTCCTTGATCTCCTCGAAGGCCCTATTGAGCCGCGGGCCGAACTGCCAACCCACCCATTCGGTGCGCACGAGGCCGTCGCCGTGCTCGCCGGAGAACGCGCCCTTGTACTCGCGGACCATGGCGCTCGCCTCCTCGGCGATTGCGCGCATCTTCGCCGCCCCATCACGGCGCATGTCGAGGATCGGCCGGACGTGCAGCGTGCCGACCGACGCGTGCGCGTACCACGTGCCGCGCGTACCGTGCCGGGCGAATACCTGCGTGAGCCGATCGACGTACTCGGCCAGGTGCTCGAGCGGCACTGCGCAGTCCTCGATGAACGACACGGGCTTGCCGTCGCCTTTCAAGCTCATCATGATGTTGAGCCCGGCCTTGCGCACGTCCCACAGCGCCTTCTGCGCGGACGCGTCGGTCATCTCGACCACGCTGCCCGGCAAGCCGAGCTCACCCATCAGAGCCACCAGATCCTTCAGGCGGGAGAGCGGTTCATCGCGCGTTTCGCCGATGAACTCGACGAGCAGTATCGCGTCGGGCGCGCCGATCAACGCGCGGTCGACGACGGCGCGAAACGCCGGATTGCCGCGCGCCAGATCGATCATCGTGCGATCGACGAGCTCGACCGCCGAGGGCGCGAGGCCGACCAGATGCCGCGTGCTCTCCATCGCTTTGTACAACGTCGGAAAATTGACGACGCCGAGCGTCCGGTGCGCCGGTAGCGGCGCGAGCTTCAGCGTGAGCTCGCGCGAGAAAGCGAGCGTGCCTTCGCTGCCCACGAGGAGATGCGCATAGTTCACGCTGCCATCCGCGGTGTACGGCCGCTCGCTCTGCGGGCGAGAGACGTCGACGTTGTAGCCTCCGACGCGGCGCAGCACCTTGGGTACGACGCGCTCGATCTCGTCCCGCTCGCGCTCGCCGATCGCGCGCAACTGCCGCAGGATCCCCGCCACCCGCGGCGCCGCTCCGTCCATGTCGCGCTCGGGCCCGAAGCGCGCCTCGGTGCCGTCGGACAGGATGGTGTCGATCGCGAGCACGTTGTGCACCATGTTGCCGTAGGCGATCGAGCGCGAGCCGCACGAGTTGTTGCCTGCCATGCCTCCCAGCGTCGCCTGCGCCGACGTGCTGACGTCGACCGGGAACCAGAGGCCGTGCGGCTTCAGCCACGCATTGAGCTGATCGAGAACCACGCCCGGCTCCACGATGACCGTCATGGCGTCACGATCGAAGCCGGCAATCCGGCTCAAATGCTTGCTGTCGTCGATCACCAGCGCGGCGCCGACGGTTTGCCCGCATTGCGAGCTGCCGGCCCCGCGCGGGAGCACCGGCACGCGCTCCTCGCGGCAGATCGCGATCGCCGCGCGCACGTCGTCGATGGTCTTCGGCACGAGGACCCCGACGGGCTCGACCTGGTAGATCGATGCGTCCGTGGCGTACCGTCCGCGCGACCCCGCGTCGAACAACACGTCGCCTTCGACGGCACGGGAGAGGCGCGCGGCGATTGTCATGCCCCAATTGTAGAGGATGCGGCGCTTGCCCCCTTCTGGTAAAGATCTGTAGCATGGAGCCCCACCGTTCACCGGCGCGCGTGCTTCCACGGCCGCCGGCCTCAGCTAGCATCGCGAGGTACCATGGCCATGAAACCACCCGTCCAGCACACAGGCCGTCATTTCCTGCAGATTCCCGGGCCGACCAATGTGCCGGATCGCGTGCTGCGCGCGATCGACTCCCCGACGATCGATCATCGCGGCCCCGAGTTCGCCGAGCTCGGCAAGACAGTTTTCGCCGGCATGAAACGAGTGTTCAAGACGGACGGCGCGGTCGTCATCTATCCGGCCTCGGGAACCGGCGCGTGGGAGGCCGCGCTCGTCAACACGCTGTCACCGGGCGACCGCGTGCTCATGGCGGAGACGGGCCACTTTGCCGTGCTGTGGAACAAGCTCGCCTCCAAGCTGGGTCTTGCCGTCGAATTCCTGCCTGGAGACTGGCGCCATGGCGTATCGCCCGCCGCCGTCGAGGCACGGCTCGCCGCCGATCCACAGCACGCGATCAAGGCGGTGTGCGTCGTGCACAACGAAACGTCCACCGGCGTCACGAGCCGGATCGCGGACGTGCGCGACGCGATCGATCGCGCCCGCCATCCGGCGCTCTACATGGTCGACACGATATCGTCGCTGGCGTCGATCGACTACCGCCACGACGAATGGCGCGTCGACGTCACGGTCGCCGGGTCGCAGAAAGGGCTGATGCTGCCGCCGGGCCTCTCGTTCAACGCGATCAGCGCGAAGGCGCTCGCCGCCGCGAAGACGGCGAAGCTGCCGCGCTCGTACTGGGATTGGAGCGAGATGCTCGCGATCAATCCGACCGGCTATTTCCCGTATACGCCGGCGACCAACCTGCTCTATGGCCTGGCCGCGGCGCTAGACATGCTGTTCGCCGAAGGCCTCGAGCAGGTATTCGCGCGCCACGATCGGCTGGCCGAGGCGACGCGCCGGGCAGTTACCGCGTGGGGGCTCGAGATCCTGTGCGCCGATCCGGCGCTGTACAGCTCCACGCTGACTGGCGTCATGATGCCGGAGGGGCACAACGCCGACGCGTTCCGCAAAGTGGTCCTCGAGCGCTTCGACATGTCGCTCGGCCAGGGCCTTGGCAAGGTGGCGGGCAAGGTCTTCCGCATCGGGCACCTCGGCCATTTCAACGACCTGATGCTGGCAGGCACGCTGGCCGGTGTCGAGATGGGTCTGTCGCTGGCGGGCGTTCCGCACCGCAAGGGCGGCGTCCTGGCGGCGCTGGACCATCTCGCGGAGTCGGGCCGCGGCGTACAATCGCCGCTGGCGGCACAGGCCGTAACCGCGTAACGGGAAAGGCCAATCGAACGAAACCACGCGAGCGGACTTCTCCGCCGACTCGCACGTCATGAGGAGGACTACCAGATGAACCATTTCGTTAAGACAGCGACCGCATTAGCGGTCATGCTGACGAGCGCGAGTGCGCCGACCTTCGCGTGGGAGCCCACGAAACCCGTCGAAATCGTCGTCGCCGCCGGTGCCGGCGGGGCTTCCGACCAGATGGCGCGAATGATGCAGGCCGCGATCCAGAAGAACAATCTCATGAAGCAGCCGATGGTCGTCTCGCTCAAAGGCGGCGCGTCGGGCGCCGAGGCGCTGATGTACATGAAGTCGAGCGAGGGCGACCCCAACAAGGTGCTCATCGCGTATTCGCTCATCTACATGCTGCCTCTCGCGGCCAAGATTCCATTCAACTGGCGCGACCTCACCCCGGTCTCGGTCATCGCCATGGATCAATTCGTGCTCTGGGACAACACGACGCTTCCCTACAAGAACGTGAAAGAGTTCGTGACCGCGGCCAAGGCCGCCGATCCGCCGTTCAAGATGGGCGGCACCGGCTCGAAGCGCGAAGATCACGTCCTCACCGTGTTCATGGAAAAGAAGACCGGCGCGAAGTTCGCGTACCTGCCCTACAAGTCGGGCGGCGAGGCCGCGACCCAGCTCGTCGGCAACCACACCGCGGCGAATGTGAACAACCCTTCCGAAAACCTCGAGGTCTGGCGCGCCGGGCAGGTCCGCGCGCTGTGCGTCTTCGACAAGGAACGGATCGCCTACAAGACCAAGGTCACCGATACGCAGTCGTGGAATGACATCCCCACGTGCAAGGAAGAAGGGCTCGATATGCAGTACCTCATGCTGCGCGCCATGTTCCTTCCCGGGAAGGTCACGCCCGAGCAGACCGCCTTCTACGTCGATCTCTTCAAGAAGGTGACGCAGACCGCGGAATACAAGGACTACATGGAGAAGCAGGCGTTGAAGCCGGCATTCCTCACCGGCAAGGAGATGCTCACTTTCCTCGAAGAGGACGACACGCTCAACAAGGGCCTCATGACCGAGGCCGGATTCGTCGCTCCGTAGCCCGGACGAACGAGAGGCACGTCGCCCGTAGCCTCTCCCCGCATCGGGAGGACATCCCGATGCGGTCCGTGCCCTTTCGGCAAAATCACGATGCCCGAATCCGAGACTGAAATCGCGGTCGCTGATCCTAACGCGCCGGCGAGCGACTCGCCGGCGGTGACGACCACGCGGACCGTCGAAGTGATCGTGTACCTTGTGCTGCTGGGATTCGCGCTGCTGCTGGGCTACGACAACTGGCGCAGCGGAATGGGATGGGCCAAGGACGGACCGCAAAGCGGATACCTGCCGTTCTATCTGTGCGTGCTTCTCGCGGGCGCGAGTCTCTTCGGTCTCGCGGTCGCGTTCGGGCAGCGGACGAGAGAGGCCACTACATTCGTCACGCGCGATCAGCTGCGACGCGTGATGCAGGTCTTCGTGCCGACGTTTCTCTTCTGCTTGCTGATGCAATGGCTCGGGCTCTACGTCGCGAGCCTGGTGCTGGTCGCGGGATTCATGCGCTTCGTCGGGCGCATCGCGTGGTGGAAATCCCTCCTCACGAGCTTCCTGTTCGCCCTCATCATGTTCGTCACGTTCGACGTCGCGTTCGACGTCATCATGCCGAAGGGTCCGATCGAAGCGCTCTTCGGTCGCTAGCGATGGAAGCCCTGAATCTCCTGCTTCACGGCTTCGCGGTCCTGCTGACGTGGAAGATCATGATGATGATGATGATCGGCCTCGTGCTCGGCATCTTCGTCGGCGTGCTTCCCGGATTGGGCGGTCCGAACGGGGTGGCGATCCTGCTGCCGCTCACCTTCACGATGGATCCGACGACCGCCATCGTGATGCTGTCGTGCATCTATTGGGGCGCGCTCTTTGGCGGGGCGATCACCTCGATCCTGTTCAACATCCCCGGCGAGGCGTGGTCGGTGGCGACCACCTTCGACGGCTATCCGATGGCCCAGCAGGGGAAGGCCGCGGAGGCGCTCACGGCGGCGTTCACTTCGTCCTTCATCGGCTCGCTGGTTGCCGTGCTGCTGATCACGTTTCTCGCCCCCCGTATCGCGTCGTTCGCCTTGAAGTTCGGGCCGCCGGAATTCTTTGCCGTCTACCTGCTGACGTTCTGCTCGTTCGTGGGCCTGGGACGCGAGGCCAAGCACAAGACCCTGATCTCGATGGTGGTCGGGTTGCTGCTGGCAGCCGTTGGCATGGACACCGTGTCCGGCCAGCTGCGCATGACCTTCGGCTTCGATCCGCTGCTGCGCGGCGTGAACTTCCTGGTCGCCGTCATCGGTCTCTTCGGGATCAGCGAGATCCTGCTTACCATGGAAGAGCGCCTCGCGCTGCGCGGCCATGCGGCGGCGATCAGCCTGCGGGTAGTCCTGAAAGTGTGGAAGGAAATGCCGCGCTATTGGGTAACCCTGCTGCGGTCCTCGGCTATCGGCTGCTGGCTGGGCATTACCCCCGGCGGCGCGATCGCGGCCTCGTTCATGGGCTACAACCTCGCCAAGCGATTCTCGAAGGACCCCGGGAGCTTCGGCAAAGGACGCATCGAGGGTGTGTTCGCACCGGAAACGGCGGCGCATGCATCGGGAACTTCCGCGTTGCTGCCCATGCTGGCCCTGGGGATTCCCGGCTCCGGCACCGCCGCGATCCTGCTCGGCGGGCTCATGGTCTGGGGACTCAATCCCGGTCCCTTGCTGTTCGTCGAGCACAAGGACTTCGTATGGGGTCTCATCGCGTCCATGTATCTCGGCAACGTCGTCGGCCTGGTGCTGGTGCTCACCACGGTGCCGATATTTGCCGCTGTTCTGCGCGTTCCGTTTGCCGCCATCGCGCCGATGATCGTGGTGTCCTGCGCCATCGGCGCCTTCGCGATCCAGAACGCCATGTTCGACGTATGGCTCATGCTGCTCTTCGGTGTCGTCGGCTACGTGTTCAAGAAGATCGGCATTCCGCTCGCTCCATTCACGCTTGCCCTTGTTCTGGGCAACCGTTGCGAGGACGCCTTCCGCCTGTCGATGATCGGAGCAGGCGGTGATTTGCGCGTGTTCTGGTCAAACGGGCTCGTGGGCTCCATCACTACCCTGGCGTTCACCCTCCTGTTTTGGCCGTTGATCGGCAGGATCTTCGAAGGCGCGGGCCGCCTCCTGCGTCCGGTCAAGACTTGATGCGGAGGACCCGGGTGACGGTGAACGGTGTCGTCCCGTCGATCTCCGGCAAGACGCGCCAATGAGCGAGTTGATCGCCATCGACCGTGCCGGGCACATCGCGACGGTCGTGTTGAACCGTCCCGAAAAGCTCAATGCGCTGACCAAGGCGATGTGGCATGAGCTGGGCACCGCGATCGACACGCTCTCCGCCGACGACGATCTGCGCTGCGTGATCCTGCGAGGGGCGGGCGAGAAAGCCTTTTCTCCTGGCAACGACATCGGCGAATTCGCGACCGAGCGCAGCAACAAGGCACAGGCGACCGATTATGGCCGCATCATGCATGCCACGGCCCGTTCGCTAGCCTCCTGCCGGCATCCGCTGGTTGCGCAGATCCACGGCATCTGCGTGGGCGGCGGACTCGAAATCGCCGCGCTGTGCGATCTTCGGATCTGCGGCGAGTCGAGCCGCTTCGGCGCGCCGATCAAGAATCTCGGGCTCGTCATGGCCTATCCGGAGATGGGTCCGCTCGTGCGCCTCGCCGGCCCCGACATCGCGCTCGAGATTCTTCTCGAGGGTCGGATCTTCGGTGCCGCCGAGGCGCGGGAAAAGCGACTCGTCACGCGCGTCGTGCCCGATGCCGAAGTGGCGGCTGAAGCTCTCGCGACCGCGCAACGCATCGCCGAAGGAGCGCCTCTGGTCGCACGCTGGCACAAGCAATTCGCGCGTCGCCTGGCAGACCCGCGGCCGATCACTGCCGCAGAGCACGACGAATGCTTCGCCTGCTTCGACACCGAGGATTTCCGCATCGGCTACGAGGCGTTTCTGGCCAGGCGAAAGCCCGAGTTCCTCGGCCGCTAAAGCTTGCGCGGATGGCGCGAGATCGGGCAGAAGGAAGCGAGCGATGACCGCAGGCGGGAGCAGCCAGGTGGCACCGGCGCATCCAGGCCCGCTCGCCGGCATGCGCGTCCTCGAGCTCGCGCAGATCATGGCGGGGCCGACGTGCGGAATGATGCTCGCCGACCTGGGCGCCGACGTGATCAAGGTGGAGAAGCTGCCCGGCGGCGACGATGCCCGCGGCTACCGCGAACCGCGGATCAACGGCGTGTCGGCGCCATTCCTGATGATGAACCGCAACAAGCGGGGCATCGCGCTTAACCTCAAGGCCCCGCAAGGTCGTGAAATTCTGTTGCGGCTCGTCCGCGATGCCGACGTGCTGACCGAGAACTATCGTCGCGGGACGCTCGAGAAGCTCGGGTTGGGCTACGACGTGCTGGCGGATGTGAATCCGGGGCTCATCTACTGCGCGGTGTCGGGCTATGGACGCGATGGACCGCTTTTCGACAAGGGCGGCTTCGATCTGATCGCACAGGGATTCGCCGGCTTGATGGCGGTAACCGGCGAGCCGGGGCGTCCGCCGGTCAAGAACGGCAATCCGGTGGCGGACATCAATGCGGGTCTTCTCGCAGCGATCGGGGTCGCCGCCGCATACGCCCACAAACAGAAGACCGGCCGCGGCCAGATCGTCGACACGTCGCTGCTGGAAGCCGCGCTGCAGCAAACCTACTGGCACGCGGCGATCCACTTCGCGACCGGCGAGTCGCCCGGACCGAGTGGATCGGCACATCTCCTGACCGCCCCCTATCAGGCGTTTCGCGCCAGCGACGGCTGGATCAACATCGGCGGTGCCAATCAGGCGAACTGGGAGCGGATCGCCGACGTGCTGGGACATGCCGAGTGGCGCGCCGACCCGCGCTTCGCGACCAACTCGGCGCGCATGGCGAACCTCGCCGCGCTGACGACGCTGATGGACGCTGTACTCGCGACGCGCACCCGGGACGACTGGATCGCACGCTTCGACGCCGCCGGCGTGCCCGTCGGCCCCGTCAGCTCGATCGGCGAGGCGCTCGCGCATCCGCAGACGCTCGCGCGGGGAATGGTCGTCGATCTGGTCCATCCGCAGGCCGGCCCGACGAAGGCGCTCGGCTGCCCGATCCACTTTTCCGAAACGCCGACGGCGATCACTCGCCCTGCGCCGGTGCTTGGCGAGCACACGCGAGAAGTGTTGCGCGAGCACGGCTATGCGGACGGCGACATCGATGCATTCGTCGCCGCAGGAGTGGTCGAAGAAATGGGCGGGGAGTAAACGCGCTCGGCGCAAGCGATCGGATCATCGGCACGCAGTGCCCGGGGGAGCGAAGACCAGTCGCGTGATGGCCCTGGTCTGTGTCACCGTGCCCGGTCCCACCCCGGCGACCGTGTACGCGAATGTCGCGTTGTTGCCGTCGGCAAAGGTGAACGTTGCCGTGCCCACTTTCGTGCGTTGCACTGCCGCAGGGTTGAACGCGTCGAAGCGCGCCCCCGCCGACAGGTGCACATCTCCGGTGTACACCCCTGGGGCTGTCTTCGGTGCCGTGACGACCATCCACAGCGGCGCACCGTCCGCGCCATAGGTGAACCA
>Ga0207641_10003849_pt1 | contig 13140 bp, 6 predicted proteins | sample KBSSwiS62_FD_184306 | JGI IMG/M metagenome (GOLD analysis project Ga0207641, IMG submission 184306) | Switchgrass rhizosphere microbial communities from Kellogg Biological Station, Michigan, USA - KBS Switchgrass S6-2 (SPAdes) (version 2) | ecosystem: Host-associated > Plants > Roots >... | reverse complement strand
AGCTCGTATCGTTGCGAAGGGCCGGGCGCGTTCCCGGCCCTTTTTGCGTCTTTCAGGCCGCGGCGGACGCCGCTGCGCCTGGGGTCGCCTCTGCTCAAAAAATCTCCGGCTCCCAGCCGGAACTTGCCCCAGGCCCTTCGAGTTTGGGGCCTGCGCGACCAGCGTAGACTATCGGAAGCTAGCAAGCCGGGTGAAAGCCTGGAGTGGCGGCGCGGGCTTCGGCCCGCGCCGCCATCTGTCGTCCGCGCGGCGGATTCTTCGCGCAGGGGCTTTTCAAGGCCTCCGAAAGAGCCTATCTCACGCGCTTCGCGAAATTCCCGATTCCGATGACGCGGTTCTTCGCGCGTTCCGGCTCCGAGGCATGGTCGATCGCCCTCCGACCATGCGAGGGAGCGCCCCTGACGATACAGGGGCTTTCCAGCGTCCGGCTCCCCTTCGGGAGCTTCGAGGGTGGACGCAGGATGCAGTTCTCGACCGCGGGCGGCTTGCGCCCGCGTGTCCGCAAGGGATCAAAATGGCGCAAACCTTCACCGGCAAGAAGCGGATCCGGAAGTCGTTCGGCCGCATTCCTGAAGCTGTGCAGATGCCGAACCTCATCGAGGTTCAGCGCTCCTCCTACGAACAGTTCCTGCAGCGCGAGGTCCGCCCAGCGGACCGCCGCGACGAGGGCGTGGAGGCGGTCTTCAAGTCCGTCTTCCCGATCAAGGACTTCAACGAGCGCGCCGTCCTCGAATACGTCTCCTACGAGTTCGAGGAGCCGAAGTACGACGTCGAGGAATGCGTCCAGCGCGACATGACCTACGCCGCGCCGCTGAAGGTCAAGCTGCGGCTGATCGTCTTCGAAACCGACGAGGAGACCGGCGCCCGCTCGGTGAAGGACATCAAGGAGCAGGACGTCTACATGGGCGACATCCCGCTCATGACGGAGAAGGGCACCTTCATCGTCAACGGGACCCAGCGCGTCATCGTCTCCCAGATGCACCGCTCGCCGGGCGTCTTCTTCGACCACGACAAGGGCAAGACCCACGCCTCGGGCAAGCTGCTGTTCGCCGCCCGGGTGATCCCTTACCGCGGCTCCTGGCTCGACTTCGAGTTCGACGCCAAGGATATCATCTACGTCCGCATCGACCGTCGCCGGAAACTCCCGGCCAGCACCTTCCTGATGGCGCTCGGCATGGATGGCGAGGAGATCCTCGGCACCTTCTACGACTCCATCCTGTACGAAAAGCGGCAAGGCGGCTGGGCCACCTCCTACAAGCCCGAACGCTGGCGTGGCGTGAAGCCGGCGTTCCCGCTGATCAACGCCGAAACCGGCGAGGAAGTTGCCCCGGCCGGCACCAAGATCTCCGCCCGTAACGCCAAGAAGCTGGCGGACTCCGGCCTCACCACCCTGCTGCTGGCGCCCGAGGCGCTCTACGGCCGGTACCTGGCCCGCGACCTGGTGAATTTCGAGACCGGCGAGATCTACGCCGAAGCCGGCGACGAATTGGACGCCGCCCTGCTGGCCTCCCTCGAGGAGCAGGGCTTCGCCACCATCGACGCGCTGGACATCGACGACGTGACGGTCGGCGCCTATGTGCGCAACACGCTGCGGGTGGACAAGAACACCGCGCGCGAGGATGCGCTGTTCGACATCTACCGCGTCATGCGCCCGGGCGAGCCGCCGACGGTGGAAGCCGCCGAGGCCATGTTCAAGAGCCTCTTCTTCGACAGCGAGCGCTACGACCTCTCCTCGGTCGGCCGCGTGAAGATGAATATGCGCCTGGAGCTGGACTGCCCCGACGACATGCGGGTGATCCGCAAGGACGACGTCCTTGCGGTGCTCAAGACCCTGGTCGGCCTGCGCGACGGCCGTGGCGAGATCGACGACATCGACAACCTCGGCAACCGCCGGGTCCGCTCGGTGGGCGAACTGCTCGAGAACCAGTACCGCGTCGGCCTGCTGCGCATGGAGCGGGCGATCAAGGAGCGCATGAGCTCGGTCGACATCGACACGGTCATGCCGCACGACCTGATCAACGCGAAGCCGGCTGCGGCGGCGGTGCGGGAGTTCTTCGGCTCCTCGCAGCTCTCTCAGTTCATGGACCAGACCAACCCGCTGTCGGAGATCACCCACAAGCGGCGCCTCTCGGCGTTGGGCCCGGGCGGCCTGACGCGGGAGCGCGCGGGCTTCGAAGTGCGCGACGTGCACCCGACCCACTATGGCCGGATCTGCCCGATCGAGACGCCGGAAGGCCCGAACATCGGCCTGATCAACAGCCTGGCGACCCACGCGGTGGTCAACAAGTACGGCTTCATCGAAAGCCCGTACCGCCGGGTGCGCGACGGCAAGATCACCGACGAGGTGATCTACATGTCGGCCATGGAGGAGGCGAAGCACTCCATCGCCCAGGCCAACATCAAGCTGGACGGCGGCGTCATCTCCGATGAACTGGTGCCCGGCCGGATCAACGGCGAACCGACCCTGATCCCGAAGGATCAGGTCGATCTGATGGACGTGTCGCCTAAGCAGGTGGTGTCGGTCGCGGCCTCGCTGATCCCCTTCCTGGAGAACGACGACGCCAACCGCGCCCTGATGGGCTCCAACATGCAGAAGCAGGCCGTGCCCCTTATCCAGTCGGATGCGCCGCTGGTCGGCACCGGCATGGAGGCCGTGGTGGCGGTGGACTCGGGCGCCGTCGTGGTCGCCCGCCGCTCGGGCGTGGTCGAGCAGATCGACGGCACCCGGATCGTCGTCCGCGCGACGGAAGAGACCGACCCCACCAAGCCGGGCGTCGACATCTATCGCCTGCAGAAGTTCCAGCGCTCCAACACCTCGACCTGCATCAACCAGCGTCCGCTGGTGCGGGTCGGCGACCAGATCCAAGCCGGCGACGTCGTCGCCGACGGCCCCTCGACGGAGCTGGGCGAGTTGGCGTTGGGCCGCAACGCCCTCGTCGCCTTCATGCCGTGGAACGGCTACAACTTCGAGGACTCGATCCTGATTTCCGAGCGGATCGTGCGCGATGACGTCTTCACCTCGATCCACATCGAGGAGTTCGAGGTCATGGCCCGCGACACCAAGCTGGGCCCGGAAGAGATCACCCGCGACATTCCCAACGTCGGCGAGGAAGCCCTGCGCAACCTCGACGAGGCGGGCATCGTGGCGATCGGCGCCGAGGTGCTTCCGGGCGACATCCTGGTCGGCAAGGTGACGCCGAAGGGCGAGAGCCCGATGACCCCGGAAGAGAAGCTGCTGCGGGCCATCTTCGGCGAAAAGGCCTCCGATGTGCGCGACACCTCGTTGCGCCTGCCGCCGGGCGTCGCCGGCACCATCGTCGAGGTGCGGGTCTTCAACCGCCACGGCGTGGACAAGGACGAGCGGGCTCTGGCGATCGAACGCGCCGAGATCGACCGGCTGGGCAAGGACCGGGACGACGAGTTCGCGATCCTGAACCGCAACATGCAGGGCCGGCTGCGCCAGCTGCTGGTGGGCAAGTCCGCGGTCTCCGGCCCGAAGGGGCTGGGCCGTGGGGAGATCACCGCCGAGAAGCTGGAGGAGATCCAACCCGGCCTGTGGTGGCAGATCGCGCTCGACGACGAGAAGGCCATGGGTGAGCTGGAGGCCCTGCGCCGGCAGTTCGACGAGGCCCGCAAGCGGCTCGATCGCCGCTTCGAGGACAAGGTGGACAAGCTGCAGCGCGGCGATGAGCTGCCGCCTGGCGTGATGAAGATGGTCAAGGTGTTCGTCGCGGTGAAGCGCAAGCTGCAGCCGGGCGACAAGATGGCCGGCCGTCACGGCAACAAGGGGGTCATCTCCAAGATCCTGCCGATCGAGGACATGCCCTACCTGGAAGACGGCACCTCGGTGGACATCGTGCTGAACCCGCTGGGCGTGCCTTCGCGCATGAACGTCGGGCAGATCTTCGAGACCCACTTGGGCTGGGCCGCCGCAGGCCTCGGCAAGCAGGTGGCGCAGATGCTTGACGCCTGGCAGAGCGGCGGCCAGCGCAAGGCGGTCGTCGACCACCTGCGCGACGTCTACGGGTCCGACGTGGAGTTGCCGGACAGCGACGAGGAGCTGGTCGAGCTGGCCCGGAACCTGTCGAAGGGCATCCCCTTCGCCACCCCGGTGTTCGACGGCGCCCACATCGACGACATCGAGAACCTGCTGGAGAAGGCGGGCCTCGACCGCTCCGGTCAGTCGTACCTCTACGACGGCCAGTCGGGCGAGCAGTTCAAGCGTCCGGTCACGGTCGGCTTCATCTACATGCTGAAGCTGCACCACCTGGTGGACGACAAGATCCACGCCCGCTCGATCGGCCCCTACAGCCTGGTCACCCAGCAGCCGCTGGGCGGCAAGGCGCAGTTCGGCGGACAGCGCTTCGGCGAGATGGAGGTCTGGGCTCTGGAAGCCTACGGCGCCGCCTACACCCTGCAGGAGATGCTGACGGTGAAGTCGGACGACGTGGCCGGCCGGACCAAGGTCTACGAGTCCATCGTCCGCGGCGACGACACCTTCGAAGCCGGCATCCCCGAAAGCTTCAACGTGCTGGTCAAAGAGATGCGTTCGCTTGGCCTGAACGTGGAGCTGGAGAACAGCTGACGGAGCTTCGCGCCCTCTCCCGTCGCCGCAGGCGCGGCGCGGGGGAGGGACCCTCCGCCCAGCCCTGATGAATTTTCGCGGCCCTCACGCCGCAGAAGGAACCGAGATGAACCAGGAAGTCCTGAACATCTTCAACCCGGTCCAGGCCGCTCCGACCTTCGACCAGATCCGCATCGCGCTCGCCTCGCCGGAAAAGATCCGTTCGTGGTCGTTCGGCGAGATCAAGAAGCCCGAGACCATCAACTACCGCACGTTCAAGCCCGAGCGTGACGGCCTGTTCTGCGCCCGCATCTTCGGTCCGACCAAGGACTACGAGTGCCTGTGCGGCAAGTACAAGCGCATGAAGTACAAGGGGATCATCTGCGAGAAGTGCGGCGTCGAGGTGACGCTGGCCCGCGTGCGCCGCGAGCGCATGGGCCACATCGAGCTGGCGAGCCCGGTGGCGCACATCTGGTTCCTGAAGAGCCTGCCGTCCCGCATCGCGCTGATGCTGGACATGGCGCTGAAGGACATCGAGCGCGTCCTCTACTTCGAGCACTACATCGTCACCGAGCCGGGCCTGACCCCGCTGAAGCAGCACCAGTTGCTCTCCGAGGACGACTACCTGCGCTTCCAAGAGGAGTTTGGCGACGACAGCTTCACCGCCGAGATCGGCGCCGAGGCCGTGCAGGGCCTGCTGAAGGCCATCGACCTCACCAAGGAGGCCGAGAAGCTCCGTGACGAGCTGAAGACCACCACCTCCGAGATGAAGCTCAAGAAGGCGTCCAAGCGCCTGAAGCTGATCGAGAGCTTCCTGGAGAGCGGCAACAAGCCGGAGTGGATGATCCTGACGGTCGTCCCGGTGATTCCGCCCGAGCTGCGCCCGCTGGTGCCGCTGGACGGCGGCCGCTTCGCCACCTCGGACCTCAACGACCTCTATCGTCGGGTCATCAACCGGAACAACCGCCTCAAGCGCCTGATCGAGCTGCGCGCGCCGGACATCATCATCCGCAACGAAAAGCGGATGCTGCAGGAGGCGGTCGACGCCCTGTTCGACAACGGCCGTCGCGGCCGGGTCATCACCGGCGCCAACAAGCGCCCGCTGAAGTCGCTGGCCGACATGCTGAAGGGCAAGCAGGGCCGCTTCCGCCAGAACCTGCTCGGCAAGCGCGTCGACTACTCCGGCCGTTCGGTGATCGTCGTCGGCCCCGAGCTGAAGCTGCACGAGTGCGGCCTGCCCAAGAAGATGGCGCTGGAGCTGTTCAAGCCGTTCATCTACGCGCGTCTGGACGCAAAGGGCCTGTCGGGCACCGTCAAGCAGTCCAAGCGCATGGTCGAGCGCGAGCAGCCGGCGGTCTGGGACATCCTGGACGAGGTGATCCGCGAGCACCCCGTGCTGCTGAACCGCGCCCCGACTCTGCACCGGCTCGGCATCCAGGCGTTCGAACCGAAGCTGATCGAGGGCAAGGCGATCCAGCTCCACCCGCTGGTCTGCGCCGCCTTCAACGCCGACTTCGACGGCGACCAGATGGCCGTGCACGTGCCGCTCTCGCTGGAAGCCCAGCTTGAAGCTCGCGTGCTGATGATGAGCACGAACAACATCCTGTCGCCCGCCAACGGCCGGCCGATCATCGTGCCGTCACAGGATATCGTGCTGGGCCTGTACTACCTGTCGCTCGCCAAGGACGGCGAGCCCGGCCAGGGCAAGGCGTTCGCGGACCTGTCGGAGATCGACCGGGCGCTCGACGCCGGGGTCGTCACCCTGCACTCCAAGATCAAGTCCCGGCACACCGAGATGGACGCCGACGGCGTCGTGGTGCGCAAGGTGATCGACACCACGCCCGGTCGGATGAAGATCGCGGCCCTGCTGCCGCACCATCCCGCGCTAGGTCATCGCCTCCTGGAGAAGAACCTCACCAAGAAGGAGATCGGCAACCTGATCGACGCCGTCTACCGGCACTGCGGTCAGAAGGCGACGGTCATCTTCGCCGACCAGATCATGGGCCTGGGCTTCCGCGAGGCGGCCAAGGCGGGAATCTCCTTCGGCAAGGACGACATCGTCATTCCGAAGCGCAAGCGCGAGATCGTCGAGGAGACCCGCAAGCTGGTCGAGGAGTACGAGCAGCAGTACGGGGACGGCCTGATCACCAAGGGCGAGAAGTACAACAAGGTGGTCGACGCCTGGGCCAAGGCGACCGACCGCGTCGCCGACGAGATGATGGCCGAAGTCTCCTCGGCGCCGATCGTCGATGGCGTCCAGGGCGAGATCAACTCGATCTTCATGATGTCGAACTCGGGCGCCCGGGGCTCGCAGGCGCAGATGAAGCAGCTGGGCGGGATGCGCGGCCTGATGGCCAAGCCGTCCGGCGAGATCATCGAGACCCCGATCATCTCGAACTTCAAGGAAGGCCTGACCGTCCAGGAGTACTTCAACTCCACCCACGGGGCGCGGAAAGGCCTGGCCGACACCGCGCTGAAGACCGCCAACTCGGGCTACCTGACCCGCCGTCTGGTGGACGTGGCGCAGGACTGCATCATCAACGAGGAAGATTGCGGCACCACCCGGGGCATCACGCTCCGTGCGGTTGTCGAGGGCGGCGACGTGCTCGTCTCGCTCGGCCAGCGCGTCCTGGGCCGCTATGCGGCCGAGGACATCAAGGAGCCGGGCGGCCAGGTGATCGTGCCCGCCGACACCTACCTCGACGAGAACATGATCGAGTTGGTCGAGGCCGCCGGCGTGCTGTCGGTCAAGGTCCGCTCGGTGCTGACCTGCGAAACCAAGAACGGCGTCTGCGGCTGCTGCTACGGCCGCGACCTGGCGCGCGGCACCCCGGTGAACATCGGCGAAGCCGTGGGCGTCATCGCCGCCCAGTCGATCGGCGAGCCGGGCACCCAGCTCACCATGCGGACCTTCCACATCGGCGGCACCGCCCAGGTGGCCGAGCAGTCCTTCTTCGAAAGCGCCAACGAAGGCGTGGCGAAGATCCAGGGCGGCAACACGGTCACCAACGCCGAGGGACACCTGATCGGCATGAGCCGGAACCTCCAGCTCGTGGTGCAGGTCGATGGCAAGGACCGCGAGTCCTACAAGCCGCCCTATGGCGCGCGCCTGCGGGTGAAGGACGGCGAGAAGGTCAAGCGCGGCCAGCGCCTGGCGGAATGGGACCCCTACACCACGCCGATCATCACCGAAGTCGCCGGCCGTGTGCGGTTCGAAGACCTGGTGGAGAACATGTCGTTCCGCGAGGAGGCCGACGAGGCCACCGGCATCTCCAACCGCGTGGTCATCGACTGGCGCGCCTCCACCAAGGGTTCGGACCTGCGTCCGGCCATGGCGGTGCTGGACGAGAACGGCGCCTACAAGCGTCTCTCGAACGGCGGCGAGGCGCGTTACCTGCTGCCGGTGGGGGCGATCCTCTCGGTCGGCGACGGCGACGAGGTGAAGCCCGGCGAAGTGCTGGCGCGGATGCCGACGGAAAGCGCCAAGACGCGCGACATCACCGGCGGTCTGCCGCGGGTGGCCGAGCTCTTCGAAGCGCGGCGTCCGAAGGACTGCGCCGTCATCGCCGAGATGGACGGCCGGGTCGAGTTCGGCCGGGACTACAAGAACAAGCGCCGCATCAAGATCACGCCGGAGGATGGCGAGGCGGTCGAGTTCCTGATCCCGAAGGGCAAGCACATCGCCGTCCACGACGGCGACGTCATCCGCAAGGGCGAGTACCTGATCGACGGCAACCCGGACCCGCACGACATCCTGCGGATCCAGGGCATCGAGGCGTTGGCCGACTTCCTGGTGAACGAGATCCAGGAGGTCTACCGACTGCAAGGCGTGCCGATCAACGACAAGCACATCGAGGTGATCGTTCGCCAGATGCTGCAGAAGGTGGAGATCCTCGAGCCCGGCGACACCGGCCTGCTGAAGGGCGACCACCTCGATAAGCTCGAGGTGGACGACGAGAACGCCAAGGCGGAAGCCCGCGGCGGCCGTCCCGCGCTCTCCCAGCCCGTGCTGCTCGGCATCACCAAGGCGAGCCTGCAGACCCGCAGCTTCATCTCGGCGGCCTCCTTCCAGGAGACCACCCGGGTGCTCACGGAGGCGGCGGTGCAGGGCAAGATCGACACCCTGGAGGGCCTCAAGGAGAACGTCATCGTGGGCCGCCTCATCCCGGCGGGCACGGGCTCGTACCTGAGGGGCCTCCAGCGCATCGCCGCCAAGCGCGACGAGGCGCTCTCGCAGAGCCGCGAACAGGCCATGGAGCCGCTTCCCGAGGCGATCGCCGACGCCGCGGCCGCCGAACAGGTGGAATAGGCTCCAGCGGAAGAAGCTTGCAGAACGACGGCCCGGGAGCGATCCCGGGCCGCTTTTGTTTGCAGGCGGTCAAGCTTGTGTTTTTTTGCTCTCGCCTCCCGCCGCTTTGCGGGGAGGTAAAACACACGTCAGGGCGTGTTGCGGTTGGAGGCGCCGGAGGTCGCGCCGGGCTGGACGCGGCCGGCGGGCATGGGCGCGGCCCGCTGCCGGCGGGCCTCGGCAGCGGCCTCGAAATCGGCCTGCTTGTCAGGCTGCAGCGGCGGGGGCAGGTGCGCGGCCTGGCGCGCGCCCCGGCCCAGGCGCGTGGCGCAGGCGTCGCGCTCTTCGCGACTGAGCAACGCAGGATTGGCGCAGCCGACGGGGCCGGCGCGCAACACCGCGGCGAGCTGGCCGGCCGGCGAAGGCTGGACCGTGATGCGCCCCTGTCCCGCAGCCGGGCGCTCGGGCGCTGGAGCGCTGGGCGGGGCGCGCGGCGCGATCAGCGGCGCCATCTCGGCGGGCGGCGCGCTCTCGGGACGCAGGCGCCGGCGGTGCAGGCGGATCGGGCGCGGCTTCTCGGTGACGCCGGGCGGGGTGGGGGGCGTATAGGGCAGGATCAGGACGGGGATGATGGGCTCGGGCGGCCCGGCCATCTCGCGCTGGCGGAACAGCTTCGGCGCATGGGTCCAAAGCACGGCCAGGACGATCATATGGGCGACCACAGAAAGCGCCGCGGAGCGGGCGTACCATCTGCCTTTCGCCATGCGCATCCGGGGTTCCGTCATCCTCAAGCTTGGGTGTAGAGCCGCAAGGGGCGGCGATTTCGTGGCGAATGGCCGCGCTCGTCCTTTACGACGCCAGGCCTGCGTGGTCGCCGACGTTGACGCAACCGCGCTTCCCGACTATGTAGCGCGCCTCTTTCGCGGCCGGGATTCTTTCCCTCGCCCGCTCGGACCCGGCGCCGGTACGCAAGTGATGCGTCCCGGCCGTTTTTGCGTTCAGGCGGGGCGGTCTCGGAAGGCCAGACGACAACAACCAAATGCAAGGCGCTCCGGCCAAACGGCACACGCCTCCCCAACGCGAGTTCAGATGCCGACAGTCAACCAGCTCATCCGCAAGCCGCGCCAGGACAAGCCCTCGCGCAACAAGGTCCCGGCCCTGAAGGGCTGCCCGCAGCGCCGTGGCGTCTGCACCCGCGTCTACACCACCACGCCGAAGAAGCCGAACTCGGCGCTTCGGAAGGTGGCGAAGGTGCGTCTGACCACCGGCATCGAAGCGGTGTGCTACATCCCGGGCGAGGGCCACAACCTGCAGGAGCACTCCGTGGTGCTGATCCGCGGGGGCCGGGTGAAGGACCTGCCCGGCGTGCGCTACCACATCCTGCGCGGCGTGCTCGACACCCAGGGCGTGAAGGACCGCAAGCAGCGCCGCTCGCTCTATGGCGCGAAGCGTCCGAAGTAAGGAACAGCAGTCATGTCCCGCCGCCGCCGCGCCGAGAAGCGTCAAGTCCTTCCCGATCCGAAGTTCGGGGACCTCATCGTCACCAAGTTCATGAACTACGTGATGTACGAGGGCAAAAAGGCCGTCGCCGAGAACATCCTTTACGGCGCTTTCGACATCCTGGAGCAGAAGCGCCGCGACCTGGGCCCGCTGGAGACCTTCCACGCCGCCCTGGACAACGTCGCTCCCGCCATCGAGGTGCGCTCCCGCCGGGTCGGCGGCGCCACCTATCAGGTTCCGGTGGAAGTCCGTCCGGACCGCCGCCGGGCGCTGGCCATCCGCTGGCTGGTGAACGCCGCGCGCAACCGCGGCGAGAACACCATGACCGAGAAGCTCGCCGGCGAGCTTCTCGACGCGTCCTCCAACCGCGGCGCCGCGGTGAAGAAGCGCGAAGACACCCACAAGATGGCCGAAGCCAACCGCGCCTTCTCGCACTACCGCTGGTAACGCAGCCATATCCGCTGTTCACGGCGCGGGCGGTTTGAGCTAAACCGCCCGCGCCGTTCGTTCAGCCCCTCCCGAACGAATTTTTGCAGAGCCCGCCGCTATGCCCCGCACGCATAAAATCGAAGATTACCGCAACTTCGGCATCATGGCCCACATCGATGCGGGCAAGACGACGACGACGGAGCGGATCCTCTACTACACCGGCAAGAGCCATAAGATCGGCGAGGTCCATGACGGCGCGGCCACCATGGACTGGATGGAACAGGAGCAGGAGCGGGGGATCACCATCACCTCCGCCGCCACCACCGCTTTCTGGAACGGCAAGCGCCTGAACATCATCGACACGCCCGGCCACGTGGACTTCACCATCGAGGTGGAGCGGTCGCTGCGGGTGCTGGACGGCGCGGTCGCCGTGCTCGACGGCAACCAGGGCGTGGAGCCGCAGACCGAGACGGTCTGGCGTCAGGCCGACCGGTACAACGTTCCGCGCATCGTGTTCGTCAACAAGATGGACAAGATCGGCGCCGATTTCCAAATGTGCCTGCGCACGATCCGCGAGCGGCTCGGCGTGAAGGCGGTGCCGATCCAGCTGCCGATCGGTTCCGAATCCAGCCTCAAGGGCCTCATCGACCTCGTCCGCATGAAGGCGGTGGTCTGGGAGTCCGAAGGTCTGGGCGCCAACTACCACGACGAAGAGATTCCGGCCGACCTCAAGGCGGACGCCGAGGAAGCCCGCAACTACATGATCGAGAACGCCGTCGAGCTCGATGACGAGGCCATGGAGGCCTACCTGTCGGGCGAGGAGCCTTCGGCCGAGGTGATCAAGAAGTGCCTCCGCAAGGCGGTGCTGACCGGCGCCTTCTATCCGATCCTCTGCGGCTCGGCCTTCAAGAACAAGGGCGTCCAGCCCCTGCTCGACGCGGTGGTCGACTACCTCCCCTCGCCGGTGGACATCCCGCCGACCAAGGGCATCGATTTCAAGACCGAGCAGGAAGTCGAGCGGAAGGCCTCCGACGACGAGCCGCTGTCGGTGCTGGCGTTCAAGATCATGGACGACCCCTTCGTGGGTTCGCTCACCTTCTGCCGCATCTACTCGGGCAAGCTCGAGACCGGCATGGGCCTGCTGAACTCGACGCGCGACAAGAAGGAGCGCGTGGGTCGGATGCTGCTCATGCACTCGAACAACCGCGAGGACATCAAGGAAGCCTACGCCGGCGACATCGTCGCCCTGGCCGGGCTGAAGGACACCCGCACCGGGGACACCCTGTGCGATCCGAACAAGTCGCCGGTGATCCTGGAGAAGATGAACTTCCCCGAGCCGGTGATCGAGATCGCCATCGAGCCGAAGTCCAAGGCCGACCAGGAGAAGCTGGGCGTCGCCCTGGCCAAGATGGTCGCCGAAGACCCGTCCTTCACCGTCTTCACCGACCAGGAGTCGGGCCAGACGATCATGAAGGGAATGGGCGAGCTTCACCTGGACATCAAGGTCGACATCCTGAAGCGCACCTACAAGGTCGAGGCCAACATCGGCGCGCCGCAGGTGGCGTACCGCGAAAGCCTCGGCAAGGTGACGGACATCGACTACACCCACAAGAAGCAGACCGGCGGCACCGGCCAGTTCGCCCGGGTGAAGATCAAGTTCGAGCCGGGCGAGCCGGGATCGGGCTTCATCTTCGAGAGCAGCATCGTCGGCGGCGCCGTGCCGAAGGAATATATTCCCGGCGTGGAGAAGGGCCTGACCTCGGCCAAGGAAAACGGCCTGCTGGCCGGCTTCCCCGTGATCGACTTCAAGGCGACGCTCTACGACGGCGGCTTCCACGATGTGGACTCCTCCGTGCTGGCCTTCGAAATCGCCTCGCGGGCGGCCTTCAAGGAGCTTCGCGACAAGGGCGCGCCCAAGCTGCTGGAGCCGATCATGAAGGTCGAGGTCCTGACGCCGGACGAATACATGGGCGACGTAATCGGCGACCTGAATTCTCGGCGCGGCCAAATCCAGGGCACCGAAACCCGTGGCAACGCCCAGGTGGTCACGGCCTTCGTGCCGCTGGCCAACATGTTCGGTTACATCAACACTCTGCGGTCGTTCTCACAGGGTCGGGCTCAGTTCACCATGCAGTTCGACCACTACGAAGCGGTTCCGCAGGCTGTCGCGGAAGAAGTGATCAAGAAGTACGCCTAATCCAACCCTAGTTTAGAGGACAGGCCCGGACAGGGCTGGAGCTTGAAATGGCCAAGGAAAAGTTCGAACGCAACAAGCCGCACTGCAACATTGGCACGATCGGTCACGTTGACCATGGGAAGACGACGCTGACGGCGGCGATCACCATGGTGTTGGCGAAGT
>Ga0207641_10003847_pt1 | contig 13143 bp, 10 predicted proteins | sample KBSSwiS62_FD_184306 | JGI IMG/M metagenome (GOLD analysis project Ga0207641, IMG submission 184306) | Switchgrass rhizosphere microbial communities from Kellogg Biological Station, Michigan, USA - KBS Switchgrass S6-2 (SPAdes) (version 2) | ecosystem: Host-associated > Plants > Roots >... | reverse complement strand
GATAGAAGTTATTTGCTCTTTACCGCAGTAAATGGAACCGAGCCAATGCCGGGATTGGAGAAGGTGCCGGTCATCTTATCGCCATCGACCGTTGCCTCCATGGCAAAGTCCATTACCTGACCGTTAACATCGGCATGAAGCGTCGCGGTAATGCTCTTCCCGCTAACCTTTCCTCCATCGATCTTTCCATTGCCTATCTGTGAAGCCGTTCCTCCCGTCAGATCGGAACCGCTTTGGGTCAATTGCATCTCGATCTCAAGCTGCTGTCCTCCGGCATCAGCGGTAACGATCCATTTTCCGGAAACACCAGCAGCTGAACCGGCAGATGCTGCTGCCGAGTTATCAACCGGTTTTGCCAGGACAACCGTCTTAGGATCGACCGTGATCTCTCCAAGCCGTTTGGAAACCTCCGCGGTCATCGTTTCCTGATAGCGTCCACCAAGGTGCTTGGCGAGGAATTTCTCCGATGCAGCAATCATCGCCGAATTGTTCACCGGTCGGGCAAAGCCGTGGCCCTCATCCGGAGCGACAAGATATTCGACCGGATAATTTCGGTCACGCAAAGCGATCACGATCTGGTCTGCTTCACGTTTGTTAACTCGCGGATCGTTAGCTCCCTGTACGACCATTAGCGGCGTCTTGATCTTGTCAGCGGAGAAGAGCGGCGACTGACGCTTCATTTGAGCGAGGCCTTCAGGCGTGTTCGGATCGCCCATACGCTTGTAGAACACCGTTCGTATCGACTCCCAGTAAGGCGGAACTGATTCGAGGAGGGTCTTTAGATTACTCGGTGCAACGATTGCAACAGCCGCCGAATACACGTCGGGTGTGAACGTTACACCGGCTAGTGTCGCATATCCTCCATAACTGCCGCCCATGATACCGATCCGTTTGGGATCAGCAATCCCTTGACCGACCAGGTACTTGACTCCCCAGGTAATATCGTCCTGCATCTTTTGTCCCCACTCGTTGTTACCGGCGTTCAGGAATTTCTTTCCATAGCCGGTCGAAGCACGGAAGTTAGGCTGCAGAACGGCATAGCCGCGATTCGCAAGGAATTGTGCGAAGGTATTGTAGCCCCATGAATCACGTCCCCAGGGACCACCATGCGGGAACGCGATGAGCGGAAGGTTTTTGGGATCGACCCCTTTTGGCAGTGTCAGATAAGCGGGGATCTCAAGGCCGTCTGATGACTTGTATCGAATGGCCTTCATCGGCGACAAGGCACTTCGATCAAGTTTTTCACGAGCCTGATAGAGCGTGGTCAGATTCTTGGTCTTCCGGTCATAAAGCCAGACCGTTCCGGGATCGACATCACTAAAAGTGGCAACGACGAATTTGCTTTCATCGGCAGTAGCCGAATTAAAACTGATTTCCCGATCGCCGAGCTTTTTCTTAATGTTGTCGTAGTCGCTTTGATAATCCTTGTTTTTCCAGTAGATACGAACGCGGTCATCTTCGTAGGTGGTAGCGATGATCTCGTTGCTAACGTCGGAGAAGATCGCGTTGTCCAGGTCGACCTTGTTTGTCGGATCGCTCTCCACTTTCTCGGCTTTTCCGGTATCAACGTCGAGCAACTGCAATTCGATCAGATCAAGATCGCCCTTGTTTGTCTGAAGATAAACACGCTTATTATCCTTATTAAATGCAAGCGGCGAGCAGGTTTCGAAAACTCCGCACTCGTAGATCTTAGTCGTCGTCTTTCCGTCAGGTTCAATTCTTAGGATCTCGGTCGCTCCGCTCTGAGCAGAACGAACGGCGAGACGAAGCTTATCGTTATGGTCAAAGACCATGCCTCCGTAGCGATCGTGGTTCTCGCTGATCAGCGTTCGTTCACCAGTTGAGATCTTCACTTTGTAGAGATCATGCCATGCCTTATCGCGGTCGTTTATCCCCACATAGATCACGTCAGGATCCGATTTCGGCACAGCCTGAATTATGGCCCTTATTCCTTTAGCATCGGTGATGTTTCTCGCTGTGGGAACGTCCGATCCTGCGACAGGTTTGTCGGCAGGGTTGACCGCGTAGACGTTAAAATTCTCGTCGCCGCCTTTATCCTGAACGAACAGAATGTATTTGGCGTCTCGTGACCAGAAGTACTGACGAACCGGACGAGCTGTATCGGCTGTCATTGGGCGGGCTGCACTAAAAGGCTCATCGATCCCTTTGACCCAAACATTCATCGTGTCCTTATACGGTTTGATGAACGAGATGTACTTGCCGTCGGGTGAGATCTGAGCACCTGCATATTCGGGATTGCCAAAAAATATCTCGCGGTCGATCAGTGCAGGCTGTTGGGCAAATCCCGAGCCTGAAACGATAGCCAGTGAGAGACAAATAGCCAGTAAGATCGTCTTGCTTTTCATAAGTTGTGTTCCTCGATTTGGTGTAAATACGTCTTGGTCAGATAGATTGTTCAATGATAATCCTGCCAGATGCCGTGATTCCACGACGCTTTTCGAAAATTGCTTTCTTGCCAGTATCCTTTAGCGATCTCGATACGAGGTTTCTCGCGGTCTGGCATTAACACCGTTACCACGTCGAAACGATGATCGACATCCCGAATATTAAATATTCTTCGATAAACGCGTGCCGTTCGTGTGATCTGTCGTTGTTTGCGAAGATCGACTGCGGTGATCACGGGAGCAAATTCGTCGGAACGGCGAGTTTTGACTTCAACAAAACACAGCGTTTGGCCATCGAGTGCGATCAAGTCAATTTCGCCGGTTACCTGTGCTCCCTGACTATTGCGTCCGACCGGAACCTTAAAGTTTGCGGCGACCAGGCGATAACCGTTTCGCTCAAGAAAGACGGCGGCAAGACGTTCGCCCAAACGTCCCTTCCACGCGGCATTTGTTTCGTTTGACGAGGATGTCTGATCAAATAGAGACAGAACTTCGGACATGCATTAGCTCGTATCCGTATGGCGTAGAATCAAGCGAGCCGTCTCGAAGAAGCGTCTAGAAAATGCGTTTCCCTTTTGTCGGCTGCAATCACTACCTCAGAACTCTGGTAAAATAGGTTGTAAATCAAACCAATCCATACCACTATCATCACCCAGAAATCAATACCCAAAACTAAAAAGAGGCGTTGAATATGCCTGCCGGGCACCAGCGGCAGAATGCACGTTCCCAGCAAGACCAAGCCAAAAATGGCAATATTGAAATTCGATTTTTTGCGTAAGAGATCGTCTGAAAGGGGTATTAAAGGAAAAAATAAAGCGATCAGATAGTACTCGTTGGTTCGAGGTGCAACGAGCAATACTAACGAAATGGCTAAGCCGAACTCAAGAAACGTTAGCGAATCGAACTCGCTTTGCTGTAAGCCGAGCCGTCTCCGCTTTGTTTTTAGGCACCAGATAATGAACAACGTGCCGATAAACATACCGGCCGCCAGTATTCGCCAAATCTGTTCGAACTGAGCCTCGGATAGCGAGAGAAAGTTCACCTCTTCGTAATCAGGATCGTCAAAGCGTTTCTCATAATCGATATCAACCAAGTACCGTTTTAGCTGCCCCCGAAGCGAAAGATCGAGCGGTCCGTTAACCTCATGAAATTCGTCATTGGCCACGACGTGACGGTACCAGTTCACCAGCAGGTCGGCATTCGTGTTCCATCCAAAATAAAGAGCCGGAAGCAAGTTGAAAACAACTACCAGGACAGATGTCGCAGCCAAAAACCGCCACTGTCTTCTAAGGGCAAAATATGGCAGCGTCAATATCGGGCTAATTTTTATCGTGATCGCCAGGGCCATCGGGACTGCGGCCATGAGCTGCTTTCTGCTAAGGACCCAATAGAAAGCCAGGCCCACAAACGCGATCACAATGAGATGAACATTAAAATGCCCACTGAGAACCACGAAGAATTTCGCAGTGGCGATCAGGGAAAGAAGTATTGCAGGCCACACCCTTGATGAATCGGGTACGACAAGCTCAAAACCAAGCTTTGTTGTTTTTATGATCTGACAGAATGCGAAAATGCAAAGCCATAACCAGATGAATTCGACCAGTTTGTACGGCAACAAGGAGAATGGCGAAAATAGAAAGAGGAAGAAAGGCGGATAGCGGTAATCCATGATCGCGCTGTCCGCGAAATCCGCCGAGTACAGGTCAGTACGGCCGTTCAGAAATAATGCTTGCGCAGCGGCGTAATAAACATGAACGTCCTCGAAATGTTTAACGAGGACGAACGAAAGAGTTGCGGTTACCGACAGAACGGCTGTCAGGAACCACCTGACCGTCGCGAACTTCATACTCAAACCGCCGGCGCTGCTCGATCTCAGGAAAATGGATTCCTTTTATAGATTAAGATATCAGGATTTTTGGAAAAAGCTATTTTGGCTGAGGTGGAGCGTCAAAACATACCCGCTGAAGATCATCGTCATCCTCAAAGGTGATCTCGTACATTTCCCTTCGAGCATCCTTGCCTTCTCCGGTGTAAATATCAACGTGCTTACCATCAATTCCGACTCCGACGTCATCTGCGACAAATTTCATCTCGCCCAGGCTACCGGGCAGGCCGGGAATTGTGACCATACTGTTGGTGGGAATAAGCGAATTGTCGACCGCAACGGAATTGGGTTTAAGAGGGGCGTTGCTAGCTCCGAGCGGCGCATCAGCTTTATGCCAGCCGCCGCTGTAATTACCGAGGTACCAACCGAACCGTGTTTTTCCCCAACCCTCGCCAAATCCTTTGTCCGAATCGAAGACCGTTCGGATAAACTCTGAATCAAACGACATTTTGCCGAGGCGTCCCACCTCGATCTCCGTGGTTTCACCAGAGTTGTAGTCCGTTTCGATCGGTGTGAAATATCCGGTTGTCCGCCAGCCGTCGGAGCAGTGCACTGTTTTTGTGGGCACGTTATCTTCAGCCAGCGACATCGCGGTCACTTCGGCGATAGCCAATCCAACAAGAACTACTACGATTAAAGAAAAAGACGAACCTCTCATAACCCCTCGTACTACTGCTAGCGAGGTTCGATGCCGTTGAAAGGGACGCGGTTGCCGTTGTCAGGCGAGCGGATTTTACTTAAGTATTCTTGGTCTGGGCAAAGAAAAACTTGTAGCCGCAGCCGACCAGTGCCACGCCCAAAAATAGGAAAGAAAGCGGTCTACCCGAAGTAGCGAAATTTAACGAAAAGAAACAGGTATATAGACCTTAACAAAGCAAACAAGAATAACCTTGCTGACGGATATGTGAACCGCGGTCTCGCATACCATTATCTCGGGAATTTCGACAAGGCCGTCGCGGATTTTTCGAGTGCGATAGGGCTCAATCCGTCGATGAAGAACGCTTACACGAATCGAGCGACAAGCTATAGAAAGTTGAATAAGATCGCCTTGGCTACCGCAGACGAGGCAAAGGCTGCTGAGTTGCAGCCTTAAAAAGCGGGCTCTTCATAAACACCGTAAACATCTCGCAATGCAACGCAGATCTCTTCGATTGTTGCGTACGCTGCCACGGCGTCGATGATCGCTGGCATGGTGTTTTCGCCCGATTTTGCGGAGAGTTTTAGTTTGTCGAGAGCAGAAGCAACGGTACCTTTGTCGCGGATGGATTTCGTATGTTCGAGGCGAAGGAGCTGGTGGTCGCGGACGTTTTCATCGATCTGGAGGATGTCTACTTTCGACGTTTCGTCTTCCATAACGTATTTGTTGACGCCGACGATGGTTTGCTCTCGTCGCTCGACAGCTTTCTGATATTGGTATGCCGACTCCTGGATCTCGCGTTGCGGAAATCCAGCCTCGATAGCTTCTACCATACCGCCGAATCCGTCTATTTTGGCAAAGTAATCAAAGCAGCCCTCGACCATTTTTTCCGTAAGAGACTCAATATAATAGCTTCCGCCCAAAGGATCTACCGTATTTACGACCCCTGTTTCTTCGGCAATGATCTGTTGGGTCCTTAACGCAATTAACGCTGCCGCATCCGTCGGGAGGGCCAGTGCCTCGTCATACGAATCTGTGTGCAAGGATTGCGTTCCGCCGAGCACACCTGCAAGCGCCTGAATCGCAACTCTGGCAATATTGTTGAGTGGCTGTTGGACCGTCAGCGAAACACCGGCAGTCTGCGTGTGAAAACGCATCTGCATCGTGCGCGGGTTTTTCGAACCAAAACGCTCCTTCATTGTTCGTGCCCACACCACGCGGGCCGCACGATATTTGGCGATCTCTTCAAAGAAGTCGTTGTGAGCATTAAAGAAGAACGATATTCGAGGAACAAATTCATCTACGTTCATCCCGCGGTCGACACCATACTGGACATATTCGACGCCGTCCCGAAGCGTAAAAGCAAGCTCCTGCAACGCCGTCGCACCAGCCTCGCGAATGTGATAGCCGCTAACAGAGATGGGATTATATTTCGGAACGTGTTTTGTCGTGTATTCGAATGTATCGATGACCAGCTTCATTGCCGGCTTGATCGGATAGATCCATTCCTTCTGCGCGATATATTCCTTGAGGATGTCGTTTTGCAGCGTGCCGGAAATCTTCGAAAAATCTGCTTTCTGTTTTTCAGCGACAACGAGATACATCGCCAAAAAGATCGGGGCCGGCGCATTTATCGTCTGCGAAACGGTTACCTGGTCAAGGGGAATACCATCAAAAAGGACTTCAAAATCTGCAAGCGATGAAACAGCGACACCGCATTTACCGACCTCGCCCTCGGAAAGCGGTGAGTCTGCATCGAGCCCCATCAAGGCAGGAAGATCATACGCGACCGATAAGCCGGTCTGTCCCTGAGACATCAGATATTTGAAGCGGCGATTGGTTTCCTCAGGCGATGAGAACCCGGCGAACTGCCGCATCGTCCAAAGCCGTCCGCGATAACCGGTGGGGTGAATACCGCGTTTGTAGGGGTATTCGCCGGGAAAACCGACCTCAACATGGTCGCTGTCGGCGTCAGTATACAGCCGTTCAACAGGTTCGAGCGAAACGCCCTCGAAACGATCTCTACGTTCCGGGGTTTTTTCTAAAACCTTGGCAAGCGTTTCTTCTTCCCAATGTTGTTTTTCGGTTTCTGCTTTTGTGACGGCCTCTTTGGTCTCTGGTGACATAAACTATTGATTATCGCAGTATAAGCAATAATTTTAGCATATATGAGATTCTATAAAAGGATAAAAGCCGAAGCCATCTCCTTGCGCCCTGCGTCAAAAATAATATGAGGATCAATATTCCTTTCGTTTAAGCCGCTCCTTCAGCGATGTGTCTTCACCATAATTAACATCATCGAGCACCCAGGCCCCTTTAATCTTGATCAAGCCTATAGTGTAGGTAGTGGTGTCAGGATCTTTGCAAGGCTTGGGAAAAGCGAATGTCGCAGTTACTGCCGCCCTGTTACCTCTCTGAAATGCCGGCTTCACGACTAAGGATTTGTGTAGAGTTTTCCCGCTGGTGGTACATGTCTCGTCGTATGGTTGAAATGGAAGTCCGTCCCCAAAGTACGGCTTGTCAGTCGGATTCTTTTTGAAATATTCAGCCTCTCGCTTCAATTCGTATTGAAACAAAGAGTAAAGTTCTGGCGAGAACCACTGTTTGCGAGCGTCGATATTGCGACGATTAAATATCTGCGAATGCGAACGATCATATTTGTAAAAAACATTTACTGCGGACGCCGGACTCGCGGTCTGTCCGGCGGCCGTTACTGATAAAATGGCGAAGGCCATAAGAACTATGGGCATCTTTGATTTAAACATCGTTTTTAGGTAAGGTTGTATCGTCCTCATGTTGGCAGAGCCTCTATCCTTTGTTTTCTTGATTCTTAGATGAACAGCGTAAAAACAGGCCATATAATAGCACTTTTTTTTGCATGCACATTGTTTTCCGCGTGCGGCGGAGCGGCAAATTCTAATCAAGGAAATTTGGCCAATTCAGCATCCTCGAACGCTGCCAGCAACGCAAATTCGGCTCGCACAAATGCTGAAGAACTAGGGCTCCTGATCAACATGCCCTACGAGACTGAGGAGATTGTGTGGAAAGAGGATCAGCAGCACAAGAAGATCATTGCCGTGATGCGATTCTCGCCTGAGAATTCAAAACGGATCGTGGCAGATGCCGAGAAGATCAAAGCACCGGAAAAGGTGACGATCCCCATTTCAACTTGGTTTCCCGCGGAACTCATCGCACAAGGCGACATGGGCGGCGAGGACAATGTCAACGGGCTTTCCTATGCCGCGAACGCGTTCTTTCAGGATCCTTACAATCAGGGCAGACTCGTTCACGTAGAAGATACTGACTATTTCGTGCTGGAAGTCAGTTCGAAATAGCTCATCGCAGATCAGTATTCCTAGTATCTTTTCAATTTCCTGTACAGAGTCGAGAGATCAATGCCTAAGATATTGGCGGCCTTCGTTTTATCTTCATCAACTGCTTTGAGGATCTCCAGGATATATCGCTTTTCCATGTCATCGAGCGTCTGACGAAAGCCATTCGTGTCATTGGTCTCATAGCCGGCGGTGTTGGATCGAACCTTTGGCGGGAGATCGTCTAAACGGATCTCGTCGCCCGCAAGAATGATCGCTCGTTCTACGGCATTTTCGAGCTCGCGAACATTTCCCGGCCAATCGTAACTGCCGATTGCTTTCATTGCATCCTTCGTAACTGTTTTTGACTGGGAATGCTGCGTTTGTGAAGCCTTTGCGATGAAATGCTTGACCAGCAGCGGAATGTCCTCCCGTCTTTCGCGAAGCGGGGGCATTACTATCTCAATGACGTTTAGGCGGTAGAAAAGATCTTCGCGAAAACGCCCTTCCGCAACTTCGAATTCTAAGTTGCGATTTGTTGCGGCGATGATCCTGGCGTCGAACTTTTGAGTAGCCGATGATCCAACTGGTGTGACCTCGTGCTCCTGCAGCGCACGCAGAAGTTTGACTTGCAGTGTCTGGGGCATCTCACCGACTTCGTCTAGAAAGAGCGTTCCACCTGCAACAGAACGAAACAGACCTTTCTTATCAGCAAAAGCTCCGGTGAATGACCCTTTTGTGTGGCCGAAAAGTTCACTTTCAAGCAAAGATTCGGGCAATGCTCCGCAGTTCACGGCCAAAAACGGCTTCTCCGATCGGCTGCTGTTGAAATGGACCGAGCGAGCGATCAATTCTTTGCCGGTGCCGCTTTCTCCCGAGATCAGAACATTCGCATTTGTTCCTGCGACCTTGTTTACAAGGTCAAAAACATGTTGAAGCTTATCGCTTTTTCCAACGATCTCCGAAAAGTTATATTGTTTCTGCAGCTCGCGTTTTAACAGACGATTCTCATGAAAGAGCTGACGCTGTGTGGCGGCGTTCTCGATGGTTTTCAACAGGTCATCATTTACGAATGGCTTGGTCACATAATCGTATGCACCCTTTCTTAAAGCTGCGATCGCCGAATCGACCGACGAGTATGCCGTCATTATTATCACTACGGCGGATTCATCGACGGCCTTGATCTCGTCGAGCAGAGCAAGGCCGTCCCTGCCTGCCATTTTAATGTCTGTCAATGTAACCGCAATATCGTTCGCAGCGAATATCTCGATTGCGGTTTCGGCACTGTCAGCCGAAAAAACGTCGTATCCGGCTTCTTCCAAAAGCTGACGGAGGATCGACCGCATGAGCTCTTCATCCTCAACGATCAATACGTTTTGCTTTGCCATAACGTGTGCTTGGGATTCGCGATATATTAGTCTAGCACAAGGTTTTGTTGTTTATCCGCTTCGTGTTAGCATCGATTTACTCTCTTCTGATTATTCATGCGGCTTCGTGGTTTATTCATTCTCTTCGCCATCTATCTTTGTATTCAATACGCCGGATATGGGCAGCAGACGAACCCCGTTGACCGGCAGGTATCGAATCCCATAACCGACACGCCTAACATAAATCCGGTCGCTCCGGAATCGACTCCGCAGCCAAAACAAGCAAAGAAACCTGCCATTGAACCGGAGGGCGGAAACGGAGAAGTTGTCGTTTATTCTGCTCATATGAGCGTTCAAGGCGAGCAGGGAAAACGGATCGTTATCCACGAGGGAAACGTCGATGCTAGATTTGGTGTCTATCGTCTTCAGGCTGACAAGATCACCATTTATGAGGCCGAGAACAAGATGGTCGCAGAGGGAAGCGTGGTCTTTGACCAGGGTGACGATCAGCGCATCACCGGTGCGAAGGGCGTTTGGAACTACAGAACAAAATTGGGAACGTTCGAAGATTCGACCGGTTTTACAAATCAAACTAATGACGGAACGGTAATATATTTCACGGCGGAAAAGGTTGAGCGCGTGGCCGTCGATGAGATCGTGGTAACAAAAGGGAAGTTCACTGCTTGCGAGGAAGCCGTGCCGAAATGGAGCTTTACGGCCGACGAAGCCCGCATAAAAACGAACGATCGGATCCACCTTAAGAACGCAAGCTTTCGTGTGAAAGACATTCCTCTCGTTCCCGTACCATTTGCGTCTATCCCGATCAAAAAGCAGGATCGGGCGTCCGGCTTTCTAACGCCGACGATCGGGTATTCCCAATCTAAAGGCTTTCGTTTTTCGGGAGCATATTATCAAACACTCGGCCGCTCTGCGGATGCGACGATAAGGCTGGATATCTATACTTCACGCGGTCTGGGCTATGGCCTCGATGTGCGGACGCGTGCGAATTCTCGTTCATATTTTGATTTTGGATTTTATGCCGTTAAAGACCGCATCTTCGGACATAAGGCTGATGCGGAACATCCTGATCAGGGCGGTTCGACGGTTTACGCCGATGGCGTGCACTATTTCTCTAACGGTTTTACCGCGGCGGTTGATGTTCGACTGATCTCAAATCTCGACTTCAGGCAGGTATTTTCAGACGGAATCCAACAGATTATTTCACCGATCGAAGTTTCGCAGGCATTCGTCAACAAAAGCTGGACTAACTACACCCTCAATATTCTAGGACGCTCGCAGGTTATCTCGATTCCGAATGTCCGTGTCAAAACTCGCGACCTTCCCGGAATAAATTTCGACAAGCGGCCGTCAATGCTTTCATTCTTAAAGCCACTCTATTTTGCTTTTAAGACCAACCTTGACGGCGTTTCGCGTCGAGAAGAGGTTGATAACATCGACCTTTATCACCAGGCTACTGGCGGTAGCGATCCGATCATTACTCCGGCACTCGGACAGCGGTTCGATGTCTATCCGGAGTTTATGTTGCCGATCGATACCAAGTATGTGAATTTCACGTTTACGGGTGCAGGTCGCGTTTCGTATTACTCCGACTCGCTTGATCCGCTTCGTCGTGTGGTAGGAAGTGATCTGATCCGCAAATACGGTGAGTTCCAGCTGGATGTTCGTCCGGTTGCATTGGCAAAGAACTATTACGGAAAGAACGACAAGTTCGAATTTCGCCACGTTATCGAACCATTTGTTACCTATCACTACATCAAGGGAATTAATAATTTTGCCAACATTATTCGGTACGATGCCTCGGATACGGCCACTGACACCAACGAGATCGAGTTCGGCCTGACAAACCGGATTTACACACGCCGCTACGCCGAGGCCGTGACACCTGAAGCTCAACGACGCCTTACTGAGCTGCACAGAATACATGGTACCCAGCAAAACGACGTAGTTCCCGCTGAAAACGCCATCGGCTTGCCTGACACCGGAGGGAAAACAAGTTCCTCGAGCTCGGATCTTTCGGTTCAGCCGTACGAGTTATTCTCTATAACTGTCAGGGGTAAATACTTTTTCGACCCGTCATTCGGCGGGGCGCTCATTCCCGGACAGAGGAATCAGATTGAACCCATTACCGCTCTGACCTTTTACACCTTTGGCGGAATTCAGCGTAGGTTTTCGCCGCTCAATATTGATGCGACTTACAGGCCGCAGCGAACGATATTCGTAAACAGCCGCATGGACATCGATACTCAAACGGGCGTAATGCGAGACATTTCGGCGGCGATCGGCTATGAACGCGGGCTTTTGAAGTTCTTTCAGACTTTTTATTACACCAGAGCAGTCGATCTGATGCCGTCTCTCGTGCAGTTCGCTGATCCAAATGGAAAAGAGGCGGGAACGCTTCGCGGATCGCAGTATAGCCCGAGCATTTTTATCGGAAACCGAAGCCACGGATGGTATGGCGGTACCTCGCTCTTCTTCGATTTTCAGAATCGACGAGCAACAGCCTTGTCTCCTTTGATCAGTTCGCTTTACACACTTGGGTACGCGTATGACTGCTGCTCGCTAGCTCTTCAGTACTACACTTTCAACGTCGGTGCGCGCAACGAGAACCGATTTGTATTTAGCTTTCGTCTGAACGGCATCGGCACTTTCGGAACTGAGCAGTACGGGCAGGGCCTGAATCGATAAAAAATGATGGCTTAGCGATCTCTGTGAGGGCTGACTCCATAGACTCAGTTTCAAGCTGAAAAAGTTAAGTGACAAAGGTTTATGGGCTGGTGAGGTCCTTAAACCACTTAACATTCAAACCGCTGCTTGAATGCGTCGGAAAATATTTTCTCTAAACTACTGCTCGCAATCATCCGATCGCTCGTCCTGTTCTTCGTACGGACCGGACTCGTCTTTATTTTGCTCTTCTCTCATCTTCTCGTTGATGAAATCACGCGGGTTCTTGACCTCGCTCGATTCGAGCGGCAGGCCCTTTTTCATATCTTCGATCTGTTTACGCAACCGCTCCGCGCGTTTTTCACGTTCTTCCTGTGTGTCTTCAACTGCCATTGCTTTCTACTCCTATGTGTGGAGTATAACGCACCACAGCTGTCTCAATAACATTGTCCAAACGCGGGATTGTTACTGAGACAGCAGGTCGACCATTTACGCAGGGGTTACGGCATACTGTTTTTTCAGCTCTTCCACGTGCTCACGCAGCTTCGCCGCTTTGGACGATGACGCATTCTGTGCGGCTGTTAGTGGGGCCTCAGTTACCTTTAATCTCTTGTCCTTTGCCGGGAGGCCATTCACTTTTTCATCGACGAAGGTCTGGTTTTCGATCGCGGTACGAAAGTCTCCGTTCGCTGCCGTGATCTTTCCGAGATCGCGAAAAGCTATTTGGCTTCCAAAAAAAGTGGCCTGCCACCAGTGATCCGATGCCGGATCGTACCAGGAGATGTATCCGCCCTTTAGGACCTCACGGGGATTTTTGATCGCTTCGGTGAAGCTGTAACGGACGCACGAAGCTGTC
>Ga0207641_10003839_pt1 | contig 13160 bp, 9 predicted proteins | sample KBSSwiS62_FD_184306 | JGI IMG/M metagenome (GOLD analysis project Ga0207641, IMG submission 184306) | Switchgrass rhizosphere microbial communities from Kellogg Biological Station, Michigan, USA - KBS Switchgrass S6-2 (SPAdes) (version 2) | ecosystem: Host-associated > Plants > Roots >... | reverse complement strand
CCTCATTTAAGCGTACTGTAAATGTTACGGCAGTTGGTGGATTACTTGAATTTAATCCATCAATTACATTTACTGACAGTACTGTTTATTTCTGGCGGGTATCGCCACTTGATGGTAACGGTAATCCATCAAAATGGGATGGGGCTTCTTTTGTTTATTTACCAAATAGTGATGTTGGGTTTAATCAATCGCATTTTTATCAACATACTAAATCATTTTCAGAAAGGGTATTTATAGATTCCACTAACCGTACATGGGAATATCATCCGGTATTTAACAGTCTGTTTATAAGATCAGGTGTATATCCAACAAGTTCGCCAAACGCGGCTGACTATAATATAAATATTAACGGTACAACAAATGCTGGCCCCGGTTGTGGGTATAATGAAATAATCATTACTGTTTTTGATCCGGTTTCGTTTCAGCCAATGCGACAAAATGTTACGGGGGATCTGTATGGTAGTTATAATTGCCAGGGCATGGCTTATAACAGGCAATTCAATTTTATGTATTCTCTCGGAGACACTGCTTCAAGAAGAAAAGCACGGGAATTTCTAGAAAACATTGTACCGGAAGGGGCTTATGTTGTCGTAAGAAGTGGTACATATCCCTATCCCGGAGTGAATACATACGCATCTGCATGGGAAGCAGATACTGCCTATTATGGACCGGGCATTTCTCTATATCATACTTTGAAAGACCAGGGATTTACATCTATAGATAACTATGATACTACAAATGCTTTTGTATTTGTTTATAAAAAGAACAGTCTTGCTACATATACGCCTTCCATTAAATTCGGTGAGAATATTTATGACCGTATATTGTTGACCGTAACCTGTCCAACACCAGATACATTAGGTTATATAACTTCTCCTGCTTTTGGTGCGGCCAAACAATGGAAGCAATTAAAATGGCAGGGATCAACTGTTGATGTATCAGCCGGCGATCAGCCAACTATAGATATTCTTGGAATAGACAATGCGGGCATAGAAACAATGGTAATGAGCGGTTTGAATACTGGCCAGCAGGATGTTGATATATCAACAATCAATGCTGCTCAATATCCTTACTTAAAATTACGAATGAGGAATCTTGATTCAATTAACCTGACTCCTTACCAGTTACGATATTGGCGACTAACCTATGTGCCTGTACCGGAAGGAGCGTTGACACCAAATGTATTTTTCCAGTTCAAGGATACACTTGATGCAGGAGAACCCCTTGATTTTAAAGTTGCGTTTAAAAATATAAGCGATGCAAATTTTGATAGTCTTAAAGTAAAGCTGATCGTGACAGATAGGAACAATGTGCAGAATGTAATTTCGCCACCGTCAAAATTCAAACCATTGATCAGTGGGGATACATTGCATGTACGAGATCCTATCGCCACATCAGGTTTAAGTGGGTTAAATACTTTCTTTCTTGATGTCAACCCGGATAATGATCAGCCAGAACAGTTTCATTTTAACAATTTTTTGTATAGGAATTTCTATGTTAGACCTGATAAAGTGAATCCATTACTCGATGTAACATTTGATGGCGTTCATATTCTTAATAGAGATATAGTGGCTTCTAAACCTCATATTACGATCAAACTTAAAGATGAAAGTAAATGGCTGTTATTGAATGACACAGCTGGCGCACAAATACAGGTACGCTATCCAAATGGGGTTAAACGTTCTTACTTCTTTAATACAAGTGATACATTGAAATTTACCCCTCCTAGTATTGCACCGAACCCTGATAATACAGCTACGATCGACTTCCTGCCTTACTTCCCGCTTGATGGAGATTATGAATTAACCGTAACCGGTAAAGACAGGAGCGGCAACTCAGCAGGAAATATTGAATACAAGGTCGGATTCCAGGTGATCAACAAACCAATGATCTCAAACATGCTGAATTATCCGAATCCTTTTACTACATCAACTGCATTTGTATTTACAATTACCGGCGCCGAAGTGCCGCAGAATATCAGGATACAGATCATGACAATTACCGGCAAGATCGTAAGAGAAATAACCAAAGACGAATTAGGCCCATTGCATATCGGCCGAAACATTACCGAGTTCAAATGGGATGGAACGGATCAATACGGTCAGAAACTTGCAAATGGTATATACCTTTATCGTGTGATAACGAACCTGAATGGCAGATCATTGGATAAATATAGAAGTACAGAAAAGAATAACGAAGATAATACAGACAAGTACTTTAATAAAGGTTATGGTAAAATGTATTTGATGAGATAAAACTAAAAGCGAAAATTAATAATTCAAAAGTTCCCGCTTCATTCGGGAACTTTTTTGTTTCGTACTTCGTAAGTGTATGAGCCCTATACTTTGATACTTTTGACAACTACAGATTTTTTGACTTTTAAATTTTGACTTTATACAGATGGGCAAAATAGCAATCAATATAGCAACAGGGAGCTTACAGCAACAGGAAATAATTGTAGGGATCGATCTTGGAACAACAAATAGTTTGGTGGCTATCATTCATCCAGAAAGCAGGAAGCCTGTTGTGCTTAAAGAACATGATGGCAATGCCTTGGTACCCTCGATCGTTCACTTTGATAATACCGGCTCGATCACTGTCGGAGATGAAGCAAAAAATTATCTTATCACTGAACCACAGAACACTATCTTTTCTGTAAAAAGATTGATGGGTAAATCTTATAATGACATTAAAGAAAGGTCATCTTTTTTTTCTTATAGAGTGATTGACGATAATTCTGAAAGTCTTGTAAAAATACAGGTAGGTGAAAAGTTTTATTCACCTGTGGAATTATCTTCTTATATACTTATTGAATTAAAGAAACGAGCAGAACATATTTTAAAAACTCCTGTAACAAAAGCCGTGATCACTGTACCGGCTTATTTCAATGATGCGCAGCGACAAGCAACAAGAGACGCAGGTAAATTGGCCGGGCTTGATGTTTTAAGGATAGTGAATGAACCAACAGCGGCAAGTCTTGCATATGGCTTAGGAATGAGTAATGACGAAACAAAGACCGTTGCAGTCTATGATCTCGGCGGAGGCACTTTTGATATTTCTGTTTTACGCATCAGCAATGGAATTTTCGAAGTGCTATCAACAAACGGTGATACTTATTTGGGGGGCGATGATTTTGATCATGCAATTGTGCAACATTGGATAGAACAAAAAGGAATAAAACAAGAAGAGTTTTCCATTCATAAAAGTCTTGCGCAGGAATTAAGATTGAAAGCTGAAGAAGCAAAAAAATATTTAAGCGGAAATGAAAATTTTAAAGGCGAAGCAGGAGGAGAAATACTTGAACTAAATAAAATTGAGTTTGAGAAATTAATTCAATCGTTTGTTGATAAAACAATTCAATGTTGCAAAAATGCATTGGCTGACGCACAACTCACTTCAAGTGATATTGATGAAGTGATAATGGTTGGTGGCTCAACCAGAGTGCCGTTTGTGAAGAGATCAGTAAGTGAATTTTTTGGAAGAACAATTCATGATGAGTTAAATCCAGACGAAGTAGTGGCGCTTGGCGCTGCCGTGCAGGCTGATATTCTTGCAGGAAACAATAAAGATTTTTTGTTGCTGGATATAACACCTCTTTCATTGGGCATTGAAACAATGGGGGGATTGATGGATGTATTGATATCACGGAATACAAAAATTCCTTCAAAAGCAGCCCGTCAATACACAACGCAAAAAGATGGGCAAAGCGGAATGAGGATCTCTGTTTTTCAGGGGGAAAGAGATCTCGTACAAGATAACCGCAAATTGGCTGAATTTAATTTATCAGGAATTCCAGCCATGCCGGCAGGACTTGCCAAAGTGGAAGTTTCATTTTTAATCAATGCTGATGGTATATTAAATGTAAAAGCAAAAGAACTAAGAAGCGGTGTAGAACAAAGCATAGAAGTAAAACCACAATATGGATTGACTGATATTGAAGTTGAAAAAATGCTGATGGAATCTATTCAGCATGCAAGTGAGGATATAAAAATAAGGGCATTAGTAGAGGCTAAAACTGAAGCGCAACAACTGATCGATACTACACAAAAATTTCTAAATAAAAACACTGAATTTCTTTTACCTGAAGAGATTCACAAAACCGCAAAAGCAATTGATGGTCTTAGATCGGTGCTTGATTCAGAAAATAAAGACCTGATACATCAAATGACAGAATCATTAAATGAGATATCACGGCCATATGCAGAAAGAGTGATGGATATGGCGATCAACAAAGCGATGAGTGGAAGAAGCATTAAAGATTCTATTTAACCCTGAACCCATCCTCGACTTTATTTCCACGGGGAGAAAATTTTTCACAACTTAAATCAGTACATGGAATTGGTGTTATCCCAAAATCGCTATTAATGGGAGAATTGATTTTTATTCCCTGGCAACCAAAAGTTTTATATTCAGTTTTCTCAATTCCCAAAGGAGTTAATAATTGTTCTTTGCTGAAGAAATTTTTAAATCGATATCCTGAGTATGCAAGTATCGATCCTGCAGAAATCAGCAAGATTGCTATCAATACATTTTTCCCAATGAAAATTTCTTTTCCCTTAAAAAGCAAATAAGAAACTACACCAATAAATCCGAGTATTGATCCAAAACCAAATCTTGGATCAGGAGCATTTACAAACCAGAAAATAATTCCCGTTAGCAACGTTATTAAAATGAGTTGCAGTATAAAACCTGATGAAAGTATTTTCTTTGTTGACAATAACGCACCAAAAAAAGATAGTACAAGAAGGATCATGATGACCTTGTCTGCAGTTGATCGGTTTAGCCACCAGTTTGGCAACCATTCTGAAAGATTCATTTTATTTACGGCACTAATTTCACCTGCTAATACTCCAGGTTTCCTTGCATAAGCTGTGACATAGTTTCTTTCATTTAGTGTAAGGGACGGATCGTTTTTCCAATCTACATTGACAACATCAATAGCAGTTAAAGGAAATACAATGTAACCCGACGTAATAATATTTCTCGCAATAAAGGGAGAGCTTGTTAAAACAGCTAAAAAGAGTATTGTAACAAATAGTTTAATTTTTCTTTTAGCTAATCCAAGAAAAGCAGGCACAGCAGCGACTAATAGTATCGGGGCAACTGACAGTTTGATCGTAACAGCCACAAGAGCTAAAAAAGAAACCAGCAACCTTGTTGATGCGTCGGGGACCTTTAGATCTTTTTCAAGAAGAAGATAGATTATGACCAGGGTAAAAAGAGTAGCGATAAAATCAGGACTTGCAGAGGTAGCGGTTAATCTTACTTGAGTATAACTCCAGATGCTTATTACAAGTAAACCCATCCAAAGCAATCCGTAAAGTCTTTTACCCTCTTTAAGTAAATTATAATTAATGCGGTTGATGAAAAAAATAAAAAACCAAAACAGCACTGTTGAGTTTAAAAGAGTAATTCCTTCTTTTCCTGTAAAACTAAAACCAAATAGCGCAGAATCAACAAACCAAAGCCATTGGTAACCGAAGCGAATATGTAAATGTGCCAAACCAGGAACAGCTTTATATTTTTCTATCCATTGTATTGTTTGAGCATGATAACCCAACGTATCAGGATGAATGACGGTCCAACTGCTCATCACCAAGATCAAAAGCAGGCAAGCTGATAATAGAATGATCGAAAAGACATGCAAATCTTGAAATTCTTTTTTTAGTACAGAAAAAAATGCAGGTGAGTCTTTCTTAAAAAACAAAACAAGGCAGGGAATGACAAATAAAAATTGTACCCACCATTCACCTAGTGGAATGAATAATGAAAGAATAGCTGCAATAACTGTAATGGCGGAAAGGCCGGCAATACAAATGATGCTGAAATGCGGGAGCTGTAATTCACTTTTTGTTATTTTTTTTATGAACTCCAAAAAAAGAATGCCCCACAACCAGCTCAGGAATGAAATATAGATCCATGCCAGTAAAATTGTTAGCATCTGCTCACTGTCATTTGCGTGAAAAGATATTATATTTCAAAATGCACCAAATGGCATGAAACCCATCTGTCCATTTTATTTTTTTTCCATCATCATAAGTTCTTCCATAATAAGCAATACCGACTTCGTAAATTCTTATGCTTTTAATACGGCTTGCTTTGGCTGTAACTTCTGGTTCAAATCCGAACCTGTTCTCTTTGAGCCGAATTTGTTTCAATATATCAGTCCTGAACATTTTATATCCAGTTTCCATATCCGTAAGATTTAAACCTGTGAAAAGGTTCGAAAGAAATGTCAGGAATTTATTACCAATCGTATGAAAGAAAAATAAAACTCTATGTGGATCACTTCCTCTAAATCTTGAACCATATACTATATCCGCATGACCATCAATTATGGGATGTAGCAATTTATTATAATCATTAGGATCATATTCGAAATCTGCGTCTTGTATTATGATGATGTCACCACTCACTTTTTGTAAAGCAACCTTTACTGCCGCACCTTTGCCTGAATTGATTTGTTGATGAATTGAGATAGCAAAAGGATTTTTTTCGCAAAATTTATTTATTGCATTTGCTGAGTTATCAGTAGACCCATCATTTACAATTATTATCTGTTTTTCAAGGTGGTGATCAAGTTTTGTTTGCAAAACTTTTTCCAATATCGTTCCGATCAGTTTTTCTTCATTGTAACAAGGTATGATGATGCTTAATTTTTTCACAGACATTGAAATTATTGGTGAAGATAATCCAGCAACTTCATTTTTCTAAATGAAAGCCATTACTAATATTTTTTCCTCTCATTTTTAATCTTGGATCGATTTGATATAAACAAGGCAACTGAGTGCCATAACAACGGATATTCCAGTTGTTGTTTATTGATTCGGGGATCCGAAAAATAGTTCCATCGATCACGAATTCTTTTACTGGCGGTTGTGGAAGTTGTAAAGGTGAGATCCAGTTTCTGTATTCCTTTTGTTTCAATGGTTTTGAAACCACGTAATAGCTCAACCCCGCGATTGTGAGAGTTATTAAGGCTTTTAATGAAAACCTTATTGATCCGGGATCTTTTATAAAGGAAATTAAATGATATGCCAACAGAAACGTTCCAAAGAGCAAAATACCATAAACAAATCTTGGATCTGGAGCAATAATAAACCAACTAATAAGCCAGAGGATCATTAGCCCTGTAATAATTGATTTAGTATAATTATTTTTTTGAATAAACAATTTTATACCGGTGAAGAATACTCCGGTATAACCAGCCAGCACTAATATTTTATCAAAGAGAAAGAGATGGTGGAACCAAGCAGGCACCCAAGCAGAGCCTAAAGCTTTTGTTTGTTCGATATCAAAATAGGTTGTGCTGACTCGATTATAGTACTTAATGAATTCAAGAAATTTTTCGGTTACCTGGGAATCGGCCTTCCAATCTACGTTGGTAAAATCGAAATTGGTCGCAGGATAAAATGGGTAACCGGAAATTATAATGCTACGAATAATAAAAGGAACGATCAGTAAAAAGCAATAAGCTAATGGTAAAAGAAGTTGCCTTTGTTGTTTTTGTTTTATAAATAATGTAAAAGCAAATAAGCTTAAAAGTAATAATGGGAAATTAATAAGTCGAACAGTGAGCAAATAAACGGGCCATATGATCCATTCTATTGAAGGGGAAGTCTTTTTACTAAAAAATACTTCTGTAAACAATATTATAACAACAAATGTTGTAATAAAATCATAATTGGTTGTGGCTGCATTCCCTCTGATCAATGGCCAAATTACAAGGGATGTAATGAAAGTTGAAAGAATAGCAAAAGCGGACTGGACGTAATTTTCTTTTTTAAATGTATTGAATTTTCCAATAAACCAATAACATAACCACACTGATATAACACTGTTCAGTACTGTGAATCCGCCAGTGGTTTTTGAAGAAAAACTAAATAAGGCTACACTACTAAACCATGAAGAATTAAAGCCAAATCTTACATGAAGGTTTACAATTCCGGGAACCGAGCCATACTCTTGTATCCATTTTATGGATTGAATATGATAGCTTTCTGTGTCGTCCATCATTGTTGGTCCGGCATTGATAAGAAGTATTGCAGCCCAAACAATGAAAAACAATATCAGGGATGCAGAAACGTTGATCTCAGGTATAGAAAGTTTTGTATTCTTTCGTTTGATGATGGATAATAAAATAAGCAGGCCTAGTATCACAAACCGGGTGTAAACAGTAATTGGAAAAAATAAGACAATGACCTGGGTTAAAGATGTAAGAAGGATCAAACCGCTTACCAGGTAATTAATGATCGGCCTTGGATTACTTTTTACAGGAAGGAATTTGTAAAAAAGAATTCCGCTCCAGAGACAGGCCAGCGTAATAATGATTTGGCAAAATAAAAGACTTAGCATTTCAGTATCTAAATTAGACGTACTTCTTTAATAAATGTGAACGTATTGATCATAATAAGGACCTGTTTTAAACTTGTTGTTATTTTAAAGGGATTCAAAAATATTTTTTGAGTTTAAGAAAATGTTTTTCAAATAAATGATAACTAATAATACTTATTACCATCGCTGTCGCTGTACATAAAATAGCTGTCCCTATTTGTTGCCAGATACCAGGTTCTTTTATCAATGATTGCATAAGGTTACCAAAATAGGGAGTCATCATTATGGTTATTGGCCAATGAAAAATGTAAATGCCATATGAATATTTTCCTAGCAATGTTAAAGCTGGATTTGTAAGGATGAAATTAATAAACTTGTTTTCATTCATCAATGCTTCATAAGTTGCTAAAGCAAAAACAAATGAGAAAGTGGTAAAGCCGCCAATTCCCCAAACCGGAAAATCAGGACTTTGATTTTTCTTGTACAAATAGAAAAGATAATTTACTGCCGTAAGAGTCAATAGGAAAACTGTAAAGTATTTTCTCAGTAAACGAATATTGATCTTATAAATGGCGGCAAGCATAGAACCAATTAAAATACCATCAAGCCTTGTAAACAAGAATGCTCTTTCATAAGCTGGAAAGTGTTCATTATTTTCCCAAATATAAAAGCGAGCTGCAATAACCATAACCAACAAAAAAGTACAGAGGATGAATATTCTTTTGGGTTTTTTAAGCAGGAGTATTATTAATGGCCATAACAAGTAATATTGTTCTTCCATAGCTAATGACCAATAATGATTCAACGCTACACCACTTTCATTGCTTTTAATAATAAGAGGCCAGTTTTGCAAATATGTCCAGAACCAAGCCTGGTGCTCCTTGTAGTATGAAATTTCAAGAAGCGACGGACTGATTGCAGGGATAATGAATAAAAAAAGAATAAGAGAAAAATAATAAAGCGGAAAGATCCTTAAGACGCGGCGGGCATAGAAGTTTCTAAAGTAATTCTCTGAATCAAGTGAATTTAAAAGAATATTAGTAATAAGAAAGCCCGAGAGAACAAAGAAAAGGTCAACTCCAAGCCAGCCGTAGTTAAAATATTCTATGAAATTGAAATTGTGATAAAGAAGCACAAGAATGATAGCAACGCCTCTCAACCCATCCAGTGCAGGGTAATGAGTTCGGTTATCAGTTGGCAGTTTAACAGGTATTGAATCGGGGTTAGTAATAACTGTTTATTTACTCAAAGATAATTTCCGGTTGATGTATTTTCCAAGCATATCAAATTCGATATTCACTTTTTGCCCCTGTTTCACAAGGTTCATATTTGTATGCTCAAAAGTATAAGGAATTATAGCAACGTCAAAAGTTACATCGCTTACATTAAAAATAGTAAGACTTATACCATTAATAGAAATCGATCCTTTCTCAATGATCAATGTGGCAAACTCGGGGAGAAATTGAAAACTAAATTCCCAACTACCATCTTTTTCTTTTTTAGCGATGCAGGTTGCTGATGTGTCGACATGTCCCTGTACAAAATGGCCATCGAGGCGGGCATTTATTTTTAAACATCTTTCAAGATTGATCATGGTGCCTTTCTGCCAATCACCAAGTGTTGTTTTACTTAATGTTTCAGCGATGGCAGTAACACGGTGCTGACCACCTTTTACTTCTTCTACGGTAAGGCATGCCCCATCATGGGACACACTCTGGTCAGGCTTTAATTTTGAGGAGATCGAAGATTTGATCCAGAAGGTTCTATTGGCCCCTTTTTCAATTACTTTCTTGATTATTCCCTGTGTTTCAACTATCCCGGTAAACATATTAGCAAATCTAAAGCACAAACTCCATCCCGATAACTATCATGCCCAAATTCCTTTTGTGAAAGCTTTTCCGTTTGAATTTCTCCTCCTATCTTTGCTGCCCAATAAAAAAATACCAAAGGAGGTATATTAACCATGTTGATCATCGATTCAAAAGATTGCGAAAACATAGACAAGGCACTTAAAAAGTACAAAAAGAAGTTTGAGAAAAGTAAGATCCTTCTTCAACTTCGTGAACGCCAATCATACACCAAGCCGTCGGTAAGGCGCCGGGGTGCGGTATTGAAAGCTGTTTACAAGCAGAAAATAGCCAGCGGAAAAATCGAAAGTTAAGTAAACCTCGTTCAAGATATTATTGATAGCAGTGTGCCATGCATGCTGCTATTTTTATGTCCATAAGGCTGCTGCAAAAAAGAGTAACTTCAATTTGAAAAACGATCTCGTACAATGAATGGTCATCCAATTTCCGACAATGATATATTTAAAATAAATGTGGCCATCGTTCATGTTATTAACCCCGGTAATAAGTCTGTTGCTAATAAAGATCTTAATGGTGGTTTTGGAACTAAAGATCATTACGGAAACTCTTTTACTTCAAAGATCCTGATGAGGGTTAAAAAAAAAGGAGTGAGGCTTCCTATCATTGGCCTTGCCTTTTTGCAAGCTATACTTAAAGAGAACGGAAGCCATGTTCGCTACTTTGAAGGAAACCTGCCAACCAGTGATGCAAGATTTGATCTCATACTTGTTTATGGCTCCATTATAGATTATGCGAATGAGAACAAAGTAGCTGAAAGTTTGCGAATAAGATTTCCGCATGCAAAACTTGGATTCGTTGGTCCATTTCCTTCCCAGTGCCCAGACCTTTTTCCCAATGCAGACTTTATTCTTATCGGCGAGCCCGAGGCTTTCTTCATGAATGACTTTACAGGACTCGACCAATTGAACGGGAAGGTAAAAGTTACTTCGCTAACGGATATGGAAGCGCTGCCCAGCCCGGACTATGACGGTTTTCCTGTTTCAAAATATAATTACAGGCCTTTAATTAATAAAAGCCCTTTTCTTGTTTTACAGGCAAGTAAAGGCTGCCCTTATAGTTGCCGGTTTTATTGTGTGTATGGAGAAGCACAAGGCCCCAAAATAAGACAGCGATCAGCAAAAAAGGTAGTTGATGATATGGAGTTGCTGCAAAATAAATATAAGATCAAGGGGATACAATTCAGAGATCCTCTCTTTGGAGTAAATAAGAATTTTATTTCCGCATTTGTAGAAGAGCTCAGGCAAAGACAAGTGAAAATTATTTGGGGAATGGAAACAAGACTTGACCTGTTAAATGAAGAAAATCTTTCAAGTATGTATGATGTGGGATTAAGAAATATAAATGTGGGGATCGAAACCTTTGATGTAGACATTGCAAAACGAAACCGCCGTTTATTGGTTGAAGAAACTCACCAGGATAAGATTGTTGCATTTTGCAAAAAGAAAGGTATCAATGTAAGTGCATTTTATGTACTGGCGATGGAAGGAGATACAATGAAGACGATGGAAAACACGCTTCAACATGCCCTTCAACTCAATACGATCACTGCAAGATTTTCAATTTCCACACCTTATCCTGGTACTGGTTACTTTCATCAGCTTAAAATGGATAACAGGCTGCTGACGGAGAATTTTGAATCTTATGATCAGTTCACCCTTGTGTACAAGCAGCAAAACCTTGATCCGGCACAGGTCAATTCTTTTATGGACAGAGCATATCGCAGATACTATTTTAGGCCGTCTTATATTTTTATGTTTGCAAAATGGTGGTTAAGATCATTTTTAAGTAGGACTTGATTCAATTACTTTTGAGTAGCGAAGTTTTCGTTCCTGATCTTACGGGTCAAATGACAGATAAAAATTATCCATACATCCAATCCTTTATTGATTACCTGAAATTTGAAAAAAGGTATTCTGCTCATACCATCCGTTCTTATCATGATGACCTAGTTCAATTTTTTGATTTCCTTGATACACAATTTGGAAAACTTACTCTTAAAGAAATCTCTTCAAGTTTTGTTCGCAGTTGGCTTGCTTCATTGAAGGACGATGATGTAACAGCAAGAACGATCAATCGCAAAATATCGACACTCAAATCTTTCTTTAAATTTCAATTAAAGCAGGGTAAGATCGAAAATACCCCGATGGGGAATATTATTTCTCCAAAAACCAGTAAACGGTTACCCGTTTTTATAAAAGAGAAAGATCTTGTTGATTTGACCAATGCTCTTAATACAAATACTGAAGATTGGGATGGTTTGAATACAAAAATGCTCATTACGATCTTTTATTCAACAGGAATGCGGTTAAACGAATTGATAAATCTTAAAGAAAAACAAGTTGATTTCTCAAGAAAGCAATTAAAGATACTGGGTAAAGGAAATAAAGAAAGAATTATACCGGCAGGGGTGGAACTGCTTACTGTAATAAGAGATTACATTAATGAGAAAAGAAAAGTATTTGAGAAAACAGATGACGTATTGCTTGTAAGTTCTAAGGGGAAGAAATTATATTCGAAGTATGCATATAATTTGGTGAGAGGTATTTTGACAGAAGAATTAAAAACTCTTGATAAAAAAAGCCCGCACGTGTTGCGACATACTTTTGCCACTCATTTAATGAATAATGGCGCCAACCTTGATGCGGTAAAAGAATTACTTGGGCATGCCAGTCTTGCGAGCACCCAGATTTATACACATAATACCATTGAAAAGCTCAAAAACGTGTATAAAAAAGCTCATCCTAAGGCTTGATTTTAACTTGATAGTTACAATAAATCTTGTCAATTTTTTTTTGGAAAAGGCTCATTTTAATTTTAACTTGTACTGAACCAAAAAACAAGCCTATGCTATAAAAAAAATCAATCGAAAGCTATTTAGTTCTTTATTTATTGTTTCACCTAAAAAATGCGATTCTATGAACGTGAAGATTCAAACTGTTCGATTCAATGCGGACGAAA
>Ga0207641_10003838_pt1 | contig 13161 bp, 8 predicted proteins | sample KBSSwiS62_FD_184306 | JGI IMG/M metagenome (GOLD analysis project Ga0207641, IMG submission 184306) | Switchgrass rhizosphere microbial communities from Kellogg Biological Station, Michigan, USA - KBS Switchgrass S6-2 (SPAdes) (version 2) | ecosystem: Host-associated > Plants > Roots >... | reverse complement strand
CTTGGCCCGGTGCTCAGTACGCCGAGCAAATTTAAGACCACTGGCGAGTTTTTTCACTTCTTCATTCCGTCGCTCACCGGAATGGTGGGCTTTTGGGCCACCGTCGCGCTGAACATTCCGGACTTCACGCGCTACGCAAAATCGCAGAAAGCGCAGATGGCCGGCCAGGCGCTCGGCTTGCCAGCCGCGATGACCTTGTATTCGTTCATCGGCGTTGCGGTGACTTCCGCATCGGTCGTCCTGTTCGGCGAAGCGATCTGGGATCCAGTTGCGCTTCTCGGCCGCTTCAATGAACCACTTGTGGCGTCCATTGCGCTCGTCGCCTTGCTCATCGCTACGCTCAATACAAACGTGGCGGCCAACGTGGTTTCTCCATCCAACGATTTTTCCAACTTGAATCCGCGTTTGATTTCCTTCCGCACCGGAGGCTTGATTACTGGCGTCATCGGAATCCTGATGATGCCGTGGAAGCTGCTCAGCGATTTCAATAGCTATATTTTTGGCTGGTTGGTTGGCTATTCTGGCCTGCTCGGCCCGATTGCCGGCATCATGATCGCGGACTACTTCGTAGTGCGCAGTCGTACGCTGGATGCGGATGCCCTGTATCGCCGAGGGGGAATCTACGAATACGCAAATGGATTCAACTACCGCGCGCTCGCCGCGCTGGCACTTGGCGTCATTGTCGCGCTGGTCGGTTTGCTCGTTCCTGCGCTCCGCTGGCTTTACGACTACGCCTGGTTTGTCGGATTCCTGGTTTCTGCCGTTGCATACTGCGTGCTAATGGGAAGAACTCCGAGCATGCAAGCACAAACGGCGCAGGCCGGTGCTGCCCAGTCCTGAAATTCCGCGGATACACGAAACCTCGTAGAATAGAGGCGCTTCGAGGAGAACGCACATGTGCAACCCCACCATGACTCCACTGAATGTCATCGAGACGACGAAAAAGCTGAATTACGGAACGTGGCGATTTCAGAAGAGCTGGAATCCGCCGCACGTGGTGGACGCGGAAGGCTGCTACTTCGTCACCGCGGATGGCAAGCGCTACCTGGACTTCTCCTCGCAGCTGATGTGCGTGAATCTCGGTTACAAAAATCAGGCGGTCATCAAGGCGATTGAAGAACAGGCGCGGACGCTGCCCTACATTGCTCCATCTTACGCGACTGATGCGCGCGCGCAGTTGAGCGAACTGCTTCTCGACGTCCTGCCGAAGGGCCTGGAAAAGTTTTTCTTTACGACTTCCGGAACCGATGCCAACGAAGCCGCGTTCAAGATCGCGCGCCTGTACACGGGTAAAACGAAAATTATCGCGCGCTACCGTTCATATCACGGTTCGACTACGGCATCTATCGCCGCGACAGGCGATCCGCGCCGCTGGGCTGTGGAGCCGGTGGGTAAAGCACAGGGATTCATTTTTGCGCCGGAAGTGAATTGCTACAAATGTCCCATCAAGCACACGTACCCGTCCTGCGGAGTGGCTTGCGCTGATTATGTCGAGCACATGATCGCCAACGAAAGCAACGTCGCGGCAATCGTGGCGGAGCCAGTAGTCGGTACAAATGGCGTGCTGATCCCTCCTGCCGAGTATTTCCCCAAGCTCCGCAAGATCTGCGACGCGCATGGGGTTCTGCTCATCGCTGACGAAGTCATGACCGGCTGGGGTCGAACCGGCGAATGGTTCGCCATGAATCACTGGAACGTTCAGCCCGACATTCTGGTGACCGCAAAGGGAATTACGTCAGCCTATGTGCCGCTTGGCCTTTGTGCTACTACAGCAAAGATTGCCAAACATTTTGATGATCACTATTTTGCGCATGGGCATACCTACGAAGCGCATCCCATGACGCTCGCGCCCGCCGTCGCCACCATTCACGAAATGCAGCGGCTCAATCTGGTAGACCGCGCGAAAAAAGTCGGCGCTTATCTCGGTGACAAACTGAAAGCATTGGCCGCGAAGCATCCGTCGATCGGAGAAGTCCGCGGCCTCGGAATGTTCTGGGCGGTGGACCTGGTCAAGAACAAGGAATCCAAGGAGCCGTTCAACACCATGCGCGACAAAGTTTCCGGCACCCCACTGGTGGTGGACCAGGTTGCCGCCGAAATGATGAAGCGCGGCGTAACTGTCCAAGCTTGGGTCAGCCATTTTGTCGTCGCGCCGCCGCTCATCATTTCCGAAGCCGAGATCGATCAGGGCGTCGCCGCGCTCGACGCTGCTCTCACCATCGCTGACAGCGCAATCACCGCCTAGCCGCTCTCCAATCGGATAGACAAGGAATCGGGACTCGCTATCAAACGACAGCACGGCCACATTCCTCTTCTTCCTTTGCCTGCTTTTGCTCCTATACTTGCCCAATCGATCACCATGGACCGCAAACAACTCACCCGCCAAATCTTCCTCCGCGCCCTCGAAGCGGTTGACCCTTACCTTGCGGTCGAGCGTTGCCTTTCGCTCTCTGGCCACACAGTGTGTTGCTCTGGTCGCCCCTACGACCTTCGCCAGTTCGTCGACTTACGGGTACTTGCCGTCGGCAAAGCCGCCCACCGCATGCTTGCCGGACTCGCGGCCGTCCTCCCTCATGAAACCAAGCTCCGCGGTGTCGTCTCCGCTCCTACACCACCGGCAACTTCAGGCCCACCCCACGCTCGCGGTCCGCGAGCCGATCTTTCGTCCAACTTCCGATATTTCGTTGGCGGGCATCCCGAGCCCAATGAACACAGTCTTCTCGCCGGCCGGGCCGCTCTCGAACTCGCCCGCACTTGCACTCCTCAGACGCTGTTCATTGTTCTCCTTTCTGGCGGCGGCTCTGCGCTGATGGAGTCTCCGCTCCTCACTGCACTTTCACTCGCGGAGATTCAGCAAGTGAATCGCGCTCTGGTCACGTGCGGCGCATCCATTCATGAGATCAATACGGTTCGCAAACACATCTCGGCGATAAAAGGTGGACGCTTGGCGCAAGCGGCTTATCCTGCCACCGTGGTAACGCTGGCCATCAGCGACGTTCCCCTTGGCAGGGAGTCGGCCCTCGCCTCCGGTCCATCGCTTCCTGATCCCACCACTTGCGCTGACGCGCTAAACGTCGTCGCGAAATACAACTTGCGCGATCGCCTGCCGCAAGTTCTCCGCTCTTGGCTGGAGAACGGAGCAATGCCGGAAACGGCGAAAGCGTCGGATCCTGCCTTTGCGAAAAATCAATTTGAATTGGTTCTTGGCATGCACGAACTCTTTCACGCCGCTCATCGCTTCAGCGAAGCCGAACACTGCCTAGCCTGCTGCGACAATTCCACCGACGATTGGCCAGTCGAAAAGGCCGCCGACTCTCTGCTCGCTCAACTCGAACAGCTGCAAGCTTCTAATCCCGGACAGCCAATCGCACTAATTGCCGATGGTGAACTCAGTTCCTCTGTTACCGGCGACGGACTCGGCGGTCGCAACTCTGCTTTCGTGCTTGCCTGCGTGGAAAAAATCGCGGGCAAGCCTATCGTCGTACTGAGTGCCGGGACCGACGGCATAGACGGCAATAGCCCCGCCGCTGGAGCCGTCGCCGACGGACAAACTCTTGAGCGCGCACGGCACGCTGGTTTGGATCCCCAAGATTTTTTTCAGCGCAGCGATTCTTTCCGATTCTTCGATGCCCTCGGCGACGCAATCCTCACCGGCCCCACCGGCAACAACTTGCGCGACTTGCGTCTTCTGCTGTCGTTTCCTAACTGACGCCTGAAGAGCAATGAAAAACGAAAAGGGCGCAACCTCGCCGCGCTTTTGCGCAAAGCAACAATTGTGAATGAAACACTATTCTATTTCTTCGGAGGCAAGCGATCCTCAATCGACTTCAGACGATCGCTCATCTCCTGCATCAGTTTTTCCAGGCGTTCTAGCCGCTTCGCGACGTCCTGATCGCCTGCGCCGCTTTCGGCGCCTTCCGCTTCGCCTTTCTTCGCTGGACCACGTTTCAGTCGAGCAATCTGTCCCTTGATCATCGGCGTCATTTCGATGCTCAAGTCATTGCTCTTCAACAAAGATTCCAACGCTGGGATTGCCGAAGCGTCGCCGCGTTCGCCCAGCGCAAAAATCGCGGAGAAACGAATCGGAGCGTGCGATTCTGGTAAGTACGACGCGATCTGTTGCGTGATTTCCTTGTCATCTTTTTTCAGGCGCGCCAGGCTGTAGATGGCTGCTTGCCGAGTTTCAATCGACTTACCTGGAACAGCCCATTCCTTTAGCGTCGGAACCGCGCTGTCGTCGCCGAGTGGTCCCATCGCACGCAGCGCCGCGTTGCGCAGGAAATTGTCCGGCGAATCGCCGGCGACTCCGGCATTCAGCGTAGCTAGAGCGTTCGGCGCTTTTGCTTTGCCCAGTGCTTGCAGCGCAGAGGCGCGCGTCCGGAACGACTTATCTTCCTTGGCCAGCGCCTGCAGTTTTGCAGTGGCTTCCGAATTGTCCTTGAAGTTGCCGAGGGCTGCCGCGATGCGGTTGCGCACCCACGGTTCGGTCACGCTGTTCAGCCCGTCCAGCAATTGTTTCGCAGCCGCCGGCGTTCCGCGTTCGCCCAAAGTATCGGCGGCAACGGCGCGCGCGCCCCAGGCTTGGTCGCTTCGCAATACTTCGCCCAATGCCGCATCGACCTCGGGATCGTCTTTGATTTTTCCCAGCGCTTGCACGGCATCCGCGCGATCGGCGAATTCGCTGGCGTTCTTTGCCTGGTACAGCCATTCCTTTTTGTCTTTGTGGAATTCCGCCGACTTCAAAACGTGCCCGCCCTTGTCGAAGAGCACCATGATCGGAGCGCTCTGCGCGGGAAGGGCAAACGCCTCTTCGGGCTTCGACACCGTTACCGGATAAGTCTTTCCGCCATTCGCGGTGGTGACTTCGACATCCACTGGAACGTGGAAAATTCCGACACGGCCTTCCAGTTTTTGGGTCTGTTTTACCTTCAACACGATCTGATGTTTCGCGTCATCGTAGGCGTAACTCAGATCGAACTTCGGCGCGCCGGCTCCATACACCCACTGGGTAAAGAACTGATCCACGTTGATGTGGGTTTCTTCTTCGATGGCCTTGACGAGATCCGCGGTGACGACATTTCTCCCGCGATTCACTTCCAAGTAGTGCTTCAGGCCGCGGTAAAACGTGTCGTTGCCGATCTGGTGGCGCAGCATATAGAGAACGTCACCGCCTTTACCGTAGGCGTTGCCGTCGAATTCACTGGAATCGTCAAAGTCGTGGCGCACGATGGGTTTCAGCCAGAGGTTGGATTGCTCGAACCATTCCTGGAAGTTGCTCCAGCGTTCGTATTCCGATTGCTCTTTCGGAAAGTAATGCTCGCTCCACAGATATTCCATGAATGTGGCGAAACCTTCGTTGAGCCAGATGTTGCCCCAATCCTTGCAAGTGACCAGATCTCCAAACCATTGATGGCCGAGTTCGTGCGAAATCAGCGGATCTTGTCCGGTCGTGTACTCCGGTGCGAGCACTGGATGCACCAGTGAGCTGCTGGTGTTGGTGGTGGCGCTGGAATTTTCCATGCCGCCAGCAACGAAATCATCCACCATAGCTTGCGCGTACTTTTCCCAGGGATAGTCGACGCCGATCATTTTGCTGAAATACTCCATCATCTGCGGAGTGCGACCGTAGTTGATCTTCAAGCGATCGCCGCGGCCCTTCGGTGCGTAGTAGGTGACCGGTTTGCCGCGCCAGGTTTCTCTCACTTCGTCGAATTCGCCGGCCACGACGGTAATCAGATAAGTGGAGCTCGGGAGGGATTCCTGCCAGCTCCAGGTTTTCAATCCATTGCCAGCGTCTTTCACGCTGACGAGTTTTCCGTTGGCAACGGTGATCCACGCAGCGGGAACGGTGAGAATCGTTTCGGTGGTGAGGCGATCGTTCGGATAGTCGTAGGTCGGCAAATAGTAGCGGGTATCTTCGGATTCGCCTTGCGTCCAAATTTGCTTAGGGCGATCCGGGTAATCCTTGTCCGGCAGGATGAAGTATGCGCCTTTGCTGGTTTTGCCTTCGTACTTGATTTCGACTTCGAATTTGTCGCCGGTCTTGGCGGCAGCGGCGAGCGGAATAATCAGCTTGTCGTCCTTGGTTTCGAACTTGGCGGAGGATTTGTTGAGGAGCACGCTCTGGATGGCGAGGCCGACGGAATCAAACCAGATTTTATTGGTGTCTTTCAAAATCGAGAGAGTATGCGTGACGTCGCCGATGACTTTTTTCTGGTCAACGTCGAACTTCAAGACAATTTTGGAATGCTGCAAATCGTAATCGCGGCTCCGTGCGAAAGGCTCATCGGCGCGCATCGGCGCGGCGGATAGCAACGCGGCAACAAGCAAAGTCGAGAGCGAATGACCCAGGCCCAAAGCGCACTTCCACGGACTCGTTTTCAAGGTGTCCCTTTCTTGCTTCAAGTTAGGAATGGAATAAAGTCAAACTGTTTGCCGGATGGAATGACCCGCAGCGTCCAGAACCTGAATGGCGTGCGGCAAGTCCTGTTCGGATACCAGCAGATAGTCGGTGTCATAAGTTGAGACGGCAAAGATACTGATCTCCGCTTTCGCCAGTGGTTCGGCCACCGAGGCCAGCACGCCGGTCAGCGCAAAGGCCAGTGTCCCTTCGATCTGCAGCAGCCGACGGTCGCGTTCCGCGTGAGCCGACTCGGGCACCCGAGCGTCCTCGCAGACAATGGACAGTTCGAGTGCGGTTCGCGTCACCGAAAGAAAAGTCAAGCCCACGGCCCAAGCGGGAACCGAAGCACCCGAGTCCAATCTGCAAATCGCATAGCGCTCGGGGTGGACCGTAATGGTCAGCTGATGACTCATCGGCCGCGATTTTACGAGGTCCGTGCCGCCGGATGGCTCGCAACTCCTCCATAAACCGAAGGTCGTTCGAACAACCAGAAAGCGCCTTCAGGAGCCAGAGTTGCGACCGTAACCGCCCCAGATCAACGCCAATCGCTTTAGTTACGGAGCCTACCCGCTTTTCAGAGAGGGCACAAGACCCGCAAGCCGGCGGACGGTGCTGCCAACCGAGAGTTAGACGGGCAGCCGAGGGACTTGGTATCACCCAGCCAGACTTTTCGAGGGTGCCGTCGTCTAACCTTGCAGGGTTACGGAACCTTTCGTAGCGGGCTGCCGTATCTAGAAGGTAGTAGTGGTAAGTGCGCGAGGGGGCCTCGATATGTCCAGCAGTACCAACGGTTTAGCGACAAACGGGAAAAACGGAAAAAAACGTCGTCGGCGGATCATCTGGGGCTCGATCGCACTGGTGGTGTTACTTGGCGCCGGTTTTGGCGTGAAGGCTGCGCTGAGCCCGAACCACGAAATTGACCCGTCGAAGCTGGCGAACGTTGAGAAGGGCGACTTGGCGCGCGTAGTGGTGGCGACCGGAAAGATTCAGCCGCTTTCTAAGGCGGAGATCAAGTCCAAGGCCAGCGGCATAGTGAAGAAGATTTATGTGGACTATGGCGATCGTGTCAAATCCGGGCAGGTGCTGGCGGAACTCGACAAGGTGCAGCTGGAAGCAGCAGTGCGAGCGGCGCGGGCCAACATGGAAGCGGCCGAAGCGGCCTTACTTTCTTCGCAAGCAACGCTGGAGCGAAACAAGGTAGATGCCGAAGGGCCGGATGTGCCGTTCCTGAAGCTGAATATGGATAGGGCACAGCAAATGCTCAAGGATGGAGTGATGTCCAAGAGCGTGGTGGAAGACGCCGAGAAAAATTATCAACTGGCGCTGAACAAACAGATGAGCGCGCAGCGGAATCTAGCAGTCTCAAAGGCGGAAATTTCCAAGGCGCAGGCGCAAGCCGCGCAAGCCAAAGCCGCATTGGACAATGCCGACGAGGATTTGCGGAATTCCACGATTATCAGCCCGATCGATGGATTAGTGCTTTCGCGCGATGTGAACGTTGGCGACGCAGTGAGCTCGATTTTGATTTTGGGTTCGCAGGCGACACCGATCATGACGCTGGGCGACGTAAGTGAAGTTTATGTCCAAGGTAAGGTGGACGAGGCGGACATCGGCAAGGTGTATTTGAACCAGCCGGCGCGCATCGTGGTGGAATCGTTCAAGGACAAAAAGTTTGAGGGTAAGGTGACGAAGATTTCTCCGCTGGGTAAGGAGAAGGACAACGTCACCACCTTTGAAGTGCGTGTTTCGATATCGAATTTCAGCGGAGAACTGAAGGCGAACATGAGCGCCAACGCGGAAATTCTTTTGGAAGAGAAGAAGAGTGTGTTGATGGCGCCGGAAGCGGCCATGATTTACGACAAGGACCGCAACGCGCAGGTGGAAATTCCAGACGCCAAAGGGCCCAACGGAAAGAAGAAGGTCAACGTGAAGCTGGGGATCTCCAACGGCGTGAAGACGGAAATTTTGGCCGGGTTGAACGAAAAGCAGCAAGTGGTTTTGCAATAAAAAGCGACGGGAGCGAATCGTGTCCTTTCGAGATTTGCTGCGCGATACGCTGGTGACGCTGTGGGCGCAAAAGCGTCGAACGCTGCTGACCATGTTCGGGATCGCTTGGGGAATTATTTCGATCACGGTGATGGTGGCGGCGGGCGAAGGTCTAGGCGACGGAATCCAGAAAAATCAGCAGACGTTCGGCAAAGACGTGATGATCGTGTTTTCCGGACGGACCAGCATGCAGGCGGGCGGAGCACGCGCCGGGAAACTGGTGCGCTGGATGGAAGACGACTACCTTCCGGTGGCGGCAGAGTCACCCGCTTGCAAATACGTGATGCCGGAGCTTGGCAACGATGTGCAGGCGAGGAGCTTGTTCAACAGCGGGACGATCCCGGTGGTGGGCGCGTTGCCGCCGTTCAGCGAAATTCGCAGCGTGCAGCCGGCACAAGGACGCTTTTATAACAACGAAGATAATGAGAATGCCCGGAACGTCGCGTTTCTGGGCAGTGACGTGAAGAAGCAGCTTTTTGCGGATCGTGAAGCCATGGGACAGACAGTTTGGTTAAACGGGATTCCGTACACCGTCATTGGAGTAATGAAGGCGAAAGACCAGAACTCGAGTTACGACGGATTTGATACGCGCAAGATCTTTATTCCGTTCAATTCAATGAAACGTGACTTTCCGAACAAGCCGCCCGCTGTGGAACACACGGTGGATCGGTTGTTGATTGCGCCCTGGTCGGTGGACACGCATAAGGATTGCGTGCGGCAACTGCGGCGGACCTTGGCGCGGCTGCACAACTTTGATCCGCGCGATGAAGAAGCGGCAAGCATCTGGGACACAGTAAAGAACGCGCAAGCCAACCGGATGATTATCGTGGGCATGGAAATTTTCATGGGCGCGGTGGGGATTGCGACGTTGTTCCTGGGCGGGCTGAGCGTGATGAACGTGATGTTGGTGAGCGTTCGCGAACGAACGCGCGAGATCGGCGTGCGCATGGCGCTAGGCGCTACGCGGAAGTCGATCTTGCGACAGTTCTTTATGGAGACGATTTTTGTGGTGGCGATCAGTGGCGGCGCCGGCTTGATCATATCGTATGGGTTCTGCGCACTGGTGAATTTGGCGCCGATGCCCCCATTTTTTAGCGGGATGTTGACCAGCTGGAAGATTGGGGCCATGTCCGTGTCGTTGCTGGCGCTGATCGCGATGCTTTCGGCCTTGTATCCTGCAAATCGAGCTGCGTCGGTCGATCCGATCGAAGCTTTGCGGTTTGAGGCAGGCGGGTGAGCGATGTTCACTGAGATTTTCAAGCAGGCTTGGACAGCGCTGGGGCGGAATCCGGTGAGGAGTTTTCTCACCATGTCGGGGATTGCATGGGGAATCGTGGCGGTGACGCTGCTGCTGAGTTATGGGTCGGGATTTCGCAGCGTGCTGATGTACACGTTTGAGGTGTTTGGCAAAGGCGCAGTGGTGGCGTGGCCGGGAACGACCAGCGAGCAGGCCGGCGGAGAGCGCGCCGGCAAGCCGGTACGGTTTGAAGCCGAAGACGCTGAGTGGGTGAAGGCGCAGTCGCCCTTGATTCGGCGGGTGACGCGGGAAACGGTGCGGTTCCAGAGCGTTTCGCACAACGAACGCTACAAGGATTCCGCGGTGCGCGGAATTTACCCCGAGTATGGCGAGATGCGCAATGAAATACCGAGCGACGGACGGTGGATTTCGCCGGAGGACCTTGCCGAGCGTCGGCGTGTAGTGTTTCTTGGGTCCGAGCTGCGGAAGAAATTGTTCAGCGGCGAGCCGGCGGTCGGCCAGATGGTGCGCATCAAGGGTGTTCCGTTCACTGTGATTGGATCGATGGACCGGAAGTTTTCCGATAGTTGCTATTTTAACTGCGACGACGAGTCCGCCTTCATTCCTTATACGGCGGCGGGCGATCTGTGGGATACGAAATACTCGAGCGTGATGGTGTGGGAACCAGTAGCGCCGGGATTTGAAGCCGCGGCGATGACGCAATTTCGCACGGCGATCGCGAACCGGCAGAGATTTTCTCCTTCGGACAAACGGGCGATTACGATGTTTGGGCGCGAGGAGTTCAAACCAATCATGGAAGGCATTACGATCGGAATCGAAGCTCTGCTGTTTCTGATCGGGGCAATGACGCTGGGCATTGGCGGCGTAGGCGTCATGAACATCATGCTGGTGTCGGTGGAAGAGAGAGTGCGCGAGATCGGGTTGCGGCGGGCGCTCGGCGCGCGGAAGAAACACATCCGCTGGCAGTTTTTGCTGGAAGCGCTGGTGATGACCATTGCGGCTGGGGCAATTGGGATGTTGCTGTCCTGGGGATTGACTTCGGCGATCGGAACACTGCCGTTTCTTGGGCCAGCCTACGAAGACGAATCCGGCAAAGTGGACATACACCTGACGCTGTCGTTTATGACGATGTTTCTGTCCACGATGATTCTGATTGTGGTGGGAGTGATCAGCGGCTGGCTGCCAGCGATGCAGGCGGCGAAGCTGGATCCGGTGGAAGCGCTACGCTACGAGTAAAAGAAGTTTCGTTGAATTCGTAGCCGATGGCCGTCAGCCGAACAGCTTGCTAACGTGACAGCGTTCCACGACACCAAAGAATTCCGACGCCATCCTGCGATACCGAGTTAGGCTGACCGAACGGGCAGCGCGAGACCGTTGTCAGCATTCGATGACGTTTAGGGCCAGGCCGCCGAGGGAAGTTTCTTTGTAGCGGGACTGCATGTCGAGGCCGGTTTCATACATCGTTTTAATCACCTGATCGAGAGAAACTTTGTGTTCGCTGCCCTCGCGCAGAGCGATGCGGCTAGCGTTGATCGCTTTGACGGCGCCAATGGCATTTCGTTCGATGCAGGGAATCTGCACCAGGCCGCCGATTGGATCGCAAGTCATGCCGAGGTTGTGCTCCATGCCGATTTCGGCGGCGTATTCGATTTGGCCGTTGACCCCGTTTTGCGCAGCGACCAGTCCTCCGGCGGCCATGGAGCAGGCCACGCCGACCTCACCTTGGCAGCCGACTTCGGCACCCGAGATGGAAGCATTTTCTTTGTAAAGAACACCGATGACGCTGGCGGTGAGGAAGTAGCGGAGCAGACCCGCGTCGTCTGCATCGGAAATGTAGCGGGTGTAATACTGCGCCACCGCTGGAATGATGCCGGCCGCACCGTTGGTGGGTGCGGTGACTACGCGGCCGCCCGCCGCGTTTTCTTCATTGACGGCCATGGCCCAGACATTGACCCAGTCCATCGGGGCGAGCGGATCGCCGCCGCCCGATTCGCCAAGTTTCTTGGCGAGGCGTTGCGCACGGCGACGGACGTTCAAGCCGCCGGGCAAAATTCCTTCGGTAGCAAGACCGCGTTCGATGCATTCCTGCATGGTTTGCCAGATGCGCTGGACGTAAGCGCGCACCTCGGCTTCGGAATGCCAAGCCTTTTCGTTTTCGAGCCCAATTTGCCAGATGGCCAGGCGGTGCTGTTCACCTAGCGCCAAAAGTTCATCGGCGCTGGCGAAGGGATATTTGACCGAGGACTTGGCGTTTGCGGCGCCGGTTGCGCCTTCGCGGACGACAAATCCGCCACCGACAGAGAAATACACGTGCGTGGAAAGCTGAGCGCCGGCTGCGTCGAAAGCGCAAAAGCGCATACCGTTGGAGTGGAAGGGAAGCGCTTGGTCTTTGTGGAAGAGCAAATCGCGGGGCTCCAGGAACGCGATGGTATGGGAGCCGGCAAGCGGCAGAGTTTTTGCGGAGCGAATGGCGGCGAGTTTGAGCGCGATGGTTTCGGGCGCAATCTGGTCGGGGAGTTCGCCGCTGAGGCCAAGAAGAATGGCCCGGTCGGTGCCGTGACCGTGGCCGGTCAGCGCGAGCGAGCCGTAGAGATGGGCTTCGACGCGAGCCGTTTTTGCAAGCCCGCCGGAATTGCAGAGGCTCGAAGCAAAATCTGCCGCAGCGCGCATGGGGCCGACCGTGTGAGAACTCGACGGGCCAATACCGATCTTGAAGATTTCGAACAGGCTGGTTTTCACGGAAGTACTTACCCAACTATGATGCTACGCTGGCATTGCATTCGGCGAAAGCATTGCAATTGCGCGTGTGCTCAGCTGTCGTTGCGAGGGCTGACGGAGCGCCTACTTTTCCTTCAAAATGGCGTCGAAATAGGCGAGCATTTCGGGGGAATCCCATTGCTGGGCGCTGACCAGCTTACGGGCGATTTTGCCGCGGCGGTCGATGACGTAGGTTTCGGGAATTAGCGTCGTGCCGTAATCAAGCGCGAGTTTGGATTTGCCGTCCTGCAAGTTGGGGTCGCGCCAAGTGGGGTAGGGCACGCTGAAATTCTTGAGGAATTTTTCGTAGCCGGTAGGTTCGGGGTCAAGGCTGACGCCGAGAATGGTTCCGCCGCGCGGTTCGAGGTAACGCTGCAGGCGATTCAGCGAGGGCGCTTCTTCGACACAAGGTTGGCAGTAGGAAGCCCAGAAATTCAGGACGACGACCTTGCCGCGATAGTCGGAGAGGTGGAGCGGCTTGTTGTCAATCGTGAGCAGGAAATCTTCAGCGGTTTTGCCGGCGATCGAGGCTTCGCCCTGGCGATAGCTGGGCAAGGCAAAAAGGACCAGGAGTGAGAAGCCCAGGGCCAAACCGGTCCATACCAGCACTCTGCGGAAGCGTTCCATACGGGTGTTATAATAACGCATCGGCGCGGGTACCGAAACGATTCCCAACCTATCCTCATGACCGCTTCCG
>Ga0207641_10003837_pt1 | contig 13162 bp, 13 predicted proteins | sample KBSSwiS62_FD_184306 | JGI IMG/M metagenome (GOLD analysis project Ga0207641, IMG submission 184306) | Switchgrass rhizosphere microbial communities from Kellogg Biological Station, Michigan, USA - KBS Switchgrass S6-2 (SPAdes) (version 2) | ecosystem: Host-associated > Plants > Roots >... | reverse complement strand
CCGAGGAGGGGCGCTTCGAGCGTGAGATCGTCCCCTTCCAGGTCAACGGCGACACCTTCGCCACGGACCAAGGCATCCGCCCGGACACGACGCTGGAGAAGCTCTCCCAGCTGAAGCCGGCCTTCAAGGAGGACGGCAAGATCACCGCCGGCAACTCCTCGCAGGTCTCCGACGGCGCCGCCGGGGTGCTGCTGATGGCGCGCGAGCGAGCCGACGCCCTGGGCCTGAAGCCGCGGGCTCGGATCTTCGACCAGACCACGGTCGGCGTCGATCCGGTGATCATGCTGACCGGCCCGATTCCGGCGACCCGCAAGCTGCTCGAGCGCAACGGGATGGCGATGGACGACATCGACCTGGTCGAGATCAACGAGGCCTTCGCCTCGGTCGTCCTCGCCTGGCAGCGCGAGCTCGACCCCGACATGGACCGGGTCAACGTCAACGGTGGCGCGATCGCCCTCGGCCACCCGCTCGGCTCGACCGGGGCGCGCCTGATCACGACGCTCCTGCACGAGATGGAGCGGACCGATAAGGAGATGGGCCTGGTAACGATGTGCTGCGGCGGCGGGCTCGGCACCGGCACCTTGATCCAGAGGATCTGAGCATTCGCTGCCAAAACTCGTAGGCTTATCCCACCAGTCCAAACACTTAGAGGGAGACCAGCTTGAGCACGCGACTAATCGCATTGCTCGCCGGCGTCGTGGCCATCGCCATCGTCGCGGCGGGTTGCGGCAGCAGCAGCAGCGACAGCAGCAGCACCAGCGCCAGCAGTGGCGACACCACCGCCAGTACCGGTGACACCACCGCGACCACCGCCGCGCTGAGCAAGGCGGAGCTGATCAAACAGGGTGACGCGATCTGCGCCAAAGGCAACGAATCGATCGAAACCGAAGCCAACGAATTCGCCAAAGAAAACAACGTCAACACCAAAAAGCCGACGAAGGCGCAAAAAGAAGAAGTGATCACCGAGGTGGTCGCGCCCGACGTGCGCAGGCAGGGTGAAGAAATCGCCGAACTCGGAGCGCCCAGCGGCGATGAGGCGGAAGTCGAAGCGATTGTCGCCGCGGTCGAAGGCGCCGCCGACGAACTCGAAGAAACTCCGAGCCTGCTGTTCGGCGAAAAGAATCCGCTCACCAAGGCCTCGAAACTGGCCGGCAGCTACGGCTTCAAAGTCTGCGGCGAATAATGATCAAGAGGTCGCCTGGCCACCCGGCCAGGCGACCTCTATATGCTCGCTCGCGATGGACCTGACGCTGTCGCCATCGGAGGAGCAGTTCCGCGACGAGGTTCGCGCCTGGATCGAAGCGAACAATCCAGGCCCCGAGCCCGAAGGCAGCCTCGACGAGGTGATGGCCTTCCGGCGCGAGTGGCAGCTGAAGCTGCACGCCGCCGGCTGGGCCGGGATCTCCTGGCCCGAGCAGTACGGCGGCCGCGGCGCGACGATGATCGAGCAGGCGATCTTCGTCGGCGAGGCAGCGCGCCAGGAAGCGCCCAGCCCCGCCAACGTGCTCGGGCTGGCGATGGGCGGCCCGGTCGTGATCGCCCACGGCACCGACGCCCAGAAGCAGCGCTACCTGGAGCCGATCCTGACCGGCGAGGAGATTTGGTGCCAGGGCTTCTCCGAGCCCGAGTCGGGCTCCGACCTGGCCTCGCTGAAGACCCGCGCGGTCAAGGACGGCGATGAATGGGTGGTCAGCGGCCAGAAGGTCTGGACCACCTTCGCCCAGTACGCGAAGTGGTGCATGCTGGTCGCCCGCACCGACCCCGACGCGCCCAAGCACCAGGGCCTCACCTACTTCCTGATGGACATGGAGCAGGAGGGCGTGGAGGCGAAACCGCTGGTCCAGATCACCGGCGAGGGCGAGTTCAACGAGGTCTTCATGGACGAAGCGCGGATCCCCGAGGAGAACGTCGTCGGCGAGGTCGGAGCCGGCTGGGGCGTGGCGATCACGACCCTGATGAACGAGCGCGCCGGGCTCGCCTTCGGCGCCATCGCCCAGATCCAGAACAGCCTCGCACGGCTCTCGAAGCTGGCCAACGACGTCCGCGTCGACGGCGGCTCGGCGGCCGACGACACCTACTATCGCCAGCGCATCGCCCAGCTCCACATCGAGGCCGAGACGATGCGGCTCAACGCCTACCGCGGCCTGACCAAGACGATGCAGTCCGGCATCCCCGGTCCCGAGGGTTCGCTCGGCAAGTGGCAGTGGGCCGACATCAACCAGGGCCTGACTGAGCTGGCGCTGGAGATCGAGGGCGCCTACGCGCCGCTCTCGCGCGGCTCCGCCAACGCGATCGACAACGGCGCCTGGCAGTACGGCTTCCTCCGCTCCCGCGCCAACTCGATCGAGGGCGGGACGACGGACATCCTCAAGAACATCATCGCCGAGCGCGTGCTCGGCCTGCCGAGGCTCCGTTAGGCCCGCGTCGATGTACTTCGACCTCACCGACGAGCAGCAGGCGATCAGGTCGACCGCCCACGACTTCCTCGCCTCGCGCTTCAAATCGGAGCGGATGCGGGAGATCGCGGCCAGCGACGACGGCACCGATCCGGACGGCTGGAAGCAGATGGCCGAGCTCGGCTGGGCCGGCCTGGCGCTGCCGGAGGAGTGGGGTGGACAGGGCCTCGGCATCGTCGAGCTCGCGGTCCTCTTCGAGGAGATGGGCTATGCGCTCGCTCCCTCGCCGCTGTTCTCGAACACGATCGCCGGCCTGGCGCTGAGCCTCTGCGGCTCCGACGAGCTGCGCGAGCGCTACCTGCGCCCGCTTGCCGCCGGCGAGCTGCGCGGCACCCCGGCCCTCTGGGACGCCGGCTCACCGGCTCACCCGGGCGGCTACAGGCTGGAGGCGAAGGCCGACGGCGACGGGATCGTGCTCGACGGCGAGAAGACCCTGGTCATGGACGCCGCCGGCGCCGACTTCTTCCTCGTCGCCACCGCCGATGGCCGCCGCCACCTGGTCGAGAGCGGCGCCGACGGGGTCACCGTGAAGCCGGAAGTGGGCATCGACCCCACCCGCCGCTTCTACAGCGTCGGCCTCGAGGGCGTCCGCGTCGACCCCAGCGCCACCTTGCCGGCCGAGGCATCCGACTACTACGCCGTCTTCCACCGCCTCTGTGTCGCCCTCGCCGCCGAGTCGACCGGGATCGCTCAGCGGACGATGGAGATGGCGGTCTCCTACGCCAAAGACCGCCAGCAGTTCGGGCGCCCGATCGGCGCCTACCAGGCGGTCTCCCACCGCTGCGCGCAGATGCTGCTGGAGACCGAGAACGCCCGCTCCGCCGTCTACGGCGCCGCCTGGGCGGCCGATGCCGAGCCCCGCTCACTCCACCTCGCGGCCTCGATGGCCAAGGCCTACGCCGGCGATGCCGGCTGGCGCGTCCCCGACGCCTCGATCCAGGTCCACGGCGGCATCGGTTTCACCTGGGAGCACGATCTCCACTTCTTCCTCAAGCGCGGCCGCTCCAACGCGGCGATCTTCGGCGACTCCAAGTGGCACCGCGAACGCGTCGCCGACGCCGTGCTGGCGCGCGCCGACGCCCCGGCCGCGATCTGAGCCAGGCTGGATGGGCGCCCTCGACCGCATCTCCGTCGCCGCGATCGGCAACTCGGTGGCCGAGCTCGAGGCGGAGACGCTGCGGGCCGAGGCGGCCGGGGTCGAGTGCGTCTGGGCGCCGGAGCTGTTCCGCAGCGCTGCCACCCAGGCCGCCTATCTGGCGGCGAAGACGACGACGATCGACGTCGCCACCGGGATCCTCTGGGCCTTCACCCGCAGCCCCTTCATCCACGCCGTCACCGCGCTCGACATCGACGAGATGTCGGGCGGGCGCTTCCGGCTCGGGATGGGGGCCGGGGTCAAGCGCCTCAACGAAACCTGGCACAACGCCGAGTACGGCAAGCCGGCGCCGCACCTGCGCGAGGCGATCGAGGCGACCCGGCTGATCATGCGCCAGGCCAGCGCCGGCGAGCCGATCCGCTACCAGGGCGAGTACTACGACATCGACATCAAGGGCTGGGTGCGGCCGCACCCAGCGCCGCGTGAGGCGGTGCCGATCTACACCGCCGCCGTGCAGGCGGGGATGGCACGGATGGCCGGCGACGTCGCCGACGGGCTGATCGGGCACCCGATCCAGAGCCTGCGCTGGATCGACGAGGTGGTGGTCGACGCCTTCGAGACCGGCTTGAAACGCTCCGGCCGCGAGCGCGCGGACTTCGACTACCTGCCGACCGTCTGCTGCGCGATCGACGACGACGAGGGGCGGGCGATCGAGATGGCCCGCCGCACGATCTCCTTCTACGCCACGGTCAAGACCTACATGCCGCTCTGGGAGCTGCACGGCTTCGCCGACAACGCCGTCGCCGCCGGCGACGCCTTCCGCCGCGGCGACCTCGCCGCCGTACCGGCCGCGATCAGCGACGAGATGGTCGAGGCCTACTGCGCCGCCGGACCGCTCGACAAGGTTCGGGCCCGGGTCGAGGCGACGGCCGAGCGCGCCGACGGCCTCTTCCTCACCCCGCCGACCTACTTCATCTCCGCCGAGGAGCTGAGCGAGTTCCAGAACCGCATCATCGACGCCTTCGGCCCGGGCGCCGGCGGCTGAGCCGCCCGCCGGGATCGCCGCCGGTGGCCGCGGAGGCGGGGGACCGTGAACTGGAAGTGCTCGAGCGCGTGCGGTCGATTCCCGAGGGCTACGTGCGCACCTACGGCGACGTCTCGCCGGGAGCGCCGCGCTTCGCCGGCACGATCCTGTTCGGGGCCGACGAGCCCGATCTGCCCTGGTGGCGGGTGGTGCGCGCCGACGGCTCGCTGGCCAAGGGCGCGCGCCAGCGCCGGCGGCTCACCGCGGAGGGGGTTCCCTTCCGCGGTGAGCGCGTCGACATGGCGACGGCGCGGCTGACTCCCGAGCCCTAGGGGCAGACGACGATCAGGTGGAAGTCGGCGTCCTCGTTGGCGCCGGCTTTGTCGCGGGTGTGGACTTCGATCGCGTTCGGGTTGGCGGGCGAGATGTTCGTCTGCGCGTAGCCGGGGTTGGGCACGGTGGTGCCGGCGTTGTCGCGCCCAGCGACGTCGGCACAGCCGGAGACGTTGACCGGGAAGATCACGTTGACGGCGCCACCGCCCTCGGCGGCCGAGATCCCGGCGTCACTGGCCCGGGCGAGCGTCGCGTTGCCGGGGCTGCCCGGGTTGTTGACCACCGCCCAGTAGGTGTGGCTCGCCCGGTTGGCGGTCTTGGCCGCGGGCACGGTGCCAAGCTTGTTGAGGTTGATCTGGAAGCCGGTCAGGGTCTTCTGCTTCAGCTTGCCGCCCCCGATCGTCTGCTTCTTGATCGAGCCGCCGTTGATCGACTGCGCCGCGTAGGCCGTGCCGGCCAGGGCGACGAAGAGGGCGATCAGGGCGACGACCATCGCTGGCGACGGACGCCTGCTCTTGAGCTTGCTCATCGTCTGGACTCCCTTCCCGTAGGTGAAATTAGGTAACCCCTCAACCCCTTACGAGCTGCGGTGCGATTCCCCTACCCAATTGCGGCGAGTTTGCCGCCCGCGGTCGCTTCTATGCGGGGAGCGCGGCGACGAAGCGCTCGAAGGCGCCGATGTCGGAGACGGCGGCGCCGTGCCCGGGGAGGATCAGCGAGGGGTTGAGACCGGCCAGCTTGCGGATCGAGCGCCGGTTCTCCTCCATGTCGTAGGTGAAGATCGGCGGCGGCTCCTTGATCCCGGGCAGGCCGGTGGCGTAGCTCATGTTGCGGATCACGTCGCCGCAGATCGCCACCCGGTCGTTCTCGCGGAAGAAGATCACCTCGCCGCGGGCGTGGCCCGGGGCATGGACGACGCGGAAGCCGGCGACCTCGTCGCCCTCCTGGAGCACGCGCTCGACTTTGTAGGGCGGCCCCTGCCAGATCGCCTTGATCACCCGGTTGACCGGGTTGCTCGCGGACGCCTCCTGCATCGGCCGCTTGCCTTCCATCGCCTCGACGTCGTCGGCGTGGCAGGCGAGCGGCACGCCGCGCGCCTCGCAGACGTCCTTGGCCACACCCTGGTGGTCGGGATGGGCGTGGGTGAGGGCGACCATCGAGATCTCCCGGCCCTCGAGCTCGGCGAAGATCCGCCGCCGGTCCCAGCGCCGGCCGGCGTCGATCAGGACGTCCTCGGCCAGGTAGACGTTGATGCTCGGAGCCGGCAGCTCCTTCAGGCGCCAGACACCGGGGGCCAGGTACTTCAATGGCTTATGCCCAGGGTGCCGCGGGGGTCGCCGCTGTGCTCGGCCAGCTCTTCCAGCTTGGCGATCTTGCGCTCGCCTTCGAGCCGCGCCGGGTGGTCGGCCGGCAGCGGCTCGATCAGACGGCGGATGCGGTTGCGGACCTGCAGCGCGAAGTGGGGGGTGGAGGCGCCGGCGAGGGCGCGGATGTCCTCGGGCGTGACCGCGTGGGCCTGACCGAGCAGCTGGGGGTTCTCGGACTCGCTCATTCGCCACCGCCGATCTTGGCCAGCTCGGCCAGTTCGTTGACCTCTGCCTGCTGGTTCACGTCGATCGCCTCCTGGTCGCCGATCACCCACACGTGGTTGTAGAAGGCGCGGGTCGGGTTGGTCGTGTAGCCGGGCTTCACGTCGAGGAAGTATTCACGTAACGCCGATGGGAGGGTGGTGGCGCTGTCGCTGAGCAGCAGTGGGCCCCAGGTGCCGGAGGCCGATAGCGGCGCCGCGACGGCGGCGTCGAGCGGCGAGTCGTCGCGGGCGAGGACGAAGCCGTGGCCGGGGTCGTTGATGTCCCAGCCGAAGCTGCCGTCCGCGTAGCGGGCGAAGGCGATCGCGTTGGCGACGGCGTCCTTGCCGCCGACGCGGTGGACGCTGGCCGAGACCTTCTTGATCGCCGCCAGCGCTTTCGCGGAGATCGCCGTGGCGGGCCCGAGCACGTAGACGGGGACCTTCTCGTGTTGTTTGAGGACGGCGAGGGTCGCTTCCGGCAGCACGTCGCCTTCGGCGTAGAGGACCGGATCGCCGGAGCGCGCCGCCCAGGCCGCGGCCGGCATCGCCAGCCCGGGCTGGCCGGAGGGGGCGATGAGGAAGTGGGCGGGGGCGGAGCCGAAGAGGTCGTCGCGCAGCTCGGCGATCGCGGCCGCGGTGGTTGCCGCGTCGCCGGCTTTGACGACCCGTGCCTTGCCGCCGTCCGGCGTCGCCACGCCGCCGATCGCAAAGGCGCTGACGCCGCCGGTGCTCTTGTCGCCCTGGGGGTCGAGCGCGTCGAGCGCTTCAGAGGTCGGGTCGGGCAGGCCGTCGGCATTGGAGATGAGGACGGGCGCGCGGACCGGGGCGGACATCAGGACCGAGGCGGCGATCGCGCCGGCCCAGTCGTCTTCGGCGACCAGCGTTACCGCCGCCGGCCGCTGCGCGGGGGTGGTGGAGGGGAAGACGGCGAGTGCCACCCCGGCCGCGTTGGTGGCCGGGTCCGAGCCGCCGACCCGGGTCGTGTTGCCGGTCGCGAAGGCGGGGTAGCCGAGCTCTTCGGAGGTCTGGCTCGCCGGCGCCTCGGCGGCCGGGCTTTCGGCGCCGGGGGCGGGAGCGGCGGCGGGGGCGGCTGAGCCCGAGTCGCTCTTGGAGCCGCCGCTGCCGCCGATCACCGCGGCGACGATGAAGGCGATCGCGACGACGACCAGGGCCGCGATCCCTTTCAGCGCTCCGGGGATCGGCTGCCGGCGGCGCTTGGCCTTGGCGGGCTTGGGCGCCTTGGGCTCAGGGGCGGCCTTCTCAGGCGCGGGCTTCGGGCCGGCGGGAGGCGGCGTTGCGGTCTGACCCGCGGTGGTCTCCGGCCGCGGGGTCGCGGTCTCCGGCTTCTTCGCGGGCGGGGGAGTCGCCTCGTCGCCGGCGGGCGGGACGTCGGCGTTGATCGGGCGGTCGGCGCTCACGGCGGCGAACGCTACATGGGGGCTCTGGCTGGCCGTTCGGCTAAAGTTTCCGCAGACTGGCTGACTGACCAGTCAATCGGTCCACGGCGACGGAGGAACAATGGATTTCGCACTCAACGAGGAGCAGCTCGAGCACAAGGAGAAATGCCGGACTTTCGCCCGCGAGGTGATCCGCCCGGCGGCCGCCAAGCACGACCGCGAGGAGAGCATCCCCTGGGAGGTCATCAAAGAGGCCCGCAAGCAGGGCTTCGGCGGTCTCGAGAGCATCCAGCGCTCGGCTGAAGACCCCGAGGGCCAGATGCAGGTGATCTCGGCCGAAGAGTTCCACTGGGGCTGCGCCGGCACCGCCCTGGCGATCTCCGGCTCCGGGCTCGCCGCCGCCGGCATCGCCTCCTCGGGCACGCCCGAGCAGATCATGCGCTGGGTGCCGGAGTGCTTCGGCGACAGCGAGCAGATCAAGCTCGGTGCCTACGCGGTGACCGAGCCGCAGGCCGGCTCCGACGTCAAGAGCCTGAAGACGACGGCCCGGCGCGACGGTGACGAGTGGGTCCTCAACGGGACCAAGGTCTTCATCACCAATGGCGGCATCGCCGACGTCCACGTCGTCGTCGCCACCGTCGACCCGGCGCTCGGCACCCGCGGCCAGGCCTCGTTCGTGATCGGCAAGGACACCCCGGGCCTCTCCCAGGGCAAGAAGGAGACCAAGCTCGGGATCCGCGCCTCGCACACGGCCGAGATCGTGCTCGAGGACTGCCGGATCCCGATCGAGAACCTGCTCGGCGGCGAGGAGAAGCTGGAGAAGAAGCTGCAGCGCGGCCGCGAAGGCAAAAAATCGGCAGGCGCCGATGCCCTTGCCACCTTCGAGGTGACGCGGCCGCTGGTCGGCGCCTCGGCGCTCGGCATCGGCCAGGCCGCCTACGAGTGGACGCTCGAATACCTCGACGGCCAGTCCGAAGGCGGCACGCCGCTGCTGCAGACGCAGCGCGTCCAGCAGACGCTGGCCGACGTCGCGACCGAGCTCGAAGCGGCGCGGCTGCTGGTCCAGCGCGCCGCCTGGATGGGCCGCAACGGCCGCCCGATGACCGGCGGCCAGGGCTCGATGTCGAAGCTCAAGGCCGGTGACGTGACGATGTGGGCGACGACCACCCTGATGGACCTGGTCGGCCCCGACGCCTGGAACACCGACTACCCGCTGGAGAAGTTCTTCCGCGACGCCAAGATCTACCAGCTGTTCGAGGGCACGGCCGAGATCCAGCGCATGGTGATCTCGCGGATGCAGGCCCGCGAGTACGCCGAGCGCCTCGGCTTCGGCGCCGAAGTCGCCGCCAAGGCGATGGAGGCGAAGGTGGAGCCGGTCCCCGCGTAAGCTCGGAACCGTGCACGGACCGCACGGCCATTCGCACGCGCTGGACGCCCGCCGCGAGGACTCCTCGCGGCGGATGTGGGTGGCGCTGGCGATCAACGGTGTGCTGCTCGTCGCCGAGCTCGTCGGCGGGCTGCTCACCGGCTCGCTGGCGGTGCTGGCCGACGCCGGCCACCTGCTCTCCGATGTCGGCTCGATCGTTCTGGCCCTGATCGCGGCGCGCCTCGCCACGTTGCCGGCCAGCGGACAGCGCACCTTCGGCTATCAGCGCTCGGAGGTGCTGGCGGCGCTGGTCAACGGCCTGCTCCTGGTCGCGGTCAGCATCGGCATCGCCTGGGCGGCGATCGGGCGGCTCTCCGACCCGCCGGCGATCGACGGCGCCGGGGTCCTCGCCCTCGGACTGCTCGGCCTGGCCGGCAACCTCGCCGCGACCTGGGTCCTGGCCCGCGGCCAGCGCGAGGACATCAACCTCGAGGGGGTGCTGCGCCACAGCTTCGCCGACGCCATCGGCTCGCTCGGCGTCGTCATCGCCGGGGCTTTCGTCCTGCTCGGCGGCTCCGACATCGTCGACCCGATCGTCGGCCTGCTGATCGCTGCCCTCGTCCTCGCCTCCTCCTGGCGCCTGATCAAGGAGCCCTTCGAGGTGCTGATGGAGGCGGCGCCGGTCGATCTCGACGTCGACGAGATGGGCGCGGCGATCTGCCGCGAGCCGGGGGTGCGCTCGGTCCACGACCTCCACGTCTGGACCGTGACCGCCGGCTTCGGCGCCCTCTCCGCTCACGTCGTCGTCGCCCAGGGCCGCGACCGCGACCTGATCTGCCGCCGGCTCGAGCTGATGCTGGACGAGCGCTTCGGGATCGAGCACACGACCCTGCAGATGGAGGAGGAGGCCGACCAGGGCCTGCTCCAGGTCGAGAACGCTCCCGCCCGCGACTAGAGCCCAGCGCAAGCCCGGTTGCAGGTGTGACCAACGTCTCAGGGCGGATTTGGCGCTTGGCTAGCCTCGGGACGATGCTTAAGAACCGCCTCGTCTCCATGGCGCTCTTCGCTGCCGTGGCGGCGCTCAGCACGCTGCTCCTGGCCGGCTCCGCGCCCGCGCAGGACCTCGAATCCAAGCTCGAAGCGAAGCAGTCGAAGCTGGAAGAGGTGCGCGAAAAGAAGGGCGTGCTGACCTCGACGATCTCCCACTACGGCGATCAGATCGACCGCCTCACCGCTGAGGTCGCCGACATCCGCGGTCGTGAGGAAGCGGTCCGCACCCGGCTCGCCGCCAAGCAGGCCGAACTGAACAAGGCGGTCGCCGACCTCGATGTGGCCAGGGGCCACCTGGTCGAACTGCGGGCCCGCCTCAAGCGCGCCCTCGGCGCCCTCCGCGACCGGCTCGTCGCGATGTACGAGACCGGCACCCCGGACGTGCTCAGCGTCATCGTCGGTGCCAGCGGCGTCGACGACCTCGCCGCCCGGGCGGAATACCTCGATCGCCTGCATGGGATGGACGAGGCCGTGGTCGGCCGGGTTCGCGAACTGCGAGATCAGGTGCGGCGGATTGTCGACCGGCTGCGCACGACCAAGGATCAGATCGAAACCGCCCGCGATGCGATCGCCAGCGAAGAGCAGGCGCTCGCCAGCGCCCGCGCCGCCCTGCAGAGTCATCAGCAGGAACTGGTCGCCGCCCGCGGCAAGCGGGTCGCGGCGCTGGCCCAGATCGCCGAACACGAGGAAGAGCTCGACGGCGACGTCGCCGCGATCCAGGGGAAGATCGCCGCCCAGCTCTCCGCCACCGGCTCGGTGCCGCTGCCGGCGGGCCCAATCCAGGGTGGCAGCGGCGGCCTGATCTGGCCCGTCGACGGGCCGGTCGTCTCGCCCTTCGGCGGTCGCGACATCGGTGCCGGCTACGAGTACCACCCGGGCATCGACATCGCCGTGCCGGAAGGCACGCCGATCCGCGCCGCCGCCAGCGGCACCGTGATCTTCACCGAGCCCGAGGCGAGCAGCGGCGGTTACGGCAACTACACCTGCATCGATCACGGCGGCGGGCTCTCCACCTGTTACGCCCATCAGAGCTCGTTCGCGGTCTCGGCGGGACAGTCCGTTTCGCAGGCGGACATCATCGGGTACACCGGCTGCACGGGCTACTGCCTCGGCCCGCACCTGCATTTCGAGGTTCGTATAAACGGCTCTGTCACCGACCCGATGGGTTACCTTTAGTAATTAGAAGCTCCCCGTGATTCGCCAGGCCCACACCTATCTGGTAGGTGCGGTGGGAGGGGCGACTTTGATCGCCGTCGCCATCGTCGTCTTTGCCGTGCTCGTTTCCGCCCAGGTCTTCAGCGACTGGCCGATCGCCGCGCTCGGGGGCAGCGGTGAGGATTCGGCGGCGGTGTCGAAGGGGCGGGAGGTGAGCGCCCGCGCGAGTGCGGCGGATGCCGCGGCCGCGGCGGCTGGCGCCAGATCGGCGACGGCGTCCGCGGGCGGCAACGCGCGCCAGGCCGGCAGCGGCTCGGATCTCGGCGGCGGCTCGCCGGCCGCTGGAAACGCTTTGGCAACGACCGAGAGCCCGGCCGGCCAGGAAACCGGCGCCGGCTCCGGCCCGACCGGCGGCAATGGCGGTGGGGGTGGCGGCTCCGCGCCGGCCGGCTCTCCGCAGAGCCCCGGCGCCTCCAGTCCCGGTACTGGCACCGCCAGCTCGGGCTCCGGCGGCGGCTCGGGTTCCGGAGGTGGCGGCGCCCCCACGGGCGGTGGCGGCGCCGCTACCGCTACCACGCCTTCGGGCCAGGTCACCGAAACCGTCAACAACACGGTCTCGGGAGTCGATCAGGGCGCACTCGGCGGAACGCTTGGCAGCACCGGCGTGACCGGAGTAACCGAAGGCGTCGTCAACGGCGTCGCCGGCCCGGAATCGGTGGTCGGCAAAACCGTCGACGAAACCGTCGGCGCGGTCGGCGGCCTGCTCGGCCCCAAACACTGAGCCCGAACCGGCGCCGTACTGCGAGGTCTGGCGCCGCCAGTCAGAATGGCGATCCGATGGCGGAGCGAGAACAGGCGGGGTCGGTCGTGAGCGATCCGATCGAGGGCTCGGCGGTCTACCCGACGGGCAGCCGCGTCAACGAGCGCGGCCATCTCGAGATCGCCGGCTGCGATGTCGTCGCGCTGGCCGAAGAGCTCGGCACCCCCGCCTACGTCTACGCCGAGGACGACATCCGCGCCCGCGCCCGCGCCTACCGCGAGGCCTTCGAGCGTCGCGGCGCTGACTTCGAGGTCCTCTTCGCCAGCAAGTCGCTTCCCTGCACCGCCGCCTACCGGCTCTTCGCCGAGGAGGGCCTCTCGGTCGACGTCGCCTCCGGCGGCGAGCTGCACATGGCCTTGCGCGCCGGCTTCGACCCCGACCGCATCCACATGCACGGCAACAACAAGACCGACGAGGAGATCCTCTTCGCCGCCCGCTCCGGCATCCGCCACCTGATCCTCGACTCCTTCGACGAGATCGAGCGCTGCGAGCGGCTGCTCGACTCGCCGCAGCGGGTGCTGATCCGGGTCACCCCCGGGATCAAGCCCTCGACCCACAGCTACGTGCAGACGGGCCAGCTCGACTCCAAGTTCGGCTTCGGGTTGGAGGACGGGCTGGCGGCGCGGGCGATCGAGCGGGTTCTGGCCTCCGACAAGCTGGAGCTGGTCGGGCTGCACGCCCACATCGGCTCGCAGATCTTCGAGCTCGAGCCCTACACGCTGGCGATCCGCGCCCTCGGCGAGCTGGCCGGGGAGTGGTGCCGGGTCGTCAACGTCGGCGGCGGCCTCGGCGTCGCCTACACGGCCGAGGACGAGCCGCCCGCGATCGACTCCTACGTCGATGTCAAGGTTCGCGGCGTCGCCGAGGTCTTCGGCGAGGGGGTGCGGATCCTGGT